>ENA-OZAB01000602-OZAB01000602.1-human-gut-metagenome-genome-assembly--contig:-NODE-602-length-19194-cov-5.471811_pt1 | contig 19194 bp, 17 predicted proteins | sample MGYA00243297_ERZ653491 | MGnify/ENA primary metagenome ERZ653491 (study PRJEB26926, sample SAMN06165154) | human gut metagenome | biome: ENVO:00009003; feature: ENVO:2100002; material: ENVO:00002003... | reverse complement strand
CTATCCTCTTCGTCGGCAGCGTCAGATGTGTATAAGAGACAGCTCCTCGACCTCGGCAGCGCCCTCATCGAACTCGATGCCGGCGTAGAGGTCCTCGGTGTTCTCGCGCACGATGACCAGGTCGACATCGCGGAAACGCGAGCCGTCGCCCGGCTGCGACAGGCAGGGGCGCACGCAGGCGTACAGGTCGAAGTGCTTGCGCAGGGCCACGTTGACGCTGCGGAAACCCGTGCCGACCGGCGTGGTGATGGGACCCTTGATGGCGACCTTGGTCTCAGCGACCGCATCGAGCACGTGCTGGGGCAGCGGCGTGCCAAACTCGTCCATGACGCCGGCACCGGCCTCCTGGACATTCCAATTGATCTGGACACCGGCGGCCTCGACCACGCGGCGCATGGCCTGCGTAATCTCGGGACCGATACCGTCACCGGGAATCAGGACTACATCGTGCGCCATAATCTGTTACTCCTCGTCTTCGGCGTCGTCAGATTTTTTAACGCTAGCACGCTTCTTCTTTTTGGAGAGATCCAGGCCAAAACGTTTAACAAGCATTTCGCAAATCTCGCTCGAACGGGCCTTGAGATAGCTACCCTTGCCGTTCTCGGCGTCGAATTTAAGGCGCAGCGCGAGCTTCTCGGCGACCTCGGCGTCGATCTCGCCCTGGCCAAACTCGTACAGGCAACCGAGCATATCGCGATACTCGAGGTCGCCGTGGTAGCACTGGATGGCCTCGTCCAGGATGGGCCAAGCCTCGCGCGAACGCTCGACGCTCGTGGCGCCCCACACACACAGCAGGCGGAAGGCGGCGTAACGCAGCGTGGAGGAAATCTTGTCGAACAGCGCAGTCTCGGCGCCCTCAAAGGCATCGCCCAGCTGCTCGGGGCAGGTGGCGGCGAGCGCCGCCAGGGCATCGAGGGCCTCCCAGCGGGTCTGAGCCTCGGGGCGGTCGAGTGCCTCGATCAGCGCGGGCACGCAGGGCACGACGCGCTGCGGATCGCGCTCGGCCAGCAGGTGCAGCACGCGGGCGGCAAACTGGCGGATACGGCGCGTGGGGCAGCCGAGCTCCTTGACCAGACGGTCGACGGCGTTCTCGTTCTCCTCTGCCAGCTGAAGCTGTGCCAGCTCCTCATCGGTGAGCTGTTCTTCCTTGTTTTCTGCCATAGTTACCTCTTCTTACTATTTCTTAGCGTGCTTGCCAGCACCCTTGCTGTCATCGGTGACCGAGATGAGCTGTCGGTCGGCCGCGCCATTGTGACGCGCGCGGCGGCGCTCCTCGGCGTCGCCTGCATCGGCGGCGGCGCGGTGTGCCTTGTTGACGTTAAAGACCTCGTCGTGCTTGCGCCACGGGCCGACGGACTCGCCAAAGCTCATCTTAAGGCCGGCGATAAAGCCGCCGAGCCAGCCGATCGGCGCAAACTGCACCAGCGGGAACAGCGAGAACACCCAGGTTAGCAGGACGACTGCCGCCGCACCTACAAAATTGGCGATCCAGTAGTCGCGTTTGGTGATGACGCGCTTTTCGCACGCCCACTGGCCGCACAAAAAGCCGATGTAGATCGCAAAGAGAAAGAGCACCAGCGCAAGCACCACGAACGTCCAGCTCATGGTCGCTACTCCTCGTGATGGTGGCCGCAGCAGCACTCGTGGCCGTCGTCATGGCCGTGGCCGCCGCAGCACTCGTGGTCCTCGCCGTGGTGGTGGCCGCAACCGCACTCGTGGTCGTCGCCGTGCTCGCCGCAACCGCAGCCGTCCTCGTGGGCACCATGCTCCTCGGGGCGATACTGCGACCAGTCCAGACCGGCGGCGATGGCGTCGGCCTCCTCCTTGTAGAGCACCGTGATGGCCTGGGTGCCCAGCTTGGCGCCACCGATGGCATCGAGCATGTCGTAGAGCGTAAAGGCCACGTCGGCGCCGGGCAGCGCAAGCTCGCGGTCGTCGGCATAGGCGAGCGCCAAGCGCAGGTCCTTGATGAAGTGCTCGACCATAAAGCCGGGCTTGTAATCGCCGTCGAGCGCCTTGGGCGCCAGACTCTCCATGGCGCCGGACTTGCCGGTACCGCCCAGAATCATCTGACGGGTCTTCTCCAGATCGAGGCCGCTCAGCTCGGCAAACGCCAGCGCATCGGCCATGCCGACCATGCAGGCGCCCAGCGACACCTGGTTGGCGAGCTTGGCAGCCTGGCCCTTGCCGGCGCCGTCGAAGCAGCAGATGGTTGCCGCAAAGGTGGAAAGGATATCGCGGACCGGGGCAATGTCGTTCTCGGTAGCGCCCACGATAGCCGTAAGCGTGCCGGCGATAGCACCCGACTCGCCGCCGGTGACGGGGCAGTCAAACGCCATGCGGCCGGAAACCTGGGCGGCCTCGGCAATGTCGCGCGCCAGCTCGGGCGAGCTCGTGGTGAGGTCGATCAGGACCGCGCCGGGCTTAGTGCACGCGAGCAGGCCGTCGCCCGCCAGGTAGAGCTCCTCGACCTCGGAGGGATAGCCCACCATGGTAAAGACGACGTCGGCGTTCGCCGCGGCATCTGCCGGCGTATCGGCCCAGACGGCACCGCGCTCAACGAGCGCTGCAGCCTTGGACTTGGTGCGGTTGTTGACCGTGACGGGATAGCCAGCGTCCAGAATGTGGCCGGCGATGGGGGCACCCATAATTCCGGTGCCGATGAATGCGACGGAGAGCTTGTTTGCCATGAAACCTTTCCTTTTGGGTTGGGTGTTGTTACCAGGTTGAATACTCGGTGCCAGCGTTTGGGCTGTGAGTCGAGGGCGATTACGGACGCAGCGCTTGCCTACTGACCACGCACGCGGCGGGCGATACGGTCGGAAAGCGACGCCTTGTCGGCGCGGTTCTTACCCCAAAACGCGCAGCCCACCATGCCGGGGCCCACGTGCGAGCCGATGGTGGGGCCCACGGAGCTGCGAATGATCGTGACGTCGGCGCAGCCCTCCTCCTTGCGGATGGCGGCTTCGAGCCAGTCGCCGTCCTTCTCGGCATCGGCCGTCATGATGGCGATGGGCATGGTGCGATCGGGCACGTAGTTCTCGCGGAACGACTTGAGGATGGACTTGAGCGCCTTCTTGCGGCCGCGGTTGACGCCGATCAGCGACAGCGAGCCGGCAAGGTCGTAGGAGAGCTCGGGCTTGACATCGAGCTTTGCCGTGAGCTGAGCCGCCGCGGGCGGAATGCGGCCGCCGGCAGCCAGTGCGTCGAAGCTCTCGAGCGTAAAGTAGCCGTGGACGTAGGTCTTTGCCTCGTTTGCCCAATCGACCAGCTGCTTGGCGGTCAGTCCCGCCGAACGCTGACGCACGGCCTCGAGCGCCAAGAGCGCGCCGGTCGCGCAGGGCAGAGCGTTGTCGACCACGTACAGCTCAAAATCGGGATACTCGGCGCGCACGGCGTCCGCCGCCTGGCACGCGGAGTTGTAGCTCGACGACAGCGCCGAAGTAAAGCACAGGTAGACCGTGGGCGTACCCTCTTTGGCGCACTCGGTAAAGAACTCGATATAGCGACCGAGCGACACAGCCGAGGTGGACACGCGGGCACCGGCGCGCATGCGGTCGTAGAACTCCTTGGGTGTGATGCTCGACCAGATGTCGTCCGTGCGCTCCTCGCCATCGATAATGAAGGGGAAACCCAGGATATCGACATCAAGGTTCGCGGCGACCTCGGGGCTAAAGTCGCAGCAGGTATCGACGACGATGCGGCAACGGTCCGAATGACCGGCGGATGCGGCCTTATCCATCAAAGCGACTCCTTACGTAAAAAGGCGGCCACCCGCATGGGATGGCCGCCAACCGTTAACTCATGCAAGTTAACGTATTTTACTCGTCAAGTGTTTCGATGCGGGGCTTGATGATGCCATATCCACCATTCTTACGGTGATACACCACATTGATGAGGCCGGTCGTCGCGTTCTCGAACACGTAGAAGTCGTGGCCCAGCAGATCGGTCTGCACCAGCGCCTGCTCCTCAGTCATCGGGGTGACGTCGATAACCTTCTCGCGGACGAGCAGGTCGTCCTCCTCCTCGGGCAGCAGCAGGTCGGCCAGATCCTCGACGCGCTCGACCGGCGCGACATCCGCGGCGCTGGCACCGCCCTGGCGGTTGTCCACGACCTTGGTCTTGAACTTGCGCAGCTGGCGGGTGACCTTATCGGCGGAGAGGTCGATGGCGGCGTACATATCTGCACCGTGCTCGGCAACGCGAATCACCGAACCGCGGGCACGAACCGTAACCTCGACGATTGCCGGGTTGGGGTTCGAGGGGTTCTTCTCATATCGAAGTACAACGTCGACCGTCATGGGCTCGATATCGAAAACCTTGAGCGCCTCGCCAATCTTCTCATCCACATGCGCACGCAGAGCATCGGTTACCGTCGTCTTGCGTCCAGAAACCTTGATATCCATACGTGGCTCCAATCTGCCTCGGGGACTTACTGTACTGGCTATGTACCCATTGCCGTGCATTTAATCACGCGGATTCCCAAAGACCCGAATAACGATTGCTTGGTACCGCATACCGAAGTCTCGCACTTTTCTGTGGCAAAGTGCGCTATGGGAGAGCGACGGCGACTTTGGTTTTGCACCTAAAAAACGTATTTGACCTGCTGGTTTTATGGAAACGAAAAAGCCGGGCTCCCCTGTTGGGAAAGCCCGGCAATACGTGTTGAAACCGTGAAGAGGCCTCTCTCCTAGCGCATAGGAGACACCACCCCTAGCAATAACTAGCTATTGAGCTTGTTAATGTCGTCGTCAGTGATAGTGCCCTCCTGGCTGGACGATTTATCCTCGGAGGATGCACCCTCGCTGCTCGAATCGGAGGATGCGGACTCGCTGGATCCGGTGTCGGTCGGCTGCACGTCGGCGCCCGAGACCGTTTTGGTGGTGAGGTCATAGGGCATCGTGCCGTACCAGACGGAGTGGACCGCCTCGAGCGTGCCATCGACCGTGATACCGTCGAGGGCATCGCTCACGGCACGGCATAGCTCATCGTTGGCCGCGAGGCCCGCGACGCCGAGCGTCGAGGGCGTCTCGAGCGCGCCGACATAAGAGATCTGGCTCATCAGGCGCGCAAGGTAGCCGCCGGCCGTGGAGTCGCAAATCACGTAGTCGATCTCGCCGGACTCAAGTGCCTCAAAGCACTCGTTGATGTTGGAGAAGGTCTTTTGGTTGGCCGTGATACTCTGCTTGGCGAGCGCTTCCTGCGAGGCCGAGGAGGTCTGAACGCCCAGGGTAGCGGTGTTAAGCGTTTCGGTGGAAACGCTCAGCGACTCGCCGTCGCTCGTCTTCCCGAACACTGCCGCAGCGTCGTACAGGCAAGTACCAAGCGTGCTGATGTCACCATCCGTGGAATTGATGTCGCCAATGAAGATGTCGGCCTTTTTGTCGCCAAGCGCGGAATCGGCAGAAGACGCATCGACGAAGGCAACCTTAAGGCCCATACGGCTTGCAAGGGCGCGGGCAGCATCGACCGCGTAGCCCGTGAGGTTACCATCGGCGCCCTGCATGGCCTGCGGGGCATCGGAGGTATCGAGGGCAACCGTCAGGGTGCCGGGAGTGACCAGGGCATCGTCCGACACCGTAGGGGTAACGGTCTCGCGCTCGATCTGGTCAATCGTGGGTGTCGTGAACGTGGACAGTGGATTGAACGCGCATCCACTCAAGCCCAATACGGCAATGACCGCCGCGGTCCCAGCACCTAACCGAGCCGCGTGCATCAAGCTGCCCCTCACCATGTCCACTACCCCGCCTTCTGTGTCGTATACAATCCGTGCGTTGCGCGGAATAACGGGTGTTCCCACCAGCTGACCTGGTATTTGACCCCACACTTGCGCACCGGGGTGTTTGCTCGGGAGGCCATAGCCACCTTCACGACTGGCCCGCTCGCCCGCGAGGCGGTATTGCCCCAAAGAAAGTAGAACGGACGGTGCGGCTTACATCTAGGACGCGCCATGATCGCGCCGCGCGCACGCGGTCGCTTACGTGGATCCCTTTGACCGCGTCTGTCTTGGACTAGGATGGACATTTCGTCCGTCCGCAACCACAGCCTGGCAGGAACGTAGCGCATTATAGCTAAGTTCAAGCTAAAGTTTAAGGTTAGGGGCGCCATTCGCACCGTGAGCACAGATTTTGCAGGTCGGAGCGGACCGTGCGTGTTCCCATGAAGCCCGGAGCTCCCCTACGGGGAGCTCCGGGGCGCCCGCCTCGGGGTGCCGTGGCCAAAAAATGGCAAATATGAGTACTGTTACCAATTTTATAACAGGCAATTTTGGCCTCTCGGACAGATTTTGCGCTTAGTGTCGCCAATCTGATGCTTAGTTATTCTACGTTTGTTTATTATCTTCTTTCTTTACGCCGCCTCCGAGTCCTAAATTCTTTGATTTTGCTGTTACTGATTTAGTGACAGTACTCATATTTGCCATTTTTTGGCCAGGACATATGATTAACCCCCCCCCCTTTTTTCGACGTGAATTAGACCGGCTTAAGCCCAAAACACGCCCGCAGCGTGTTAAGCAACGCCTCTTGCTTCTTCCTGCGGGCATCGACACGATTCCGGTACCGCTTTCGCATACGCTGGTGGATGCGCCATGCGAGCGCTTCCATCGCTTCCATGTCGCAGAGCATTTCGTTGTTGACCGTCGCGACCTCGATTCCCATAGTAATCAAGCCCGTGTTGCGTTTTTCATCATGGACACGTCCCCTTCGAGAGGAATGACCCAGCTCACCGTTGTATTCCAGGTCAAACCGGGCTGTTTCCTGGTACGCATCGCAAACTGCATGCGGCATCCCCGAGATTGCCTGCGCGCGGTCATCGAACTCGATCTTGTAGTCGGTCTTAAAGGGACCGCAGGCAAATCCGCCATAGGAAAACGGAAGCGAAAACAGAGCGAGCATGATGCACTCCATGGGCGAGAGCAGGTTTTCTGACAGGTAGGGACACAGGCGCAGCAGCTGTTTGGCCGCACTCCCCTTGCATGCCGCAAGGTAATCTGCCAGGCGATCGGGCGTCAGCACCGGCTCGACTTCAAAGTAGCCCACGTCTGCCGGTTGGTCCTTGTCCTTTGCAAGCCTATTCGCAACAGGCGAGGTGTAGGGAGGCAGATACTTCCCGCGATCGCTTAGTGAAATCTTGGAACACAGTTCCTGGGCCAGTGCAAACGCCTGGATACAGCCGACCTCGCGGGCGACGGCAACACAAAGGGCCTCGGGAGATAGGCTGTACACCCCCGGTTCCACCTCTAGAATCGAGCCGACAGGCAACCCGGAACACACGGACCAGCCCACGCCAGGCATGCGTCGGCGCTGCGCCGCAGATCCCACCAGCAAGCACAGATCTTCTTGCACCTCGCCGCTTTTGGCTCCAATTCGCACCAGGTCGGGAAGATAGATATCCTCGGTCGAAGGCGATGACGTACACAGCACGCGGCGCTCTTCATCGGGATTGAGGTCCTTCCAGCCGATGTAGCCCATCTGCCGGCGCTCGGCTCGAATCATACGCAACGCCGAGGTGCCCGTCAGGATCACGGAAGCCGCTAGCTGCTCTTTTGTCGGTTTGTTGCACTGCCTGATTGTTACCGCCACACGAATCACCCCTACCAAACGCGTGCGATAGCGAGGCCATCAACAGCCGCGGCACCAGCGCGCTTGAGCTCCGCCGAAGCCGCTGCCATCGTCGCACCCGTGGTGATAACGTCGTCGATAAGCAGCAGGCGGCGGCCCCGCACGTCCTCAACGGTCTCGTACATGCCTCGGGCGCGTTCACGGCGTTCTTCACGACCGAGTTCACGCTGGTCGCCATGGCCGTACTTAACGAGGGCGTCGAGCAGCGGAACACCCGACAGCTCGCAAAATGGGCGCGCGATGGCTTCCATATGATCGAAGCCGCGTCGCCGAAACGCCGCCGCCGTCGCGGGCACAAACACCACTGCATCGGCGCCGGACAACACACCGCCTAAGCGTTCGGGTGCTGCAACCTGGGCATGTGAGGCGGTGTCGTATAGCAGCTCTGCCAGATACGGCGCCAGGCGTCGCTCGCCCGCGTCTTTGTACGCTTTAATGATCCGCGGCAGCGGGTGCGTGTAAACGGCACATGCCAGGCACCGGTCGAGTGCTTCGGCCATCGCCGAGGACGTACCCTCGACCGAGCACTCGGTGCACAGCAAGTCTCCAAACGGGGCGCCGCATCGAGTGCAGCTATGCCGCGGGTCGATGAGCGCAAGCGCCGCCAGGCAGTCTTGGCAAATAAGCGCGCCGGAGCGCTCGCAGCCGGCGCATCGCGTGGGCGACAACGCCTCAAGCGCCTCGTGCGCCGCCCGCTCGGCAAACGGTAGCAATTCGTCCGCAAACGGTAGGATGCCGGCACCTTGCAGGCATCCCAACACATTCAAATGTCTCTTCACGACACAACCCTCCCTACGCTCGGTCGCAGGGAGGATCGTTGATTCAGTGCTATGGTACCCCGACGCGTTTGGGGCCAGGCAGGTTAAATCCGTTTGCGGGCGCTATTCGCCGGTGGGCGGTTGCGGTGCGGACGAGTTTTGGGTCGAGCCCTCGCCACCATCTTGACGCGGCTTGCGGGAACGACGACGGCGACGGCGCTTCTGGCCCTGGTCGGCCGAACCCTCGCCACCACGATCTTCGCGCGACTCGCGTTCGTCGCGAGCAGCGCCGCGCGCGGCCTTGGCAGCCGCCCCTCCGCCATCTCCAGGGCGACGGCGCGTGACCTTGACCTCGCCATCCGAGACCTGATCGGCCACGGAGGGCACCGAGGGCTTTTGCTGCGTGCCCGAGGAATGGCGGCGACGCGGACGCGGGGCGCGCTCGTCATCGTTGCGCTGCTTGCCACCCTTGTCGGCAGGCGTATCGGAACCCGAACCACCCTTGGGGGCGGCACCGGCTTCGCGAGCGGCTGCGGCGCGGAAGGCGTCCTCGCGCTCCTCGCTCGACAAATGGCGGCGGCGACGGCGCGTGGGATTCATGCCACCGCCGCGGTTTTGCTGCTGAGGCTGCTGAGCCTCGCGCTCGCGGGAGGAATTCTTGCCTGCGGGAGCGGCCTCGCCGGCGTCGCCCGAACCCGAGCGCTTGCGGCGGCGACGTCCACCGGCAGCCTCCTCAGCCTCGGGTGCCTCGGCCTTGCCGCGACCCTTACCGCGGCCGCGACCCTCGCCCTGGCTCTGACCGGCACGGGTATCGGCGTCCGCATCGCGACGGCGGCGCTTGGGCATCGTCGTCCCCGCCAGACGGTCGGCGCTCGACAGGCCATCGCCCACGTCGACGCCGTTCTCGCGGTCGAGCTCCATAAGCGCCAGGCGCATCTCGGGCGACTCGATACGCTCGAGCACATCGCGCGTCACACAGTCGGGGCGGCAGTTACAGCCCTGCTCGGCGGCCTTCTTTTTGCAGCCCTCAGAGCAGGTCATGTCGGCCAGGTTGACCTTAAAGACTTTGCCGTTCTCCAGGCGCAACACCAGCTGCTCACGCGGCGTGTCATATTCCTGGATGCGCGCCTTGCCAAGCGGCGTGTCGATAAGCGTCTTCTTTTTGGGCGCGCGGCTCTTAAAGTCCTTGTACGCCTCGAACTCGTAGCGCAGGCAGCACATCAGGCGACCGCAGACGCCGCTAATCTTGGACGAGTTGAGCGGCAGGTCCTGCTCTTTTGCCATGCGGATCGAAACGGGCTCAAACTGTCCGCCAAAGCGCGTGCAGCAGAGCTCCTGTCCGCATTGGGCATAGCCGCCCACCAGGCGGGTCTCGTCACGCACGCCGATCTGGCGCATGTCGACGCGAATGTGCAGCGTCGAGGACAGGTCCTTGACCAGCTGACGAAAATCGACGCGCTCCTCGGCCGCAAAGTAGAACACAGCCTTCTCGCCGCCAAACAGGTACTCGACGCCGACCGGCTTCATCTCGAGGTCGAGCTCTTTGACCAGACGGCGGAAATCGACCATCGCCTCGTCGCCCTGGATGGCCAGGTCGTCGGCAAGCTGTAGGTCGATGTCGCTCGCTACGCGCAACACGGGCTTGAGCGGCTGACCGATTTCGTCGAGCGGCACCTCGAAGGGATCGGCCGTAACCAGGCCGATCTCGGTTCCGCGCTCGGTGGAGCAAATGGCATAATCGGCCTCGAGGATATCCAGATCCTGTGGGTCGAACCACAGGTCGCGCGAGGCGTAGGTAAACTTAACGGGTACGACTAACGGCATTTCAGTGCCTTCCTGATATCGAACAGCATGACCTCGATGGCCAGCTGGGGAGTAACGTTTCTGGCGATGTTGCGCTCAGCGGTGGCACCCGCCTCGAGCGCCTGAGTGGCACCCGCAACATTGGTCGCGGCGGCAAGCCGCCCGATCGTGTCGCGCACGTCCTCGTTCACAACGTCTGTCGCCTCATCCTGAAGCGTCAGCAGCACGTCGCGCATGAGCGTCCGCGCGCTCGCCAGCGCTTCCATGATACCCGAACGCTCGCGCGCGTTGAGTTCGCGCTTGTTGCGGTCCTCAAGCTGCTTCAATGCTCCACGCGACAGGTAGTCGGCATTTTGCTCGAGCACCTTTTCCTGCGTGGACTTGACCTCGGCGAGCGGCGCCTTGACGGCGACAATGAGCGACTTGGCGCGACTGAGCACATCGGCCTCGTCGGCGGCAATGAGCGAGTCGATGGCACGGACCATCTGGCGACGGGCGTCCTGGCGCTCGGCGCTCTTGAGGAACTCGATACCACGCGTGGGGCTTCCCGCCACAGCGACGGCCATACGGCAGCGCGCGGGATCCTGGCCGGTGGCGCGGCTCACGGCCTGCGCGGCCACAGTGGGCGACACCAGCCGAAACGGTACGCACTGGCAGCGGCTCACGATGGTGGGCAGCATCACGTCGGCCGAGGTGCCCAACAGGATGAACATGACACCCTCGGGCGGTTCCTCGAGCGTTTTGAGCAGCGCGTTGGCGGTGTTGGCGCGCAGCTGTTCGGCACGGTCGATGATGTAGACCTTTGCCTTGGCGCGGATGGGTGCCAGGGGCACGTCGTCGAGCAGCTCGCGGGTCTGCGCGATGAGGTAGCCCGTAGCGCTCTCGGGCGTGTAATAGTGCACGTCGGGATGCGTATGACGGGCGACGCGCACGCAGCTGTCGCACGAACCACAGCCGTCCTGCTCGCACAGGAATGCCTGGGCGAGCGCCCATGCGGCGTCGAGCTTACCGGCACCGGGCGCACCCAAGAACAGGTAGGCGTGCGATGCACGGCCGCTTGCGATGGCGTTGGTCAAAAAGTCGCGCACGCGCTGTTGGGTGTCGAGCTTGGCCAGCAGGCTTGTCTGCGCGGGGGCCATGTTACTCAGCCTCCTGGGCAAGCGCGGCGGCGACGGCATCTTGGGGAATGTCGAGACCGTACGCGCGAACCAGCTCGACCGTTTGCGTGAAGACGTCTGCGATCGACGCAGTGGCGTCGATGAGCTTTACGCGGTCTGGCTCCTCGGCAGCAATTGCGCAAAATCCCTGGTAGACACGCTCCTGGAAGGCCATGCCCTTTGCCTCCATGCGATCGGCCGCACCACGGGCGGCCATGCGCAGCGCCGCCTGCTCGGGCGTGATGTGATAGACGAGCGTGAGCGCCGGATGCGTACAGGCGACAGCCAGGTTGTTGGCATCGCGCACCATCTGACGGTCAAGGCCATCGGCAAACGCCTGATAGCAGGTCGTGGAATCGTAGAAACGGTCGCACAGGACCACCTTGCCGGCAGCGAGGGCGGGCGCGATGACCTCGTGCACCAGCTGGGCACGCGCGGCCTCGTAGAGCAGTAGCTCGCAGGTGTCGCCCATCGCCGTATTGGCGGGGTCGAGCAGCAGAGCGCGGATCTTTTCGCCGATGGCGGTGCCGCCCGGCTCGCGCAGGCTCACAACCTGGTAGCCAGCGAGCTCGAGAGCACGGGCAAGCAGGCGCGCCTGCGTGGACTTGCCGGCGCCGTCGACGCCCTCGAGCGTGATAAAGCTATGTTGAGCGGGCTCAAAAGCCATGGGCGCAGCCCCTTCCTACAAGGCGCGAAAATGCAAGTTATAGCAACCAAGCCATGATACCCCAGCGTCCGGCGCACCCCAAATCCCACCTAGTCATTGGGGACGTTCTTAAATGACTAGTCGTTTAAGAACGTCCCCAACGACTAGGTCTCGGCGCGGGTATAGATGGCGAAGGAAATGTCGCGCTCAAGGGCTAGGGCCTGCTCGCGTTCGAGGTCTTGGGTGAGGATTGCCAGCACGTAAGGGCGCTCGGCGTAGATGATTGCGGCATCGTGCTGAGCATTCGCCAGGCTGCCCGTTTTGTGCGCGACCAAAACGCCGCCGGGAACGCCCTCGACAATACCGCGCGCGTCTTCCTGCGCCAGCAGATATCCGCGCGCTCGCTCGCACAGCTCGGGCGTCGCAATTGTCCCCGCCGCCAGCCGCTGCAACACGGCCGCAGCATCACGGGCGCTCGTATAGTTCTCGCGACCTTGCGCCTGGGCCTCGGCATCCATCATCAAACGAGCGAGCACGGTCTGGGTCAGCCCCAATGCGGCACACGTTTCGTTGACCGTATCCATGCCAAGTCTGCCGATAACAAGGTTCGCTGCCACGTTATCGCTCTGGGCGATCATAGCGTGCAGCAGCTCGTCAATACCGTACGACACACCCGCGCCGCGCGACTGAATGTTGCCGCTGCCACCCACGATATCCTGTTGCGTTACCGTTATCTGCTCGTCGAGGGACAGCTCGCCCGCCGTCACGGTCTCGAGCGCACAAGCGAGAATGGGAAGCTTGATGATGCTTGCCGCCACACGTCGCGCGTCCGGCGCTACAGCGACTTCACCATCGAGCGACGCGAACGTTTGTGGATCAAGCGCCACAGCATAGACCGAGGTAGACCCATCATACGGCTCGACAAGGGCTTCGATATCTTGCTGAAGGCCGGCAATCCAAGAAGCACAGGCGACAGCTTCCGTCTTTTGAGCGGACGGATGATTCGCTTTTTGTTTGACAGGGACAGCGGAGCCCTCAGCCTCGTTGCGGCGCGCGGCACAACCGCCGAGACTCATCACCGAGGCAAGCGCTCCGGTCAACATCCCGGCACAAAACACTCGACGCGAGCAATCGCGCGCAGTAAGGGGTGCATCCCCCGGCGGGAACCGGAACGCCTCCACGTTGTCGCCGCCACCCCGACCTTGCTCGCCGCAGTACACAGACTCACTCCCCACCATCGCATTCTACCGAGCCGTCGATAAACGGCCGCGCCGGACACCCAGCATGCCGCACTCATTTGTGACGCATGCGACAGGGCTTGCGCGACATGATCATCCTCACATAACCAGTTGGGTCGGCGCGGCCCAACCGCACCTGAACCACCTTATAATCTAGCCAGCACATCGAGTGGAAGGAACCATCATGCCCCGGTTTTGTACCCATTGCGGCAAGCTTCTGAAAGACGACGAGCGCTTCTGCACCAGCTGCGGAACGCCGGTAACCGATGATGGCCAGGCCTCTCAGTCGCAAGAGGATGCGCAGGCAGCCGTGACCGTACAGTCCGCCCATCAGCCCGCGCCCGCTCCCCAGCCGGAAGCTGGCGCGACGCAGCAATGGGCGACGCCAGCCGGCTCCGCGCCGCAGCAACCCATACCGACCGCCGCTCCGCAGGCCGGTGCTCCCGCTGCGCCCAAAAACAACAACGCCCTGCTCATCGGCATCATCGCCGCGCTAATCGTCGTGATTATCGCGCTCGTCGTGTTCTTTATGATCAAGCCTTTCGACAAGGGCGCTGATGATACCAAGGGCACGACGATCGAGAAGGTCAAGATCGACCACGATAACGACGATGCGTCCGTCAAGGGCGACCCCAACAAGCTTGACGATGATGATGACGATGACGTCCACGATGCCGCCACCATCAGCGAGCAGAACGTCTACGACCAGCTGAGCTCCTACTACAGCAGGCTCTCCGATCTTGATCAGCAGGTTCGCGACTGCGCTACCACTTTCAACACGTATTACCTTAAGGATGACCGCAGCTCGCGTCAGTCGGCCAGCGATGCCGCCGAGGCGCTCGAGAATCAGATCGACGACCTGAAGGACGAGGTCGAGGACCTGGACGTTCCCATCGACTCGCAGAACTACAGCTCGTGGAAAGACATCATCGCGCTCTACGACGACCTGGAGAATCGCATCGACGTCATTTGCGACGCTTGGGAGATCAGCCTTGAGTACTCCAGCCCCGCCAACCACAAGGACGAGATCGTGGCGCCGCTGGCGCGCGACAACGTAGCGGGCACCAACGACAACAAATACCGTCTGGACTTTGAGGACCGCTACCCCGGCGCCGCACCCGTCGAGGTGAAGTAATCCCAACAACTGATCAAAACTTGCGGTGAAATAGGGATTAATTAGGCCTTTTGCCAGCAAAAACAGTCCCTATTTCACCGCAACTTAGAAGTGGGGCCGGGCGCGCATTTGCATTTGCGCGCCCGGCCCCGTCGTGTCTATATGTGCTCGGTTACTTGTCGGCAGCAGTCTTTTTGGTAGTCGATTTCTTGGCCGTCGTCTTTTTGGCCGCCGTGGCCTTCTTTGCCGCCGTCGTCTTTTTGGCCGCGGTCGTCTTCTTCGCCGTGCTCGCCTTGGTCGTGGTCTTGCGGCCGCGGGCGGGCTTCTTCTCCTTGGTCGGGCAGTCCATGTTCACACAAATACGCCACGGACCGCGCGCCGTATTGACCACCACGATGGGGGCGCCGCACTCGGGGCAGGTCTCGCCCGTCGCCTCGAGCTTGCCGCGCGCCGGCAGCGGATAGCTCACGCCGCAGTCATCGTAGTTGGTGCAGCGGATAAAGCGCTTGCCGCTCTTCTCGCTCTTGTGCGCGATCAGATCGCCATGGCGTCCTGCCTCAGCGCACACCTTGCACTCGCCCACCTTAAGGTCAGGCTCGTAGTTGGTGGGGCACGTCGGGTTCACGCAAATCTCGAAAGCCTTCTGGCGGAACGGCTGGCACTTAATGCGCGGCGCACCGCACTCGGGGCACACGGCGGCCTCGCCCTCGAGCGGGCTTACCTTGACGCCGCTCGGCACCGGATAGGTCACGTCGCAGTCGGGCCATCCCATGCAGCCGATAAAGCTGCCGCGGGTCTTGGCGCTCGTCTTCATAACCAGGTCCTTGCCGCACTTGGGGCAGGCGCCCACGCGCGCATCGGCCGTGACGGCGTCGCTGATGGCGTCGCCCAGCTCCTGCGTGTGCTTGAGCAGCTCGTCGAGCACGCCGGCCAGCAGCGCGCGCGAGTGCGTCACGACATGCTCTTCGGTGTCCTCGCCGCGCTCCACGCGGGTCATGTCGCCATCGAGCTCGCTGGTCATATCGGGGCTCGTGATGCGCGGGGCAAACTGCGTCAGCGCGTCGATGATGGCGATACCCAGCTGGCTCGGCTCCACGGGATCGTTTTTGAGGTAGCGCACGGCGTACAAACGCTCGATGATGCTCGCACGCGTGGACTTGGTGCCCAGGCCGCGCTTCTCCATCTCCTGCACGAGCTTGCCCTGGCTGTAGCGCGCGGGCGGCTCGGTCTGTTTGGCCTCGAGCTTAATGTCGAACACGTCGACCGTATCACCCTGCTCCAGCGGCGGCATCTGCTCGTCGCGCTTAAGGCCGTACGGGTATGCCTCGCGGAAACCCGGGGTCACGAGCACGTCGCCCGAGGCCACGAACGGCTCGCCGTTCACATCGAGCTCGAGCTTAGTGTTCTCGATGGTCGCGGGTCCCATGAGCGTCGCCAGGAAGCGACGGGCGATGAGGTCGTAGAGCTTGCGCTGGCCGCCGTCGAGCGTGGACGGATCGCCCTCGCCCGTGGGATAGATAGGCGGGTGATCGGTGGTCTCGACCTTGCCGCGCGTGGGCTTCATGGGACCGGCGAGCACCTTTTTGCACACCGGCGCCAGCGCCGGGTTGATCTTTGCCAGATCGCTCACCACGGCGCCCAGATCGAGCGTCGCAGGGTACACGGTATTGTCGACACGCGGGTAGCTGATGAGACCGGCCATGTAGAGGGACTCGGCGATGCGCATCGTACGCGCAGGCGAGATACCCTCAGCCGCGGCGGCAGCCTGCAGCGAGGTCGTCGCAAACGGCGTGGGCGGCTGCTGTTTACGCGAGCGCTTGGTCACCGCGGCGACGGTCGCCGTCGCGACGCCGTCGACATGGCCGTATGCCGTCTCGGCAGCATCCTTGTCGGTAAAACGCGCCGTCTTGTGTGCAATCTTAAAGCGGTCGTCCTCGGCAGCGCCCTGCGCGGCACCCATGCCGCGAATCTGCCAATAGTCCTCGGGCACAAACGCCATGCGCTCGCGCTCGCGCTCGACCACCAGGGCAAGCGTCGGTGTCTGCACGCGGCCGGCGGAGCGCACGTTGCCAAAGCCGCCAAACTTGGCGAGCGTCAGGTAACGCGTGAGCACCGCGCCCCAAATGAGGTCGATGTGCTGGCGGCTCTCGCCGGCGTCGGCCAGGTTCTGGTCGAGCGAGACGAGATTATCGAAGGCGTGCGTGATCTCGGCCTTGGTAAACGAAGAGTATTGGGCGCGGGCAACCGGCAAGTCGGGCGCCACCTCACGCACCTTGTTGAGGGCGTCCGAACCGATCAGCTCGCCCTCGCGGTCAAAGTCCGTGGCGATGATGACGCTGTCAGACTTCTTGGCAAGGTTCTTGAGCGAACGAATGAGCTCCTTCTCGGCCGGCAGCTTAATGACGGGTGCCCAGGTGAGGTAAGGCAGGCTCTCGAGCTTCCAGCCCTTGATGGAAATGCCATCGGCAAGGAACGGCTTGCGCTTGGTGTCGTACGGCGGGCGGGCCAGGCCATCGGGCATATCGGCCGGCAACATCTCACCGTCCTCGGTGACCGAATACCAACCCAGCTTTTTATCGAACAGCACGCTGTCGCAAAAATCGGGCGCCAGGATGTGACCGGCAAGACCGATCGTCACGCACTCCTCGCCCTTCCACTCAAAACGGTAGATGGCGGTGTTGTACACCTTGTCCTTTTTGGGCTTACCCGTGGACAGCCGCTCGGCGATCTGACGCGCGGCGTCGTTTTTCTCGGCGATGATGAGCTTCAAAAGAGGCTCCTATCTCGTATCTCTGCGGCTACGCCCGCCCGTATGGCGGCCGACTTACGCCCTTGCTTGCTCAATCTGCCCGATGAGCCAATCGCACCAGGCATCCATGCCCTCGCCCTTGCGCGCGCTCACGGCAAACCGCGGCGCCTGCGGATTGAGGTCATCGAGTGTCTTAGTATACCTATCCATGTCAAAATCGAAAGCCGGGGCCACATCGACCTTGTTGAGCAGCTGCGCGCCGGCGTGTTGGAAGATGCCCGGGTACTTGATGGGCTTGTCGTCGCCCTCGGGCACCGAGAGGATCATGATGGACAGGTTCTCACCCAGGTCAAAGTCGACCGGACAGACCAAGTTGCCCACGTTTTCGATAAAAATGACGTCGATGTTATCGAGCCCAACGGCCTGGTCGAACGCGTCAACGGCTTCCATGATCATGTTGCCCTCGAGGTGGCACAGGCCGCCCGTGTTGATCTGGATGGCGGGCATGCCGGCTTCCTTCATGGTAATGGCATCGACATCCGAGGCGATATCGCCCTCGATGACGGCGCAGCGCAGGCCAGCCTTGTCGCGCAGGCGCTCGTTGGTGCCCAGGATCGTGGTGGTCTTGCCCGAGCCGGGGCTCGACAGCACGTTAATCACGTAGGTGTTTGTCTCATGAAATCGCTGACGTAGCTGATCTGCCAGGCGCTCGTTGCGCGACAGGATCGGCGACGCGATATCAATCGTTTTCTCAGCCATACTTGGCACTCCTTACTTTGGCCCCTTTATACCCCATCACCAGATGGCTAGCGGGCTAATCGTCGGGGGTTTCGATTTCGATACTCGCGATATCGAGCTCGCGGCCGTGCAGCAGACGCACGTTGGCGCCGCCACACTGGGGACAGCGACAATGGAAACGATCGTGATCAAAGACCTCGCCGCAGTCCAGGCACTCGCTTTGTGGATGGACTTCCTCCACGGCAAGCTCGCAGCCGCGCGTGAGCGGATCCTCGTCGCGAAACGTCTCCCAAGCAAAGTCGAGCGCCTCGCGCACGACCTCGGTCATATCCCCGATACGCAGCGTTACCAAAACGGCGCGCGAGGCCCCCGCCCCACGCGCCGCGCGAATCACTGTATCGAGTATGCCGTTGACAATGCCAACCTCGTGCATACCGATTTACTCCTCGTCGTCCTCATCGTCCGAGAACAGGTCCAGACGACTCACGAACAAGCCCTCCTTGCCCTCGCGCGCGGTAATGACCACGCGGGCGATGGCAAGCGAAATCTCGTAGAGCGAGAGCAGGGCGCCGTACATGAGGCCCAGCGTGACGGGCGAACCGTCGGGCGTAATCACAGCCGAGCCCACAAGCAGGCCAACGTATACGTAACGCCAGGCACCGCGGAAGGCCGCGTAGGACACAATATGGAAGACGGACAGGTAGAAGATGATGAGCGGCAGCTCAAACGCCACACCAAAGCCGATCATAAAGAGCAGCTCCATGTTGACGTAGTTCTCCAGATCGGGCAGCGCCGTGGCGACTGCCGAAGTCTCGCCGATGAGCCACTCAAAGCCCGCGGGAATGATGATGAAGTAGCAAAAGATTGCGCCCAAGAAGAACAGCACCGTCGAGGCGAGCACCGTGGGCACGACCCACTTGCGCTCGTTGGGGCGAAGCGCCGGCAGGAAAAACGCCAGAATCTGCCAGATAATCATGGGCGTGCACATGACCACGGCCATCTTGATGGCCAGCGAGAAGCGCAGACCAAAGCCGCCGAGCGTGGTGGTGATGTAGAACTTACCGTCCGGTACAAAGGAGCGGATGGGATCTTCCAGGATGTCGAGCACAACAGGCGTGGCGAAATACAGCACGATGGCTGCGGCAAAGACCGATACGACCACGATGGTCAGGCGGCGACGGAGCTCTCCCAGATGATCGAAGAGCGGCATACGCGCAGGTCCGATAGGCATTACTCATCGCCTCCCTTCGGGGCGTCGGCGGTGGCAGCTTCGTCCTCGGCCTCGAGCTCGCGGGCGAGCTGGTCGACGACGGCCTTGCGCTTGCGGGGACGACGGGCGTAGAGGTCGGCCGTCGTGGGCTCTGCCGGCTCC
>ENA-OZAB01000593-OZAB01000593.1-human-gut-metagenome-genome-assembly--contig:-NODE-593-length-19365-cov-7.044278_pt1 | contig 19365 bp, 16 predicted proteins | sample MGYA00243297_ERZ653491 | MGnify/ENA primary metagenome ERZ653491 (study PRJEB26926, sample SAMN06165154) | human gut metagenome | biome: ENVO:00009003; feature: ENVO:2100002; material: ENVO:00002003... | reverse complement strand
GAGATCATGCCTAGTCTCGTGGGCTCGGAGATGTGTATAAGAGACAGGTGTTGGTGGGCAGATACTTCTCGCCGTCCACGATCATGTAATCATAATTGGGGCTGCTCCACAGGATGACAGCGGTCATTTTGCCGTCCGCCACGGTCAGGGCGGCAGGGCTTTCCACGGTGGCACGGCCAGAGCCGCCCTCCAGGGTCACATTCACGCTGTATTCACCGTCCGCAGGGGTCTCGGCAGCCTCCTCAGCCTTGGGCTGTGCATTGCGGATGCTCACGGTGTGGTCATACCACTTGCCCTTGGTCCCGAGGAGTGCCAGCTGGAAGTCCTGGTCCACAGCGGCCACGGGGATATCATAGCCGTAGACCTCCTCCGAGGTGCCATCAGAGTAGGTGACGGTGTCGGTGGTAGGCAGCAGCCAATCTGCCTTGTTGGCCTCGGCATCGGCGGCCATGCCAACGTACAGGTTGACGATCTTCTTGGAGGCCAGACTGACATGGAAGGTCATCTGCCCGTTCTCCACGGTCAGGGTGCCCATGCCATTGCAGGCTTCGTTGGCGTGGAACATGCCGCTGTCGGTGTCGAACTCAGCCGTGTACACGCCGTCCGGCAGGGCGGCTTCGGTGCTTTCGGAAGCGGCGGCAGCGCTCACGGCAGAAGCGGCTTCCGAGCTGACAGCAGAGGAAGCAGTGGAAGAAGCCCCGCCGCAGCCGGTGAGAGCGGCAGCCAGCATCAGAGAAGCAACGGACAGGGAAACAAACTTTTTGCAGTGCATAAACAAAATACCTCAAAAATTCAGAATTTGAAATGGGAGTGTTTCTCCTCATGCGGGGAAGCTCTCCATAAAAAATGCCCGAAAAGATCTCTCCCTTCGGGCATTGGAATGCGGAATATTAGCCGTTCAGGGAATCAATGGCGGCTTTGGTGTGCTCAATGTAGCGCTGCTGGATGTCCTCGATCTCACCCAAACCGGCGATCTGGCACTCCACGGACGCGAAGTCACCGGAGGCCTGGAACTGGCTCAGCCAGGAATCATCATCCGCACCGGCCATATCGTTGTTGGCGTGGTCACCGGCAACGACCATCAGGGGGCGCAGGATGACCTTGGTGTAACCGGCGGCCTTGACAGCCTCGATGACGTTCTCGCAGGCGGTCTCCTCGGGCTCACCCTCCACCGTGCCGATGAACACGTTGCTGTAGCCCAGGGTCTGCATGGCGGTCTGCATCTGGCTGTAGCTCACCTTTGCGGTGTGGGAGGTGCCGTGGCCCATAAAGACAAAGGCGACCTTCTCCTCAGCAGCGGCCTCCAGGCTGTCGAAACCGGCATCCTTCACAGCGGCAGCGGTAACGGCCTTGGCAACAGCTTCCTTGTCGGCGTTGATGACCGCAGCGTCGGCACCAACCTCGCCCAGCAGGGGCTCAGCAACGGCGACGCTCTCGAACTTGTCCTTGTACTCGTCGATCATCTCCATCATCTCGTCGTACTCTGCACCGTGCATCAGGTGGGTGGGCTGGACGACCAGGTTCTTCACGCCGTTGGCCACAGCGCGGTCCAGAGCCTGCTGCATGTTGTCGATCTTCTCGCCGTCGCGGGCCTGAACATGGTTGATGATGATCTGTGCGGTGAAGGCGCGGCGGACAGACCAATCGGGATAAGCGGCCTGCAGCGCATCCTCGATGCCCTTGATATCCTTCACTCGGCTGTCGTTGAAGGAGGTGCCGAAGGAGACCACCAGCAGCTCATTCTCGCCGATGTCGTCCTGATTGCGGCTGTCGTCCTTGGAAGCATCGCCGGTGTCGCGGCCAAAGTAGTCAGGGTCAGCCTCTTCGCCCTCGACCAGCTCCTTCTGGGCATCGGTCAGGGCATCCCATGCGGCCTTGGCGGCCTCACACTGGGCATCGGTGTCATCGGTGCGCTCCTGCACATAGATGGCATCGATCAGGTCTGCAACGTTCTTTGCGGCCAATTCGTCAGCCTCCTCGCCGGAAACCTCGCTGCTGGCAGCAGATCCTGCCGTGCTGGAAGCAGTGGTGCTGCTTGCGGCACCGCCGCAGCCGGTCAGTACACCGGCGCAGAGGGCCAGAGCGGTCAGAGCGGCCGCTGCTTTGTGGATGGTGCGTTTTCTCATTTTTGTTCGTTCCTTTCCTGTTTTTGAACATGATTTTTGCTGAACAGAAGGTACAGGAAAGAGTGCCTGGCAAAACAAAAGGGGCCTTTCTGCTTGCGGGACGGCAAAGCAAAAAGGCCCCTTTCAGTTTTTTCAGGCTTTTTGGGTACAACCAATTCCTCGTGATCTGGGGCTTGCGCCCCCGTACCAACAGCGGGCAGGTTTCCTGGCTGAAAGCTCAACATCCACCGCCGCCTTCCCGGAACATGGGCTCCAGTGACCGGTGCAGCTGCACCCTGGCGGTAAACTCCCTTATCACAGTGACGAGATCGTGCGGGATTTGCACCCGCTTCCCTTTTAACGTGCCTGCCCCCGGCCAGAGCCGCGGGCGGTACGCACCTGCTGTTTTCTATTCAGTTCGCTGTTCAGTATAACATACTCAACGGAGGAATGCAATCACCACTCCGGGGAAACTTCCGGGCTCACAGGCGGTGTTTTTTCCCCGATCAGGGCCACCGCCACATCGTTGACATTGGTGCCCGTTGCCCCGGTGATGATCAGGCCATCCACTGCTTTCAGGGCGTGGTAGGAATCGTTGTTCTGCAAAGCAGCGTATCCGCTCCAGCCCCCGGCCTCCAGCGCGGCAAGGGTATCCCCATCCACATAGCCGCCGGCGGCATCGGTGGGGCCGTCTGTGCCATCGCTGCCCACAGAGAATACCGCCGCGTTCAGCCCGGCAATGGCGGGCGCGGCCGCAAGGGCCAGCTCCTGATTTCTTCCGCCAAGCCCTTTTCCGGTCAGGTGAACGATGGTCTCGCCGCCCGCGATGTAGGCCAGCTTTTTCCCCTGCCCTGCCTGGGTGCGGACAATGGAGCCAAGAAAGCTGCCTGCTTCCCGTGCTTCGCAGCAGAGTTGGTCGGTCAGGAGAACCGGTTCATATCCCAGATTCCGGCAGGCACTGGCCGCAGCACGGCAAAGCTCCCGCACGCTGCCGGTGATCCGGGTGGTCACATTGTCCAGCGTTTTGGGCGTTTCCTGCGCCAGCAGGGCCCGGGCCTGTGCTGAGAGTGCCAGATGATACTTTTCGGCAACGGCAAGCGCCTGGGCGCAGGTGGAGGTATCCGGCACCGCCGGGCCGCTGGCGATCATATCCAGCGGATCCCCCAGAATGTCGCTCAGCACGATGCTGAACACCTGCGCAGGGGCACAGCGCTGCGCGAACCGCCCGCCCTTCACACCGGAGAGCCGCTTGCGGATGGTATTCATCTCCACAATGTCGGCCCCGCTGGCCAGCAGCTGGCTCGTGATGTCCTGCAGCTCTGCCCCGGGAACGAGCGGCTGCTCGAACAGCGCACTGCCGCCGCCGGAAAGCAGGAACAGCACCGTATCCCCGGCGGTCAGCCCCTGCACCAGCTCCAGCGCCTTTTGGGTGGCCGCAAAACCGTTTTCATCCGGCACCGGGTGGCCCGCCTCATAGCAGGTCACCCCGGGGATCTCACCTTTCACATGGCCGTACTTGGTCACGACCACGCCGCCATCCACCCGGCCCAGCGTTTCAACCGCCGCGTGTGCCATCTGCCAGGCCGCCTTGCCCGCCGCCACCAGAAGCACCCGGCCCTTCCCGGGCCGGAGATCCCGCAGCGCGCGGCGCACCGCCTCATCCGGCAGAACAGCGTTCAGGCTGGAACGAAGGATCACATCCGCATCCCGGCGCAGTGCAGCATTCATAGACTCGCCCTCCTTGCAGCGGTGCCCGCCCCTCCGGGACAGCGCACCAGAAACAGCCGAATAAAAAATCAAGACCGACGATCTCTTTTGAAATCGTCGGTCTTGTTTCAATCCGAGTGGCGAGAATCGAACTCACGGCCTCTTGAACCCCATTCAAGCGCGCTACCAAAACTGCGCTACACCCGGACATCTGATCGAGCTTGTCGCTCACAGCTCAATCAGTATACCCGAAGAATGGTGTTTTGTCAAGCACTATTTTCAAATTTCTTCTTCATTTTCGGCAATGGCCGTTGTGCTGCCCACCGGCTGCGGAAATTCCACCGTAGCCAGCGCCACAGCGAACACGCTCTGCGCACCGGCATCCAGCAGAGCCTGCGCGCAGGCCGAGGCCGTGGCTCCGGTGGTCAGAACATCGTCCACCAGAAGGATGCGCTTTCCCTCCACAGCCTCCGGCCGGGCCACCCGGAAGGCACCCGCCACATTGGCCAGCCGCTCGTCAATGGAAAGTCCCTCCTGCCGCCGGGTGGAGCGGGCACGGGTCAGCGCGTCCGTGACCACCGGCACGCCCACCGCCCGGGCAAGGGGCTGTGCCATCCGCTCCGGCACATTGTAGCCGCGCTTTTTGCTGGAGGCCGGTACCGGAAGGATGCAGTCGTAACCCCGGTCAAGGCCCGGCACCGGTTCGGGCAGGGGCTCAGAACCGCACATTCTGATCTCGCTGCCAAAGAGCAGGCGGGCCATCTCCACGCCCAGCTCCACAGCTGCCCAGGGTGCGCCCTGATATTTCGCCCGCAGCACCGCGCGGCGGACAAGGCCGGTGTATCGGTAGGGCGCGGCTGCCCCATCCAGCCGCCCCAGGTAGTGCTCGGAGCCGCGCAGCCGCATGGAGGGTGCACGGCGCAGCTCTGCCAGCCCATCGGCGCAGTCCGGGCAGGCAGGCTGGTCCCCCAGCACCCGGTCACAAAAAGGGCAGCGGCGCGGGTAAAGCACCCAGCGCAGCTGCCGCAGTGTGCGGCTCAGGCCGCTGTAATAAAACATCAGTCGTTCTTGACCGCAATGATGACGCGGACCTTTTTTCCGGCAGCGCAGCCGAAATTATCGTACCAGCCGGTCAGCTGGTAGCCGTCCGCATCCACCTGAGCCAGCTTGGTGGGGTAATACTGGCCCTTGTACCACAGGTAGACCTGCACATTGTCTGCCATCTCGTAGCGTTCATTGCCCGAGAGCACCGAGGCCGCGCCGACCTTGTCGATCTTCAGGGGCATCAGCTGCATCATGGCCTTGACAGAGCCGGTGGTCTCCCGCCGCACGGCAATGCCGCCCGCCAGCACCGGATACTTGATGGCCGTGGTGTAGCTGGCCACCGCGCCGTTGACGTAGCAGATATAGGTCGCCCCGCCGCCGATGTAGTTAAAGATCTGCTTGAAGGGGGTACCCGTGATCTCCGCGATCTGCTGGAAGCCAATGCTCATCAGGGAGCCGGTGTTGCTGGTCAGCTTCTGCCAGGCCGTACTCAGGATATCGCCCGAGACGATGCCCCACAGGATCTCGCTGGTGGTGGGCACCAGCAGGTTGGACAGGCGGTCTACCGCCGTGGCACCGGTCACAGTGGTGGTGGTATCCGAGGTGGAACCGGAGCCGTCGGTGCCGCCCGTGGCCGCTCCGGTGGTGGTGCCTGTCGTGGTCGTGGTGCCGGAAGCGGAATCTCCCGCCACAATGCCGGTGACGAGGCTCTTCAGGTCAGAATAATTCATGGCCAGATTTTTCACATCGTCCAGCACGCCGTAGCTCCACAGGTCGCCGGTCACATCGTTCAGGATGAGCCGGTCGATCTGTCCGGCATCGTTGACGGTATAGTAGCGGACATCGAGGTCACTCAGTGTTACCCCCGATAGGCGGCTGGGACGAACCGTCCCAGCCACACCCTCCGAAGTTGTATCCAGAATCTCTACATCGTCGGCCAGGGCGGTAGCGCCCAGCGCAGTGGCATTGGCATTGATGGTGCCGTTGACGCGGCGGTCCTCGATGTGCTCCACGCTCTCGCCCTCCGGGGTGACCTTGATCTCTACCAGCCACCCCTGCGGAAAGTTCAGGCTCTTGTCCACGTTCACAGTGCGGGCAATGCCATCGGTGCACATAACGGAGACTTTCTGCAAAACATCCGCGCCGTTCTCTTCCACCAGACTGCGGGTGGCGGTCTGCACGACACCGTAGAACACGCTGTCGGCTTCCTCGCCGGTCACGATCCCGGCAGCCTCATTGTTCATGCCCAGCAGCAGGGTGACGACCTCGCCCACGCCGCCGCCGTTGAGGGAGGACACCTGGGAGGCCACCGCAGAGGAACCCAGCGTATAGCTGGTGCCTGCCACCGTTACACTGGTGGGGGCGCTGGCACTGGGCGAAACTGCCGTGATGCGGCCAGCGGCGCGGCGGGTGTAGACCCACAGCGTCTGTAAACTTTCGCTGTAATAATACACGTCGTATTTGTTCAGTTCCGCAGATTCCGACGCTTTATCGTTGCGGTAGACCATCTTGGGAACAAAGGGCAGCTGGACCGTATCGCCCGCCACAAAGGGGCCCTTCAGGCTCTTGAGCATGACGCTGGAGGTATCCACCTGACCATTGGAGACCGTGAAGCCCAGGCTGCTGCCGTAGGCACTGCCGCTGGCGGTGTTGGCTGTCAGGGCGTTGTAGAACAGCAGGGCGCACTCCTCGTAGTTGAGCACCTCGCCCTGGCTGCGGTCCACCTGATTGCGCAGGCCCAGCTCACTGGCCTTGTTCAGCTGTGCGTTGGGGAAGGAGCCGCTCAGGTCGGTCATCTTATAGCCCATCAGCTTGAGGATGGCCGTGACCGCCTCCTCCAGTGTCACGGCGTTGTCGGGCCGGAAAGAGCCGTCGGTGTAGCCGTTCATCCAGCCGTTCTGCACCGCAATGCGGACATAGGGGGCATAGGGCGAAGTGCCGGGCAGGTCGGTGAACAGGGTGCCCACCGTGCCCTGAGAGCCCACGCTCTCGCGGTAGGTGGAGTAGGACACCAGCATCCGGGCCAGTGCACCGCGGGTGACCACCGCGTTCAGAGCAGCCTGCTGGCTGCTGTCCATCGCGTTCAGCGTGATGGACAGCTGGACCGCCGTGTTGGCGTTGCCCGCTGCCGATGCCGACAGCACCAGCATCGACACGGCAATGCTCACCGCCAGCAGAAATGCAAGGATTCGCTTTTTCATGGAAAATCCTCCTTAAAATAGTTTCTAATGTATTCCGGGTTGCGGCTCCCAGCATCTGCTTCGTGCAAAGCCTTGCACTTGCATCCTGCTGGCCGCGGCCCCAACAACTCCTCCCTTCATCCGCCACTGGCGGCGGTCGTCGTTGTTGCCCCTATTAGGGGAGCTCCGCAAGGCGCTGGCAAAGCCAGACCGAAGCGGTAAGAGGTTTAATCATATCTCAGCGCTTCAATGGGGTTGAGCCTTGCGGCGCGCTTAGCGGGCAGGTAGCCGAACAGCACACCGATGCCCACTGAGATGCCAAAGGCCACCACGATGGAGTTGAACGAGGGGCTGACGGTCACATCAATGCTGCTGGAGATCATGGGCAGGATGCGGTTTGCCGCCATGGACACGATATAGCCAAGGACGATGCCCAGCACGCCGCCCAGTGCGGAGGTGGTGGCGGCTTCCACCACGAACTGCGACAGGATCACCCGCTCCTTGGCACCCAGTGCCTTGCGGATGCCGATCTCCCGGGTGCGCTCGGTCACCGACACCAGCATGATGTTCATAATGCCGATGCCGCCCACCAGCAGCGAGATGCTGGCAATGCCGGTAAGGATGATGATGACCATGTTGATCATCTCGTTCATCTCCTCCAGCCACTCGCTGGCGCTGTAGATGTAGTAAGCGTTGTCGCTCTTGAGCAGGTCGTGCAGACCGCTTTCCACCACCGCCTTGGCTTCGTTGGCGCGGCTCTCGTCCGTCATGATCGCAACAAAGTTCTTGGCGCTGGACTGGCTGGAGAGCCGCATGGCCGTGGTGTAGGGCAGATAGATGCAGTCATCGTCGGAGCCCTGCTGCAGGTTCTTGTCCGTCACCTTGGCGTTCAGCACGCCCACGATCCGGAACTTGTAGGCCCCCAGCTTGATGGTCTGGCCCACCGCGTTGCCGCCGTAGGCCGCCCGGTTGAGGTAATCACCAATGATGCAGACCTGCTTGTTGTCCTTGATGTCCATGTACTGCAGGCCGCGCCCCTGGGCGAGGGTATAGTTTTTCATCTCAGTGTAGTGCTCGTCCACACCGTAAACGCTGGTGCCGTAGCGGTAGGTCGTGGTGCCCACCTTGGGGGTGTTGTTGCTGAAATCGATCTGGGGCGAGACTGCGGATATGAGCTCCTTGTTCTTATCTGCGATCTTATACACATCCTCCACCGAGGCGGTGCGGGAGCCGTAGCCCCAGACCTGAATGGACAGGGCATTCGTGCCCAGCGCCGAAAAGCTGTCCCGCATACTCTGGGTCATGCCGTTGCCCAGACCCACGATGACGATGACCGCCATGACACCGATGATGATGCCCAGCATGGTCAAAAAGGTACGGAGCTTGTTGCTCCACACGTTCTGGAGGGCCTGACGGAAGGTCTCAATGATCATTTGTTCCCCTCCTGTTCTGCCGGTTCAAAGTTCAGCGTCGGCTGGACGATGGCTTCCGGCGCGCGGGAGTCGCCATCGTAGACCACCTGACCATCCTCCAGCCGGATGATGCGGTCGGCCTGCACGGCAATGGAGTTGTCATGGGTGATGAGCACCACCGTATGGCCCTGCCCATGCAGGTCCTGCAGCATTCCCAGCACCTCGCGGCCGGTGTGGCTGTCCAGCGCGCCGGTGGGCTCATCCGCCAGAATGATCGCCGGGTTGCGCACCAGCGCCCGCGCGATGGATACGCGCTGCTGCTGGCCGCCCGAAAGCTGGTTGGGCTTGTTTTTCAGCTTATCGCCCAGCCCCACCTGCTCCAGCACCTCGCGGGCCCGGCGGTGGCGCTCGGCGCGGGGGATGCCCGCATAGACCAGCGGCACCTCCACGTTTTCCAGTAAGTTTAATTTGGGCAGAAGATTATACTGCTGGAAGATGAACCCCAGCATCTCGTTGCGGATGGAGGCCAACTCGTTCCGGCTCATCTTGCCCACATCCCGGCCGTTCAGCCGGTAGGTGCCCGCCGTGGGCACATCCAGACAGCCGATGATGTTCATGCAGGTGGACTTGCCGGAGCCGGACTGGCCCACAATGGCAACAAACTCGCCTTTTTCTATTTTCATGGTGATGTGGTCGGCAGCTTTTACCGTGGTGTCGCCCATCTGGTAATACTTGCAGACCGCATCAAATTCGATCAGAGCACTCATTCCATCCTCCCATCAGAAGATCATCATGCTGCTGCCATCGTCATAGTAGCTGTCGCTGCTGACCGAGTTGGGGTCGTAACCAATGGTGTCCCCCTCCTGGATGCCGCTGACGATCTGGGTGTAATCATCGTCGCTGACACCGGTCTTGACGGCCACATAGACAAAGCCCTCGGGTGCCTCCATGGTGGTATCCGCCTTGGAAGCGCTGGGGGAATCCTGGGTCACCAGCACATAGCCGCCCCGGACGATGGCCGCATTGGGCACGGTCAGGGCATTGGCAGCCTCAGCCACCACGATCTCAGCGTTGGCGTTCATGCCGGGGCGCAGGCCGTCGGTCTCGTCAATGCGGATGGTCACCGGGTAGGTGGTGGTACCGCCGTTGGAAGCGCCCTTCATGGAGACGCGGGTCACAGTGCCCACATAGTTCTTATCCTGCACGGCATCGGCTGTGATCTGCACTTTCTGGCCCACAGACAGGGAGCTGATCTGCAGTTCGTCCACGTTGATGACCATTTCCAGATAGCTCAGGTCGTAGATGACGCAGAGGGTATCGCCGGATTTGACCGCATCGCCCACCTTGGCATCCTTTTCAATGATGGTTCCGCTGATGGGAGAGGTGACGGTATAGTTGGCCATGGTATCCTGCAGGTTCTGCAGGGAGATCTCAGCGCTGCGCAGGGTCTCAGAGGCAGACTGGATGCTCTCGGTCAGGTCATCGCCGCTCAGCTCGATCAGGATATCGTTCTCGGCAACGGTCTGGCCCTCCTGCACATGGATGGAAGTCACAGTGCCTGCAGCCTGTGCGGTCAGGGTACGCTCCGCCTGATAGCCAAAGGTGGCAGAACCGATGGAGCTGACCCCGTTGATGGAGGCGGTGGCCGCCTGCGCGGTGGTCAGGCCGCCCGCGTTCTGCACGGCAATGGTCACGGTGCGGGTGAGCAGGTTGCCGGTGCTCAGGGCATCGGTTCCGGTCACGCTGGTCACGGTGCCGTCCAGCTGCTCAAAGGTGCCGTCCAGCGTCACCTGGGCGGTCTGGCCCACGCTGAAATTGGCGGCATCGGCGGCGGGAAATTCCAGCGTCAGCAGCATTTTGGAGCTGTCGCGGATGATGGCGACCTCCTGCCCGCTGGTCACCTCGTCGCCCTTGGCGACCTTCAGGGTGCTCACGGTGCCATCCACCTCGGCACGCACATACTGGCGGTCCACCACCTTGTCATAGCTACGCTGTGCCTGCTGCATGGCGATCTCGGCCTTTTCAAAATTGGTGGAAGCGTCCGAACTGTCCAGCGTGTAGAGGACGGTCCCCTCATCCAGCACGTCGCCCTCCTCAAACTCGCCGGTGAGCACCTTGCCCTCCACAAGAGATTTCACGGTGTAGGTGTTGGCAGGGTTCAGGGTGCCGGTGCCGCTCAGGGTGTTGGAGACATCCCGCACTTCAGGGCTGGCTTCCAGATAGCTGGGGTCCACGGCTGTGGTGCTGGCGTTCTTGGGCTTGAGCAAAAACACACCGCCCGCGATCACCACGCAGACCACCGGCACGAGCCATTTCCAGTTCTTCTGCAAAAACAGCACCGGGGCCTTGGTTGTCTGTGCCGCAGGCGTTTCCGCACCCGGGTTCTCCGCGCCGTCCTTCTTCTTATTCCAGATCATCATGTTCCTCCTATCAGATTCAGGCCCGCCGAAGGGCGGCCTGTCAGATTCCTTTCCTATGTATAGGTGTAGTGTATCGCATTTTGCCCGGATACACAAGCGTCCAAATTTCGTTTGCACGCTTTTCAGCAAATTTTCACAGATTGTAAACCTTCGTGCAAATCACAAGTTGACCTGTCCGCCGCTTTCTGGTTTAATCGGGACGTTGTTTGTACCAAACCAGAGGAGGATTTTTTCTATGAATCAGAACAGTAAGTTCTCGGTGCGCGATATCTGCTACGCGGGCCTGTTTGCCGCCGTCATCGCCGTGATGGCACAGATCTCCATCCCCATGCCGCTGGGTGTGCCCATGACCATGCAGACCTTCGCCATCACGCTGGCGGCCGTGGTGCTGGGCTCCAAGCTGTCCGCCATTGCCACGCTCGTTTACCTGCTGCTGGGCGCTGTGGGCGTGCCGGTGCTGGCCAACTTCTCCGGCGGCATCGACAAGTTTGTCGGCCCCACCGGCGGCTTCCTGATCTCCTTCCCCATCATGGCCTACATCATCGGCCTGGGCGTGGAGCACAGGGATGCCTTCAAGGGTGCTTTCCCCGTGGCGGTTGTCGTGGGCACTGTGGTCAACTATATCGTGGGTGTCATCCTGTTTGTGATCGTCGCCCACAGCACCGTGTCTGTGGCTGTTTCCGCCTGCGTTCTTCCCTTCATCCCCACCGCCATCATCAAGGCTGTGCTGGCCTGCGTGCTGGGCCTGAACATCCGGAAGCGGATCCCGGGGGTAAAAAAGGCATGAGCATCGTACTGCGCCCGCATCACCTGCTCTGCACCCAGGGCTACTCCGGCCATGGCTACAGCGAAGCCTTTGTGGAGCACATGAATGATGTCGTCCACCAGCTGCGGGAGGTACCCGGGACGAAGATCCAGCTCACCTTCTCCACCGACACCCTCTGTTCCTGCTGCCCCAACAAGCTGGGCACCGACCTGTGCGACACACAGGAAAAGGTCAAGCGGTACGACCGCAAGACCGTGGAGTATTTCGGGCTGGAGGAAAAGGAATACGACTACCAGGCCCTCATCCGGGAGATCGATGCCAAAGCCACCCCCGAGATGCTGGCCGATATCTGCCGGGACTGCTGCTGGTTCCCCATCAGCGCCTGCTGCAAGAATATCTGCGAAGGCAAATACGTGAAATAACGTTTTTCCCCCCCTATGCAAAGAGGCCGCCGTGCAGGAGATGATCCTGCACGGCGGCCTCTTTGTTTTATTCTGTTTCTGCGGCCTGCACCGTTACATAGACCCCGGCGGGGACACAGGCGGCCCAGGCATCCTGCTCGCTCAGCCAGCCGAATTGCTCGCACACATGGTCCGGGCACTGACTGTCGAGGAAGGCGATGGCCCCATCCTTTACCTGCAGATGTACGATGTAATCACCCACATCATACAGATAATCGTGGTCCTCGTCCAGCGGGATCGTCTCGGTAATACCGTCGCCGAAATCGACCACGGCCACCAGCGGCTCCGCTTTGGGGGCGTTGGCACGGTACAGCACGAACAGGAGTGCTGCCGCGGCCAGCACCACGGCCGCAAAGATCAGGTTTTTCTGCCAGCCTTTCAGGCGTTTCATGCAGCGTACTTGCTTGCAGCTGCGCCTGCAATGCGGCCAAAGACAGTGAAGTCAGCCACGGCATTGCCGCCCAGGCGGTTTGCACCGTGGACACCACCGGTCACCTCACCTGCTGCGAACAGGCCGGGGATGACCTCGCCGTTCTCGTTCAGGACTTCGGTGTTGGTGTTGATCTTCAGGCCGCCCATGGTGTGGTGCACACCTGCGGTGACCTTGATGGCATAGTAGGGAGCGGTATCCAGCTTGTTTGCAAAGCTGGTGCGGCCAAAGTCGGGGTCGTTCTTGGCCTCAACATAGCCGTTCCAGGTGTTCATGGTCTCGGCAAAAGCAGCCTCATCAACGCCCATTGCCTTGCCCAGTTCCTCATAGGTCTCACCGGTCACGGTGTAGCCCTTCTTGATGTAGCCCTGAATGACGCTGGAGGCATCCACCATAGCCTGATCCACCACCAGCCAGCTGTAGCTGCCGGTCTGAGCGATCTCAGCGGCGGAAACCACATCACGGGTACCGACTTCATCAATGAAGCGCTTGCCCTCGGCATTGATCAGCACAGCGCCGTCGCCGCGCAGACCCTCGGTGATCAGGGCAGCGGTGTTAGCCTCCACGGTGGGGTGGATCTGGATCTGATCCATATCCACGGTGTCAGCACCGATGGCCTGTGCCATCTTGATGCCCTGGCCCAGGATGCCGGGGGCGTTGGTGGTCATAAAGCCCTTCAGCTCGGGTTTGTACTCAACGACCATATCGAGATTTGCGCCGAAACCGCCGGTGGTCAGCACCACAGCCTTGGCATTGATGGTGATGGTCTCACCGGAAGCACCGGTGGCCTTGATGCCAACAGCAGCGCCGTTGTCATCGGTCAGGATCTCGGTGGCGGTGGTGTTCAGCATCATCTGAACACCAGCCTTCTGGCAATTCTCCTCCAGCAGAGGGATCATATAGGAACCCACGGAAAGAGTCTTGCCCTCAGCGTCCACCGGGCGGTGGATCCGCTTGACGGATGCGCCGCCGAAGCTGGAAACACTGTGCAGGGTGATGCCCTGCTCACCCAGCCAGTCGATGGCATCAGCGCTGTTGGAGCACAGGGTCTCCACCAGAGCAGGGTCATTGATACCCTTGCCGCCGATCATGGTATCCAGCTCCATCAGCTCAACGCTGTCAAAGTAGCCGGTGGGGTTGGCCTGGTAGGCAGCCCACTGCTCGGCCACGGTAGCAGCCAGAGCGGTGATGGTCTCGTTGTCAGCATACTTTTCAGCAGCGGTCTTCAGGGTCTTTTCGACACCGGCAGACTCGCCGAACTCGTTCTCATCCTGATACACGGTCTTGCCGGCGTTCATGCCGCCGGTAGCGCGCACGGAGTTGCCGCCCACCACGGGCTGGCTCTCCACGACGACAACGCTCTTGCCCTCGCTGGTGGCAGTCAGGGCAGCGGTCATACCTGCGCCGCCTGCGCCCACGATGACGATGTCGGTATCAACGGTAGAGTCCTCAGCAGGCTCAGCGTTGTTCTCCACAGCGGTCTGGAAATCCTCAGGCTTCAGACCAGCAGCGGTGATAGCAGCAGCGGCTGCCTCCTTGATGGCATTGGAGGTGATGGTAGCACCGGACACGCCATCTACTTCGATGCTGCCGCTCTCGGCGATCTCGCCGGGCAGCTGCTCGATTGCCTTGGAGCCCACGCCCTCGGTCTCATCGGCACCCTCAGCGGTGCAGCCGGTGATCTTGCCGTCGGTCAGGGTCAGGGTAACGGTAACATCGCCGCCAAAGCCCTTGGCAGTGCCGGTAAAATCGCCGGTAGCACCAGCGCCGGTGGTGGAGGCGGACTTGCTGCCGCAGCCGTAGCCCAGCAGGCTCACTGCAACGACAGCGGCCATGGCCAGCGCTGCAATGCTCTGTTTCATCTTCGTGTTTTTCATGGTTTCTTCTTTTTCCTTCTCAGTTGAACCAATGTTGCAGGCAGTTAGCCTGCGCGAACATATCTCAGCATAAAAAGGGGACTGCCCATTCGGAAGGCAGCCCCCTTTGCCGAACTAGGAAAAGATCAGGCGTTGGCCTGTGCAGCAGCAACAGCGCAGGCAACGGTAGCGCCGACCATGGGGTTGTTGCCCATGCCGATCAGGCCCATCATCTCAACGTGTGCGGGCACGGAGGAGGAACCTGCGAACTGAGCATCACCATGGACGCGGCCCAGAGAGTCGGTCAGGCCATAGCTTGCGGGGCCTGCAGCCACGTTATCGGGGTGCAGGGTACGGCCCGTGCCGCCGCCGGAAGCAACGGAGAAGTACTTCTTGCCGTTCTCGATGGCCCACTTCTTATAGGTACCTGCAACCAGGTGCTGGAAGCGGACGGGGTTGGTGGAGTTGCCGGTGATGGAGCACTGAACGTCCTCCTTCTTCATAATGGCAACGCCTTCCATAACGTCGTTTGCGCCGTAGCACTTGACAGCAGCGCGCTCACCCTCAGAGAAGGGGATCTCCTTGACGACCTTCAGGGTCTGGGAGGGGATATCGTACTCGGTCTGCACATAGGTGAAGCCGTTGATACGGGAAATGATGTAAGCTGCATCCTTGCCCAGGCCGTTCAGGATAACACGCAGGGGGGTCTTGCGGACCTTGTTTGCGGTGCGTGCGATACCGATAGCGCCCTCAGCAGCAGCAAAGGACTCGTGGCCTGCCAGGAAAGCGAAGCATGTGGTGTCCTCGCTCAGCAGACGAGCGCCCAGGTTGCCGTGGCCCAGACCGACCTGACGCTGCTCAGCAACAGAGCCGGGGATGGTGAATGCTTCCAGACCTTCGCCGATGGCAGCAGCGCACTCGGCAGCGTCGGTCAGGCCGCGCTTGACGGCGATGGCGGTGCCCAGGGTGTATGCCCAGACAGCGTTATCAAAGCAGATGGGCTGCACGCCGCGCACGATCTTGTCGCAGTCGATGCCCTTAGCGAGGAGCATCTCGTTGCAAGCGTCCAGAGACTCCAGGCCGTTGGCCTTCAGGCATGCCTCGATTTTCGGCATACGGCGATCCATAGATTCAAAAGTTGCCATGAGTTGTTCCTCCTCTCTTATTCCTCACGCGGGTCAATGTACTTGACAGCGCCCTGCTCCTTGCTGAAGCGGCCGTAAGTACCCACGTTCTTCTCGTAAGCCTCGTTGGGGGTCTTGCCGTGACGGATATCCTCCATCATCTTGCCCAGCTTGACGAACTGATAGCCGATGACCTCATCGTTGGCATCCAGAGCCAGCTTGTTGATGTAGCCCTCGGTCAGCTCCAGGTAACGGACACCCTTGGCCTTGGTGGAGAAGATGGTGCCGGTCATGGAGCGCAGGCCCTTGCCCAGGTCATCCAGACCTGCGCCGATGGGCAGACCGTCCTCAGAGAAAGCGGTCTGGCTGCGGCCGTAGACGATCTGCAGGAACAGCTCACGCATTGCCACGTTGATGGCATCGCACACCAGGTCGGTGTTCAGAGCTTCCAGAATGGTCTTGCCGGGCAGGATCTCGCCAGCCATAGCAGCGGAATGGGTCATGCCGGAGCAGCCGATGGTCTCCACCAGAGCCTCCTCGATGACACCGTTCTTGATGTTCAGAGACAGCTTGCAGGTGCCCTGCTGGGGTGCACACCAGCCCACACCATGGGTGTAGCCGCTGATGTCCTTGATCTCATAGGCCTTGACCCATGCGCCCTCTTCGGGGATGGGAGCCGGACCATGCTTAGGACCTTTGGTGATCGGGCACATATTCTGTACTTGCTGCGAATAGGTCATAATCATACTCTCCTTTTGACAAATTGATGCCATTGGCAGGGGGTGTCCTGCCGTTTGCATTGACCGGCTGCACCGCTCTCTTCCGCGCCACGCCGGTACTACCACGCATGATTTTATTATAGAGAACCTTGGCGGAATTTGCAAGACGTTTTGCGGATTTTTTCACAAGCATTTTTAACGGTTATTTACTACTAACTAGCACTTTCACCGCTTTCGCTGCCCAGTTCGTCACATTTCTATCATATTTGTCAAAAGGAATATCTTGCGCTGTCCGGTTCAGTTTTTTCTGGGCGGTTGTTGGGCCCTGACAGGCCGGAGCGCCCAGATACACACAAAGCCCGCCGCCGCGCCTGCCATGGCCAGCCAGTGCCGCCCGGTTGCAAGGCCCCAGAGGTTCGCCGCAAAGGGGAAGGCAAGGCTGCCCACGCTCTGTCCCAGCGCCAGAAAGCCGTAGTTCACCCCGGCATGGGGCAGGCCGAACAGGTCGGTGGAGAGGGAAGGCAGCACCGCCGCCAGCGCCGAATAACAGAAGGTAAGCCCTGCGTACACAGCCACAACGAGCCACCCCTGTGCGAACAGGAAGGCCGCTGAAAGCCCCAGCGACACGCCGAACAGGATCAGGTCCGTGGGGCGGCGGCCGATCCGGTCGCTGAGCAGGGGCATCAGCAAGCGGCCCGCTGCGCTGCCCACGCTGCCCAGTACGATGCTCCACAGCGCAGCAGTCTCGTCCAGCCCGCGTTCCATGCCCAGCTTTAAGATGATGGGGCTGAACAGCAGCACCGCCGGGGTGGAACAGCAGACCGCTCCGGCGCAGAGCCAGTACTGCTTTGTTCTGAGCATCTGCAGCGGGGCAAGGTCGAGGGACGGGGTGCCCTTTCCCCTGCCCTGCTCCTCGGGCTTCTGTTTTGCCGGGGGCGGGTCGGTGAGCAGGGCACTGCCCACTAGGCAGACCGGCAGCGTGAGTGCCCCCAGCGCCCAGAACGCCCCCCGGATCCCCTGCACCGGGCCAAATCCCTTCAGCGCCGTGCGGACGAATCCGGTCAGGAATGCGCCGCTCAGGCCCACCGCGCCGCCAATGACCCCCGTGGCAAGGCCCTTGCGCCCGGCGTACCACTTCTGGGCGCAGGACTGGATGGACGGGTAGAGAAACGCCGTGCCCAGCCCCGCCGGAATGCTGAACACTGCCCAGAACCATGCGCCCTTCTCCCCGGGCAGGAGGGCCGCCGCAAAGAACCCGCCACAGAGCAGGCCGGTGCCCCACAGCGCCGCGCAGCGCGGGCCTTTTTTGTCCTGCAAAAAACCACCGATGACGCATCCCACCCCGAACGCTGCGATCAGGATGCCGAACGCATAGCCAGCGCCGTCCTCGGTCAGGCTGAACTCGTCCATCACCGGCTGCTGGAACACGCCCCACGCCGCAGGCAGGCCCGTCAGGATCTGAATGGCCGCCCCCGCCGCCAGGATGGTCCACGGGTGTTTTGCTGCAAATTGCTGTTTCATTGCCTGCCCTCCGAATGGTTTTTCCCTTACAGTGTACCCATTTCAATTGACAAAACGGCAGATTCCTTTATAATGGATAAAGTAACAACTAAACACGGCCTCGCCCTCTCCGTCATCGCTGCGCGATGCCACCTCCCCCAAAGTGGGAGGCTTTGGCAGTCCACACAAAGTTTACGGTTTTGCCAAGGGCTCTCCCTTTGGGAGAGCTGGACGCGGAGCGGCCTGAGAGGGCGAGCACTTGATAGAGAGGAACCAACTATGAAATCACAGGCATTGAAGGGTATGCGCGACCTGCTGCCCGCTGAGCAGACCCTGCGCGACTACATCCAGGGCAAGATCCTGGAAACCTACCGTGCTTCCGGCTTTGAGCGCATCTCCACCCCCATGCTGGAGGATATGGAGAACCTGGACAAATCCGACGGCGGCGACAACCTGAACCTCATCTTCAAGGTGATGAAGCGCGGAGACAAGCTGACCAGCGCCCTGGGATCCGGCGACCCCAAGCAGCTCTCCGACATGGGCCTGCGCTATGATCTGACCCTGCCCCTGAGCCGTTTCTACGCTGCCAACAAGGACAAGCTCCCCCACCCCTTCAAGGTCATCCAGACCGACCGCGTGTTCCGCGCCGAGCGCCCCCAGAAGGGCCGCCTGCGCGAGTTTGTCCAGTGCGACATCGACATTCTGGGCGACGAGAGCCCCAACGCAGAGGTGGAGCTGATCGATGTGACCGCCCGTGCCCTGCTGGGCATCGGCTTTACCGGCTTCACCGTGAACATCAATGACCGCCGCATCCTGCGCGGAATGCTGGAGAGCATGGGCTTTGCCGCCGACACGTTGGACTCTGTCTGCATCACCTTTGACAAGATGGATAAGATCGGTGCCGAGGGCGTGAAGGCCGAGCTGACCGAGAAGCAGCTGCCCGAAGCTGCTATCAACGCGCTGGCCGATTTCATTGCCGCCGGTGATGTGACACTGGAGTCCGTAGCTTCCCGCTGTGCCGACCCCGCCATTGCCGATGACCTGAAGTATGTGCTGGCCACCGCAAAGGCCATGGCCAACGGCCGCTTCGATGTGGCCTACTGCCCCAGCCTGGTGCGCGGCCAGGGCTACTACACCGGCATGGTGTTTGAGATCACCTGCCCGCAGTTCAGCGGTGCAGTGGCTGGCGGCGGCCGCTACGACAACATGATCGGCAAGTTCCTGGGCACCAAGGTGCCCGCTGTGGGCTTCTCCATCGGCTTCGAGCGCGTCTGCGGCATCCTGCTGGAGCAGGGTTACCAGATCCCCGGTGCCAAGCAGAAGATCGCCCTGCTCTACAACAGCGATGTGGACTTCCCCGCCGTGCTGGCCAAAGCCGCACAGCTGCGCGACACCTACAACGTCACCGTTCTGCCTCAGGCCAAGAAGCTGGGCAAGCAGCTGGGCCAGCTGGAGGCTTCCGGTTTCGCCGGTGCCGCCTTTATGGACAAGGATGAAGTAAAGATCTTCGCACAGCAGTAACAGACGGGCGGCGGGAAGTTTCCCAAAGCAAGTGTCCGCTGGGGTGGGACCCTGTTGCCGCAGGCAATAGGGCCTGTCTCTTATACACATCTCCGAGCCCACGAGACTAGGCATGATCTC
>ENA-OZAB01000587-OZAB01000587.1-human-gut-metagenome-genome-assembly--contig:-NODE-587-length-19449-cov-8.454831_pt1 | contig 19449 bp, 18 predicted proteins | sample MGYA00243297_ERZ653491 | MGnify/ENA primary metagenome ERZ653491 (study PRJEB26926, sample SAMN06165154) | human gut metagenome | biome: ENVO:00009003; feature: ENVO:2100002; material: ENVO:00002003... | reverse complement strand
GAGATCATGCCTAGTCTCGTGGGCTCGGAGATGTGTATAAGAGACAGGAATAACTATGATATAATCTGGCACAGGGAGCAGGGAGAGGGCCGCGAGCCTGAAGCGGGCTCGGGCATCTACAACGGCGACATAGGCTATATCCTCGGCATAGACGCCGAGAACGAAACGCTGACGGTGGATTTTGACGGGCGCGTGGCGGCGCTGAGCTTTGAGCAGCTCATGCAGCTGGAGCATGCCTGGGCCATGACGGTCCACAAGTCCCAGGGCAGCGAATACAGGGCCGTTGTGCTCGCGCTGGCGCAGGCCGCGCCGCGGCTGTTGACGCGGGGCGTGCTCTACACCGCGGTGACGCGCGCGCGGGAGCTGCTCATAGCCGTCGGCGGTGAAGAGACGGCGCACAGAATGATAGACAACCACGTCCAATCCAGGAGATACAGCGGCCTGAGGCTCAGGCTGAGCTCTGAAAAATAGAGAAGGAGGCGTGCTTGCCGTGCCGAAGTCGAAAAGCGGGATACTGGACATCATCTTTCCGCCGCGCTGCGCCTTTTGCCGCGGCCTGTTGAAGCGGGGCGAGAGCGGGATGTGCGCCGAGTGCGCGAAGAGCCTGCCCTACACCTCGCCCTCGGAGCGGGCGGGCACGGATTTCGTCGCGGCCTGCGTCGCTCCGCTCAGGTACGAGGGCGCGGTGCGCGAGGCGCTGCACCGCTACAAGTTCCAGGGCGTGACGGCCTACGCGGGCGTCTTCGGCCGACTGGTGGCGGACTGCATCCGTGAGCGCCTGGCGGGGGAGTACGAGCTCATCTCCTGGGTGCCGCTCTCCAGCCAGCGCCTGAAAGAGCGCGGCTACGACCAGGCCATGCTGATAGCCATGGCCGCGGCGCTGGAGCTTGGGGACGTCGCCGTCGAGACCCTGCGCAAGAGGAAGGACGTGGCCCCGCAATCGGCCACGGGCAGCCTTGAAAAGCGCCGCGCGAATATCTCCGGCGCCTATGAGGTCATAGACCCGGAGCTGGTCGAGGGCAGGAGGATACTGCTCATAGACGACATCATCACGACAGGCGCCACGGTGTCCGAGTGCGCGAGAACGCTGGGCATGGCCGGCGCGGAGAGCGTGGTCTGCGCGGCGCTGGCAAGAGTTGACTAAACGGGCCGCAAGCGGTCAATGATTACCTTAAGACTGGAAAGGTGCAAATGCTATGCTGATATTCGAACGTGATATAGCGCTGGACATGGGTACTACGGGCGTGCTGCTCTATTCGAGGGGTAAGGGCGTCCAGATACGCGAGCCGACCATCGTGGCCGTGGACAAGTTCTCCGGCAAGCTGCTCAAGGTCGGACACGACGCGCAGAAGATGCTGGGCCGCACGCCCGCGAGCATTGTGCCCATCCAGCCCATCATGGACGGCGTCATCTCGGACTATGACATGACTGTGGCCATGCTCCGGGAGCTCATAGGCCGGGTGACGAGCTTCAGCCTCTTCAAGCCCCGCGTCCTGGTCTGTGTGCCGGGCAGCATCACGGGCGTGGAAGAGCGCGCGGTGATAGACGCCGTGGTCGAGGCGGGCGCGAGGAAGGTCTACCTCGTGGAGAGCGCCGTCGCCACGGCCTACGGCGCGGGCATAGACGTCTCTAAGCCGGACGGCCACCTCATCATCGACATCGGCGGCGGCACGACGGAGACGGCGGTCGTCTCGCTCGGCGGCGTGGCCGAGTGTGAGTCCATAAAGGTCGCGGGCGGCAGCTTTGACGACGCCATCATCCGCTACGTCCGGCGGCGCTATAACGTCCTCATCGGCGCCAAGACGGCGGAGGAGGTCAAGATAAACATCGGCTGCGTCGTCCCGAAGCCGGAGGTCGGCATCGAGGAGGTCAAGGGCCGCGACCTGGTGACGGGCCTGCCCAAGATGGTGAAGCTGAGCTCCACGGAGCTGGCCGAGGTTCTGCTGGAGCCCGCGCGAGAGATACTTGAGAGCATCCACTACGTCCTGGAGCGCACGCCGCCCGAGCTCGTGGCGGACATCTCGCAAAACGGCATAGTCATGTCCGGCGGCGGCAGCCTCATCTACGGCATAGATATGCTGGTCGAGCACGACACAAACCTGCGCACGGTAGTGGTGGACGACCCCATCTCCTGCGCGGCCTACGGCGCGGGCAAGATGCTCCTGCGCCTGAACGAGCTGCCCGAGGGCATGGTGAACTTCGCCCGCAAGCGCCAGCTCCAGAACTGAAAAGCGAAAAGAAGCCGCCCGGCTGTGCAGCCGGGCGGCTTTTGTCATGTTTTTTAGTCCGGGTCCTGGAAGCCCTCGCCGAAGACCATGTCCGTGGAGCTTATCATGATGAAGCTGGCCGAGTCCGCCTCGCGGACGGCGCGCTTGGCCTTGAAGGCCTGGCTCTTGCTCAGGGCGCTGATGACCAGCTGCTTTTCCCGCTTGGTGTAGGCCCCGCGGATGTCCGCGATGGTGCTGCCGCGCTCCGTCTCGCGGCTGATGGCCTCCGCCACCTCGTCGCCGTGCTCGGTAACGACGAGCATCATCTTGCCCGAGCTCAGGCCGTAGCTGACCCGGTCTATGACCGCGCCGACGGCGAAGACGGACACCGCCCCGTAGAGGAAGGAGTCCACATCCCGGAAGACCAGGGCGCCGAGGCTTATGATGACGGCGTCGCTGACTATGGAGATGGTGCCGGTGGAGATGTGCGGGTGCAGCTTTTTGAGGGAGAGCACGAGAAAATCCATGCCCCCCGTCGAGGAGCCGCGCGAGTAGACTATGGCCAGGCCGAGCCCCATGAGCGCGCCGCCGAAGAGGGCGGCAACGAGCCTGTCCCCCGAGTAGTGCGGCAAAACCGGGCCGAGCAGGTCTATGATGACCGACACGAGTACCATGGATTTGAGGCTCTTGAGGAAGAAATCCCGCCCCAGCACGCGGAAGCTGAAGATGACGAGCGGGATGTTCAGCAGGATCGAGAGTACGCCTATGGGCAGGGAGGGGAAGAGGTGGTTTATGCTGACGGCGAGGCCGCTCACCCCGCAGGTGGCGATCTCGGCGTCCACGATGAAGGTGCTTATCGCCGCGGCGTAGAGAAAGCTGCCGGCGAGGTCGCAGGCCAGGTCTGCCGCCAGCCGCCTGAGTTTGGCTTTATTCATGCCGTGTACCTCCTTCTTTTTATCCGGGACGCGGCCCTCATATTGGCGTCGATATTATACCTTTCCCCACGACATGCCGTCAAGTGCCGGGTAACAGACAAGGACCCGGCGCTTTGTGCGCCGGGTCCCGCTGGCCCGCGTCAGAGCTCGGAGTTTGCCGGGCCCGGGTACTGCTCCTGCACGGCTGGGGGCAGGTCTTCCCAGAAGACCTCGGCCCAGCTCACGACGCCGCGCAGGGGCATGGTTTCGAGCAGGATGAAGGCGTCCTCCGTGAGGATGCGGCTGGTCTTGAAGCTGATGTCCCGGCTCCGGCCCTCCGCATCGTAGCAGACGAGGGTATATTCGTATACCATATCGTCGCTCGCGGCCACCTCTTTTACGCAGCTGTTGTCTATCTGAGAGTACCACTCCGCGCCTGTGCCGCCCCAGCCGAACCAGATCGCTGCGCCGACGATGAGGATGATGAGCGCCACTATCAGGATTATTATGAGCAGTTTTGCCGATTCCATGAAGAGCACCTCCTACCTCACGTTCCCGCTGTTCGGGCGGACAATCTTGTAATAGGATCTGGCCGTAAGGGCGTAGACCACAGCGTACACAGCGCAGAACACCAAGAGCGTGCCGAGCGTGCAGAGCGCCGTGAGCTTCACGTTCGTCAGCGAGAAAAGACGCAGGAGCAGCACGACGAGGTTGAAGTCAAAGGCGATGTGGATGGCCGCCACCAGTATGGGCATGAAGAACACCGTCAGAATCTGGCTGCGTATGGCGCGGCGCGCCTCGCGCTCGGAGAGGCCGACCCTGCGCATGATCTCGAAGCGGGCGTTGTCCTCGTAGCCCTCGGAGACCTGCTTGTAGTAGATGATGAGCACCGTGGCCATCAAAAACACGATGCCGAGGAACACGCCGAGGAAGAGGAAGCCGCCGGAGAGGCCGTAGACCTCCTGCTCTGCCTCGGAGCGCAGGTCGATGCGCAGCACGTCGTAGTAGCCCGCGTCCACGCCATCGCCCTCGCTGGAGGCGGCAAAGTAGTCGTCCACCATGGCGGCGAGCGCCTCGTCCGAGGCGTCGAAATCGTACTGCCCTCGCCAGACATACGAGCCATTCTCCTGGCCCGCGACCAGCTCCAGCAGCGCCGCGGTGTCCGGTACCACGAGGACGATATCGTCGTCCTCCGACTGGCTCAGAATCGCCGTATTCAGCTCTACCTGCGCGGAGCTGAGCTGCGCTTCGCCCACGAACTGTATGCTTAAAGTATTGCCGTCCTTGTCCAGGAAGTTCAGGCCGTCCCCGAACTTGTAGCCCGAGGGGACGTGAGCCAGCGCCTCGCCCGGGGCGAGTTCCGGCGCCGCTTCGCCCGTCAGCTGGGCGTAGGTCTCAGCCGTGACGGCTGTGACCAGGCTCACGTGGTCTTCGGAGTCTACTGCCGTGAAGCTGTAGTATTCAACCGCCTTCGCCGCCGAGGGCGTCAGCTTGTGCCCGGCGAAGTAGTCCTCAAACCAGGCGTCCATCGCCGCGGCGTCGTAGGGCGTGTGGTACTCGATGGTCTCCTCGCCCGTCTCCTCGTTGTAGACGTGGTCCCCGGTGGAGCTGGCATAATACGTCGCCTCCACCACCACGTCGGAGGGGCAGTAGACGTTCACCTGCTCCTCGCTGCCGAGGTAGAGGGAGAGCGTGCCGCTCACCATGACCATGACCATGGTGCAGAGTATGCAGATGTTCGCCAGGCCCACGGCGTTGCGCTTCATGCGGTAGAGCATGCCCGAGACGCTGATGAAGTGCTTGGCCTTGTAGTAGTAGCGCTTGTTGCGCCTCAGCGCCTTTAAAACCGCTATGGAGACAGAGGTGAACAGGCAGTAGGTGCCGATTATGACCGCAAAGACCGCGAGGAAATATACCGCCACGGCCATGCCGGGATTGTCCACGAGCATCGCCACGGCGTAGCCCGCACCCAGGAAGAGAACCCCCACTATCGTGAGAAACCAGTTGGCTTTAGGTTCTTTTTCACCCACATTGCCGCCGCGCAGCAGCTCAACAGGGCGCGAACGCCCCACCTTGGCGAGATTCGCCAGCAGCGTCAGCAGTATGAGCCCCGCGAAAAAGAGCACCACGATGATAATGGCTATGGGCTGCACCGAGAAGCCGAAGGGTACGGGCAGGCGCATGAGCCGGAAGAGCGCCAGGCTCACGAGTTTGGTGAGCAGGATGCCCACGGCGAGGCCGCCGCCTATGCCGATGAGGGCGATGTAGAGCGCCTCAAACACCATGATGCCGGCGATGTTCGTCTTGCTCATGCCGAGCACGCTGTATAGGCCCAGCTCCTTCTGCCGCCGCTTCATCAGGAAGCTGTTCGTGTACAGCAGGAAGATGCAGGAGAAGAGGCCCAGGACGAACATGCCCAGGGTCATGAACATGGACACATACATCGGGCCATTGGATGTCCCCGCGGCCAGTTCCTTTGAGCCGGGGTCGGAGACTATGGCGGCCATGATGTAGAAGGCCGCGGCGGTGCCGATGACGGTGAGGATATAGGGCAGGTAGAAGCGGCGGTTGGACTTCATGCTCCGCGCCGCGAGCTTGGGATAAAAGGAGAGCTTACGCACCGAGCTCACCGCCTTGTGCGATAACGGTCAGCGTGTCCGAGATGCGCGCGAACATCTGCTCCGCCGTCTGACCGGCGCGGTAGAGCTGGTGATAGACCTCGCCGTCGCGCAGGAAGAGGACGCGCCCCGCGTGGGAGGCGGCCTTGACCGAGTGCGTGACCATGAGTATGGTCTGGCCCTCCTCATTTATTTCACCGAACATGTTGAGCAGGGCGTCCGTCGCACGGGAGTCAAGCGCGCCCGTGGGTTCGTCCGCGAGGATGATGCGCGGGCGGGTGATGAGCGCGCGGGCGACTGCGGCGCGCTGCTTTTCGCCGCCTGAGACCTCGTAGGGGTACTTGCCCAGCAGGCCCGCGATGCCGAGCTGCTGCGCTATGGGCCCTATGCGCCCGCTCATCTCCTCGAAGCTCTTGCCCGCGAGGACGAGGGGGAGGAAGATGTTGTCCCGCAGCGTGAAGGTGTCAAGGAGGTTGAAATCCTGGAATACGAAGCCCAGCTTGTCGCGCCGGAAAGCGGCCAGCTCACGCTCCGGGATGCCGGTGATGTCCCGCCCGTCGAGCAGCACCTGGCCGGAGGTTGGCCTGTCGAGCGCGGCGAGGATGTTCAGAAGCGTCGTCTTGCCGGAGCCGGATTCGCCCATGATGGCGACGTACTCGCCCTCGACAACGGAAAAACTCACGTTCGAGAGCGCCTGGACCTGCGCCCCGCCGAAGCGAGTGGTGTAGATTTTTTTGAGATTGGATACCTCAAGCAGTGACATTGAAATGTCTCCTCCTTCCTGGATTACGCCCATATCATAGCAGAGCATCGCGCGCCGTTCCATCGCTTTGCCTTACGTTAAGGCCTCCAATGTGACATTTTTGAAAGGTTGGCGTCCCAGAGTGCGGACAGAGTGTGCATACGGAGGACATTTGTACAGAATGAACATACACAAGCCCTTTTTCCGCGGCGATATTGTAATTGCTTAATGTGCCGCAGCGGTGGTATAATACAGTATCTTGTGCGCAGGCACAGTGGGAAAAATACAGGCCGAGGAGCTGTTTTGTCATGAATTATGAGCACATACGCCGCGAGGACGCAGAGATCTTTGCCGCAATGGAGCAGGAGCTCACGAGGCAGCGCGACCATATAGAGCTTATCGCCTCGGAAAACTTCACCTCTCCGGCGGTCATGGAGGCCGTCGGCAGCCATCTCACGAATAAATACGCCGAGGGCTATCCCGGCAAGCGTTTTTACGGTGGCTGTGAATATGTGGATATAGTGGAGGACATCTGCCGCAACAGGGCCAAGGAGCTCTTCGGGGCTGAGCATGCCAACGTGCAGCCGCACTCCGGCTCCCAGGCGAACGTCGCCGTCTATCTCGCCCTGGCGAAGCCCGGGGACGTGCTCATGGGCATGGACCTCGCCTGCGGCGGCCACCTCACCCACGGCTCCAGGGCCTCCATAACCGGCAAATACTTTGACGTCCACGGCTACGGCGTGGACCCCGAGACGGAGCTCATCGACTATGACGAGATGCTCCGCATGGCCAAGGAGCTGCGCCCGAAGATGATAATCTCCGGCGCCTCCGCCTATTCCCGCATCATCGACTGGGCTAAGATACGCGAGATATGCGACGAGGTTGGGGCCTATATGTTCGTGGACATGGCCCATATCGGCGGCCTTGTAGCCGGCGGGGCGCACCCCTCGCCCGTGCCTTACGCCGACGTCGTCACGACGACGACGCACAAGACCCTGCGCGGTCCGCGCGGAGCCATCATCCTCTGCAAAGAGGAGCTGGCTAAGAAGATAGACTCCGCCATCTTCCCCGGCAGCCAGGGCGGCCCGCTGATGCACGTCATCGCGGGCAAGGCCGTCTGCCTGAAGGAGGCCATGCAGCCGGAGTTCGCGGAGTACCAGCACCAGGTGGTGCGCAACGCCGCGGCCTTGGCCGAGACGCTCTCCGCCGGCGGAGTGCGCCTCGTCTCCGGCGGCACGGATAACCATCTGCTGCTTGCGGACGTCATGAGCATGGGCGTCACAGGCCGCGACATGCAGGAGCGGCTCGACCGCGCGCACATCACCGCCAACAAGAACGCCATCCCCTTCGACCAGCAGCCGCCCCACCTGGGCAGCGGCGTGCGCTTCGGCTCCCCGGCCGCCACGACGCGCGGCATGAAGGAGGCCGAGATGCGCCGCATAGGCGCGCTTATCCTGCGCCTCATGCAGGAGGGCGAGAGCGCCGTGCCGGAGGTCAGGGACGAGGTCATGGAGCTTTGCGAGCGTTTCCCGCTCTATCCGGGCGTCATCTGAAATAATGTACCGCGTGTTCGTCGTTGAGGATGACCCCGTCATCGCCGGGGCCATCTGCGCCCAGATGGACAGCTGGGGGCTTGAGGCCCGCTGCGCCAAGGATTTCGGCGCGGTCATGGCGGAGTTCGCCGCCTTCGACCCCCAGCTCGTGCTGCTGGATATCTCCCTGCCCCGCTACTCGGGCTACCACTGGTGCGCCGAGATACGGAAGGTCTCCAAGGTGCCGGTGATGTTCATCTCCAGCGCCTCGGACAACATGAACATCGTCATGGCCATGAACATGGGCGCGGACGATTTCATCGCCAAGCCCTTCGATTTGGAGGTGCTCATGGCGAAAGTGCAGGCGCTGCTCAGGCGGGCCTATGACTTTGCGGGGACGGGCAAGGTGCTTGAGTGCGGCGGGGCGGTGCTGGACATCCCCGGCGGGGCGCTCGTGTACGGCGAGGGGCGCGCTGAGCTCACGAAAAACGAGCTGCGCATCCTTCAGACCCTCATGGAAAAACACGGCTCCGTCGTCTCGCGCGACGCGCTGATGCTCCGCCTCTGGCAGACGGACAGCTTTGTGGACGAGAACACGCTGACGGTGAACGTCACGCGCCTGCGCCGCAAGCTGGAGGCCCTGGGCCTGGGCGATTTTATCAAGACCCGCAAGGGCCTGGGCTATATCATAGACTGAGGGGGCGCGGCGCAATGTATATCCTCTCATATTTCAGGAAGCACTGGCGGGGGCCGGTGCTTTTCCTGCTTTGCGCCGCGATATGCGGCGCGGTGTTCTATCTGTACGGCCTGCCGGCGGAATCGGTGCTGTATGCGGCGGCGCTCTGCCTTGTACCCTGCCTGGGCTTCCTGATAGTTGACATCGTGTCCTACAGCCGGCGCGTGCGGGCGCTGGGGGAGCTTTTGCGGAATATCCGCGTCTCGATAGAGCGCCTTCCCGAACCGCGCGACGGCGTTGAGGGCGCCTACGACGCGCTGCTGCGCGAGCTCTGGGACGAAAAGAGCAAGCTCGACGCCGAATACAGCGCCTCCCGCCGCGAGGCCGAGGACTACTACGCCATGTGGGCGCATCAGATCAAAACCCCCATCGCCGCCATGCGCCTGCTGCTCCAGCAGGGCGCGGAGCCGGACAGGGCCGCCGTCTCGGCGGAACTGTTCCGCATCGAGCAGTATGTCGAAATGGTGCTCTCCTACCAGCGGCTGGGCAGCGACACGGTGGACCTTGTGCTGCGCCGGGTGGAGCTCGGCCGCGTCGTGCGCGGCTGCGTGCGCAAGTTTGCGGGGCTGTTTATCATGAAAAAGCTGCCGCTTGAGCTGGGGGAGGTAGGTCTAGAAGTGCTGACGGATGAGAAGTGGCTGGCCTTCGTCATAGAGCAGCTGCTCTCGAACGCGCTCAAGTACACCCGGGAGGGCAGCATAAATATCCGCGTCGAAGGCCGCAGCCTTGTCATCGAGGATACCGGCACGGGCATAGCGCCGGAGGATCTTCCCCGCCTGGGTGAACGCGGGTTTACAGGCTACAACGGCAGGGAGGAAAAGGGCTCCACGGGCCTCGGCCTCTATCTCTGCCGCCGCGTCTGCGATAAGCTGGGCCACAGCCTGCGCTTTGAGTCGGAGCTGGGCCGCGGCACCCGGGCCGTCATCGGTTTCCCGGACTGCCGCCTGGATGTGGAATGAAAAGCTCCCCCGTCCGCCGGACTGGGGAGCTTTTAGGCTTTTCGGCTCAGAAGATGTCGTCGAGCACCTTTTCGGGCGCCCGTTCGAGCTCCTGGGGGTTTTTGAGATAGTATTTCATGTGCTTGAAGGCGGCGGCGTAGTAGGCGCCGTCCACAATGCGCTCGTCGCAGACGATTTTGTAGTCAACATACTTGTGCTCGACGGGCTGGCCGTGGCGGTCAAGCTCCACCACGCGCCGCTTGGCGCCGAAGGCGAGGAAGACCGGCAGGTTGCCGAAGTTGTAGAGATGGTGGTATATGGGCGGGATGCCGAGGGAGCCGAGGTCAGTGACTATCATGGAGCCGTGGAAGGGGCTGACCCGCAGCAGGGACATGGGGATGAGGTCGAAATAGTCCATAACGCGCAGGACCCAGACTGCAAACTTGAGAAAAATGCCGGGTATCTTCATGAGCACGCCGGCTACCTTTTCCGTGCCGCTGTCGTCGGAGACGCGTATCTCTTCGACGGCGTCGTTCATTTTACGGTAGACGTCGTAGATGGTGTCGGTGGGCTCGAAAACGACCTTGGCGCAGGTCTCCTCAGACTCGGTGGTGATGCCGCGCTTCACCATCATGTTTATCAGGATCTCGTTGCGAGCATAGACCCGCTGGCCGGAGACGAAGCGGTTGAGGCCGGGCAGTTGGGAAACCACCCTTATATAGGCGGCGATAAACAGGTGCAGCATGCCCAGACCCTTGTAGCCCTCCTGACGCTTGGCGCGCAGCCAGCGGTCCGTCTCGGATATCTCAACGGAGCCGGCGAACTGGTTGCAGGCGTCGTTGCGGTTTATCATTATGTAGGACTCAAACATGTTCAGCGCAGGCAGGGTGCGCAGGCGGCGCCCCTCCTTGCGGTCCCCGAACCGGCGATGATAGTTTGATTCACTCATGGCAGTTACCTCCACAGGCGGATAAAATTGTCTCAGGGACTTTACATTATAATATGGCTTTCGCCGCAAATCAAGTGTTAACGGCATTTAATACGCTGAAGCCCTAACATTCGTGAAGATTGACAAAACCTTGACGCAGGTTTTGGCGGCGAGATTGTGCCTATTTTATCATGTAATATGCGCAAATTTGCTTGCTTAATTTAGGCTGTTTTGGTATTATTAATGACGTAGATACCTGACGGATGATGGCGCTTTCCGCATCCGTCTTTTTCGGTGGGAGGTGTATCAATGTCTTTTGAAGCGATCACAGCGATAAGCGAGGCCGAGGAAAACGCAAAACGCATGAAGGCCGAGGCGCTCGCTGCGGCGAAGGCGGCGGAGGCCGCGGCGCAGGCGGAGGGCCGGGCCGCGGTGGAGGCCGCGGAAAAAAAGGCCGCCGCAGAGCTTGCCGAGCTGCGCGCCAAGTCTGACGAAAAGGCCAAAGAGGACGCAAGGCAGCTCGCCTCGGACACGGAAAACAGGAAAGCGGCGATGCGCGCCAGGGCGGACGCCCGCCTCGAAAAGGCCGCCGCGCTTATCGTGGAAAGGGTAGTGAACGGCTGATATGGCAATCGTTAAGATGAAAAAGCTCAGGCTGCTGGCCATGTCTGCGGACAGGCAGGCGCTGCTGAAGGAGCTTTTGCTTCTGGGCTGCGTCGAGGTCAGCGAGCCTACCGAGCTTCCGGAGGAGGCGTATCCGGCCCTGAGCCGCTGCGACTCCGCGGAGCTGACGCGCGTGAAGGCGCAGCACGCGGAGCTCACGAACGCGGTGAAGCTGCTGGATAAATACTCGCCCGAGAAGTCCGGCTTCCTCAAGCCTCTGCCTGAGGCGGAGGCGGCGGAGCTTCTGGACGAGGCACGTCTTCCGGAGGACATCGCCCTCGCGCAGAAACTCATGGAGCTCGAAGAGCGCATCCGCCGCAACGGAGCCGAGGTGCTGCGGGAGCAGACCCAGTTGGAGACTCTGGCCCCCTGGCTGCCCCTGGATTTGCCTCTCTCCTGCAAGGGTACGGAGCGAGCCGCCGCGATGACGGCGTCCCTGCCTGCGGCGTTGGACATGACCGAAGCGGACGCGGCGCTGGGCGCTGCGGCCCCCGAGGCCCAGCTCTTCAGGGTCTCGGACGACAAGAGCCTGCACTATGTTCTGCTCGTATGCCTGAGGGACGGGCTGGACGCCGCGCTTGAGGCCCTGCGGCCCCTGGGCTTCAACCTCATGAGCCCCGGCGAATTCGACTGCACGGCGAAGCAGGCCGCCGAGCGGAGCGAAAAGAAAATAGCGGATTTGAACCGCGAAAACGGCGAGCTGGCCAAGGCCATAGCCGCCGAGGCCCCGCACAGGTCGGAGCTGAAGCTGCGTGCCGACACGCTGGCCACCAAGATAACCCGCGCCGAGGCCGAGGCGAGGCTCATGCAGACCGAGACCTCCGTCTGCCTCCAGGGCTGGGTGCCTGCTGAAAAAGAGCAGGAGCTCGCTGGTGTCCTCGCGAAGTACGACTGCGCCTGGGAGACCGCGGACCCGGCGGAGGACGAGTATCCCGATGTGCCGGTGAAGCTCAAGAACAACCGCTTCACCCGCGCGATGAACATGGTCACGGAGATGTATTCGCTCCCGGCCTATGACGGCGTGGACCCGAACCCGCTGATGGCGCCGTTTTTCATCCTGTTTTACGGCATCATGCTGGCGGACATGGGCTACGGCGTGCTCATGATAATCATCGCCCTGCTGGTGCTGGGCAAGAAGAAGCCCAAGCGCGGCATGCGCAACTTCTTCGAGCTGCTGCTATGGTGCGGCATCTCGACCACCGTCTGGGGCGCGATAACGGGCGGTTTCTTCGGCGATATGCCGCTGCAGATCGCAAAGATAATAAACCCCGAGACGACCTGGACGGGTCTCCCGTCGCTGTTCACGCCGCTCAACGACACCATCATGATCCTGCTTGGCGCGATGGCTCTGGGCGTCGTACAGATAATCACCGGCATGGCCATCAGCTTCGTGGAGAAGTGCAAGGCCGGAGACGTGTTCGGCGCCGTGTTTGAAGAGGGGACCTGGTGGATGATCTTCGCGGGCGGCGCGCTCGCGGCGCTCGGCATCGGCAGCGTGGCCGGAGTGCCTGTGGTGCTCGTCATCGGCATCGTGATGCTGGTCATCGGCAACGCCAAGGGCAAGAAGAACATCGCCTCCATACTGATAGGCGTCGTCGCCGCCGTCTACAACGGCGTGACGGGCTACTTCGGCGACATACTGAGCTACTCGCGTCTCATGGCCCTCATGCTCGCGGGCAGCGTCATAGCGCAGGTGTTCAACACCATCGGCGCCATCTTCGGCAACATAGTCGTGTTCCTTATAATCTCCATCGTGGGCAACGCCCTGAACTTCGCGCTGAACCTCCTGGGCTGCTTCGTGCACGACCTGAGGCTCCAGTGCCTGGAGTACTTCGGCAAGTTCTACAAGGACGGCGGCAGGCCGTTCAGACCCCTTGAGATCAACACCAAATTTGTAAACGTCGCTACAACCGACAAATAAGAGGAGGAAATTAAAATGAGTTTTCTTGAACAGTTCGGCGGAATGGCACTCGGCCTTCTGGGCGCCGGTCTCTCGGCCGCGCTCGCCGGCATCGGCTCTGCGAAGGGCACAGGCATCGCGGGCGAAGCGGGCGCCGGCCTGCTCTGCGAGGACCCCAGCAAGTTCGGTAAGGTCATGATCCTGCAGGTCATCCCCGGTACGCAGGGTCTGTACGGCCTCGTCGTTTGGTTCTTCGCCTCCTTCCGCATGGGCCTGCTGAACGGCACCATCATGGACCTGACGGTCACCGAGGGCCTGCGTTACTTCGTCGCCTGCCTGCCGATGGCGCTCGGCGGCTGGATCTCCGCCATCGCCCAGGGCCGCGTGGCCGCCGCCTCCATCAACCTGCTGGCCAAGAAGCCGGACGACTGGTCCAAGGGCATGGTGCTCTGCATCACCGTCGAGTTCTACGCGATACTTGCTCTTCTGGCCTCCATGCTCATGATCCTCAACATCGGTTGAGCGAGCCCCCGCAAGGAAGACAGCTATGAACGGAATCGAGAAAATAACCGCTCGCATCAGGGCGGACGCGGAGGCGGAATGTGCCGCCATCCGCGCCGAGAGCGAGGAGCGCTGCGCCGCCATCCGCGCGGAGAACGAGCGGGCCGCCCAGGAGGAATACTGGCGGCTGGTGCGCGAGGGCGTGAAGGACACCGAGCAGCGTGTCCAGCGCCTGGGCCGTACCGCGCGCCTTGAGGCCAAGAAGAGCGTGCTCAACATGAAGCAGGAGGCCGTTTCCCGCGCCTTTGAGCTGGCGCGGCAGAAGCTGGCCGGCCTGCCGGAGCAGGACTACGTCGCCTTCCTCGCCCGCGAGGCCGCCGAGGCCGCGATAACGGGGCAGGAGGAGGTCATCCTCTCCGAGAAGGACCGCGCCGCCTGCGGCGCGAAGGCCGTGAAGGCCGCCAACGAGCTCATAGCAAAGCGCGGGCTGGACGGCTGCCTCACCCTCTCGGACGAGACGCGCCCCATGACCGGGGGCCTCATCCTCAAGCAGGGCGACATAGAGGTCAACTGCACGGTTGACACCCTGCTGGACCTCTCGCGCAGCGAGCTTGCCGCGCGCGTGGCGGAGGTGCTCTTTGAGGGCTGAGGCCGCGTTCGGCGGCGCACATTCACGGACAAGGAGGTAAGGTCTTGTCTAAGAAAACGAAGGATCTGAATTATCTTGCCATGTCTGCGATGCTCCGCGCGCGCGAGGCGAACATGCTCGGGCGCGACAGGATGGACCGCATGCTTGCTGCGGGCAGCTACGGCGAAGCGGCGAAGCTGCTGGCCGAGTGCGGCTACGAGGACCTCTCGGACGCCGACGCCGCGGGTGTGGACGCCGCGCTTACGCGCCGCCGCGCCGCTGTGTTTGAGGAGCTTGCCGGCATGGCCCCGCAGCCGGAGGTCGTGGACATTTTCCGGCTGAAGTACGACTACCACAATCTAAAGACGCTGGTGAAGGCCGCCGGCGCGCAGGTTTCGGGCGACAGGCTGTTGTCCGACTGCGGGCGCGTTCCGGCAGATAAGCTCAAGGCCGCCGTGGAGGAGGACAGGCTCTCGGACCTGCCCGCCGACATGGCCGCGGCCTACGAGTCCGCGCGCAGCCTGCTGGCGCGCACGGGCAACCCCCAGCTGGCGGATTTCGAGCTGGACGCGGCGTATTTTGCCGAGCTCATGCGGTTGGCTGAAGCGACGGGCAGCGAGTTCATAAAGGGCTACGTGCGCACGATGATAGACAGCGCGAACCTGCGTGCCGCCGTGCGCACCGTGCGCATGGGCAAGGACCGCGACTTCATGCTGACGGCGCTGGCGCCGGGCGGCTTTGCGGACAGGGAGAATCTGGCGGCCGCCGCGGAGAGCGGGGACGGCCTGGCGGCCATCTTCGCCTCGACCTGCCTTGAGCACGCCGCCGCCCTAGGTGCGGAGGCGATGAAGGGCGGCCCCCTCACGGACTTCGAGCTCGCCTGCGATAACGGTGTTTCCGCCTATCTCTCCCAGGCCAAGACGAAGCCCTTCGGCATAGAGCCGGCGGCGGAGTATCTGGCGCTGCTGGAGGGCGAGATAACCGCGGCCCGGATGATACTCACCGGGCGCCTCGCGGGCATAGAGCCGGAGGTCATACGGGAAAGGCTGCGTGATATCAATGCTTAGAATAGCAGTTCTGGGCGGGCGCGATACGGTCATGGGCTTCAAGGCCCTCGGGCTGGATGTGTTCCCCGCCGCCGGCCCCGAGGAGGCGAAGGACATCTTCCGCCGCCTCACGAGGGAGTCGGAAGGGGAGTACGCCATCATATATGTCGAGGAGAATCTGGCCCAGCACCTGGAGCACGAGATCGCCCGGTACAAGGACGTTCCCAGTCCCGCGATAATACTCATCCCCGGCAGGGAAGGCCCGCTTGGGCTCGGCCAGTCCGCGCTGAAGGCGGCGGTCGAGAAGGCCGTGGGAATAGACATTTTGTAAAGAAGGTTTGCAGATGAGCGGAATTATAACGAAAGTATCGGGCCCGCTGGTCGTAGCCGAGGGACTGGCCGACGCGAACGTGTCGGACGTCGTCCGAGTGGGCAGCCAGCGGCTCATAGGTGAAATACTTAATATGACGGGCGATTCTGCGTCGATACAGGTCTATGAGGAGACCTCGGGCCTCGGCCCCGGCGCGGAGGTCGTGACGACCGGGCTGCCGCTCTCCGTGGAGCTTGGCCCCGGCATGCTGGAGAACATCTACGACGGCATCCAGCGTCCCCTGCCCGAGATACGCGCGCTGACGGGCGAGACCATCTCGCGCGGCGTGCAGGTCGCGGCCCTCAACCGCGAGAAGAAATGGGAGTTCAACCCCGTCGCGGAGCCCGGCCAGCATGTGGACGCGGGCGACGTGCTCGGCACCGTGCAGGAGACGAGCGCGATCCTGCACAAGATAATGGTGCCCCCCGGGCTGAGCGGCACGGTCAAGAGCATCGAGAAGGGCGAGTTCACCGTTGACCACGTGGTCGCCGTCGTTGAGGACTACAAGGGCAAGGTGCACGAGCTCACCATGGTCCAGAACTGGCCTGTGCGTATCCCGAGGCCCTACAGCCAGAAGTATACCCCTGCCCGCCCGATGAACAGCGGCCAGCGTATCATCGACACGCTGTTCCCCATCGCCAAGGGCGGCACCGCGGCGGTCCCCGGCCCCTTCGGCTCGGGCAAGACCGTCGTGCAGCACCAGCTCGCCAAGTGGTCGGACGTGGACATCGTCGTCTACATCGGCTGCGGCGAGCGCGGCAACGAGATGACGGACGTTCTGATGGAGTTCCCGGAGCTGACCGACCCGCGCAACGGCGAGCCCCTCATGAAGCGTACCGTCCTCATAGCGAACACCTCCGACATGCCCGTCGCGGCCCGTGAGGCCTCCATCTACACGGGCATCACCATCGCCGAGTACTTCCGCGACATGGGCTATGACGTGGCCGTCCTCGCGGACTCCACCTCCCGCTGGGCCGAGGCCCTGCGTGAGATGTCGGGCCGCCTTGAGGAAATGCCCGGCGAAGAAGGCTACCCCGCCTACCTCGCCAGCCGCCTGGCCCAGTTCTACGAGCGCGCCGGCGTGGTCGAATGCCTTGGCTCCGACGAGCGCCGCGGCTCTGTCACCGCCATCGGCGCCGTCTCGCCTCCGGGCGGCGACACGTCCGAGCCGGTCTCGCAGGCGACCCTGCGCATCGTCAAGGTGTTCTGGGGCCTGTCCGCATCGCTGGCGTACAAGCGCCATTTCCCGGCCATTGACTGGCTGCAGAGCTATTCCCTCTACATTGACCGCCTCCAGCGCTGGTTCGACGAAAACGCGGCAGCGGACTGGATGGCGCTTCGGGCCGAGGGAATGCGCATTTTGCAGGCGGAGGCGGAGCTGGACGAAATTGTCCGCCTGGTCGGCATTGACGCGCTGTCCTGGAAGGACCGCCTGACCATGGAGGTCGCGCGCTCCCTGCGCGAGGACTATCTGCAGCAGAACGCCTTTGACGAGGTGGATACCTATACCTCGCTGCAAAAGCAGTACCGCATGCTGCGGCTGGTGCTCGCCTATGGCGAGAAGGGCCGCCAGGCGCTGGACGCGGGCGCAAACCTGTCCGCGGTCATCGGCCTCCCGGTGCGCGCGCAGATTGCCCGCATGAAGTTCCTGCCGGAAGAGGAAATCAAAAAGTTTGACGATATAGAAGCGGAGCTCAACAGCGAGGTTGCCGCGCTGATTGACGAGGGGGGTATCTGAGCATGTTGAAAGAATACCGCACCATCCGTGAAATCGTAGGGCCTTTGATGCTGGTGGAAGGCGTCGAAGGCGTCAAATACGACGAGCTGGTGGAAATCGAGCAGGCAAACGGCGAGATTCGCCACGGCAAGGTGCTGGAAATCGAGCGCGACAAGGCCCTGGTGCAGCTGTTTGAAAGCTCGCACGGCCTGCGCATCGACACGAGCAAAGCGCGCTTCCTGGGCCGCGCCATTGAGCTGTCCGTTTCCCGCGATATGCTGGGCCGGGTCTTTGACGGCATGGGCCGTCCGCGCGACAACGGGCCGGACATCATCCCCGAAAAGCGCATGGACATCAACGGCGCGCCGATTAACCCCGCCGCCCGCGATTATCCTTCCGAGTTCATCCAGACCGGCATCAGCGCCATCGACGGCCTGAACACCCTGGTGCGCGGACAGAAGCTGCCGGTGTTCTCCGGCTCGGGCCTGCCGCACGCGCAGCTGGCCACGCAGATTGCCCGCCAGGCGAAGGTGCTCGGCACGGACACGAAGTTCGCCGTCGTTTTCGCCGCCATCGGTATCACCTTTGAGGAAGCGGATTACTTCATCTCCGACTTCCGCCGTACCGGCGCCATTGACCGCGCCGTGCTGTTCATGAACCTGGCCAACGACCCTGCGGTCGAGCGCATTTCCACGCCGCGCATGGCGCTGACCGCCGCGGAGTACCTAGCGTATGAGTGCGACATGCATGTGCTGGTCATCCTGACGGATATTACCAACTACGCCGACGCGCTGCGCGAGGTTTCCGCCGCGCGCAAGGAAGTGCCGGGCCGCCGCGGCTATCCGGGCTATCTGTATACCGACCTGGCCACCATGTACGAGCGCGCGGGCCGCGTGCGCGGCAAGGCGGGTTCCATTACGCAGATTCCCATCCTCTCCATGCCGGAGGACGACAAGACCCACCCCATCCCGGACCTTACGGGATATATCACCGAGGGTCAGATTATCCTCAGCCGCGAGCTGTACCGCAAGGGCATGCAGCCGCCCATCGACGTGCTGCCCTCGCTGTCCCGCCTGAAGGACAAGGGAATCGGCGAAGGGAAGACCCGCGAGGACCACGCGCCGACCATGAACCAGATATTCGCCGCCTATTCGCGCGGCAAGGACGCCAAGGAATTGGCGGTGATCCTGGGCGACGCGGCGCTGACGGATGTGGACAAGATGTACGCGGCCTTTGCCGACGCGTTTGAAAAGGAATACGTCTCGCAGGGGTACAACACCAACCGCTCCATCGAGGAGACGCTGAACCTGGGCTGGAAGCTGCTGGCCATGCTCCCGCGCGAGGAGCTCAAGCGTATCCGCGACGGCATGATTGACAAATATATGCCCAAAGGGGACGAGGCCTAATGGCAATTCTGCAGGTAAACCCCACGCGCATGGAGCTGACCCGGCTGAAAAAACGCCTGGTCACGGCTACGCGCGGGCATAAGCTGCTCAAGGACAAACGGGACGAAATGGTCCGGCAGTTTATCGCCCTCATTCGCAGAAACCAGGAGCTTCGCGCGCAGGTGGAGAAGGAACTGGCCGGCGCGCTGCGCGAGTTTGCGTTCGCGCGCGCGGTGATGGACCCCGAGGCGCTGGAGGCAGCCATGCTGTATCCGGCTCGCAGGGTGCGCCTTGCGCTGGGCCGGAAAAACGTGATGAGCGTGAAAGTGCCGGTCATCCGCGTGCAGGAGGATTCGCTGACGGAAGCCAGCGTGCCCTACGGCTTTGCCGAGACCTCGGCGCAGCTGGACGGCGCCATTGCAACAATGGCCTCCGTGCTGCCCAAGCTGGTGGAGCTGGCGGAGATAGAGAGCACGTGCAACCTGCTGGCGGACGAAATCGAAAAGACGCGCCGCCGCGTCAACGCCCTGGAATACGTGATGATTCCGCAGTGCCAGGAGACCATTCGGTATATCTCCACTGTCTCTTATACACATCTCCGAGCCCACGAGACTAGGCATGATC
>ENA-OZAB01000586-OZAB01000586.1-human-gut-metagenome-genome-assembly--contig:-NODE-586-length-19493-cov-8.325651_pt1 | contig 19493 bp, 14 predicted proteins | sample MGYA00243297_ERZ653491 | MGnify/ENA primary metagenome ERZ653491 (study PRJEB26926, sample SAMN06165154) | human gut metagenome | biome: ENVO:00009003; feature: ENVO:2100002; material: ENVO:00002003... | reverse complement strand
CATACGAGGTCATGCCTAGTCTCGTGGGCTCGGAGATGTGTATAAGAGACAGCTGTTTCAATATTAAAGCCAAAACCGCCGGAACTCATGCGACCGCTTACTGTTGACACGAGAGCGTCATCTTCCAAAAAATCACTCAATATGCCACAAGCATTTGCACAATTCAAAGCAATGGCTTCGCTCACAAGAAACTGCGGCATTAGGCTTTGGATATGAGCAGGAATTGAAATTCTCTGTGCATCAGCAACAGGGGGTTCAAATTCTTTATATGCAGAGAATGATGAAATAACATAATCGCCACGAGTGATAGGCAAGATCGCTAATCCGTTGTCTGCAAAAACAGTTGGGAGATTAACTTTGTGGTCAAACTTAGTCATTAGCCTCGGCTCACGAAATTCTTTGATTTGGTTTGCCGATATTACAAATTGACCACTCCTTTGGATTTCATCAAGAATATCGTACTTGTCAAAGAGGGCTTGCCAAGCAGTATCATTCAGTCCCATAATTTCTGATTAGCACCTCCTCTATTGCCCCTCGCTTGCTTGCATCTGCGTTGATTGCTCGCTTTGCCTTTACGATTGTAATATCGTAATCCTTATACAAATCCTTGATAAAATCGGTGGCTGAGTTAGAAAGCATGAATTTTACTCCACGCTTCGTCAACTCATCACAGCACTGCTTCAATCTAATCTGCTCGTTTCGGTCAAAGCCGCCCTTGTTATAACCTGTGAAACTTGCTGTATCTGAAACAGGATCGTATGGGGGATCAAGATATACAAAACCGCCTTTATTTACTCGTTTCAAAGTTTCAGCAAAATCCTCACTATAAAATGTGATATTGCTTGATGCAAAATATTTGCTAACAGCCCGAAGAACAGGCTCATTAACTATATTGGGGTTTTTGTAGTGACCAAACGGAGAATTAAACTCACCAGAAGAATTAACCCGGAAAAGCCCATTGAAACAAGTTTTGTTAAGATAGATCAATCTGGAAGCTCGCTCAACCTTCGTCATCGCTTGGTATGCTTCCTTATCTCTATCCATATCTCGCAGTGCATAAAAATACTCTGAAGTGTTTTCATGTTTTTTCAAATCTTCAAGCAGAGATTCGAGGTCATCACGAATTGTTTCGTAAACAGCTACCAAATCCCCGTTTAAGTCATTGACGATAGCTTTAGATGGCTGAATGGAAAAAAGAACAGCACCGCCACCTAAAAATGGCTCACAATAAGAAGCGATCCGCTTTGGAAGCAAAGGCGTAATCTCATCTAAAAGCTGGCGTTTTCCGCCAACCCATTTAACAACTGGGGCAACCAGTTTGTTTTTTGCCATTACCACACCTCCTTACAGATCTTTTCATAGTAATTATAGCAAAACAGTCTCATTTTTTCAATCACCTTGCTGCATAAAATTTGTAACTTTTTTTGCATAGTCACTCGCCGCCCGTCGGCGTTCCTCGCTGTACGGTGCGGTCAGACGGAAAGACAATCGCCCCTTTTCAATCTCAAACGCCTTGTAGCCTGTTTCGCTATCCTCGTCCGTCATAGTGCAATGGTCGGGGTACCGCTCCGCATAGGCGGTCAGCCGCTTCTTCAAGTCGGTGTTGTGGGTGTAGACGGTGATCCTGCTCTTGGTTTCATCAAAAAAGATTTCTGTGGTTTTCTGCCGCTTGGTAAGTCCTGTTCGCATTTTAACTCCTTTCTGCGCCCCTGTTACGCAGTAGGGGCATTTTTCGGCTGTTTTTCCCGGCTCTTGACTTGGGGAAAATGAGGATTTTCAAATAGAAACCGCCCGGACAGGGAATGGTTCGTCGGGGCGGCTGTTATCGCAAGATTTCTGTTTTTTCCGGCTCTTGACCGTCAGACGCGGATAAACGCGAGCTGTCGGCAAGCACCAGTTTGAGCAGCTTGTCGCGGAATGTTTCTGTGCTGCTGTGATTGAAAAATAACTCCGCAACAATGGTCTGCCCGTTCCTCTGGGTCGTAATGATACTGTCGGGGGTCTGTTCTGCCATAGGCGGCTCCTTTCTTTGGGCGCAAAAGAGGGATTTCCCGTAGTTCGGAAAATCCCTCTTGGTTGACGGTTATTCTGTTTTACTGTGTGGGCTGTGCGGCGGCTGCCTGTGCCTTTCTCCTTGCCCGGTATTCCCGTGCTTTCATGCGGTCATACTCCCGCTGCTTTTCAAGGTTTCGCGCCCGGTACTCCCTTGAATACTGCCGGTGGTAGGCGCGGCTCTTTTCCTTTTTGGCTTCTTCGATTTCCTCCCGCATTTGCCGGATTTCCTGCTCGGTCGGCTCTGCAAGCTGTGTTACTTCATTCTCAAACTTGCCGATATAATTGAAATATATGCTGATGTGCTGGATTGCGTATCTCGCCCTTTTCTGGTCGCGCTCATGCACTTCAATCCGGCTGATAAACTCGTTGAGAATGGCGGGGGTAAGCTCGGTAAAGGCAGCATGGCGTTCCGTCAGCTTCAAAAACTTCTGCGCCCGTCCTCCCGCGTTCTCAAAAGCGGATAGCTGCTCTTGGAGCGTGGCAAGCTCCGCTTTCAGCGTGTAGTATTCTTCTGAATACTTCTGCGACATCTGCTCATAGCGGTCTTGCGGGATCGTGCCGAGGGCGTTGTCCTCATAGAGCTTATTCAGCACCTTGTCAATCTGTTCAAGGCGTGTCGTGATTTGCGGGATACGTTTCTGCTGTTTCTTGGTCTGGTCGGTCTGCTGCATGGCAAGGCTCTTTTTCACTAAGGCTTCAAACTCCGCCCGGTTGCTGATAGAGTAGTCCTCGATTTTCTTCAGCACTTCCGCGACGGTCTGCATAAGCAAGTCAGCGTCAATGATGTGTGGGGAATGGCACTTGGGGTTTTTGGCTTTCCCCTTGTGGTACTCGCTGCAATAGGCAACGTGCCGCTTGCCGCCGTTTCTGTAATCTATGCGGATGTGCATTTTTGCGCCGCAATCCTTACAGAAAAGCAAGCCCGACAAAGGGTGGATTTCCCCGTCCCCGTTGGGGCGTCTGACGGGCGCGTTTTCCAAAATCCGCTGTGCGGTTTCAAAGTCGGCGCGGTCAATAATCGGCTCATGCACATTTTCGGTTATCTGCCATTGGCTCCGGTCTACATAGTGGTTCCGCTTGTCCCGGAAATGCTTTGTAGTCTTGAAGTTGACTACATCGCCGCAATACTCCTGCCGTGTGAGGATATTGGTCAAGGTGGCTTTGTTCCACTTGCAGCGGTTATCCTCGTTGAGTGTCTTATTTTTACAGGTTCCCCGCCCGCGGTCTTTCATGTAGAAAGTGGGGGTAGGGATTTGCTCCTGTGTCAGATATACGGCGATTTGGTTGCGGTTCTTCCCACCGATAAACAGGCGGAAAATAAGGCGTACAACCTCGGCAGCTTCCTCGTCGATTATCCAAAAATCCTTGTTGTCCGGGTCTTTGACATAACCGTAAGGGGCTTCGGTGACAATCGGCTTTCCACTCATGCCTTTGGTCTTAATGCCCGTTTTCACTTTCTTGCTGATGTCCTTTGCGTACCACTCCGACATGATATTGATAAAGGGCGCAAACTCCAATGTGTCGGGCTTCTCACTGTCTATCCCGTTGTTGACCGCGATAAAACGCACATTGTTCCGTCTGAATATCTCCATCGCGTTGCCTACTTGGAGATAGTCGCGCCCCCAGCGGGTAAGGTCTTTCATAATGCAGACACCGATTTTGCCGCTTTCCACATCTTCAATCATGCGGGAGTAGGCGGAACGGTCAAAGAACCTGCCGCTTTCGTCGTCGTCAATGTAGTGCCGGATATTGGTTAGGTGCTGTCCTTTGGCGTAGTTCTCCAAAAAGATTTTTTGGTTCTGTATGCTGTTGCTCTCGCCGCCGTCCCTGTCCTCGTCGCCTACGGAAAGGCGGGAGTAAAGGGCTGTGATTTTATTGTAATTGCTCATGTGCATATCCCTCCTGCGTCTATAAAGGTGTTGTTTACAGTTAAGATTATGCACTCCAACGCGCCGTGCCGTACTCCATGCCTTTGCGGTATTTCTTGGCGTTCTTCTGCTTGGAGTAGACCACCAGCCGGATAATGACGGCTGCGGCAAGCCCAATCAGCAGATCGGTGGGATGGAAGCTGGGGGCGGCGCTGGCAAAGGCAGCGGAGAAGCCCTGCCCGATATGCAGCAGCTTCCCGGACAGATCCGCTCCCTGAGCCAACCGGAACGCCTGTCCGACCTTTCCAAACAGATAGACAAAGGCGAGATACGGAAGATGGAGTATGATTTGCTTTTTGATTTCAGGCTTCATCGGTCGATCCCCTTGTCCATATTTTTCACCTTGTCCCGCTTGGCGGTCTGCGCGGCTTCGGCTTTCTTCTCGGCAAGGTCGCGCCGCACAGAGGGCTTGCGCTCCTTGTCCAGCTTTTTCTTGGAAAACTCCCGAAACGCCGCCGTCAGCACGTCCGCGTCCCGTCCCTTGAAAACACAAGGTATCGGTCATCTGCCTTTTTCAGCGCAAAGTCAATGCCGTATTTCTTCGCCGTGCTTTCAAAGGCTTTGATATTCGCATCGGTGATTTCGATATTGGAAACGCCTGTGCCATGCCGCATAAGCTGTTTCAGCGTTTGCTTGCCGTGATGGGGCGTGTCCCTTGCCTTGCGGTAGAGCTGCAAGAGCTTCCGCAGCGCGGCTTGCAGCATCTTTCCGTCCAGCTTTGCTGCCTTGATTGCAAGGGCAATCGTCTTTCGGGTTACTTCTTCCTGCAACGGTTATCACTCCTTTCGATTTTTCTGCCGCAGTCAGGGCGGGCGCACCCACCAGATCAGCCACATTCTCATAGGCTCTCGTCCGGCGAACAGGAATAGTCCGGGATGCCTGATTTTGGCTTGCCCCAATCAGGGCTTGCCATGTCGTGAGCGACGAGGGCGGTATAGTAGTTGTCGATGGTGGACGGAGCGTTGAACAGCACCGCCCGCAGATATTGCTTGATGTTGCGGATCTTCGTGGTGTTCTCCCGCATACAGTCCATGACAAACTCGATGTGGCTGCTGTTCAGCTTCAAGAATTTACTCTTTACCAGCTCGGCGGGGTAATCGTCGCCAGCGATGCGGAGCGTCTTTCGTGCAGAGCAGACAGTTTCCAGCATGAGGTCTACGATCTCGTCCAAACGCTCCTTGTCCATTTTCGGGTTCTGCATGAGCGCGTCGTACTCGATATTCTCCATAATGATTTCACGGTAAATATCTACGGCACTCTGTTTGACCGCTTCCGTTCCTTTCCGTTCCGGCGCAGCCCTGCAAGGTGAGGGGTCAGGGGAAAGGATAGGAAAGGAATCGGTACTTGATAGATTCGTAATTGATTTTTCTTTCTTTGATAAGTTAGTTCTTGATCTATCTTTATTTAATTGCGTTGGATTTTCCGACGTCGGATTATCCGTTGTCGGATTTTCCAACATCGGTTTACCCGGTATTGGATTTTCCAACACCGGCTGCGGCTGCTCATAGATGGTGTATTCGATAGCGGTCATTTTGCCTTTTTCGTCGCGCCCCTGCCGCCGCAGAATATATCCGGCTTTTTCAAGCTCCCATACGGCGGTGCGGATCGCGTCGATGCTCTCACGGTTGATATGGGACAGCCCTGCAAGGGTATAGTCCCAATCCTCCGGCAGGGACAGCATTTGCGATAACAGCCCCTTGGCTTTCAAGGTCAGCTCCTTATTTCGCAGATGGTGGTTTGACATGACGGTGTACCCGCTGTTGCGCTCCACCCGAAATACTGCCATAGGTTATCAGCTCCTTTCGCTCACTTCGCCGTGCCGCGCCGGAGGGCGGTCAGCTTGCCCGGCTCATACGGACATTCCGCGTACACACAGAACTGGTACTTCCAATGCGGACGGTAAAAGTGACAGGTATTGCAATCCTCACAGTCGGCACAGCCGCCGTTTTCGTAGCGGTCAAAGCCGGGCTTTCCCCGCATGAGCATTTCAAACGCACGGCTGCTGCCGTTCGTAAAGTACATTGTGGCTGCACCTCCTCTCAGATTTGGGCAAAAAAAACGCCGTAGACTTTTCTCAAAATCTACGGCGTGGGCGTATGCGAAAAGGGATGCTGCCTTGCGGTAACATCCCTTTTGACGCTTGGTTATTCAATTTTTGAGCTAACCTGTTTGCCCTCTGCCCTTAAAAGCGTTGATTTTACTGGGTTTCTGCTTGTTTTCCTATGTCAACGCTCTTGAGCCGGAGGCTTTGTTTATGTTTTCACTTTTTTATTCCGGCTGGGTCAGGATCACCAGCTCGCCGTCCTGCTGATAAACGGTATAGTCCGCCTGGGCCGGGATGCCGGTGTCCTCCACCGCCCCGCTGCGCAGATCCACCACGCAGAGCCGTCCGTCCACCAGACGGGTGGCATAGCGGCTTCCGTAATGGAACTGGATGCCGTCCTCCTGCCGGGCCTGCACATACAGAGGCGCGTCACAGACGCTCTGCTCCCACCGGCCGCCGTGGTACAGGTACACATCCGTCCGGGCCTCCGTGTCCTTGGTCCAGCTGTCGGAAAGGAACAGCAGGACATCGTCCCCGTCCCAGTGGACGCCTACGGCGCCCCGGGGCGTCTCCCCGCCGCAGCTCCGGGCCAGGTCCACCAGCTGCTGCCCGTCGCAGAGGTAAGGCGTCTCGTAAAAGCCGTCCCCGTCCTCCACTCTTGCCAGGAACACCGCCCGGGTCAGGTCCGGCGTCAGCTCCAGCTGGCGCAGCTCCAGCCCCTGCAGCTGCCCGGGAAAGAGCCACTCCAGGGTATTCTCCCCCAGCCGGGCCAGGGCATAGCGGCCGTGCTCCATCCGGTCCTGGCCGGGCACCAGCACCGTCACCGCCGTGGTGCAGCCCCGGATGGGCTCCACCACCACCCGGGCGTCCTCCGGCTGCCGGACATAGACCTCCCCCCGGAACACGCACCAAAGGAAGTCCACCGTCAGCTCCCGCTCCCCGTCGGGCAGGGTCCCGGAAAAAGTCTCCGTGACCAGAGGGGACCGGTCCGCGCCGCCGTCCTCCAGGTAAAAGCCCGCCTCGCTGCAGTGGATCGTCTCCGCCCGCAGCCGCGGAAGGTCCGCATCGCCGCCGGTCCAGTATGCGGCGGGGACTGCGTCCCCGTCCGGTGTCTCCTGCCCCGCCCCGCAGGCCGTCAGCAGCAGGCAAAGCCCCAGCAGCAGGCAGATTCCGTACTTTCTCATGTCGCCGCCTCCTTTGTCGTTGGATACCGTTGGTTTTGAAGGTTTTTATTTACTTACAGCAGGATGTCCGTCAGGTCGTCGAACACCTGGGACTTGGTGACCACCACCACATGGTCCCCCTCCTGGATGGTGGTGAGACCGCCGGGGATGATGATTTTGTTTTCCCGGGCAATGGCCGCCAGCAACACGCCCTTTTTCAGGGTCAGGTCCTTCAGGGGCTTGTCCAGCACCGACCGGCTGGAGGCCGTGGCGGTAAATTCCAACGCCTCCACGGAGCCGTCCAGCATTTTGTAAAGGCTCTCCACGGTGCTGCCCTGGGAGTTGGCCAGGGCCCGGACATAGCGGGTGATCTGGTTGGAGGTCAGGTCCTTGGGGCTGATGATGCTGCCCAGCTTCGTCTCCTGCACCAGGTCCATGTAGTTGGGACGGGTCATCTTGGTCAGCACCTTGGGCACCCCGGCCCGCTGGGCCGTCAGCGCCATCAGCAGGTTCTCCTCGTCCCGGTCCGTCAGCGCCACAAAGGCGTCGGTCTCGAAAATGTTCTCGCTTTCGATCAGGTCGGCGTCTGTGCCGTCGCCCTCGATGATCATGGCCCCGGGCAGCTCGGCGGACAGACGCAGGCACTTGTCGTGCTTCATCTCCACGATCCGGACCTTGGTATTGCTGCGGGCCAGCTCCCAGGTCAGGTACATGGTGATGCGGCTGCCGCCCAGGATGGACACGTTCTTCACCTTCTGCAGGGTGCGTCCGATGCCCCGCAGCATCTTCTGCAGCTCCGCCTTGGTGCCCACCATGTACAGCTTGTCCCCGCTGCGGGGGACAAAGGAGCCGTCGGGGATGATGATGTCGTCCCCCCGGTGAGCGGCGCAGATCAGCACCTCCGCCAGGCGGTTGCGATGGAAATCGTTCAGGGACACCCCCGCCAGGGAGTCCTCCTCCGTCACCCGGAAGCCGATCATGTCGATGCGCCCTCCGGCGAAGGGCTCCACCGAGAAGGCCGCCGGGAAGCTCAGGATCCGGGCAATCTCCTGGGCCGCCCCCAGGTCGGGATTGATCAGCATATCCAGGCCGATCTCCCGCTTCAGCATTCCGGCGTCCCGGCGGTACTCCGGGTTCCGGACCCGGGCGATGGTGTGCTGCGCCCCCAGTTTCTTGGCGATCAGGCAGCACACCAGGTTCGTCTCGTCCAGGCTGGTCACGGCGATGACCAGGTCCGCGCTGCGGACCCCCGCCGCGTCCAGCACGCTGATGCTGGCGCCGTTGCCCTCCACGCACATCACGTCCAGGGTGCTGTCGGCCCGGTGCAGGGCCGCAGCGTCGTCGTCCACGATGGTGATGTCGTGATCCTCCACCGCCAGCTGCCGGGCAATGGCATAGCCCACCTTGCCGTTGCCCACAATGATGATTTTCATGCTTGCTCCTCTCCGCTGCTCTCCGGCAGCCGGCTGCGCCTGCGGCGCAGTATCACGGCGCTGTATTCCGCGCCCATAATCAGCACCGTGCCGCTCATATAGAGCCACAGCAGCACCACCACAACCGTGGCGATGGAGCCGTACAGCACGGAATAATTGGCAAAATTCTCCACATAATACGAAAAGGCCAGGGACAGGACCATCCACGCCGCCAGGGAGATGCCCACCCCGGGGGCCACTTCCTTCAAAGGCCGCCGCTGCCCCCGTGCCAGCATATACAGTACCGTCAGCATCAGGAACATCACCACGCCCAGAACGATAAACCGCAGATAGCTCCACAGGTCGATGAACCCCGCCGGCAGCTCGATGAGGCCGGAGAGAAACTCCAGCGCCCGGCGGCCCACCGTGACCAGCAGCAGCGTCAGCCCGATGGTCAGGATCAGCCACACGGTGAACAGCAGGATCCCCAGCTGATTGACCAGCATTTTCCGGGGCGGACCCAGGCCGAAGGCCTTGCGCAGGGAGTGCAGCAGGCAGCTGGTGGCCCGCATGGGGAACCAGACGGAGAAAATCAGGCTGAACCACAGCAGCTGGCGGCTGGCGTTGGCGGACACATATTCAAGATACGACTCCAGCACCGACATCACGTCCGCCGGAACGATCTGGGACAGCACCTGGGTCACGCTGTCCACGTCCAGCTTCAGGATGCCCAGCAGGGTGCTGATGAACACCAGCAGCGGAAACAGCGCAAACAGCAGGTAATAGGTCAGGGCCGCGCTGTCCCGGCCCACGTCATGCAGATAATACCGGCGCACCAGCTGCACCGCGATTTGCCCCGCAGCCGTCCGGGGCGACCACTTTTTCTTCACAGGAGCCCTCCCCCCTATCCTGTACAGTGTATCACACAGGCGCCCAAATGAAAAGAGGAAATTGCCCCCATACGGATTTATTTGATAGCGGCAGGCTGTAAAAAATTTATTATTTTTCACGTTTTCCTATTGCGATTCCTCGTTTGACTTGATATAATCAGTTCATCCGGAAGCAAAGTCGTTTCTGGAATCTACAGTAAAGAGGGTCGAATTATGGACAAACTTACCAACATCGTACGGGACGAAATTTCCCGCCAGTACAAGAGCGTCCGGCAGTTTGCTTTTGCAGTTGGCATTCCTCTGTCCACCATCAACAGCGCACTGCACAACGGCATCGGCGGTTCTTCGTTTGACACGGTGGTCCAGATTTGCCGCACACTGGGCATCTGCGCCCTGGGCGAGGAGAACATCCACCTGACGGAGGACACCCAGCGGATCCTGGACCAGTACGCCAAGCTGGACGACTATGGCCGCCACACCATCTCCTCCGTGATGCAGGTGGAGTATGACCGCTGCACCAAGACGTTTGAGGATGGTGCCGACCTTCGGGGCGGCTATTCCAGCGTCAATCTATCTGCCCCCGTTGCCAGCGATGAGCCCGTCTCCATGAACGTGCTGGCCAGCCGCGAGGACTGAGTCATTTGCCGCGCATCCGGTACACCTTAATAAATAGAGGCTTCGGCATAAGGATTTCCCCTGCCGGAGCCCTTATTTTATGCTTTTTATCCAAAATCCCGCCTGATTTTTGGTGGGTACGCGGGAAAATCCGGTTGAAATTCCGCCGTACAGCTGTTATAATGGAGTGTAATTAGCGGAACAGCGGCGCTTTATCGTATAAAATCGCCTGCACCCGCTCTATCCTTTTCAGATGGGAGAAAGATGCATGAAAGTGATCCAAAAATCCGGTGCCTGGCTGTGGGCGCTGCTGGCCGCCGTCCTGCTGACGGTGCTGCTGACGGCCACGGCCTTCGCCGGAGACAACGATTTCCGCTGCTGGACCGTGGACGCCCGGCAGTGGACCAACCAGGGGTACCAATCCGAAGAGGACGGGGTGTGGTACCTGTTCCTGCCCCAGGACGAAAGCCCGGCAGACACGGTCCTGTCCTTCAGCGGCAGCGTGACGGCGGCCTCCGCCGGCACACTGGACCGGGATAGCGGCACCCTGACCGGGGCCTTCGCCGACCGTGACCGGGTGACCCTGACCCTGGAGGGCGGCAGAACCGAGACGGTGTGCCTGCGGCAGAGCAGTCTGCCCAGCCTGCGGCTGACCCTCAACGGTACCACCCTGGACCAGATCCACCAGGACAAGGACGTGAAATATCCCGGCAACGACCTGGTGCTGACGGACGGGGACGACGTCCTCACCGGCACCGTGGAGATCAAGGGCCGGGGCAACTCCACCTGGCGGGAATACGCCAAAAAGCCCTACCAGATCAAGTTCAGCAAAAAGACCTCCGTGCTGGGCATGCCCGCCGCCAAGAAGTGGATTCTGCTGGCCAACGCCTCCGACGACAGCATGATCCGCACCCGGCTGGTGTATGACGCGGCGGAGCAGATGGACTTCCCCTTCGTGACGGAATATCAATATGTGGACCTGTGGATAGACGGCCAGTACCTGGGCGTGTACCTGCTGGGCGAAAAGGCCGAGATCGGCAAGGGCCGCCTGAATTTGCAGGACCCCGCCGGGGCCATGTTCGAGCTGGACAACGGCTTCGCCACGGACGAGGACCACTATTTCTTCGAGGGGCGGCTGAACAGCTACTTCGCCCTGAAGGAGATCGTGGAGGAAGACGACGAACACATTCAGCAGGCCATGACCAATTTCCAGACGGCCATGACCCGCCTGACCACGGCGCTGACCTCCCAGGGCTGGGAGAATCTGTCCCTGAGCCAGCTCAATGAAATGATCGACGTGGACTCCCTGGCCCGCTACTATCTGATGAACGAGTATGTCCTCAACGGCGAGTCCTTCTTCACCAGCTTCTTCTGGTATCAGGACGGCGCGTCCGACGTGCTCCATGTGGGCCCCCTGTGGGACTTTGACACCTGCATGGGCAACAAGAACGAAAAGGTCACCGACTACAACGCCAGCAGCACCTCCGTGCTGATGAAGAAGATGCTGAACATCCCGGCGTTTTATCAGCGGGTGCAGGAGCTGTACACCCGGTATAAGCCGGTGCTTACCGGCATGGCCGGTCAGGTGGACGGCCTGCGGGACGAGATCGGCGTCTCCGCCGACCTGAATTACCTGCGCTGGAGCACCCTGGGCGCCGCCAATCCCAAGCCCGGCGGCACCCCCTTCGCCCCCACCTATGACGAGGCCCTCAGCCGGGTGCGCACCTGGCTCACCGGCCGGGCCAATGCCTTTACCCCCACCGTGCGTCCCCAGCAGCTGGGGTACTACTTCAACGCCAGCCGCACGGTGATGTACCTGACCTACTCCGCTCCCAGCCAGACCTCCCTGCGCTTCGCCGTCTGGGGTGAGCAGGACGGCCAGAACGACCTGCACTGGTATCAGGCCAAGCAGCAGAACGGCCGCTGGGTGGCCGAGGTGCCCCTGATCAATCATCAGGAGACCGGCACCTATATGATCCATGTCTACAATCAGAACGGCCTGCCCCAGGGTCTGCTGGACCACGGCACCGTGGTGGTGGACAACCTGGTGCAGCCGGAGAAGCCCGCCCTGAAGGCGGCCCTGTCCGCCGACGGACGGTATCTGAACCTGACCCTCACCGGCGGCAGCGGCCTGTCCCAGGTGTGGTTCCCCACCTGGAGCGAGAAAAACGGCCAGGATGACCTCCAGTGGTACGAGGCCAAGAAGCAGGCCGACGGCTCCTGGACCTATTCCGTGGCTCTGTCCCGCCACAACACCACCGGCACCTATATCATCCACGCCTACGGCAACAACAAGAAGAACCTGGTGGCCCACACCACCGCCTCCGTGTCCCAGGTGGTATCCCCCCAGGTATGGACCCGCCTCCACGACGGCGGCCGCTATATGACCGTGACCCTGACGGGCCGCAGTGATCTGACGAAGGTCTGGTTCCCCACCTGGAGCGCAGCCAACGGCCAGGACGACCTGCAGTGGTACCAGGCGGTCAGGCAGTCCAACGGCGACTGGACCTATACCGTGAACCTGTCCCAGCACCGGGACAAGGGCACATATTTCATCCATGTCTACGGCAATACCAGACAGAACCTGGTGGCCCACACCACCGTCACCGTGAACTGAAAGGAGGGACCGCACCCCGGAGAGATCACCCCGATCAAGTGTTGGAAATCAAACTGTAACGGAGAAAAAGATGAAAAGAGCACTATCACTGCTTCTGGCGCTGCTGATGGCCGCCAGTCTGGTCATGCCCCAGGCCTGGGCCGCCGGGCTCCAGGAGCCGGAGCCGGACGCTGTCGTCCAGCAGACGCAGACCGACACCGCCGAACCCGATGCCCGGCTGCCCCAGGCGGATACCCTGGCCGGCAACGCCGCCGGGCTCACTCCCATTACCCGCACCAAGAATGCCGTGGCCAGCGGCGTGACCCTGGAAAAGGTGGTCATGCGCAACGTCAACGGCAGCCAGGTGGTGGGCTACCTTTCGGAGATCGACCTGTCCAAGGACGTGACCCTGAAGGCCAGCTACACCGGATATTACTATGACGGCAGCACCGCCGCCCAGCGCAAGGCCATGGTGGACAGCGGCAAGCTGAAATGGGAGATGTCCCAGACCACCGCCCAGGCCGCTGCCTACGGACGGGCCTCGGATACCGAGGGCCGCGTGGTCCTGGCCACCAACGCCGACTACTACAATATGCAGACCGGCGCCCCCACCGGCTATCTGATCATGGAGGGCAACCTGGTGAAAACCGGCGCCGAGCCCTTCTTCGCCATTCTGAAGGACGGCTCCGCCGTCATTCGCCCCGCCGGCAGCGACACCTCCGACGTGGTGGAGGCCGTTTCCGGCCCCTATATGCTGGTGGAAAACGGCCAGATCGTTCCCGGCCTGGACCAGGGCGACCGCATGCCCCGCAACAGCGTGGGCATCCGTGCCGACGGCTCCGTGGTGTTCTTCGAGGCCGACGGCCGCCAGGAGCCCATGTCCATCGGCATGAGCATGTATGAGGTGGCCAGCTTCCTGAAGGATGCCGGCTGCGTCACCGCCATCTATCTGGACGGCGGCGGCTCCGCCACCGTGGCCGCCCGCTATGAGGGCACCGACGAGCTGCTGGTGCGCAACAGCCCCAGCGACGGCCTGGAGCGCACCGTGTCCGACGCCCTGCTGGTGGTGTCCACCGCCCGCTTCGACGGCGACTTCGACCACGCCTCCGTCAGCCCCCAGAATGAGCTTTATACCCCCGGCAGCCAGGTGGCCTTCACGGCCCTGGGCGCTGACTCCGCAGGCGGCGCGGCCGACCTGCCGGAAAGCGGCCTGACCTGGGTGCTGGACACCCCCGCCGCCGGGCGGATCGACGCCTCCACCGGCGTGTTCACCGCCGCCAGGGGCTATGTGGGCGAGGTCCGGGTCCGCCTGACCTATCAGGGGCAGGACGTTGGCTCCGCCTCCGTCACCATCGCCGAGCCCGACCAGGTGTATTTCTCCGGCAAGAGCCTGTCCCTGGACTATGAAAAGACCAGCGACCTGGGCCTGACCGTCAAGAGCAGCCTGCGGGATATCCACTATCACGACGGCGACTTCACCTGGAGCATCCGCTCCCTGACCGAGGGTGTCTCCGCCGACGGCATCGGCACCATCGTGGACAACCGGCTCCACACGGCGGCCAAGGCCAGCCAGACCCGCAAGGCGGAGATCACCGTCACCTACACCAAGGCCAACGGCCAGAAGCTCACCGACACCGTCACCGTGGAGATCGGCAAAATGCCCACCATCCTCCTGGATTTCGAGGATGAAAGCTCCAAGTCCGGCGTCAGCGTGGGTGCCAACGCCGTCTGGGGCAACCTGGACGCTTTCCCTGACCGCAGCGGCCATGATCTGCCCGGCGTCAGCGCCAACGGCTTTGGCGTGGCCGGTCAGGTGTCCAAGGATCCCAACGGCCTGGACATCCCCTATGGCCCCATCACCGATTTCGGCCTGGCCTGCCCCGACTTTATCAACAGCAACCCCGCCTGGCACTGCAACTCCGCCGGCGCGCCCTACAGCTGGGACTGCGCCCAGGATCCCGCCACCCTGTTCCGCTCCATGGGCTATGAATACTATGTGGGCGCCATCGCCACCGCCCAGGAGGGCGCGTGGGATATGTACGCCCGCCGGGTAGGCTCCGATGAAGGCCCCGTGCGCTTCGGCCAGAAGTCCCTGGAGTATCATTACGACTATACCAAGATCTCCGGCACCAACAACACCAACGAGTATCTCCGCTACAGCGGCGAGGACGTCATCATCGAGGGCAAGCCCACCGCCCTGGGTATGTGGGTCTACGCTCCCGAGGGCACGCCCAACTACTGGCTGTCCACCAGCGTCTCCTACTGGAACGGGGAAAAGTATGTCTCCACCAGCCTGCTGCACCTGAAGACCACCACCGTCAACGCCGCAGGCGAGACCGTGGAGACCACCACCCAGTATACCGGCATCAACTGGACCGGCTGGAAGTATGTGGAGGCCGACCTCAGCAGCGTGTACGACAAGGCCCAGGATGTGGAGAATCACCCCCTGAAGATCACCGCCGGTCAGGTGCTGCTGTGGACCATCATCATCGAGGGCGGCACCGGCGACGTGGACGGCAACAAGATCACCTGCGGCTCCCGGGCCGCCGGCAGCCTGTATGTGGACAACATCCGCGCGGTATACGGCACCACCGCCGACGACCTGGAAAACCCCGTCATCACCTCCGTCCGGGGCGGCAGCTCCTCCATCACCGGCTATTCCGACCTGACGGAGCTGGCCGAGGACGGCTCCACCGTCCTGACGGACAATGAGCTGCAATTCTTTACCGGGTATTATGATCCCCAGGGTGAGAACCGCACCGGCGTGTCCGCCGAGAACACCGTCATCACCATCGATGGCCAGGACATCCGGAACTTCGCCAACACCGACCAGGCCGTTACCGGCACCGTGACACTGCCCAATGGCCGCCACAGCATCAAGGTGGAGATCATGGACGGCTTCGGCAACCGGGCCAGCGTCACCCGCTCCTTCACCGTGAGGGGCACCGCCAATATCCCCACCGTGACCCTGGACACTCCGTCCTATGCCCTGGTGGGCGAGAACTATGTGGTGTCCGTCACCTCCCCCAACGCCGGTAAGATCGACTCCGTCACCGCCCAGATCGTGTACGGCAGCGTGGACCTGTTCGACACCGACGAAAACGGCGGCAAGGGCGCCTTCAACACCTGCGCCTCCCTGGCCTACGGCACAGGCTTCCAGGGCTCCAGCTCTGCCGCCCGCCGCACCACCACCGAAAAGACCGTCACCGTGAATATGACCCGCACGGGCTCTGCCGGGAAGGACCTGTTCACCTTCACCATGCCCATGCCCGCCGGAGCCACGGCGCTGGACAGCCTGCCCATCTCCGTCACCGTGACCTACACCTGTGACGGCGTCACCTACACCACCTCCACCGGCAGCCTGCGCCTGCCCATGCAGGGCTACTACACCGTCACCTCCGACATCATGGTGGAGGGTGCGGCAGCGGCCCGGCTGTATGTGAAGGACATCAACGGCAAGGCCGCCTCCGGCGTGGACCTGTATGTGGGCGACACCCGCATCGGAACCACCAACGCCTCCGGCCAGGTCAGCACCGACTACTTCAACAGGCTCTCCGCCGGCTCCCGTACCGGCGTCACCGCCCGGAAGGACAATCACCGTTCCTTTGAGACGGTCATCGTCACCCGCCGGGCCGGCGGCAGCACCGACGGCACGCCCAGCTTCGTGCAGCTCAACGCCACCCCCAATGCCCAGAGCTGCCAGAACATCACCTGGGTCACCAATCCCCTGACGACCCAGGCCAAGGCCACCGTGCAGTACTGCCAGCAGAGCAGCTTCAAGGGCAGCTTCCCCTCCAGTGCCCAGGGTCAGGTGACCCTCCGGGAGTTCACCACCTCCGGCGACGCGGCCTATGTCAGCTCCGTGTCCCTGACCGGCCTGAAGTCCGGCACCACCTACGTTTACCGTGTGGGCGATGGCAGCAAGTGGTCTGAAAACATGACCTTCACCACCAGCCAGCCCGGTGCGGACACCACCCGCTTCTTCGTCATCGGCGATACCCAGCTCTCCGGCAACGCCGAGAGCGATCAGGAGGAGATCCGGCTGATGAACGCCATTGCCGCCAATATCAACGGCCAGTCCATGAACTTCGGCATCCAGACCGGCGACTTTGTGGACAACGGCGGCAGCCTGGGCCAGTGGAGCGAGATCCTGGACGTGTTCTCCCGGAACTACGCCGACATCCCCGTGGTACAGGTCATGGGCAACCATGAGTACTACGGCGACCTGTCCGGCGGCAACGCCGCCAGCCTGTGGACCCTGCCCGACCGGCTGTACTACTCCGTGGAATACGGCGATGTGTATGTGGCGGTCATCAACTTCGCCGCCAATCTGGAGGATGCCTGCCAGTGGCTGATCCAGGACGCCGCCAAGTCCGACTGCACCTGGAAGGTGCTGGCGGTCCACCAGCCCGCGTATTACACCAATCCCAACGGCAGCAGCGAGGCCTTCAACCGCTATATTCCCGCCGCCGCTGAGGCCGCCGGCATCAATGTGGTGTTCTCCGGCCATGACCACAGCTATGCCCGCACCATGGTCCTCAAGAACGGCCAGCCCGTGTCCGAGGCCGCCCAGAACGGCCGCCTGCCCGCCACCTACGGCAAGGGCGTGCTGTACTACATCTGCGGCGACCTGGGCGAAAAGTCCCGCAGCACCGAGTACAAGGCCGTCAACAACCCCGACTTCCACTTTGCCCAGGTGTCCCAGGAGTATGACTCCCTGTACCTGGCCGTGGAAGCCACCGCCGACGCCATGACCGTCCGCACCTACTCCGTCAGCGCCGAGGGCGCCCAGTCCCTGCTGGATACCTACACCATGCGGGTGCCCGCCTCCGTGTGCCGCGACAAGGGCCACGACTTCTCCGGCGACACCGTATACGTCCGTGACGGCAAGCTGGTCTGCTCCTTCTGCGGCCAGACCGTGGAGCTGAAGGACTCCGGCTACACCGGCTGGGCCCGGGACGAGGCCACCGGCCTGCGGATGTACAGCTATAACAACGCCTGGCACACCGGCTGGTTCATCATCGACCCCGAGGTGTATTGCTTCGACAGCAACGGCATCGCCTACGATGGCCGGGTCACCCTGTACGGCAAGCAGTTCGTCTTTGACGACGGCGTGGTGGTCAGCGGCCCCACGGGCTTCGTCAAGCGGGACGACGGCAAGACCCTGTACTTTGAAAATGGCCGCATCGCCTCCGGCTGGAAGGACATTGGCGACGCCACCTATTACTTCGAGACCTCCGACCTGGGCGATGACTTCGGCGTCATGTACACCGGCCGCCGCCTGATCGGCAAGACCTGGTACGAGTTCGGCAGCGACGGCCGCCTGTATCAGCTGCTGCGGGGCCGCATGTCCGCCGACGAAAAGGAGATCGTGGTCACCATCACGCCTCCCGCCGGTCAGGGCAGGAACTACAGCAATATCATGGCCGCCGCCTGGAGCCAGCAGGACGGCCAGGACGACCTGGTCTGGTACAATGCCACCGCCAACGGCGACGGCACCTACACCATCCGGGTCCCCATGTGCAGGTACAACGTGGTGGGCCGGTATCTGGTCCATGTGTATAACCACGGCATCCACGGCCAGCTGCTGGGTGGTCTGACCTTCCAGAACACCCATGTGGTGGGCCACACCGACACCGTGGCCAGCGATTCCAGCACCTGCGTCAGCGCCGGTCAGGTGAAGTACGTCTGCCGCTACTGCGGCGCGTCCCACACCTCCAGCACCCCCGCCAAGCGCCACACCGTCTCCGCCGTGGTGGACAGCGAATGCCGCACCATGACGGTGACCATGGACGCCGGCAACGGCCATAACCACTCCAACGTCCGCTTCGCCGTGTGGAGCAGCGTAAACGGCCAGGATGACCTGACCTGGTACACCGCCAAGAAGAATTCCTCCGGCCAGTGGACTTACACCGTGCCTCTGGTGAACCACAACAGCACCGGCACCTACTTCATCCACGCCTACTCCTCCGACTCCGGCCAGAACCGGCTCATCGGCAACACCACTGCCCAGGTGGCGAAGCTCCCGGCTCCCGACACCGTCACGGCCCAGGTGTCCGACAACTGCCGCACCATGTCCATCCGGCTGGATACCGCCCGCAGCTACAGCGGCATCCGCTTCGCCGTGTGGAGCAGCGCCGGCGGCCAGGACGACCTGGTTTGGTACACTGCCAAGAACGGCGGCAGCGGCAGCTGGACCTATGACGTGGATCTGGCCCGCCACAACACCACCGGCACCTACTTCATCCATGTGTATGCCGGGAACAAGCTGGTGGCTCACACCACTGCCCAGGTCAAGAGCCTGCCCGCTCCCGCCCCCGTCGTCAAGCCCGGCCTGACGGCCACCGTCTCCGCCGATAACGCCGCCATGGAGCTGGCCCTGACCACCACCGCCAAATACGGCAAGGTCCGCTTCGCCGTGTGGAGCAGCGCCAATGGTCAGGATGACCTGGTCTGGTATGACGGCCGCCTCACCGGCAGCACCTGGTCCGCCGGTGTGAAGCTGCTGAACCACAAGACCCTGGGCGGCTACTTCATCCACGTCTATGCCGACGGCAAGCTGGTGGCCCACACCACCGCCAATGTCTACGGTATGCCGCCTCAGCAGAGCGCCCAGGCCATCGTCACCGACGACTTCAACTGGATGAAGCTGCGGCTCTACAGCGCCACCGGCTACAGCAATATCCGCTTCGCCGTGTGGAGCAGCGCCGGCGGCCAGGATGATCTGGTCTGGTACAAGGGCGAGAACATCGGCGGCGCCTGGGTGGCTGCGGCTGACCTGACCCGCCAC
>ENA-OZAB01000583-OZAB01000583.1-human-gut-metagenome-genome-assembly--contig:-NODE-583-length-19591-cov-12.066083_pt1 | contig 19591 bp, 18 predicted proteins | sample MGYA00243297_ERZ653491 | MGnify/ENA primary metagenome ERZ653491 (study PRJEB26926, sample SAMN06165154) | human gut metagenome | biome: ENVO:00009003; feature: ENVO:2100002; material: ENVO:00002003... | reverse complement strand
GCTCATCATCCTCGTTGATATAAGGCTCTTCCTCGTAGCCTTCATCATCGAAGAAGTCAAGGTCTTCGTCCTTCTGCTTCTTTCCGCGAACGAATTTGAAGTAATAATAAGCCCCGCCGCCGATACCAACGAGAGCCACGACACCGATAATCATGCCGAAATTAGTCTTATTCTCAGGGGCTTCGGTATCGTCAGGCTGTTCCGTCTCTTCTCCCTCATCGGGAGTCTCAGGCTCAGGCACAGTGCCGGTACATTCGCTCATATTATTCTTGCAGACAGGGCAGTCCACATTGACATCACCGGCAACACACTTATCAGTGCATACACAGGTGGTCAGCTCTGCAACTGTCTCGTCATCCATCAGGGCAAGCAGATCCGCCTCATCGACCATGTTGAGAAAATAGGTCTGATACTGTTCCTCTTCCTCATTGATGGGAGCATCGTAGTCGATAACAATATAGAAGGTATTGCCGTTTTTCGTCTGGACGGTGATGAACTGCTTGTTCGTCTCCTTGTCGTAAAGCAAATCACGGGTATGGGCATTGCCTTCATCGTCGATAGGTTCACCTTCGGGAAGTTCCGTAGAAGGAATGTCCTCCGGCTCTTCGTCAGGCATATCCTCCGGCTGAGTAGCCTCCGTGATGGGGAGATTCTGTTCAGTGTCATCGGCATACGCAAATGCCGTCATGGAGAAGCTGCTTACCATCAGCATACAGAGAGCAAGAATGGTAAACAGACGAAATCCCTTTCTCTTATTCATTCTCAGTTACCTCCTGATGTGTAGTGGTGGGCTGCTTTTCAGGCTTGCCGCCCTTCATGGTAGAGAGGAAGTCCATGATCTGCTCCTTATCCATGACCATTGCCCGGACAGTGTTGATGATCTCAAGGTTTTCCAGCTCCGTTTTCTTATCGTACAGCTCCTTGAGCTGCTTCTGGATGTCAGCCGCCTTGCCTTCGAGCTTGGCAATATCGGCGCAGACCTTCTGGTATTTCGGATTCATAGAAATAGCTCCTTTCGCTTAATAATTTGGTCTTCCAAAGGCATAAAAGTGGGATTGCCAATAGGAAGTGTTGATGGATGTGTACTGGATGGGATCGCCGCAGTGCAACATCACATTGTCGCCCACATAGATGCCCACATGGGACACGCCCGGCGTGTCATAAGTGCCGACAAAGAAGACGAGATCCCCCGGCTTCACATCGGCGCTGGAAACAGGCGAACAGACATTGTAAAGCCCCTGCGCACCCAGCCGCCCGGTGTTGACAAGTCCGCTGTTTGTGAGAACATAACTGACGAATCCCGAACAGTCAAAGGAAGTGGACGGATTTGAGCCGCCCCAAACATACGGGTAGCCGAGATATTTTTCTGCCTCTGCGATGAGAGTTGCGAACTTCTCGTCCGTCAGATACTCCGCATTGACCGTGTAGTCATCGGGTGGGTTTTCAATGTACTTGTCCACATAGCCGGAGCCGGGGAACAAATCCTCGCGGTTGCCCAGCGTTGACATATAGGCTGAGTACATGGAGAGCTGGTCTTCATTCATGATGTAGACCGGCAAATGGGAGAGGTCAAAGTTTTCCAGCGTAACGGTACAGATGTAGTAGTTGTATGGGACTTCGACCTCATAAGTGTAAGTTTCCGTGCTGGTTTCACCGGTTTCTGGATCGGTGACAGTCGTTGTCCCGGTACGGGTCTCTGTCCGGTAGCGTACCTCAACCTCCACATCCTCAGTGAGGATATATTGCTGGTCAAAGAGCGTTTGAAGAAGTCCCTGAACTTCGTCCAGTGTGAACTCTCCCTCATTGAAGGCAGATAGAATGGAGATCAGCACATAGGGATCGTGCTCAATCGCGTCAAGGTCAAAGTGGTACTCGTCGTAGTCGTGTGTGCTCTCGTAGTTATCCAGATACGATTGCAGCTCCGCCTCCATCTGACAATACTGCGCCTCCGCGCCGGTCATGGCATCGTCCTCACTGAGGTAGGAAGTGGCGATGACAGACGAGGTAGTAGAGGTGAACATTGCCGTACAGGAGCTAATCCCGGCGGACAACAGGATCAGAATCATCAAGCCAGCTCCCAGCCAAGCAAAGACCTTTTTGTTCTTGGCGATAAAGTCCTTGACCTTATCCGACGCTTTCTCCCGGATGGTTTTACCGGTGGACTTGGTGGCAGTGGAGGCCGTTTGCGTCCCGGCCTTGCGAGCCGCCGCGTATTCCTTCTTGATGTGCTGCTTCTGGTAGTGCTTATTCATATTGGCACGGGAAGTCTTCATCTCAGGGTTTTCGGCGACCGTCTTCTCAAAATGGAGCTTCCGATCAGCGGCCTCGGCCTTCTGTTCCAGCTTGGACACCTTCTCGAACGGCTTGTTTGCACTGCGCTCTGTGTGGTGCTGGTAGTGGCGGACAACGGACTCTGCGGCAATCTCTGTCTTATGGGCGGCTTCCACGCCGGAGTTTTCCTGCTCTACCTCATGGATTTTGCCGTGAATGCCGGAGGCAAGAGTATCGCCGACTTTACGGACGGTCTTATCTGCCTCAAACTGCAATTTGCTCTGTCCCTTGGGGACTTTCAGCTCGTCTTCAAAGTAGAGGCGGGTTTTGCCTTTACCGGTTTCCTCGTCAAAGACGCGCTCTTTTTTCAGCACCTTCTTGGTGGGCAGCTTCTCACGGGCGGCATCCAGACGCTCATGCGCCTTCTGAGATTTTCGCTCCAACCGTTCAATCCGCCGGGAAGCTGGGGCATCGCCGTCAAGGTCCGGCATCTCTGCGGAGGTTTCCGCCGCTCTTTCCAGAACGGACTCTCCATCAATCTGCCTTTCAGCACGAGGTCTACTGACCTTACCGGTAACAGCGGTATCGGCAAATGCTTTTCCGTAGTCAACGGAATGGGTGCGGTATGTCTCAGAGTGCAGAGTGTAAGATGTGGGATCATCGCTGACGGGCAGATCACCCGGCTTGTACTCTTGCACCGCATCTGCGGACTGTGTTTCGGCCTGAGCCTGACTCTCTGCGTCTTCCAGCTCATCAGGACGAAGCTGCCGCCGCTTCCTGACCTCTTCGGTCAGATCGCCGGTTTCTGCGTCATGTGGCGCGACAAGCTGGGCATCTTCAAGGCGCTTCGACACCTTTTCCGAAGTGCCTTCCGTGAGGTTTTCTTCCACAGCGCCGTCTCTGGTCATCCGCAGGACAACCCGGTCTTTGGGCTTCAATTCATCATGAGGCATCAGATTTCACCTCCAATCCGCGCCTCGGCAAGTTCCTTGTATTCAGGGTTTAACTCAATTCCGACATAGTGACGGTCAAGCTGCTTTGCGACCATACCGGTTGTGCCGCTGCCTATGAAGGGATCAAGGACAACGCCATCTTTCGGGCATCCGGCAAGCAGACAGGTTTCAACCAGCTTCGGCGGGTATGCGGCATAGTGACCGCCTTTGAAGGGGACGGTGTTGATAATCCAGACATCCCGCTTGTTACGCAGCGGATTGATCATCTCATCAGTAATGGCACCATGCTCACGGCACAGGTTGATGGTCTGCTGCTTTGCCTGTCCGGGGATCGGCTCCCCATATTTGTTGCTTCCCTTGACTCCGCGCTTGAGCCTGCTTACCGTTCCGGGAGCAATCGGCTCGGAAATGGCCTTGTAGTCAAAGAAATACTTCCGTGACTTCGAGAACAGAAAGATATGCTCATAGCAGCGGGCGCAGCGGTCTTTGACGCTTTCCGGCATCGGGTTTTCTTTCATCCAGATAATGTCATTGCGCAAATACCAGCCAGAGTCGCGGAGCGAAAAGGCCAGCATCCACGGGATTCCGATCATATCCTTGGGTTTGCAGCCCTCAACCTTGTAGTTGAGAGCCACAGCCTGACCGTTTCTGCCCTTGGGATTCTTTGCGTCCACATAGCTGCCCTGATTGCCTTTCCCGGCATAGGTGTCGGAGATGTTGAGCCAGAGCGTCCCATCCGAACGCAGAACGCGCCTGACTTCGGTGAACACTTCCGTCAGGCGCGAGATGTATTCCTTTGGCGTTGCCTCTCTGCCGATCTGCCCGTCCACACCGTAATCACGCAGCGCGTAATACGGCGGGGAGGTGATGCAGCAATGGACGCTTTCATCGGGCAGCGTTTTGAGGACTTCGAGACAATCGCCGGTGTAAATGTGATCAAGCTGTATGGGGACTCCCTCCTTTCTGCGAGACTTGATGCGCAATCAGTCGGAGAAATACTCGTCCGGCTCGTAGTCCTCGTCATCGTCCAGCTCATCCTCCCAGCGGTCGATGATGGACTCGGCCTCCTTCGCCGCTTCGCGGTACAGGGAAAGACGATTGCGCTCATAGGCGGCATAGGCCGGGATGAACTTGCCAAACTCCTGAATGGCGCGGACATCCTTGGTGCGCATATCCGATACCATGTCGATCAGCTCGGCCATCGTCAGCAGATCCTCAATCATGCTGTCATACTTCTCCTTGGGGATGGTGACGAAATCATCCTCATACTCGTCTTCCTCATCCATATCAAAAGCGGAAGGAGTGCCGGACACACGGTAGATGTGTTCTTTCTCCTGAATGGAGTCGAGAATACCGGCGATAACCTCCGTCGCCTCATCGGCACACTCGGCGATTTCCTCGCGGACATGGAGGTAAGCGCGGTGGTGCTTTTTCAGCTCGTCCTCCTTGCGGATCAGGTTGACCAACTCCACGGTCAGCCCCATCAGGCCGAAGAAGCTGTCCATGCCTTCCTTGACCTCGCGGAAGCTCATCTCAACCGGCGTATCGCCGAAAATCTCGGTCATCTCGTCAACGGTGATCTCAAAGTTCTCATTCATATTCTTTTTCATAAAGGTAGTCCTCCTTAATTCTGCAAGGTTTCTTCGGGTTTGGTGGTCATGTAACGATAGAGCATCGTGTCCTTCGGGAAGTCATCCTTGAAGGGGACGATGGTCGAGCCGTAGAAGATCAAGCCTTCACCGGCGTTGGAATTGGTGATGTAGTTCTGCTGACTGGGCGAGATGTTCAGCGCTTTCGAGAGGATCTGCCGGTCGCCGGATGCCTGGTTCAGAAGGTAAACGAAGTCGGAGTTCTCAAAGATGTTCTCAATCTCACGGGAAGCCAGCAAATCCTTGACATTCTGGGTGATCCCGGTCGGAATCCCGCCCCATTTTCTGAACCGCTTCCAGATTTCGACAGAATAGGCGGCTGTCTGTTCTTCCTTGAGCAGAAGGTGGAACTCGTCCATGTAGTAGCGCGTCGCCTTGTGCTGGGCGCGGTTGATGGTCACACGGTTCCAGACCTGATCCTGCACAATGAGCATCCCCAGCTTTTTGAGCTGCTTTCCGAGCTGCTTGATGTCATAGCAGACGAAGCGATTATTCACATCCACATTCGTCCGGTGATTGAAGACATTCAGCGAGCCATGCACATAGATTTCAAGGGCAGTGGCAATCCGCTGTGCTTCCGGCTCGCTCTGGCTGCGCAGGATGTTGTAGAGGTCTTCGAGGATGGGCATTTTCTCAGGAACCGGATCGGCAAGGTAGTCCTGATACACCTTGCGGACACTGCGGTCGATGATGGTCTTTTCCACCGGTTGCAGCCCGTCCTTGCCGCCCACAATCAGCTCACACATGGAGAGGATGAAGTCGGACTTCAAGGTCAGCGGGTTTTCCTCTTCCGAGTAGTTCACATTGATGTCCAGCGGATTGATGTAGTCGCTGCTTACCGGCGAGATGCGGATGACCTGACCGCCGAGCTTCTGCACAAGGGGATAATACTCTGCCTCGGGATCGCAGACGATGATGTCATCTTCTGTGATGAGGAAGGCGTTGGTCATTTCCCGCTTCGCCGAAAAGCTCTTGCCGGAGCCGGGGGTGCCGAGGATCAGACCGTTCGGGTTTTTGAGCTGTTTGCGGTCAACCATGATCATGTTGTTGGAGAGCGCATTCAGCCCGTAATACAGCGCCTCGCCGTTCTGAAAAAGCTCCTGCGTCGTGAACGGGACGAACACCGCCGTCGAAGAGGTGGTCAGCCCGCGCTCAATCTCGATCTGATTCAGGCCAATCGGAAGAGAGGACATCAGCCCTTCTTCCTGCTGGAAGTCCAGCCGCTTGAGCGCACAGTTGTATTTCTGGGCAATGGAAGCCGTCTGGAAGATGGCGTTTTCGAGCTTCTGGCGGGAGGCAGCGGTATTCATGATGAGGATGGTCACAAGGAACATTCTCTCGTTGCGCGTCTGAAGGTCCTGCAACAGGCGCTTGGCCTCACCGCCGTAGGTGGCAAGGTCGGACGGGATAATTTCCATGTCATATCCGCTTCTCACGGCCTTTTTCTGCTCTTCAATTTTCATCTTGTCGAGGTCGGTAATCTTCATCTTGATGCTCTTGATAGCTTTCGCCTGATCAATCGTGCGGATATGAAGATTGACCGTGATGTTGCTGTCCATGTCGAGGAAGTCAGCCAGCATCCGGTCATTGAGTTCCGGCGCGAGGATTTGAAGGAAGCTCACTGCGCCGATGGCCTTGCCCATCTTGAAGCACTTGCCTTCGCGGAAATCGAAGGAAGTGGGCGCGATGAAGTCCTTGCTGCTGAGTCCCGTCCGGGCTACCATGTCAAAGGAGAAGCGGAACGGCTCGTTCGAGTCCATGTTGAACACATCATGGAGCACTTTCAGCCGTTCGTAGCCGGACAGCGGCTCGGTCTTCACACCGAGGGTTTTGAAATTGTTGAGGACGTCCGTCTCAATCCGATCCAGCTTGGCCTTCGCCATGCGCAGGGAGTCGGCCTCAATCCCGAAGGTGATGTACTTGCGCTTGATGAGGCCGTTGTTGCCCTTCGTGAGCTGGTTTTGCAGCATCTCGGAATACTCGCTGCGGATGTCGTTGAACTCGTCATCCTGCTCCGGGATGTTGATCTGCTTCTTGAACTCGCTGATGCTCGTCCTCTGGTTGATAAAGGAGAACTGGACAAAAATCGAGCTGTCAAAGTAGTTCAAAAAGTCGCACCAGTTCTCAAAGATAGCCGTTTTGTCCTCGTTCTGGGCGAGCTGGTAGTTGATGTCGTTGAAACGGATAGTCTTTGTGTAGAGGCGGCTGTTGACCTTGCAGATGCCGTCGCGGCACATCTCCACATAGGGGATAGTCTGCTGCGCCGACTGACGGACTTTCTTTGTCTTCTTGGCCTTTTTCTTCTGCAGGACCAGCTTCTTCTTTTCCTCAGCGGAGAGAAGATCGCCGTACACCTTGCCGTTTTTGGTAAGCCGCTTAGGCTCTGCGGCCTTTTTCGTGCTGCTGTGCAATCTGCAATTCCTCCTTCTCTTTGATTTCCTGCTGGATCGCAGCGTATAGGTTGTTCGTGCGGTATGGCCGCACTTTATCCCTCAGAAACATGGACTTGATCACATGACCGAGGATTTTTTCAGCCGGTTGCCCGTCCTTCTCATAGAGAGCGAAGAAGATAAACGGGAGCATGATGACCACCATCAGCATTGCCGAGGTGGAGATGCCGAGGCTGGGCTTAGTTAGGAAGAAGATCGGGACACCCGCTGCCGCAGCCAGCGCAAAGCAGATGAGCTGCCGCTTTGTCAGGTTGAACATGACCTTCGTCTTGACACGATTCAGATCCTTCGGAACCGGTACAAACGCCATTGGGAACCTCCTTTCCAAGAGTGATGCTGCATTCGACCTCATTGCCCCATACATCCCAGCCTTCGGGGGACTGGCGGGCGAAAAGTTCGATGCGCGGGACATCGCCCATGAGCTGGACGATGCGGTTTCGGGCTTCCTCCGGTTTCTTGGAGTGCTCTTCAATGTGGCTCATGATGACCTGATGCACACCGGGGCTTGCCCGTTTGGGATGGCCTTTCGTTGCAAGGATGCAGAGTTCAGCGTTTGCCCGTGTCCAGTACCCCATGCCCCAAAAGAGGCTGTCGGACACCCGGTTCTGCTTGATCCAGACAAAAGCCGTCGTTTTGTATTCAAATCCCCATGCTTCAAGGACTTGGAACGCCTCCTGCATACAGGGGAAGGTAATCCACATGAAGAGCGCACAGTCTTTTGCTGCAAGCTCTCCAATAGGCAGAGCCTTGATGTCTTCAAGGCTCATGGTCGGGTAATGGCTTTCCGCTGAGCGGCCAAGCCCCTTCTTTGAGTAGACCTTGTACCGCCACGGAGGGTCGGCGTAGATCACGGAGTATTTCTTCAAGTTGACCCTCCTTTCTCAGTGGGCATTGAATAGTGACTTTGCAAGCGAACCTGTCTTGAACAGGGAGAAGCAAAGAATGACCGTATAAGCTGCCACCGAGAATAGCGCCGAGTGGATATTGGCTGCGATGATCATGTTGTTGATGAGCACGGCATAGATCGCAACGCACACCATGATGAGGAAGCCTTGGAACGCAAGTGCGAACAGCCCTTTGAGGTAGTTCGTACCAATGCTGCCCCATTCGCGGTTACTCATCGTCGCTATGGGGATGGGCGCGATGCTCACGGTACAGTAAATTTCAATCATACGGCCATAGAGGATGACCGTGATGAGAATAGACATAATCTTGAGGCACAGACTGATCAGCAGCGTCTCTATGGACAAGCCGAGCAGTTCGCCAATGCCCATCGTTTCCATGCTGGCACGCATTTGTTCAAGAGTGGATTCGATGTCGATATTCGTGTCGCCGCTTATGACACCGGCTGCACCGGCTACGACATTTTGACCGATGTCGAAGACCGCCATCACAATGTCAAAGGTGTTGGTAACGAGGTAGATCGCCACAGCTGCCTTGAAAAACCACTTGAAGAACATCCATGTGTCCATATCATGCAAGTTGTTTTTCTCGGTGATCATGGAAATCAGCTCGTAACACAGGACAAAGGTGATGATGATACCAGCGATGGGGACTATCACATTTTCGGATAGTCCCCGGATCATCTGGTATATGCTGCTATCCCATGAAGAGGGCGTTTTGCCTACCTCAGCAGCTATCGTCCCTACCTTGTCGTTGACATCGGTGAACATATTGGTCATGTTGCTTTCAATCCAGCCGATCAGAAGCTCTTTTATGGCTTCCTCGATTTTTTCAAGGATAAATCCCAATATTTCACCACCTTTCGGTTATGCTGGGGCTGCCGGATCAGAACAGGCCAGACAGGAGCGGGATAAGGGTCGTGCCGATGAGTACCACACCACCACCGGCCATCAACTGCTTGATTCCTTGGCTCTTGGCACCGGGATTGTCATTGCCGTACCCCTCCATGAGGTTGACCACGCCCCACACGGCAAGGCCAGCGCCAAGGGCGACAACGAGGGTCTGCAAAACGGTAACTGCCTGATTGATAAATTCCATAAATGACCTCCTTATGTTGGAAATTGATTAAAAATTAAGGGAGAGCGCGGCATTTCGCGCCCTCCCATGTGGACACGCGAACCGGTGATCAGAACAAACCGGACAGCAGGGGGATGAGGGTCGTGCCGATGAGTACCACGCCGCCACCGGCCATCAACTGCTTGATGCCCTGGCTCTTGGCACCGGGATTGTCATTGCCGTACCCCTCCATGAGGTTGACCACACCCCACACAGCCAGACCGGCACCGAGGGCAACAACGAGCGTCTGAAGGACCGTAACCGCCTGATTGATAAATTCCATAGAGTGACCTCCTTGATTTTTGAGTGTGAATTATTGAAAATGGGCAAAAAAATAGAAGCCCCGTCATTGTTCTGCTTTGGGCATTGCCCATGCGCAGTGCATGACGGGGCTTCAATCGGCTTCAACCTCTCCCATGTCATAGAGGTCGAAGGTTTGGGTGGGCTTGACTACCAGCTTGTGAGAACGGTATTTCTCGATGTCAAAGGCGTTGCGCTTATCGTAGTCGGACAGCATTTTGTATTTTGGATGCTTCGTAATGTCGTACTTGTCACTGAGAAAAGGTCTCACGCCTCTAAGCTGCAAAATACATTTGCCGCCGTCCATGACAGCGATTTCGTCCTCCGACATGAGCTGCTTGCCGGTCTTCTGATAGTTCAGGCCGTATGAGTTGTTGGTTGAACGGGTTTCTGATGTGTTATATAGGTCGATTGTCTCCTTGCCGAGGATTTCACTGAGTTCCTTCAAAGTGGATTTTTCCTTGCCGCCAAGGAAGAGGGTACAGTCGCAGTTGCCGACAATCGTGTCTGCAGCGTCCTTGTAGATGGTCTTGAGCTGGCTCTGGGACTGCAAGATGATGGACGCTGAGATTTCCCGGCTTCGGATCGTAGCAATCAGTTTGTCGAACTTTGGGATTTGACCGATGTTCGCAAACTCATCGAGAAGGCAGCGGACATGAACGGGAAGCCGCCCGTTGTAGACATCATCCGCTTTGTCGCAGAGCAAGTTAAAAAGCTGGGAGTACATAATCGCCACGACAAAGTTGAAGGTATCGTCGGTATCAGAGATAATGACGAACAGCGCCGTTTTGCGGTCGCCGATGCAATCCAGCTCCATCTCGTCGTAACTCATCAGCTCCCGCAGCTCCGCGATGTCAAATGGGGCAAGTCTCGCGCCGCAGCTAATCAGGATCGACTTTGCGGTTTTGCCAGCGGCTAATTTGTATTTGCGGTATTGCTTCACGGCAAAGTGGTCTGGCTCGCGCTCTTCCAGCTCATCGAACATGAGGTCAACGGGATTTTTGAAAGTCTCGTCATCCTCTCTGGCCTCCGAAGCGTTGATCAATTCGAGCAAGGTAGTGAAGTTTTTCTCGTGTTCCGGCGCTTCGTACCAGATATAGCCGATGAGGGCGGTATAGTAGAGCTTTTCCGCCTTGACCCAGAAATCCTCCCCGGACTTATCGCCATCTCCCTTCGTGTTGACGATGATCGTATTGACCAGTTTGAGGATGTCTTTTTCGCTGCGGATGTAGGCGAACGGGTTGTAGTGCATGGATTTTCGGAAGTTGATCGTATTCAGCGACTTGATGATATAACCGTTTTTCTCAAGCATCTTTCCGCATTCGACCAACACTGTACCCTTGGGATCAGTGACCACATAGGAGCTGTGCATCTGCATCAGGTTGGGCTTCACGAAGAAGCGGGTCTTACCCGAGCCGGAACCACCGATGACAAGGATGTTCTTATTCCTCGCGTACTTCGGCTGCTTCGGACGGCTGTTCATGGTCAGCCCTTCGGTCTGGGTGAGAATGACATTGTTGGAAAAGTCATCATCCATGTAAGGCCGGATGTCTTCCGGTCGTCCCCAACGCGCTGACCCGTATTCCTCCCCTTGGCGGAATTTCTTGCGGTTTTTGCCTTTGATGTAGACGGCCAGCTTGAGCAACGCGCCTCCGGCCACACCAATGAGAAGGTCTACTGGATGAAAGCTGGGGAGCGGATTAGCGAACGCTGCGCCGAAATTGGCAAAGCCGCCGGTGAGCTTGTCGATGAACTCTGTGCCGGGAGCCAGCCGGAAGACTGCCGCCAGCTTATCCACAAAGTAGAAGGCGAACACATACGGGAGATTGAGAAGGACGAGCTTTTTGATGTCGAGTTTCTTTTTCATAGCTCAACGCCCCGATCCTTCGTCTTAACCTTGACCTTCTCCTTGTGCTGGGCTTTAGACTGCTCCCTGCTGCGGGAGAGCTTCTGCTTGAGGGATTGCTTTTCTTTCTGCTTGACCGTCTTGGCGGAAAACTCCTTGAACGCCTGAGTCATCACATCCACATCCCGGCCTTTGAAGAAGACGAGATAGCGCGGCGGCTGCTCAGAGGTGTCTTTCTTGAGCGCGTAGTCGATCCCGTACTTGTTCGCTGTACGCTCGAAAGACTTGATGTTTCCGTCGGTCACTTCGATGTTGCTGATTGCGGCGTTCTGCTCGACAAGGTGCTTGATGGACTGCTTGCCCCGGTAGGTCTTGGGCTGAGAGGCTTGCTTCTCTGCCTTTTCAATTTCCTCGATGAATTTGGCGAGCGCCTTTTTCAACACTTCCGCAGTGATCTTGCCGCCCTTAATGGCAATCGCAACAACTTTGGTATTTACTTCATCCTGCATGGGGACCTCCTTTCTGAGATTTGCGGGGCAATCCCGTCACTAAGGCGGGACACCGTGTAAAATGTGGATCATGTTTTCATCTCACCCCCTTGAAGTTGATTAAGAATGCTTACGCATCAGCCTTTCCCGTGAAAATCGTAGTTCACGCGGGCTGAATAGTAGTTGTCTATGGTCAGCGAAGCGTTGTATAACGCCGTGAGCAGATATGCCCGGATGTTCCGAATGTCGGAAGGGCAATCGTTCATCGCTTGGAGCACATAGTCAATGTGGCCGCTGTCCAGCTTGAGGAAGCGTGATTTGACCACCGGCTGCGGCATATCTTCTCCGTTGATACGGATGGTGGGGCTTGTGGAGCAGACGGCATCCAGCATGATCTCGACAATTTCATTTACCCGGTCAAGGTCATAGTGCCTGTCCTGAGAGCGGATGTCGATCTCAAGGTTATCCCGGATCAATTCCCTGTATTGCTCCCGTTCATCCATCCTGTCCATCCCATCAAGATTGATAGATTGATACTTATTCAGAGAGTTATTTCTTTGGTTGTTAATTACTTGATTGGTATTTAATTGTGCGGGATTTTCCCCATGTGGGTTTTCCATGTGTGGATTATCCATATCTGGATTATCCACATCTGGATTTTCCCTGTGTGGAGAAACCGGTTGTGGCTGTTCGTAAATCTCAAAGACCGTGTTGCTCATCCTGCCCTTGGCGTCGCGTTGCCTGTGACGGATAAGGTAGCCGTGATCTTCAAGCTCCCTGAGAGCTGCCAGAACAGCATCGGGGCCTTCCTTGCAGATCGCCGAAAGACCTTTCGTTGAGAACTGCCAGCCATCGTTGAAGGACAGCATTTTGGAGAGTAGCCCCACGGCCTTGAGGGACAGGGTTTTATCCCTGAGATGGTAATTTGCCATGACCGTGTAGCCACGGTTTTTGTTGACGCGATAGACTGCCATGCGGTTATCCCTCCCTTGCCATCACCGGCTGACAGCGCAGCGTTGACAGCTTCACCGGGGAATAGGGACATTCCTCGAAGACACAGGTTTGATATTTCCAGTAGGGACGATGGAAACAGCACGACCGACATTCCGGGCAGATCCCGTCGCATCCGCTGTCATAGTGGTTGTGGCCGGGTACCTCCTTCATGAGGGCTTCAAAGGCTTGCAGCTTACCGGCTGTCATGTAGCTCATTTTGTTTTCTCTCCTTTCCTCGCCGCACCGCCGTCATCTGCAAGAGGCAGATTGTTCCAGCTTTCGGGCAACAAAAAAAGAGGGTTTGCTTCATGCTCCGAATTGGAGAATGAAACAAACCCTCTTAGCTTTTCAGATATTCAGATGATTTCTCGGATGGTATGGATGATGCCGAGCAGCAGCCCGACAATCAGGGCGAGTCCTCCGATAAGACCGCCGATGATGATGTTGAGTGCGAAGATTCCTACTGTGCCGGATATGCCGTAACCGAAGGGGACGAGCCAGAGACACATCCTGCGGATGCCGAATGGGAAGCCGACACAGAGCCACATCAGGAAGTAGTCACATACGCCGTCCGCCATATAGACCGGCTTGAAGAATGCGGCAAGACAAAGGGCAATCAGCAGAGGAAGCAGCACTTCCTTGAGAAAAGTCTTCACATCCTCACCCTCAATCCCTGCAAATCGTCCGTGCGGATGCCGACCAGATACCAGTCCGCAGCCATTTCGATCCGGGTGGGTTTCCACTTGCCCCTGACCATGACATCGAAGCATTCCCCGCAGTGCAGACCGCCGTAGTAGCAGTCAAGGTCAAAGCGAATGTCGTACCGATCCGTTGCGTGGTCATAAACCAAAGTTCCCTGTTTCATGATGGACTCCTTTCGTTGTGGGCAGCGCAACGGGAAGGGCTTATGCAGTGTACCTCCATAGCCACCGCCAGCCGGTTTTGATCCTGTGCGCCGATTGTTGAGCGATTGTTCCTCTTTCAGGTCAAAAAAGAAGGGACTAAGCCAGAATCCCTTGATTTTCAAGGTCTTTCTGATTTAGTCCCATTATCGCACAACAATCCTTGACGATGACCGTACCCACTTTCCCGGCTTCAATGTCTGCAAGCATGGCTTGAAAACCGGGGCGCTGGAAGTTTGCGCCGGAGTAGCCGTCGTCAGTGTACCAGCGCAGATTGGTAAAGCCATTTTGTTTTGCAAAGGTTTCGAGTATCCGTTTTTGAGACGAGATTTGTCAAGGAGTGTTTTTGCAAAGCAGTGTGCAATTCGCATTGACAAGCAGCAAAAAGAACGCTATAATAATGTCGTTATCGATAATGATGTTATTATTTAGGCGCAGAGGAGTGAAGACATGGCCAATAGGGATCATTCCCTGGATGATGGGATCATTCAGGCTGCTTATTCGGAATTTCTTGCTTACGGCTTTCAGAAAGCCTCTCTGCACAAGATCGCCGAAAAAGCCGGTGTTACTACGGGGGCAATCTACACAAGATACAAGAATAAAGACGCGTTGTTTGCCAGTCTGCTTCAGGATTTTTTTGAGACGATGCAGGTTCTCTTTGCTCCCATCGCGGAAGAATACGAAAAAGCAAAGTGCAGCGCGCAGCCGGATGATATCCTCCGCGCCATAAACGCCGAAGAACAGGTATATTTTCAACTGCTGACCGAGCACTGCAATGACTGCACTTTATTTTTCTGCCGCAGCGATGGCAGCTCCATGGAAACCGTGCTGCATAAACTAATGGATCAAAAAGCGGAACAAACGGTGGAATTCTTTTCGCATATCTATGGGAAAGCGCCAAATGCCGATGCGATCCGTCTTTTGATGGGCTCACAGTTCTGGTACTTCCGCCAGCTGCTGGATCAGCGTATGGAGGAAGGCAGAATGTTTACCTGCTTACAGGCAGTCCTTGATTTCACCAACGCTGGCTGGCGGCAGCTATGCGATACCTTGCAATAAATCCGAAAAGTTAATTCGGACGGTCCATCCGTCCGTTTCTTACGGCCGCTGGTTAGAGACGGCTAACTAATAAGAAAAGAGTTTGCGATGATAGATTTTGAATTTGAATTTCAATATGCAGAAGAAAAGCAGCCCACCTTGCAAAAAGTCGGCGGCAGCATCCCAGCCGGACGCTGTGTGGTGCTCTGCGGCGGCAGCGGCTGCGGAAAGTCCACACTGCTACGGTGCATCAACGGATTAATCCCCCAGTTTTACGAGGGAGAGCTAAAAGGCTTTTGCCGCCTGAACGGGCAGGACACCGCCGGGATGCGTATCGGCGAGATCGGTGAGCTGGCAGCATCGGTATTTCAGGATCCGCGAAGTCAGTTTTTTACCGTGAACAGTTCCAATGAAGTGGCCTTCGGTCTTGAAAATCACGGTCTGCCGCAAGATAAAATCCGACGGCGGGTAGATGAGGCCTTCCGGATCTTTCATCTGGAGCGGCTGAAGGATCGCAATGTCTACGAGTTGTCCAGCGGCGAGCGACAGCTCATCTCCATCTTGTCCGCGTGGGCAATGGACACAGATATTTTTCTGCTGGATGAGCCCACGGCCAATCTGGACTTTGCAGCCACGCAGCAGTTAAAAGAGATTCTGCTTGCCCTGAAAAAGCAGGGCAAAACGCTGCTGCTCAGCGAGCACCGACTCTACTATCTTGCCGACATTGCCGACGAATTTTGGGTCATGGCAGACGGCGAGATCAAAGGAAAATATACTGCCGCAGAGGCAAAGGCGTTCTCAGTGGAGCGGAGACAAACACTTTCTCTGCGCACGCTCGACCTTGCGGAGATCACCGTGCCGGAGAAAGAGCCGCTGCCGAAAACCGCGCCGACGGCGCTTGCCGTCTCAGATGTCTGCTATACATACGGCAGGAAGGCCGGAGATACCCTCTCTGGTGTCAGCTTTTCCGTCCGTGAGCATGAGATCGTCGGCCTTGTGGGCGCAAACGGCTGCGGCAAAACGACCATCGGCAAGCTGATTGCAGGGCTTTACCGCCCCTCCGGCGGCAGGATAATGCTTTTCGGAAAGTCGCAAAATCCAAAGCAGCTGCAAAAGCAAGTGCTGTTCATCCTTCAGGAGGCGGAGTTCCAGTTCTTCACAGGCTCCGTCCTGCACGAACTGCAATACGGCCATGCGGTGACACCGGAGTTTGAAGCAAAAACGGAAGCGCTGCTGAAAAGTATGGATATGTGGGACTGCCGCAACCGGCATCCCTTTTCCCTCTCCGGCGGGCAGATGCAGCGTCTGACGCTGATGATGGCGTATCTATCCGACAAGCCGATCGTCATACTGGACGAGCCGACAGCAGGACAGGACGCGGAAAGTCTGGAGCGGTGCGCAGCGCTGATCCGGGAGATGCGGAAAGAAAAGACTGTTCTCATCATCACCCACGACCCTGAGCTAATTGCAGGTGCGTGTGACCGCTGCATTGGGCTGTCGGATGGGCATGCAGAAATAGAATTTCCCGTTCATTCGGAACGAGATTTGCAAGCGGTACGGCAATATATGGAGCGCTTCCATCTTTCCAATGCTCCTGCGAAAAAACAGCATAAAGAACGATTCCACCCGGCAACGAAGCTGCTTTACTGGCTGGCCCTGCTGGTCGTGATCTCCACATCCAACAACCACTTAGTTTATGCCGTATATACGGCACTGATCCTGCTGACCGCAGCGGACGGCTGGCTCGGAACGGCGCTGGCAGGCGGGATGAGCTTTGGGCTGCTGTGGGCGGCAAACGCTCTGCTGCCGGGCACGGTGTTTTCCTTTATGCTGGTGCTGTTCCCGCGGATCATTGCCGTTGGCATTTCCATGCGGACGCTGATTGGGCGGAATGAAGCCAGCCGTACCCTGGCAGCGCTGCGCAATCTGCGCCTACCGGAGCGGCTGATCATGATCGTGGCGGTGATTTTCCGCTTCTTCCCCGTTCTGTCGGGAGACATGAAGTTGCTGCGGCAATCCATCCGCACCCGGGGCGCGTTCACATCGCCGCTTCAGAAGCTGCGAGCGCTGTCATCCTATATCGAAATACTGACCGTGCCGATGGCTTTGCGCGTTATCCGCATCGCCGAAACGCTGTCCGCCTCCGCCGAAACACGGGGCATCGACTTAACCCGCCGCAAAAGCAACTATCTGTCGCTTCGGTTTTCTGCGTGGGATGCTGTGTTCTGCGTCCTGCTGGCGGCATCGATCGCCGCCGGCCTTATCCTGTGATCGCCGTCTCTGCGACGTTCAACCATATTTCATTCAAAAAGGAGTCTTTACCATGAGTACTGCAAACCCCAATAAACTGAAAGTCAAGGACATCATCACCGTTGTCCTGCTGGCTCTGATCAATGTGGTCATTTTCTTCGCCAGCTCCGTCCTGTACGCAACGCCCATTACCATCATTCTGATGCCGGTGTTTTTCGCCCTGCTGGAGGGCATCGTCTACTTCATCATCGGCACGAAGGTGAAAAAGCCCGGTGCGATCCTCATTTACAGCATTGTCCGCGCCATTATGGGCGGATACCTGCCGTACATCATCCTCTTTATTCTCTCCGGTGCCATTGCCGAGCTGCTGCTGTGGAAGATGGGCTACGGCAACGCGAAGGCGCTGACCGTCAGTTATGTCATCAATCAGGTGCTGGCTGCATTCGGCAGCACCATCATTCCCTACGCCATCGCAGCCAAGGCTATGGCGGATCAGATGGTCACCGATGGCCGTCAGGACGCCATCCTTGCCGCATCCCAGATGCTGCAGTCCTGGGTATCCGTGGCACTGGTGGCCGGTGTGATCGTGGCCGCATTCATCGGAGCAGCTATCGGCAAGGGCATCGTGAAGAAGCATCTGGCTGCGTAATGCAGTCGAAAGGAGTTCACCATGAAAGAAATTGAGCCAAAGCGCTCCGCCGCCTCGTGGCTGGCAGAGCTGGCAAAAGGGCGGTACGGCGAGTACGCTTTGAGCGTCCTTACGGCGCTGCTGGGCGTCGCCTGCTCGCTTATTCCGTATTTCATCATCATCCGGCTCATCACCGCACTGGTAAACGGCACGGCGGAGCTGACGTACTGCCTGACGCTCTGCGCGTGGATGGCGGGCTTCTGGGTGCTGCGCTATGTGCTGCACAGCGTGTCCACGTCCCTCTCCCATCACGCCACCTTCCATGTGCTGGCCAATACCCGCACACGGCTGCTGGACAAGCTGGCAACGCTGCCCCTTGGCACGGTGCTGGACCATTCCTCCGGCTCCTATAAGAACATTATCGTCGAGCGCGTGGACTCCATTGAAACCACCCTTGCCCATTTGCTGCCGGAGATGACTGCCAACATCGTCGGTGCGCTGGCGGTACTGGTGCTGCTGTTTATCGAGGACTGGCGCATGGGGCTTTCCATGCTGATCGTCGTGCCGCTTGGCATTATCTGCTTTATGTCCATGTTCAGCGGCTATAACGAGAAGTTTCAGCGCACGGTCACCGCGACAAAGACACTGAACGACACGGCTGTGGAATACATCAGCGGCATTGAGGTCATCAAGGCGTTTGGTCAGTCCAGGACCAGCTATGCAAAGTTCGTCTCCGCCGCAAAAGAGGGCGCGGACTGCTTCATCGACTGGATGCGCGGGAGTTTGTTCGGACAGGTGGCCGGAATGGCGATACTCCCTTCGACACTTCTCGGCATCTTGCCGGTGGGCTGCCTTCTCTATATGCACGGCACACTGTCGGCGGAGACGTTTCTCGCGGTCATTGTTCTGTCCTTCGGCGTTATGCAGCCGCTGATCACCGCTTTTTCCTACACCGATGACATCGCGCAGGTGACGACCATCGTGGGTGAGGTGGCGGAGGTGCTGTCCGGCGAGGATATGCAGCGTCCGGAACGTGCGGAAAAGCTGCCTGCGGACAACGCCGTCGAGCTGAAAGATGTCCGCTTTGCCTATCACGACAAGGAGGTACTGCACGGAATCGATCTGCACATTGCCCCGGGGACGGTCAACGCATTGGTCGGGCCTTCCGGCAGTGGAAAATCCACCATCGCCCGGCTCATCGCCTCCCTGTGGGATGTGAAGGACGGAGAAATCGACCTGGGCGGCGTGGACATTCGCACGCTGCCGCTGGCGGAGTGCACGAAGCACATCGCCTATGTGTCGCAGGACAACTACCTCTTTGACCTTTCTGTCATGGACAATATCCGCATGGGCAGAAAGGGTGCGACCGATGCGGAGGTCATTGACGCCGCGAAGAAATGCGGCTGCCACGAGTTCATAATGGGGCTGGAGAACGGCTATCAGACCGTATGCGGTGCATCCGGCGGTCACCTGTCCGGCGGTGAGCGGCAGCGCATCTCCATTGCCCGTGCCATGCTGAAGGACGCGCCGATCGTCATTCTCGACGAGGCAACGTCCTATACAGACCCGGAAAACGAGGCGGTCATCCAGTCGGCACTGGGAAGGCTGGTGCGGGGCAAGACGCTGCTGGTCATTGCCCACCGGCTGTCCACCATTGCGGACGCCGATCAGATCATTGTTGTCAATCAAGGCAAGATCGAAGCGACCGGCACGCAGGCGGAGCTGCTTGCTTCCTGCCCGCTTTATCAAGCCATGTGGGAAGCCCACATCAGCGTCAAAGACGACGGGGAGGTGGCGTAATGCT
>ENA-OZAB01000579-OZAB01000579.1-human-gut-metagenome-genome-assembly--contig:-NODE-579-length-19652-cov-12.487473_pt1 | contig 19652 bp, 16 predicted proteins | sample MGYA00243297_ERZ653491 | MGnify/ENA primary metagenome ERZ653491 (study PRJEB26926, sample SAMN06165154) | human gut metagenome | biome: ENVO:00009003; feature: ENVO:2100002; material: ENVO:00002003... | reverse complement strand
TCGCTGGGCAAGGGATACCGGGCTGAGGACATGCTGGATTATCTGCGCAGTCTGGCCGATATCCGCCTGCGGGAAATCGACGGCGAGGCCCTCTGCGCCGCCTGCGGCTCCTCCAAGGTACTCAACGTAGTGCTTTTAACCGCCGCCGCGGTGCTTGGCGCACTGCCCATTGACGTGGACGAGCTGCGCCGCGCCATTTTGGAACGCACAAAGCCCGCTTTCCACGCGGTGAACCTCAAAGCCATGGAGCTGACCACATGCGCACTAAAGGAGGCACGGCCATGAAAATGACGGAAGCCCAATTTGTCCTGATTCGGGAACAGTTGATACGCCTGAAGGCCAACGGCGGTTTTTATGCGGACAAGCTGCGCGATGTGGATGTCGCGCGCATCCAAAGCCAGGAGGATTTTGAAACGCTTCCCTTCACCTGGAAAGGCGACTTGCGCGAGGCGTATCCCCTGGGTCTTCAAGCCGTGCCGGACGAGGACATCGTGCGCATTCATTCCTCCTCGGGAACCACGGGCACGCCGGTCATCATTCCCTACACCGCCCAAGACGTGGAGGATTGGGCCGAGATGTTCAAGCGCTGCTACGAAACCGCCGGCGTCACCAAGCTTGACCGCATTCACGTCACCCCCGGCTACGGATTGTGGACCGCTGGAATCGGCTTCCAAAACGGGGCCGAGCGCCTGGGCGCCATGGCCATTCCCATGGGGCCGGGCAACACCGAGAAGCAGCTGAAGATGATGCAGGATTTGAAGTCCACGGTCATCTGCGCCACCAGCTCCTACGCGCTGCTTCTCGCCGAGGAGATCACCAAGCGCAACCTGCGCGACAAGATTCACCTGAAGAAGGGCGTCATCGGCTCCGAGCGCTGGGGCGAGAAGATGCGCAACCGCATTCAGGACGAGCTGGGCATCGAGATTTACGACATTTACGGCCTCACCGAGGTGTACGGCCCGGGCATCGGCATTTCCTGCGACGCCCACGACGGCATGCACATCTGGGACGACTTCGTCTACATCGAGATCGTCGATCCCGAAACCGGCGAGGTGCTGCCCGACGGCCAGGAAGGCGAGCTGGTACTCACCACGCTGCGCAAGCAGGGCGCGCCGCTCATCCGCTACCGCACCCACGACCTCACGCGCATCGTGCCCGGCACCTGCGCCTGCGGCAGCCGCCATCATCGCGCCGCTCAGCAGGAAGATGGGGAACCCGTCGCCGGTCTGGACACTGTTTTCGATCCAGCGGGCCGTCAGGGTCGTGTCACCCTTGACGCTGTACACGCTGGAGGCGTCGTAGCGGTTGCCGTCCTTGTCGTACCAGCCGCCGAAGGTATAGCCCTCCCGGGTGGGTACGGGCAGGGTGCCCACAGCCTGACCGTATACCACCGCCAGAGCAGAGGGCTCCACCTTGCCGCCATTGGCGTTCAGGGTAATGGTGAAGGTGCTGTCCTCCTGACCCCAGCGGGCGGTGAGGGTCACACCATCGGCTGTGCTGTAGACGGTGGAAGCATCATAGCGGCTGCCCACCTCGTCGAACCAGCCCAGGAACACATAGCCCTCCCGGGTAGGTGTGGGCAGGGCGCCCACGGCCTGGCCGAAGGTCACCTGGACCAGGGCCACGTCGGTGACGCCGCCGTTGGCGTCCAGGGTGATCTCGTAGATATTGGCGGTCCAGCGGGCAGTGAGGGTGGCGTCTCCGGCGATGGCATATATGGTGTCCTCGGTGTACTGCGCACCGTTTTCGTCATACCAGCCGTCGAAGGTATAGCCCTCACGGACGGGCACAGGCAGCTGGCCCACAGCTATGCCGTACTGGACGCTGACGGAGTCGGGCTTCACCATGCCGCCGTTGGCGTCCAGAGTCACGGTATAGCCCTGACCAGGCAATACCTCCACCACGCAGTAGGCGGTGACGCTGGTGTTGATATCGGTGGACACCTTGATGTAAGCGTAGCCGGGCTTGTGGGCGGTGACAACGCCGTTTTCATCCACGGTGGCTACCTCGGGGTTGAAGGAGGTCCAGGTCAGCGCGGCGTCCTCCGCCCGGGTGGGGGTAGGAGTCAGCGTCGCGTTCAGCGCCAGAGTCTCCAGGGGATGCAGGGTGGCCCGGGTATCATCCAGGCGCAGGGTATTGGCCTGCACCGGCAGGCAGACCACGGCGAAGTTCACATGATACTGCCCGTCCTTGGTGGTGGCGGTCAGATAGCTGACGCCGGGCTCCGAGGGGGTGTAATAGGCAACGTTCTTGCGGGTGCCGTTAACGTTGACGTCCTCGGCGGTCTCCAGCTTGCCGCCGCCCTCCGTCACCGTCCAGTTGAAGGGACCGTAGGTGCTGTCGGGACGGTCATAGGTGACGCCGGAGAGGGCACCCGCCGGATTACCGGCCTTCTCCGTGCCGTCTGCCCGGATCACCACCGTGGTGGAGGAGCCGTAGGGGGCGGACACGACGATATCGCCGGTGGTACGGTCATAGGTATAGCCATTGTACATGGCGTTTTCCGTCAGCTCATACTCATAGCCGTAATCATAGCGGTAAACCACATGGATGGACTCCGGCAGGGCATAGCCCTCGGTGTTCACCAATCTGCCGCGCCAGGGCTCGCTGCCGGAGAGGACAAAGTCCGGGCCGTCCAGCACCAGGCCGGTGGCGGCGGTGGTGGGATTGTCGCTGCCGCCGGAAACATACCCCTGGGCCGTGTACAGCTTCACATCGGAGAAGGAGTGGGTCTGGCGATACCGGGCGATGAGGCTGGCGGTCTCACCGGCGGTGACGTAATAGGTCTGCTCGTTGTAGTAGGCGTCGGACTGCAGGTCCTCCTGGTCGGAGGTCTGATAGACGTCCTCCCAGTCAAAGGTCATGGTCCGGGTAACACCGTTGATGGTGACGTCCAGATGGCCGGTTCCGGAGGGGATCTTGTCCGCGGAGGCCTGATAGTTCAGGTCGATAAGGCCCTCCAGCGCGTCGCTGCTGTTCTGGGAGACGCTGACCAGGCCCGCCCAGTCCTCGTCGTCCTCATATACCAGCCACTGATTCTGATAGATCTCCACATCGGCGGGCTGCAGGTCCACCACCCGGACGGTGATGGCGCCGTTGGGCTTCAGGCCGGAGAAGTGGTCCATGGACAGCTTGAAGTCCTTCACCTCCGTGGAGGATGCCTCCACCGCTATGACGCACAGGGCGGAGTAGGTGCCGTTGGACACGGTGATGATGGCCTGGCCGGGAGCCACAGCCACCACATGACCGAACTCATCCACCGTGGCCACCTCGGGGTTGCTGGAGGTGCGGGTGATGGGCGCCGTGGAGCCGGTGTTGTTGTTCACGCTGAGGTCAAAGCTCTGGCCGGGGTGCAGGCGGGCGGATGTCTGGGACAGGGTCAGGCCCTGGGAGGCGTCCACCTTGATGGCATAGGTGCGGTCATTGGCCGCATAGTCGCCGCAGGAGAGATACACGTTGCCGGTCCAGTTGTAGCTGCCGCGATACTCCGTCACATCTGCGGTGAAGGTGAAGGTGTGGGTATCGGCGTCATAAATGCTCTGGGAATACAGGGGATTCAGCAGATCGATGTTGTACTCGGTGATTTCCCGGCCGGTGGAGTCGGTATAGGTCCGGCTCACCTGGGCGTGGACCGCCACGGAGGCCAGGGAGCCGTCCTCGTCATAGACGGTGCCCTGCATATAGGTGCGGCCATCCTTCTGATAGAAGGTCACGGCGTTGTTCTCCAGCTTGGGGGCCTGGGTGTCCACCAGCACGTCGAAGGAGAGCACGTCGCCGGTCTTGTCCATTTTGTGGCCGTTGAAGGTGGGCTCCTTGCCGTCCACGAAGGACTCGAAGTCCGTCACCGGACGGCCCAGCTCCTCATTGTCCACGGTGTCACCGTAGTCACCCTCGCCATAGGCGGTAATGGTGTAAACGCACTGGGTGCCGTTGGGCAGGACGTCGCCGTTCAGGTCCGTTCCGTCCCAGGCATCCGTGAAGTAGTAAAGGGACATGGGCAGGACCACGCCGTAGCCGGCCTGATAGACGCTGCGGGGCACATAGGTGTTGAAGGTGCGGAAATAGAGCTCGTTGGTGTTCTTGTTCCGGACCTCGGTGACAAAGAGCTTGGCATCCCGCAGCTGATAGAGCTCAAGGTCGTCAATGGCGTCGAAATAGCCGCTGCCGTCCGGGGAGATGGCAAAGTTCTCCTGGTGGAAAACTGTCTGCTTGCTCTCGGCGGCAATGTCGGTATCAAAGATGTTCTGGCCCAGGTTCAGGAAGTTCACCACTTCCCCGGCGCTGCGGATGGTACTGCCCACCACGTTGACGCCCAGGGTACAGTCGTTGTTCATCACGTTTTCGCCGTCCTGGGGCTCGTCGAACCAGTTGGCGCGGTCCAGGATGGGGGCAGAGGTCCAGTCGCCCAGGAAGGCCAGCAGGGGCATGCCGATCTGAGGCGCGGAGCCGTCGGCGGCGGTGAGGATCACAAAGCCCTCCACATAGCTGCCGTTGGGGAACAGGTCGCGGATGGCGGCGATGTCGGAAGCGGTGAGGGAAACGGTCCGGCTGACCTGTGTGCCGCCGGCGGGCACGCTGACGCTGCCCAGATCCACCTCACGGATCAGCACATCGCTGGCAAGGACCATGGTCTTGCCGTCCTGCTCTGCGGTATCCGGCCGCAGAAGCACGGCCTTCATGCTGTAGCTCAGGGTGTCGCTGCCCAGGTTCTCCACCCGGAAGTCCAGATCATAGCTGCCGCTCCAGCCGGGATCGTCGCCCAGCTCCAGCTTGCCCACCAGCTTGCCGTCCACATCGATGTAGGCAGGGGTGGAAATGGCCGCGGCTGCGTTCACAAGGCCGGCGCCCTGGCGGCGGGGAGAGACGTATACGCCGTTCTCCTGCTGGGGCACGGCGGTGCTCACCAGCAGATGGTTGGTCAGGTCGGCGCTGGCGGCGGCGTCCTGCTGGGGATGCTGGGACTTGACATACTGCTCCACCAGCGCGGCCAGGCCCGCCATATGGGGCGTCGCCATGGAGGTGCCGCTCATCAGACTGTAGGACCCGGTATAGTCATCGTACTTCCCGGCGCCCTCCACATAGCTGCTGTCCATCACGGTGGACCAGATGTTGCCGCCGGGGGCGGTGATCTCGGGCTTCAGCTCCAGTCCGGAGCCGCTGCCCCAGGAGGTGAAGGAGGACATCTGGCCGCCCTCCTCCCAGTCGGACAGCTGGTCCTGCTGGTGAACGGTGATGCGGACCTCCTGCCCGGCGTTCAGCGCATCGATCATGGCCGCGCCGTCCACGCCGGAAATAAAGGCGGAGGTCAGCGAGGTGTTGTCCGTGTTCATGTTGATAAGCGTGGTGGCGGCGGGGTCGCTGTCATAAACCAGCACAGCCAGCACGCCGTAGCTCTCGCCCATGTAGTTGGTGCCGGAGAAGCTGCTGGCATTGTTGATCTTGTCGGCGAAGGAGAGGGTGCTGCCGTCTGCGCTGCCGCGCTTGACCAGGGCAATACCCGTCTTGCCGCCGTTGTAGCCGTTGCTGAATCCGGCGTTGTAGTAGTCCATGTAGGTGCCGTAGCCCGCGTCATACACAACGAAGCTCTGGCTCTCGGGGAACTTCCGCTTCATGGCCACTTCGTTGGGGTCGGAGAAGGGAACGGTATGGCTCTGGCCCTGGGCGTCGGTCCAGCTCAGCACACTCTGCATGTTGATGGTGCTGTTGATGGAGGCCACCGCCAGGTTGGAGGGGTAGACGGCGGGAGAGGACATCATGGAGATATCCGGGTCCTCCGCCAGGTTCAGGCCGCCCCGCTCATTGCCCTGGGCGGGGGAGTTTTCGCTGTTGCCGGCGGCGGTCATCAGGATGACGCCGGCCTGCTCCAGCCGGGCATAAACGCCGTGGATGGCGGTGTCGTCATAGGCAAAGCCGTTGTCGGAGCCCAGAGACAGGTTCACGGCGTCGGCGCCCAGGGTCATGGCGTCCTCCAGGGCGTTGAGAATGGCGCTTTCCGTGGCGCCGGAGTTGCCGCCGTCGGCAAAGACCTTCATCATCATCAGCTGGGCATCGGGGGCTACGCCGGAAAAGAGGACCTCGCCCTCCTGGCTCTGGACAAAGCCCGCCACGGTGCCGGAGACGTGGGTGCCGTGGTTGCTGCCGCTGTTGCGGACGTTGACGTCGCCGCTGATGATCTCGCCGGTATAGGGGTCGGCGTCTCCGGCGTAGTCAAAGGCGAAGGGGACCTTGCGGGTCTTGTACATGGCCTCGTTGGAGGCGGGGCTCAGCCTATTGGCATTGAGCTGGCGGCCGTTCAGGAAGGCCAGCAGGGACTCCTTGGTATAGCGCAGGTCGCTGTTGCTGAGCTGGGAGTAGAAGGAGTCGTCCCGGAAGGCCTCGTGGACCCGGCGCAGACCGGTGACGTTGGCGCCCTCCTCATCGCTCCACCAGCTGGAATACTCCATGTCCAGGCCGGAATCCACCACGGCCACCAGCATTCCCTTGCCGGTGTAGCCCTTGTTCCAGACCTCCTGCAGGTGGACCATGTCATAGCTGTAGCCTGCCACACCGGCATTGGTGGCCGGAGAGGCGGGCTGACTGTAAACATGCTGCACATGGGCGGACTTCACGCCCTTCAGACTGCGGATGGTATCCAGCATGCCATAGGGGGCGCGGACGGCCATGCCGTTAAAGAGCACCGTCCACTGCTCCATCAGCTCAGGGGCGCCGGCAGTGCGGGTGCCCTCCGCCTGGAGAGCGGCGGGCTGGGCCGCCTGGATCTCGGCAAAGACCTTTTTCTGATCCCGGCGAATGGCGGCATCCTGTTTCTCCGCGCGGCCGCCGGCAAGATAGGCGGCGATCTCCGCACCGGCAGAGCTGGTGGAAGCCGTTTTCTTCGCGGCAAAGCCCTCCAGCACGGGAGCGCGCTCCAGCTCCACGAGGATGGTCACCATATCATCGGGCTGATGCCCGGTGGGCTGGGTGGTTTCCGCCGCAGAGTCGTTCTCCGCCATGGCGTCCAGCCGGGGGGTGCCGCTGACCTCCTCCGCCTTCACCACGGTCCCGTCGGGGGCGGCGGCTTCGGCGGCCAGAGCCGTGGGCGCCAGGCCCAGCAGCATGACCAGCGTCAGCAGCAGTGCGATCACTCGTTTCATGTTATACATTCCTCCCTTGTGTTGAACTCCCATGTTCTGCATTCTTTATAGGACAATGAATGTTCTATGGTCATGGGATGACTGTCGTTACTATAGCACTTTACCGCGGCGGTGTCAAGCTATGCCGGGTGGAACTTCCGGGTTTTCTCCATTGAAACAGGAGAATAACATGCCGCTTGATAAATCACGTCCCACAAGATATAATAACACTGCGTTATATATAACGCAGTGTTATTATACAAGGATGGTGCTTATGCCGGCAGTCAGAAAAGTTTCAAAGGAACAGATCATCGACGCTGCGGTGGAGGTATTGCGTGACGATGGCTTTTCCGCCATCAATGCCCGCAGCGTCGCCAAAAAACTGGGCTGCTCCACGCAGCCGATCTACTTTTCATTCAAGAACATGGACGAACTGAAGGCCGCGCTGACGCAGCGTGCGATCGAACTGCACACACAGCGCGTGCGGGATTCTCTGCGCGCCCACGAGGGGAGCGACAGCCGCTACAGCAGCTACGGCATGGGCTTCGTCAAATTCGCTGCCGAGGAAAAGCAGCTGTTCCGCTGGCTCTATCTGGAGGGCGAACAGCCAGGGGCATATCAAAGCGATGTTCTGATGCAGGAGGTCATCGGCGTGATCGTCGATGAATTCGGATATGCGGAGGACGTCGCACGCCGCTTTCATCAGGATATGATCTACTTTACCTACGGACTGGCGATTCTCGCCAATACGGATCATCTGCACCTGACGGAGGCAGAGCTGCGTGAGGCGTTCCGCCGGGAGTTCCGCGCGCTGATTGCCATTTATGGAAAGCCCGCAAAGCTGCCTGAATTTGCTGTGAAAGCCGGTGTTGCTTTATGAATCTGAAGGTATCCTTTTCGTGGATCGGGCTTGTGATCTTTGCGCTGCCCATGCGGCACATCTCACCGTGTCGATTCAATCCTTTTGCTGACATTTGCAAAGCGCAAGCAAAACATCGAGATTTTGATCAGGTGACACTGGATGTCTGGACATTCAATGAGTCGGCGCAGAAATTCTATGCGGCAGCAGGCTTTCAGCCCTATCGGTGCTTTTGGGAAAGCCAAACTTGATAAGCACAGGGAGCGATAAAATGAAGCGATCTTTGACTCAAAAATTAGGGCTGCTGGGCGTTGTCAGCTTTCTTTCGTACACGGCGGCGGTCGTGTTTGCGCCGCTGACCTATCCCGGCTATAACTGGATGGCACAGGCTGTCAGCGACCTGAGTGCCGCCAATGCGCCATCGCTGGCACTCTGGAATCAGCTGAGCGCCCTTTACAATGCGTGCGAGGTCGTTTGCGCGACCGTCGTCTGTATCGGCATCCAAGGACAGAAAACCAAGCTGCTCCGTTCGGGCATTTATCTGTTCGCCATCATGGAGTGGATCTCGGCGGTCGGGTATCGGATGTTCCCGCTCAGTAGCAGCGGCTATGCCGGGGCCTTTCAGGATGTGATGCACATGGTCACAACCGCTTTGGTGGTGCTGCTGTCCATCGTATCACTGACCATGATCATCGTCGCAGGAGCCAAGAGCAAAAACTGTCGTTCTTATGGTGTCTGCGCCGCTGTCGCATTGGCCATGATGCTTGTGGGCGCAATGGGTATGAAAATCGTCCCTGCCGAGTATTTCGGCGTGGTCGAGCGTTTCAGCGTGTTTGCTGCAACAGGCTTCAATGCGGCGCTTGGCATTCACCTGTTTTGTATGAAACCAAAAGAAATCAAGGAGTAAACATATATGAGCATCATTCCCTATGTGATCGAACAAACCAGTCGCGGCGAACGTAGCTACGACATTTTTTCCCGGCTCCTCTCCGACCGAATTGTTTTTCTCGGTGAGGAAGTAACGGACGCATCCGCCAGTTCCATCGTCGAGCAGATGCTGTTTCTGGAAGCACAAGACCCAGACAAGGATATTCAGTTCTACATCAACAGCCCCGGAGGCTCGGTCACGGCCGGGTTTGCGATTTACGACACCATGCAGTATCTCAAGTGCGACGTGTCCACCATCTGCATCGGTCTGGCCGCGAGCTTCGGCGCTTTCCTGTTAGCAGGCGGCGCAAAGGGCAAGCGGATCGCACTGCCGAATGCGGAAAACATGATCCACCAGCCGCTGATCGCTGGGAACGGCGTACACGGCCCGGTCACGGATATTCAGATCGTGACCGAACAAATGCAGAAAACCAAACAGCGGCTGACCCGCATTCTTTCCGAGAATACGGGAAAAACCTTTGCACAGGTTGCCGCCGATACGGAGCGCGACAACTACATGTCGGCGCAGGAAGCCCTTGCTTACGGGCTGATCGACAAAATTATTGACAAGAGATAAGGAGAAACGCCATGTCAGAAAAGAAGATCACCATTCGTTTGGAAACCAAAGATGACTATCGCAATGTTGAAAACCTGACCCGCGAGGCCTTTTGGAATGTCTACCGCCCCGGCTGCATGGAGTACTATGTGCTGCACTGCTATCGGGATGACCCGGCATTTGTGCCGGAGCTGGACTTCGTCATGGAGCTGGACGGCGAGCTGATCGGGCAGGTCATCTATGTGTGGTCGGAAATCGACTGCGATGACGGAAGAAAGGTGCCGATCATGACCTTCGGCCCCATCGGCATTGCGCCCGCATACAAGCGGCAGGGCTACGGAAAGAAGCTGCTGGACTATTCCATGGAAAAAGCCAAGGAAATGGGTGCAGGAGCACTTGCCATCACCGGCAATATTGACTTTTACGGCAAGTCCGGCTTTGTGCCTGCCAAAATAAAGGGTATCCGCTATGCCGACGACCCTGAAGCGGATTATTTTCTCATCAAGGAGCTGACGCCCGGTTTTTTGGACGGTATCTCCGGCACCTACAAAGACCCAGTGGGATATTTTGTCTGTGAGAAAGACCCGGAGGGCTTTGAACGATTTGAAGCGACTTTTCCGAAGAAGGAAAAGCGGAAGCTGACGGGGCAACTGTTCTGAACAGGAGGAAAAAATGGCATCCGGTAAAGAGTATCTTCATTTCATTCTGGAACAGCTATCCGATCTGGACGATATTTCTTACCGTCCTATGATGGGAGAATTTATCCTCTATTACCGAGGTAAAATCGTCGGTGGAATCTATGATGATCGACTGCTTGTAAAGAAAACAAGATCCGCTCTGGAACTTATGCCTGCGGCAATCTGTGAGCTCCCGTATGAGGGAGCGAAAGAAATGCTGCTGGTGGATGAAGTTGATAGCAAAGTGTTTCTTACAGAGCTCTTTGAGGCAATGTTCGATGAATTGCCATCGCCAAAACGAAAGAACAACGGCATTGGAGGAATAACCGATGAACTATATTCGGATCACAAAAGAAAATATTGACAAGGAACATATCTGCTGCGCCATGTCCGGTAAGCAGAGCGTCGCAAAAAAAGAATGGCTGCGGCAGCGCTTTGATGATGGACTTGTTTTCTATCGCAGCGAAGAACGCGGTAAATGCTTTATCGAATACATTCCGGCTGAAAACGCATGGGTGCCTATTGAGGCAGACGGCTATCTCTACATTGACTGTCTCTGGGTATCCGGTTCCATGAAGGGACACGGATACTCAAATGATCTGCTGGAGGCGTGCATCCGTGATGCCAAGGCGCAGGGGAAGAAAGGTATTTGCATTCTGTGCGCGGAGGGCAGGAAGCGGGAATTTCTTGCTGACCCGAAATTCCTTGCCTACAAAGGGTTCCGTGTGGCAGACATATCCGACTGCGGGATCAATCTCATGTACCTTTCCATTGAACCGACTGCACAGATGCCGAAGTTCCGGGAATGCGCGAAGCATCCGGCGATTGAAGATAACGGTTTTGTTCTGTATTACACCGATCAGTGTCCCTACACCTATTATTGGGTACCAAGGGTGCAGGAGGTGGCGAAGGAACATGGTATCCCGTTCAAGGCCATCCATATCACTGACAAAGAATCTGCACAGAATGTACCCGCACCGGTCACGACCTATGCCCTGTTCCGGGACGGTCAGTTTCTGACACAGAGTATTCAGTCGGATAAAAAATTCCTGGCGCTGGCGGGCTTGTAAAACTGATTGTAGCGAAATGCAAGCATGCGATGCCGTCGAAAAGATAGCAGGAGGCAATAACCATTGCAATACGAAAAAGAAATTATCTTAAAGGACGGCGCGAAATGCCTTCTTCGCGGAGCGGGTGAAGCTGATGCCGCCGAAGTGCTCCGCACTTTTGATCTCACGCATGCAGAAACGGACTATTTTCTGACCTATCCGGAGGAAAATTCGTTCACCGTCCAAGAGGAAGCAAAATTTTTGAAGGCGCGCAGCGAAAGCAAAAATGCCATCGAAATTGCGGCGTTCGTTGACGCCAGGATTGCCGGAACAGCGGGCACTGATCCGATTGATGACAAGGAAAAGATTCGCCATCGTGCGGACTTCGGCATCGCCATTGAAAAAGCCTACTGGGGGCGCGGCATCGGGAAGGCTCTTACGCTTGCGTGCATCGAATGCGCGAAGCAAGCGGGATACCTGCAAATAGAGCTGGAGGTCGTAGCAGAGAACGCATCTGCTGTCCGGCTGTATGAATCGGTCGGATTTCAGGAATATGGTCGCAATCCAAGAGGTTTCCGTGCAAGAAGCGGCTGGCAAACGCTTGTTCTTATGAGGCTTGAACTCGATTCTTAAGCACCCCTCGGTTTCATAACCCCGTCGGTGCCTTTCGCAGAAAGGCGGATTATACCTATGAACCTGCCATTGGAAGACCATTTGTACTTTTCCATCCAATCCCTACTTGTATCGTGTCCATTTTAAGAATGTACTGTGCGACACGCCCAATGCGATGGCGGCGGCTCTGGCTGAGAGCTGGCCGCTTTCCCATTTTTGACGCACATCTTCATATGACTCTGGCAAGGGCAGCGGCCTCCGCCCGAACTTCACGCCCCGGGCCTTGGCTGCTGCAATTCCCTCTGCCTGCCGCTTGCGGATCATCTCCCGCTCTGTCTGCGCCACATAGGATAGAATTTGCAGCACCAAGTCGGCGATGAAGGTACCTGTCAGGTCTTGGCCCCGGGCCCGCGTATCCAGCAAAGGCATGTCCAGAACAACGATGTCCACCCGCTTTTCCTTGGTGATGACTCGCCACTGCTCCAGAATCTCCCCATAGTTGCGGCCCAACCGGTCAATACTCTGAATGACCAGCAGATCGCCGGGGCGCAGCTTTTTTACGAGACGCTTGTATCGGGGGCGGTCAAAGTTTTTTCCGGACTGCTTGTCCATATAAATGTTCTTTTTGGCAATCCCAAACTCCGTCAGCGCAATCATTTGACGCTGTTCGTTTTGCTCCTTTGACGAGACCCTTGCATAGCCATAGTTCATAATCTGACCTCCAATCCATTGAATAAATAGATTGTAAGCCAGCCGCCAAAACTTCCAATTAACCCTTTTGAGATAATTATAACTCAAAAGGGTTAATCTTTTCAAGTGCTTTCGGATATGCTTTCTCTGTAAGAGGAGAGAGTGCTATGAATATCGGAGAGGCTGTCAAAGAGAGAATTATAGAGTTATGCCGGGAGCGAGATATTTCCATCAACAAACTGTGCAACATGAGCGGTGTCACGCAATCGACTGTCAATAATATTGTCAGCGGACGCAACAACAGTGCCACGATTTCAACCATCAAAAAGCTATGCGATGGCTTAGGTATCACGATTCAGAAATTTTTTGCTTCAAATCTTTTTTCTGATTTGGAGCAGGAGATTGAATAAGACGGGCGGCGGCACAGTTGCAGTCGCCGCCTGACGTTATCTCTCCCAATGCTCTTTTTTCTTGGACTGATTCTGCGGAACTGTTCTCTGTTCTGCCTGCCGCTGCATAACCATCTGCCTTACCTGCCGCTCTTCTGTGTCCTCTTTGAGCAGCCGGGATGTTTCCTGCTTGGCGCTGAGCAGCATAATAAGAGATGGCTTCTCATGTATGGAGTCCTCTAATTGCTGCTCTGCCGCCTTTTCCTGCACGGGACGGATGGCCTGCCGTGCATCGTGCAACTCCACCGGGTCAAGATCCACGGCCTGCGCTTTCAGCTCGGCATATTCAGCCAGAACCTTATCTAATTCAGCAGCGTATTTTTGCTCCTGTGCCTCCAGCCTTTTCAGACCGGACTCCATGATGGCAATATCCTTGCGGAACGCCTCTGCGCCTGCATCCTCCGCATACTCAAATTTTTGCAAAAGGAGCGCCTTTTCGGAACGCAGTTCTTCCAAATCCTCTATCAGCTCGGCAATGCGGACAGTCAGCGCCTTGTGGCGTTTCACATGGTATATTGGCAATTCCTTTTTCTCAGCAACCAGCGCTTTGCGCTCCTTGCTCTTTTCCTTGATCTGCTGTACCAGCCCGGTATAACGCTCCAGCTCTGGCTTCCATACGGAAAGAGATTTTTGAATATGCGATTTGCCGCTGCGAATGTGAGAGAGTTGGTAGCAGAAGATCAGCACACGGCTGCGCAGCTTCTCCAGCCCCTCCGCAATGGCCGGTACGGTGCGGGCGACCAGTGCGGTCAACTTTTTGATTTCAGCTTTCAGCTCCCGTAGCAGGGCATTGTCCGCCTTGATCTGCCGGTTGATCTCGCAGCGGTCAGCGATGATCCCTTTCCGCTCCAGCGCCCGTGCCGTCACGCCCTCATGAATGGTAGGGATCTCATCCAGCCCTCTGGCAGCATTGCTGCGGTGGTCAATGCGTTCCTCTCGCCCAGCGCGTTCCAGATAGCAGTTGGTCACATCCGCCCATGCTGCCCGCCACGCGGAAAGTTGCCCCTCGCTGTTCCAGCGTTCGGAGATGGGATTCTGCCTGCCGTAGCGGGTGCTTTTCGGATGCTTATCAGCCCGGATGAGCCCCTGCGCCTCGGCGGCAGATGGTGTCATATAGACCTTCTTTTTGCCGACCTTGTAGGGATATTGCTTCTCCCAGCCCTCTGCCTGTGCTACCTTAAATTCAGTGGCGGTAAAACCTCGTTCCTCACCGTTTTTGGCGCAAAGATACTCTTTCTCGGTTTTGTACTGCCACTTGCCCTGCTCATCCAGCGGGCGCGCCGTCAAGAGAATGTGGGCATGGGGATTGTGGCCGTCCGTGTCGTGGATGGCAGCATCGGCACACATCCCGTCCGAAATAAACTGCTCCCGGATAAAGTCTTGCAGCAGCTCGATCTGCTGCTCCCGACTCAGCTCAATGGGCAGGGCCACGACGAACTCACGGGCAAGTCTGCTGTCTTTTGCTGTTTCCACTTCCTCCACGGCGTTCCAGAGCTTTTCACGATTCTGCCATTCCTGCGGGGCATATTCCGGCAGAAACACCTGCTGCCAGACAAGCCCTTGCTTTTTTGTGTAGTCATGCTGAATCCCGTCGTAATCGTTATACAGACGGGAACAGCTCAGATAAGCGGAAGCGGCCACGGCGGAGCGCCCTGCGCCACGGCTGACCACCTTCGCTTCCAAATGATAAATCGCCATATCTTTTTCACCTCATTCTTTCTTTTTCTGTTTCTCTTTCGCAAAAGAGAAAAGGGCTATAACGCATCGTGATAGCCCTCTCTGCGGCAAAGCTGCCGGTGGCAGGTTTGCGCAGGCAGGCGGCAACAGGGGTAGAGAATATCTACCCCTGTTTCACTGCGTTCATCGCAGGGAATTGCCGTCTGCGCAGACGATGGCAGCAGCACCCGCAGGTGTTGTGGCATTGTCTGGAGGCTGCCGCAGCAGCCGCATTCGCCTCGCAGAGCGCACGATTTCCGTAGGAAATACCACTGCCCTTTAGGGTGGTGAGTAAGTGCGCCCTTCGGGATGAAAAAGAGGAAGGCCCCCGGTTTCCCGGAGACCTCCCAGCCATTTTCAATCGTGCGCTGCCAGCTTTCGCCGCAGGTATTCTTCCAGATTATCAAGCCCTACCGCCTGTACTTCCGGCAGCACTTTTTCCAGCACAGCGCCCTCCTGAATGAGCCGCCTTGTCCGGGCTTTTCGTGCCTTCACCCGGTCCCGTGCCTGGGCTTCCTCCAAGCGGTGCTTTGCCTGTAACAGTTTCTTTTCTTCACTTGTCATAGGTTTACCTCCGTTTCTGCCAGATCAGGTCATAGCCCAGCACATCGGCCAGCTCCACGACCTCTTTATAGCGAATAGATTCTCGCTGGAGCTTGGCGGACAGGTTGGAAACACTGTCCGACCAGCCGTATTCCTCATGAAGCCGGTCAACCAGCTCCTGCATGGTGTATCCCGCCCGGACGATCTGTGCCTTAATTTCGTTGCGTACCGTCATCATCAAAAATCCTCCTAAATTTACTTGATAAAAAAGCGAAGCCGGTACGCCCTCTGGCATAGCCGCTTCGCTGTGTCGTGAAAAATTCTCTTATCAATAAATCCGTTCAGAATTGCCGGTGTGATGTCCCGTCCATAGGTCGCACCTTCCGACTTTCCCGTTCCGTGTGACTTGGTTTGAAACCGTGCATTTTCCCATGGTTCCATGCACTCGGTTCACCGGGGTGAGAAGCACGGTTTCGCAAAATGATTTCTTCCAACCGTCAAATACTTTTCGATTCCCACTTGCCTTGATTTACCCCTCCGATTTTGCCAGCGATTTTTGATATACAACCGCTGAATTGCTATAAAAGGGAGAACAACTGTCAATCAAAGCGTACGTACGTACACGATTCAGCGCCGCCATTCCTCCGGCACATCTTCCGGTACGTACGTACGCATCGAATCGCCGGAAAACACTGATATATGATTTCTCACCAATACTTCAACCCCCAGAAAACCACGCACCCGCCGTCCGGCTGCGTTGGTCACATTGTTGCAGTATTCCAGATTGTAGCGGCTCTGGCAGGCGATCAGAGCTTCGCTGAAGCTGCGTGGTTTCAGGGCAGGCAGGTTGTTCTCGGTGCAGTAAATCTGGTATGCTTCGTACAGTTCTTTGGAGCTGGCAGATAGATCGGCTTTCAGGCGAACATACCCGTCAGAATCCAGAAAATCATAGACATTGTTGTTGTCCCGTTTGACTGCCTCCCGGTTTTCTCTGGTGCGGTCACTTTCGGTGAACTTGAAGTTGTTGGCGGCCAGCCGCTGCAATCCCTCAAAAGCCCACAGCAGAATACCCTCCACCTCGGCTTTCATCTTCTCGGCCAGGTCGGGATCATCCACACGGCCAGCCGGTTTTTCTTTTGTGGTCAGCACCAGCTGACGGCGGTAAAATCCGTCGCTCCGGTCAAACAGCGCCTGCAAATCTCCGTTGGAGAAAGCCAGCAGCCGGGCGCACATCCATCCCTGATAGCTCTGCTTGCCCTTGCGCTCCAAATCCATCTTGCCCTGGGCAGTGACGATGGATTTCACATAGTTGGTCTGGCGCAGGGCCTCCATTCGCATATCGTCATCCACGCACAGGAGGATATGTTCCAAATCGGCACGGGCAAACCGGTTCTCGGATATTTTCCCGATGCTGCCGTCCTTCATGTTGGAACCGAACAAAGTTCCCAGCACAGCGCCGATCTGCGACTTTCCTTCGCCACCGCTGCCCTTAATGACCATCATCCGCTGCCCCTTGTTGCTGGGAATAAGGCAGTAGCCGATATATTCCTGCAAGGTGGGGATGTCCTCCGGGTAGAGCAGACCATCCAGAAATTGCAGCCAGAGAACAGGTTTTGGGGCGTTGGGCTTGTAGGACACGGGGAAACGGTTGCGGACGATTTTCGGCTTTCCTTTCGCAAAAGTTCCGTCCAGAAAAAGCGTGCCGTTGGAAAGATGAATCCGATCCGGCTCCGGGGGAAAATCCTCTACCAGCGCCGCCAGTTTCATCAGCTCCACAATGTTGCTGATTTTGCGGGGAATGTTGCTGACCGCACAGCATTTCAGCTCCTCAAAAATTTCTCCTCGCAGGGGTAGTTCGTCTGTCACACGGCCTTCGGGCGTGAAAAAAGCCCCGTTTGTGAAGATGATCTTGTGCGTCTGCAAGAACTCCTCACAAAACAGGGCTTCGTTGATGCTTTTGTCATCGAACCAGACGGGCATCCCGTCAAGCTGCGTTTTGTTTTTCATAGGCACCGTCCTCCTTTTTCAGCCTGTCCAGCCGTTCCTCCAAACCGGCAATCAGGTCATCCTTGTTCAGCATTTCCACGATTTTCACCCGCTGTTCCAGTTCGGCGGCAATGAGCAAATCCGCCAGATACTCCACATAGTCCAGCATCTGGCAGGCTTCCACAAACCGGTCATCCAGAACATCTTCCGGTGTCTTGGGTGCGTACTGCACCTTCCAGCGTTCCAGAAGATGCAGATAATCACACAGCACCCGCAGACAGCGCACTTCTTCCTGCCGGTATGCTTTCAGCAGAGGACGCTCCGGTTTTGGTAAGGCGATTGCCGCCGGGGGCTTGTCCGGGTCAATCCCGAAATCCTGTGCCAGTTTCTGCGCTGCTTCGTAACTGTTCAGGCCAAACAGCCTTGCCACAAAGTCAATCACATCGCCGGTGGCTCCGCAGCCGAAACAGTAAAAATACCGTTCGTTCAGCTTCATGCTGGGGTGTTGGTCCTCATGGAACGGACAACTGCACATCCCATTTCGGTTGACTTGCAGCCCATAGTGTTTCGCTGCATCCGGCACACAAATATTCTGTTTTACCAGTTCAAAGAGTGTCATGAAAATCCCTCCGTTTCAGGGCATAAAAAAAGCGGCCTGCCCGGTTTGTTGGGGCAGGCCGCAGTCTTTATGCAGTTTGTGATGTTTCCGTTTCTTTGGCTTTCCGCTTTTCCTTCCGGTAGAACTTCTCCCGGCAGGCGGGTTTGCAAAATTTAGCGTTGGGGCGGATAGACTGGAACGACTCTCCGCAGCACTGGCACACCAGCTGGTACGGTTCACCCGGAACGATCAGCCCTTCGGCAATCTTCTGTTTGCGCTCCTTCTGGCGCAGATATTTTTCATGGTCACGGATGCGCTTCTGGCGGCGCTTTTCCTCCGCAGCCAGTTCTTCCTCGGTGGGTTCGGGCATGGGCACTTCAAATTTCCCGATAAAGTTCAGGTAAATCTCGATTTCCTGAACCCGTTCCCCGGTGCTTCTGTCCGGGGCATGGACCAGAATCTTCTCCACAAATTCATGGATCATAGGGGCGGTCAGCTCGGTGAAATCTGTATATTTCTGTGCCAGCGCCAGAAAGTGACTGGCACGGTCCGTGTCCTCATGGAACTGGTTCAGCTGCGCCTGCTCGGAGGCAAGCAGCTGTTCCAGCTCGGCCTGTTCCTTCTCATATTCGGCACACAGCAGCTCGAACCGTTTTTCCTCCAACTTGCCCATGGCATAGGTTTCATACAGCTTTTTAATCAGCACGTCCAGCTCGGCGCTGCGCCTGCGCTCCTTGGCGACCTTGCGTTTCAGCTCCTTGGCTGCTTCCTGCTGGCGAACCTGTGAAATGCTGCGAACCTTCTGAATAAATTCCTCCCTGTTCTGGATGGCATAGCTGGCGGTAGTGCGGATGGTTTCCAGAATCAGGGCGTTCAGAGCCTTGGTGCTGACGCTGTGGGAAAAACACATCTGGGTTTCTCGTTCGATGGTCAAGCAGTAGGTGGAACAGTTATAGGTGTCGTTTCTGTACTCCTTGCCATCTGCCCGTGTGTGTTTGCCCCGGTGGTTATACATCTTTGCTCCGCAGTCGGCACAGAACACAAGGCCGGTCAGGGGATTGGCGACGCCAGTGGTATCTGTCCGGCGCACCGTCCGCTTCACCTGCTGGGCCAGCTGCCAGGTTTCCGGGTCAACAATGGCCTCGTGGGTATTCTCAAAAATCAGCCAGTCGGACGGGTCATTTTTTACCCGCTTATCCCGGTAGGACTTTTTGGAGGAACGGAAATTCACGGTATGCCCCATATATTCCGGTTTCTCCAACATGGAGCTGACCGTAAAGCCGTACCAGTCATAGGGGCGGCTGGTGTCCACGGTATTCTTCCGGCTGCCCCTGCCGTTGCGGGCCAGATAATAGGCGGGGCACTCCACCTTCTCGGCTGTGAGCATTTTGGAAATCTCATAGGGGCCGTGTCCCTCCACCGCAAGCCGGAAAATTCGCCGCACCACAGTGGCAGCTTCCTCGTCCACCAGCCAGTGGTCCTTGTCCTCCGGGTCTTTTTTGTAGCCATAGATGGCGTTGTTGGTGGTGGGCTTGCCCGCCTTGCCCTTGACACGGTATGCTGCCGAAACCTTTTTGGACTGGTCACGCAGATACCATTCGTTCATGATATTGAGAAAGGGTGCAAACTCGCCGCTGTCCTGTTCCTCGCTGTCAATGTTATTGGCGACAGCAACAAAATGAACCCCATTCTGCCGGAACATTACCTCGGTGTAAAAGCCGGTTTGCAGGTAGTTTCTGCCGATCCGACTTAGGTCCTTACACAGCAGATGGGCCACCTTGCCCGCCTCAATGTCCGCCACAAGGCGCTTCCATGCGGGACGGTCAAAAGCTGACGTTAGATAACGATACTTTTGAAAACACTGGAAAATCAAGGTTT
>ENA-OZAB01000578-OZAB01000578.1-human-gut-metagenome-genome-assembly--contig:-NODE-578-length-19688-cov-4.813070_pt1 | contig 19688 bp, 15 predicted proteins | sample MGYA00243297_ERZ653491 | MGnify/ENA primary metagenome ERZ653491 (study PRJEB26926, sample SAMN06165154) | human gut metagenome | biome: ENVO:00009003; feature: ENVO:2100002; material: ENVO:00002003... | reverse complement strand
GCTGCTGGCTGACGAGCCGACGGGCGCGCTGGATTCCAAAGCCTCGCAGAACCTGCTGGAAATCTTCCGCGACCTGCACCGGCAGGGGCAGACCCTCCTCATGGTGACCCACAGCGCCATGGCCGCCAGCTACGCCTCGCGCGTGATATTCATCCGGGACGGCGAGCTGTTCAGCCAGATGTATCGCGGCAATGCCGAGCGGCGCGCGTTCTTTGACAGAATTGTCTCCACCCTTTCGGTGCTCTCCGAAGGAGGTGCGGACGTTGGCTAAGGCGTTTTATGCCAAGCTGGCCGTCGGCAATCTCTCGCGCGGCAGGCGGATGTACGGCCCCTACTGCACCGCTTCGGCCATGATGAGCGGCATGTTCTTTGTTATTTTGAACCTGGTGTTCAACCGTACCATCACCAACATGCCCACGGGCGACGTGGCCATGGGGCTGTTTGCATTCGGCGCGGTGGTGATGGCGCTGTTTACCGTGGGCTACATGCTCTATATCAACTCCTTTCTTATCAGGCGGCGCAAGACGGAGTTCGGCCTCTACGGCGTGCTGGGCATGGAGCGGCGGCATGTCGCGCGCGTGATTCTCTGGGAAAACTGCATCCTCAGCGGGGTTTCCCTTCTGCTGGGCCTGGCGGGCGGCGCCGTCTTCGGGCGGCTGATTTTCCTGGCGCTGCTGCATACGCTCGGCTTCATGGGAGGCAGCGAGTTTACGTTGTCCTTGGGCGCGCTGGTGCTGACGTGCCTTGTTTTCGGCGCGATTTTTCTGCTGACCTCGCTGTACAACCTCTTTCAGGTGCAGCTCGCCTCGCCGGTCGATTTGCTCCGGGGCGAGAAAAAGGGCGAGAAAAAAACGCGCTTTGCCGTGCCCATGACCCTGCTGGGCGTGGCCATGCTGGGCACGGCGTACTATCTGGCCGTTACGGTCCGCCAGTCCGTCGTGGCGCTGGCATTTTTCTGGCCGGCAGTCATTCTGGTGATTCTGGCGACCCATCTGCTGATGACGGGAGGCAGCGTGTTCGTGCTGGGCGCGCTGCGGCGCAACCGCCGCCTGTATTATAAGCCCCGCAATTTCATTGCCATCTCGGGGCTCATTCACCGGATGAAGCAGAACGCCGCGGGACTGGCCAACATCTGCATCCTGTCCACCATGGTCATGGTCACCGTTTCCTGCTGCTGCGCGCTGTATTTCGGCCAGGAAACCATCCTCAGCGCCGGATACCCGGACGATTTGTCCTATACCTTCCGCATCAGCGGCCGGCCCGAGCTGGAGGAGGAATTGCTGGATACCCTGCATGAAAGCGCCGAGTCGCTGGCCGCGCGCAGGGGGCTGACCATCGAGGACGAATTTGCCTACCGCAGCCTGTCGATGTATGTGCAGGTGCAGGACGGCCGCATCTGGTACCGCGACGAGCAGGCAAACATGACGGACGCCCTGCAGAGCCAGACGCCGCCCATGGAAATCATCCCCCTGGAGGACTATAACCGCGTGCTGGGCCGCGAAGAAACGCTGGCGGCGGACGAGGTGATTCTGCTGGCGCAGGAGCCGCTGGAAAACCAGCGCGAGTTCCTCCTGGAAGACGGCGCGCTGCGCGTGGTCCGCCAGGAGGCGGATACGCTCCTGACGCTGGGAAAGAACGGGGAGCAGACCACGCTGGTGGTCGTCACGCCGGACATGGAGACGGCGGTGCGCCTGGCCAACGATATCGACGCGGGCGACGTGGAGGAAGGCGGGCGGCGGTATTCCCAGGAGCAGAAGCGCTGGAACTGGAAGCTGAACCTGGACGCGGAGCAGGAGGACGGCTTATGGTTTTCCGAGGCGATGCGCGACGGGTTTTACGAGGCAGCCGACGCCGCGCTTGCGCAGAATCAGAACAACGGCCTTTATACCACCAGCAGCATTTATCTGCAGCGTATGAGCGCTTACGGCCTCTATGGCGGCCTGCTGTTCCTGGGCGCGTTTTTCACCGTGCTCTTCCTCATCAACACCGTCCTTATCATCTACTTCAAGCAGATTTCCGAGGGCTTCGACGACCGCGAGCGCTTTGACATCCTGCAAAAGGTCGGGCTGTCCCGGGAGGAGGTCAAAAAGACCATCAACGGGCAAATCCTCGTGGTATTCCTGCTGCCGCTTGCGATGGCGCTGATGCACGTCTTTGCCGCCGCCAACATGATTACGCAGATGCTCGGCAGCTTCCTGATGACCGACGTGGCGCTGACCCTGCGCTGCCTGCTCGCGGCGGGCGCGGTGTTTGTGGCGGTGTATTTATGCGTGTTCCGCCTGACCGCGCGCACCTACTACCGGCTGGTCGCCCGATAACGGCGGCCGGCGCGGCCTGCCGATTGACAGAATCGTCGGCAAAACGCTTGACAAACGGCGTTTCCTGGTGTATCCTTCAATCCATACTAATTTACTAGGGATTCAGGAACGGGGGGAACGCTGTTTTGCATATCTATGGAAATGTCCTGGAAACCATCGGCCGCACGCCCCTGGTGGAACTGGGACGCCTGTGCGCCCTGCGCGGCCTGAAGGCGCGCGTGGCGGCAAAGCTGGAGAGCAGGAATCCGGGCGGCAGCGCCAAGGACCGCGTGGCCGTGTCCATGCTGGAAGACGCGCGCGCCAGCGGGCGCATTGCCCCCGGCGCGACCGTTATCGAGCCGACCAGCGGGAATACCGGCGTCGGCCTGGCGATGGCGGCGGCAAGCATGGGCTATCGGCTTATCCTGACCATGCCGGATACCATGAGCGCGGAGCGGAGGGGGCTGCTGCGCGCATACGGCGCCCGGCTGGTATTGACCGACGGCGCGCTCGGCATGGCGGGCGCCATCGCCAGGGCGAAGGAGCTGGCCGCGTCCATTCCCGGAAGCTTCCTGCCCGGACAGTTTGAAAACCCCGCCAACCCGGCCGCGCATTATGCGGCGACCGGGCCGGAAATCTGGGCGGATACGGAAGGCGAGCTGACCGCTTTTGTCGCCGCCGTCGGAACGGGCGGCACGCTGACGGGCGTGGGGCGGTATCTGAAGGAAAAGAACCCCGCGGTGCGCGTCGTAGGCGTGGAACCGGCGGAATCGGCGGTGCTCTCCGGCGGCCAGGCCGGCCCGCACGGCATCGAGGGCATCGGCGCGGGCTTTGTGCCGCGGGTGCTGGACAGAAAGGTGGCGGACGAGGTGCTGCCCGTGCGCACGGAGGACGCGCGGGCGATGGCGCGGCTGCTGGCGCGCACGGAGGGGGTGCTGGCGGGCGTGTCCTCCGGCGCCGCGCTGTGCGCCGCGTGCGCGCTGGCGGAGCGCGCCGAGTACGAGGGGAAGCGAATTGTGGTGCTGCTGCCCGATACGGGCGAACGCTATCTTTCCACCCCGCTTTTTTCGGAGGCTGAGCATGTTTAAGCGGCTGAACGAGACGCTGGAAGCCTACAAACGGCGCGACCCGGCTGCGCGCTCCAAGCTGGAAATCCTCTTGCTCTATCCGGGCGTGCATGCCATCATCAACCACCGCATCGCGCATTTCTTCTATCGTCACCGGCTGTACTTTCTGGCGCGCCTGGTGTCCCAGATTTCGCGCCACCTGACCGGCATCGAAATCCACCCCGGCGCGCGCATCGGCAGGCGGCTGGTCATCGACCATGGCATGGGCATCGTCATCGGAGAAACCACGGAAATCGGGGACGACGTGCTGCTCTATCAGGGCGTGACCCTGGGCGGCTCGGGAAAGGATACGCACAAGCGCCATCCCACCCTAGGCAACAACGTCCTGGTCGGCAGCGGCGCCAAGGTGCTCGGTTCCTTCCGCGTGGGGGACAACGCGCGCATCGCTTCCAACGCCGTCGTCCTGCAGGCCATCCCGGATAACGCCACGGCGGTGGGCATCCCGGCGCGCGTGGTGCGCGTGGCCGGACGAAAGGTGGAGGAGCTGGATCATCGCAGCGTTCCCGACCCCGTCGCCCAGGAGCTGGCGCGGCTGCGGAAGCGCCTGGAAGCCCTTGAGTCCGCGTGTCACACGGACCGGCCATCCCCGCGAGACTGACAGTTCGGGCGGCCCAAACGACAATTTGGCCGCCTTTCGCTTATTTTTGGCGCATCGGCAGGGAAAAAAGAATGTCTGTCGTATCTAGAGAAAAAGGGGAACGTTGTTGTTTCCCTACCATTATCCGTTTCACCTCTTCGCATACAGCATCAGGAATGGAGGCCTCTCATCATGGCAACGGTCAATCTGGAAAAACTCGGCATCATCAACACCTCTGAAGTCTACCACAACCTCTCGGCGCCCGCGCTCGTGGAAAAAGCGCTGGCCCGCGGCGAAGGCAAGCTGGCCGACAACGGCGCGCTGTGCGTCTTTACCGGCAAGTACACCGGCCGCTCCCCGAAGGACAAGTTCATCGCGGACGAACCCTCCGTCCACAACCTCATCGACTGGAACAACGAAAACCGGCCGATTTCTCCCGAAAAATTCGACGCTATCTTCCGCCGCATGACCGCGTATCTGCAGAACCGTGAGCTCTACGTGTTCGACGGCTTCGCCGGCGCGGACCCGAAGTTCCGCTCCTCCTTCCGCGTTATCAATGAGCTGGCCAGCCAGAACCTGTTTATCCATCAGCTGCTCATCCGTCCGACGGAAGCGGAGCTGGAAAGCTTTGCCGAAGATTTTACCATCATCGCCGCCCCCGGCTTCAAATGCATCCCCGAGCTGGACGGCGTGCACTCCGAGGCTGCCATTCTGCTGTCCTTCGAGCGCAAGCTGGTGCTGATTGCCGGCAGCCAGTACGCGGGCGAAATCAAAAAGTCCGTGTTCTCCGTGATGAATTTCGTGCTGCCGCAAAAGGGCGTATTCTCGATGCACTGCTCCGCCAACGTCGGCCATGACGGGGACAGCGCGCTGTTCTTCGGCCTGTCCGGCACCGGCAAGACCACCCTGTCCGCAGACCCCGCGCGCAAGCTGATTGGCGATGACGAGCATGGCTGGAGCAAGGACGGAATTTTCAATATTGAAGGCGGCTGCTATGCCAAGTGCATCAACCTTTCCCGCGAAAATGAACCCCAAATCTGGGATGCCATCCGGTTCGGTTCCCTGGTGGAAAACGTCGTTATCGATGAGAACGACCGCACCCTGGATTACAACGACGGCAGCGTGACGGAAAATACCCGCGTGGGCTATCCGGTCGAGTACATCCCCAACGCGCAGATTCCCGGCATCGCCGGCCATCCCAAGACCGTTATCTTCCTGACCGCGGACGCCTTCGGCGTGCTTCCGCCTGTCAGCAAGCTCAGCCGGGAAGCGGCGATGTACCACTTTGTGACCGGCTATACCGCCAAGCTGGCGGGCACCGAGCGCGGCATCACCGAGCCCGTGGCGACGTTCTCCACCTGCTTCGGCGCGCCCTTCCTGCCGCTGGCCGCCAGCCGCTATGCGGAGATGCTGGGCGACCGCATCGACGAGTTCGGAGCGAACGTATATCTGGTCAACACCGGCTGGTCCGGCGGCCCCGCGGGCAAGGGTGGCAAGCGTATGGCCATCAAGTACACCCGCGCCATGGTGACCGCGGCCCTCAACGGCGATTTGGAGAAGGGCTCCTTCCATCTGGACGAGACCTTTAACCTCCTGGTGCCCACGAGCTGCCCGAACGTGCCGGACGAAGTGCTCGTGCCCCGGAACACCTGGGCCGACAAGGAGGCGTACGACAAGGCGGCCAAGGACCTGGCGGCGATGTTCGTGAAGAACTTTGCCAAGTACCAGAATATGCCCAAGAAAATCGTCGAGGCCGGCCCGAAGGCATAAGCCGGCAGGCGCGCGGCCGGAACATGATATTTCCTTCGCTGCAAGGCTGCCAGCGCAGCCTTGCAGCGAAATACCGTCGACAAGACGTTGTCGACGGCCTGAAGCGAGTCATGGACTCGCTTTTTTTGTTGCCGCGCCCTGCGCACAGCGCGGAAGGAGGGAGCCTGCGGACGCCGGCGCATTCCACGCTCCCGGGCGCAGCGGGCAGCGACACAGGCCCGGCTGTCGGGTTGCCCGCGCCGGGCATGTCAACGGGCTGTGGCGCACGAAACCGCATGACCGTGTGCGCCTGCCGCATATGCTGTCGCGCAGGGGCAGGCCCGAAGCCGCGCGCCGCGCCGGCACGCGGGGGAAACTTTTTTGCCTTTTCCGGCGCGGGACGCTGCGTGCGGTCTCCGGGACGGCGCGCATGCATTTGCCCACCGTCCGCCAAAGGGCGCGCCCCGCGCGGAAACGGCGGCGCAGGCATGCGCAAAACCGGGGTTGTCATTCTTCCATCGATCCCCGCTTGCACTTTTCAGATTTTGTGGTATACTATGAATATCAAAGATGGTCAAAAACGGGGGAGGTTCCAGATGAAACCATTGACCGACAGCATTGAGGCGTTTATCAAATCACTGCTGGAAGAAGGGCAGGAACAGGTGGACGTACAGCGCAACGAGCTGGCGCAGTATTTCCGCTGCGCGCCCTCCCAGATTACATACGTGCTGTCCACGCGCTTTACGCCCGACCATGGATATATCATCGAAAGCCGGCGAGGCGGCGGGGGATACATCCGCATCGTGCGCCTGCGCGAGTCGCCGGGGAGCAACCTGCTGTATCTTATCAACCAGCGCATCGGCTCCGCCATTTCCCGCCAGGACTGCGAGGCCATCATCTCGCAGCTTCGGGAAAACGGCATCGTGACGAAAAACGAAGCGGGCCTGATGCGCGCGGCCGTATCCAATGAGGCCATTCATCTTCCGGTCGCCTTCAAGGACACGCTGCGGGCGAGCGTTTTGCGCGCCATGCTGCTGCAGATAGCCGGGCGACCTTCTGCGGAGGAGGGAAGCGTGCATGATGTGCGATGAGTGCGGGGCCAATCCGGCCGTCATCCGGCTGTTGACCCATGTGGACGGAAATCTGACGGAGCGAAACCTCTGCGCCCAGTGCGTTGCCAGGCTGGGCAGGCGGACGCGGTTGAACCCGCAGGCGCTGCTGTCCGCCCTGATGGGCGCAAACGGCGGGGCGAACGCGCTGCGTTGTCCCGCGTGCGGCATGATGTATTCCGACTTTCTGGCCAACCGTCGCCTGGGCTGCCCGGACTGCTATCAGGCGTTCCGGAAAAACCTGACGCCCTGGCTGCAGGGCTACCACGGCATCGCGCGCCATCGCGGCGGTATCCCCGCCCGGGCCGGCGCGGAAGCGAGGCGTATTTGCCGGCTGGACGCGCTGCGGCGGGCGCTGTCGGAGGCCGTCGACCGGGAGGACTTCGAGCAGGCAGCCGAGCTTCGGGATGAAATTCAGACGCTGTGCGCGCAGGGGAAAGGCGAGGGTTGCCATGACTGACGCCGCACGGGACGTCGTGCTGACCACGCGGGCCACGCTGGTTCGCAATCTGGACGGGATGCGCTTCCCGCCCTGCCTGCCCGGACGGCCGGACGACGACGAGGCACGCCGGACGCAGGAGCGGGTGGAAGAAGCGTTCCTGCGCGCCAACCTGCGCGGGGAATACGCGCGCCTGCCCCTGGACTGCCTGAAGGCGTGGGAAATCAGCGCCCTGGCAGAGCGCGGGCTGGTGGACCGCCGGCTGGCGCAGCGGGGCGTGGAGGGCCGCGCCGCCCTGGTGCGGCGCGATCAGCGCCTGTGCGCGTGCGTCAACGACGGCGACCACCTGCGCATGCACGCCGTCTGGCCGGGCCTTGCGCCGGAGGCTGCGTACCGCGCGGTGTCCGGGCTGGACGCGGCGCTGGGCGAAACGCTCGACTATGCCTTTGACGGGGAGTACGGCTACCTGACCGCCGACCCGGCGGAGGCAGGCACGGGGCTGCGCGTCCGCGTGAGAATGCACCTGCCCGCGCTGCTGCGCGGCGGACAGACGCCGCTGGCGCGGCCGCTGTGCGAGGAGCTGCGCGTGGGGCTGTCGCGGGTGCGGGACGGAGATATGGTGGAGCTGACCAACGTGGCGGGCATGGGCATGTCCGAGGCGGAAATCCTGGAGACCGTCACGACCGCCGCGCACCGGATTGTCGCCCGGGAGCGGCAGGCGAGAGAAGCGATGCTGCTTTCGGATAAGGAAAGCCTGGAGCAGGCGCTGGCGGAGGCGCTCAGGGAGGCGGCTACGGCGCAGACCCTGCGCTTTGAGCATTTTCAGACGTGCTGGAGTACGCTGCGGCTGAGCGTCGTGGCGGGCATTTTGCCCCATACCCTGGACGCGATGGACGCGCTGTATCTTTCCGCGCAGCCCGGCCATCTGGGCCTTCGCGCCGGGGCTTTCCTGGAGGACGATTCCCGCCAGACCGCGCTGGCCGAGCTGCTGCGGGAAACGCTGGACGAAACGGACGAAACGTATAAGACGCTGAACCTGTGAGCGGTGGCAGAGCGAAACAGGCGAGGCTTTGCAAGCTGTAAAACGGATAGAGGAGAGCATTATGGCATTTGCAGGAAGATTCACCGAGCGCGCCCAGCGCGCGCTGATGGCCGCACAGGAAGCGGCGAAAGGCATGGGGCACGACTATGTGGGCACCGAGCACCTGCTGCTCGGCCTGCTCAGAGAGCCGGGCGCGCAGATGCAGGCGCTGCTGGGCGGCATTACCTATGAAGCCGCCCTGGCGCAGGCCGAGCGCCTGGTGGGCCGTGGGGACGGCTCGTCCGACCGGCTGACCTATACGCCCCGGACCAAGAAAATTCTGGAATTCAGCCTGGTCGAGGCGCGCCAGCTGGGCCACAAGTACATCGGCGCGGAACATCTGTGGCTTTCGCTGATGCGCGAGGGCGAGGGGGTGGCCGCGCGCGTACTGCAGGACCTGGGGCTGGATTTGCGCAAGACGCGCGAGAAGCTGCTCGCGCAGATGCGAGAAGGCGCCACGCCCGACACGCGCGGCAGCACGGAAACGCCGACCCTGGACCAGTACGGCCACGACATGACGCGCGCCGCGGAGCAGGGAGAGCTGGACCCGGTCATCGGCCGGCAGACGGAGATAGAGCGCATCACGCAGATACTCATCCGCCGCACCAAGAACAACCCCGTGCTCATCGGCGAACCGGGCGTCGGCAAGACGGCCATCGTCGAGGGTATCGCCCAGCGTATCGTGGCCGGCGACGTGCCGAGCACCCTGCGCGACCGCGACCTCATCGAGCTCGACATGAGCGCGCTGGTCGCCGGCGCCAAGTACCGCGGCGAGTTCGAGGACCGCTTGAAGGCCGTGCTCAAGGAAGTACAAAAATCCGAGGGTAAGGTTATCCTGTTCATCGATGAGCTCCACACCATCGTGGGCGCGGGTGCCACCGAGGGCTCCATGGATGCCGGCAACATCCTCAAGCCGGCGCTCGCCCGTGGCGACCTACACGCGATTGGCGCGACCACGCTCGACGAGTATCGCAAGTACATCGAGAAGGACGCGGCGCTCGCCCGTCGTTTCCAGACCGTTATGGTGAGCGAGCCTACCGTCGAGGACACCATCTCCATCCTGCGTGGCCTCAAGGAGAAGTACGAGATCTTCCACGGCGTGCATATCACCGATAGTGCGCTCGTGGCAGCTGCCGACCTCTCCGATCGCTATATCGCCGACCGCTTCCTGCCCGACAAGGCCATCGACCTGGTCGACGAGGCCGCAAGCCGCCTGCGCATGGAGCTCGACAGCATGCCGGTCGAGATCGACGCCACCACGCGTCAGCTTACCCAGCTGCAGATCGAGGAGCAGGCGCTCATGAAGGAGACCGATGACGCCTCCAAGGAGCGTCTGGAGGCCCTGCGCCAAGAGATCGCCGAGGTCCAGGAAAAGCTCAACGTGCAAAAGGCCGGCTGGCTCAACCAAAAGAACGCCATCGACCACGTGCAGGAGCTCAAAGGACAGCTCGACGAGGCCAAGAGCGAAGAGGAGCGCGCGACGCGCAACGGCGACCTGGGCCGTGCGTCCGAGCTGCGCTACTCCGTGATTCCGGGTCTGCAGCAGCAGATTCAGGATTCCGAGGCCGCGCTTCAGGCGCAAAAGCAGCAGGACGGCGAGGGCCTCAACGAACAGGTGACCTCCGATGAGATCGCCGAGGTCGTGAGCGCCTGGACCGGCGTGCCCGTGTCCAAGATGATGCAGGGCGAGCTCGACAAGCTGAAGGGCTTGGAGGGCGAGCTGCATAAGCGCGTCATCGGCCAGGACGAGGCTGTGTCCGCCGTGGCCGCGGCCGTGCGCCGCAGCCGTGCGGGCCTCTCCGATCCGGACAAGCCCATCGGCAGCTTCTTCTTCCTGGGCCCCACCGGCGTGGGCAAGACCGAGCTCGCCAAGGCGCTGGCCGAGTGCCTGTTCGACGACGAGCGCGCGCTCGTGCGTATCGACATGTCCGAGTACATGGAGAAGTTCAGCGTCCAGCGTCTGATCGGTGCGCCTCCGGGATATGTGGGTTACGACGAGGGTGGTCAGCTCACCGAGGCTGTGCGCCGTCGTCCGTACTCCGTGATCTTGCTCGACGAGATGGAGAAGGCTCATCCGGATGTCTTCAACGTGCTGTTGCAGGTGCTCGACGACGGCCGTTTGACCGACGGCCAGGGTCGTCAGGTGTCCTTCAAGAACACGATCATCATCATGACGTCTAACGTGGGCTCCAAGGCTATCGCCGAGCTTTCCGGTAAGGACGAGGGGGAGATGCGCCATCAGGTCGACGCGGCCATGGCTCAGACCTTCCGCCCCGAGTTCCTCAACCGTATCGATGACATCGTGGTGTTCCATCCGCTCGGCATGGCGCAGATCGAGAAGATCGTCGACATCCAGCTCGCCGACGTCCGCGCGCGTCTGGCCAAGGAGCGCATGACGCTTGCCATCACCCCGGCGGCCAAGCAGCTGCTCGCCGTGGGCGGCTTGGACCCGGTCTTTGGTGCCCGTCCGCTCAAGCGCCTGGTGCAACGCGAGGTTGTCGATGCCATCGCGGCGGCCATCATCGACGGCACGGTGCGCGAGGGCGACCAGGTGACGGTCGATGTCGACAAGGACGGCGGCTTTACCGTCGTGTGCGATAACACGCCAGCGGCCACCTACGAGGTCCCCGATGCCGAGTAGATTTTTGGGACATGCCTTAAAATCTGCCTTTAGAGCCGAACGCCAAGGGCGGCGGATCCAATTGGGTCCGCCGCCCTTTTTCGTGCGACAATCGATGATGTTGAACACGATTGCACGGCAAGGAGATATGCAGATGATAGACAAGAACAAGACGAATGCGCCGGCGACCGATGCCGCACCCGCCGCACCCAAGCCTGCGCCTAAGCCGGCGCCCAAGCCGCGCGACCCCTACATCCGTGCCGAGAACGAGGACGACGACGGCTACGATCCCTACAGCGATCGCCGCCCCGAGCGCGAGCCAATGTTCGAAGCCGATCCGTGGCGCTGAGTGCCACCCAAAAGGCCACCAATAAGTTGCGGTGAAATAGGGACTGTTTTGCAGTTTGACCAGCAAAAACAGTCCCTATTTCACCGCAACTGCGTTAGGGATTTTTCTGCAGGGGAGGGTAGTCAAAAAAGCCCCGTCCCAAATTGACTGCTCGGGGAGTCGCATTCGAGCTCGGTTGTCCTCTTAGCCACTCGATATCCTTCGGAGCAATAACGGTGATAAAACTTGCTTAAGTGCTAATCAAACTACACACAATCTTGCTCTCTAGCTAATCAAGAATCAGTATAATTTTGATTAGCTAGAGAGCAAGATTGGAGAATCATGGCATTCAACGACTTGATCGCCCAGAAAATAAAGGACTTTGAACAGCAGGGGGTTCCGCAGGTCTTTGAGCGAGACCTTGATCTGGGAAACCCACAGGAGCCAAAGCGCGACAACATCGTAAATGTGGTTGTGGGGGCCCGCCGTTGTGGAAAGACGTATCGCCTGTATCAGGAGATGCAGCGGCTTCAGGGCCGGGGCGTCGAGCTTGACCGGATGCTTTACTTTAATTTTGAGGACGAGCGCTTGCGCCCGTATGAGTCATCGCTGCTGGCGGACGTGCTCGACACGTTCTATGCGCTGTATCCTGCTGCTCGAACCGAGGGCGCTTACATTTTCTTTGACGAGATCCAGGAAATTCCCGAATGGGGTGCGTTTCTGCGGCGTGTAGTCGATACGGAGAAAGCGACCGTCTATGTGACGGGATCTTCTTCTAAGATGCTGTCCTCAGAGCTTAAGAGCGAGTTCAGGGGTCGTTCTCTTATACGGGAGCTTTTTCCGTTGAGTTTTTCGGAATACGTTCGATATAAGACGGGGAACGTTTTCGAGCCAGATGCGACCTTTTCCCCGAGCGATGCAGCGCTGCTTCGACATCATCTGATCGGGTATCTTGAACGAGGGGGATTCATCGCGACACTTGAGCAGACGCCTGCAGACGCGATTCAGCTGCTACAGGAATATGCTTCGCGAACGGTCGCCATGGACGTCGTTGAACGGTACGACGTCAAGAACCCTCGCCTGGCATCGCTGTTCTTGACGCGGTGTATGGCATCTTCGGGACGAGAGCTGTCAGTGAACAAAGTGTACAACGAGTTCAAGAGCAGACAGATACCCGTCAGTCGTAATTCGCTCAGCGATTTACTTGAGTATTATGAGGATGCCTACCTGTTATTTTCTGTGCCGGAGTTCACGCGTTCATTGGCAAATAACATGCGGTCTGCGTCTAAGGTCTACGCTGTCGACCCTGCGATGTTTGGAGCATTCTCTCCCGCATCAGCATTGGACCAGGGCCAGAGGCTCGAGACCGCAGTGTTCAATGCGCTAAGAAGAAGGACTCCCGCGGTGAGGACCGGCTCGGTCTGCCGCCTGCTGATCAAAGAGAAGAGCAAAAGCCATGAGGTGGACTTTGTGGCTGGGGACGCGCTTCTCATGCGGGCTTATAGCCTGATTCAGGTGAGTGCGGATATGGCAAGTGAGAAAACGCGCGAGCGCGAAATTGCCGCGCTTGATGCCTCGATGGCCCAGTTCGATCTTGGCGAGTCGGCAATCGTTACCATGGATGAACAGACCGATATTCCATGCGAGCACGGTGTGGTACACGCTATGCCCGCATGGAAGTGGCTTCTTGCCTGATCATCTATGGACCTGTGGGGTTAGGACCTCCTGGCTCCTTCATCGCGGTTGGGGAGCACCTTGCTGCGCCCGGCTAGTCCTGGGCTTTGATACTCGGCAGTAGGATCTGCGCGAGGTAGTCGGTTTCGAGCTTAGTGGCACCATCGGCCTTGCCGTCTTTACCTACCAGGTCGTTCTTGATCTGACTATACGTATAGCGGTTGCCGGTCGTCAGCTCGACAAGCTCAATGGCCGTGTCCATGGGGTAGGTCGACACGGGATCCTGGGTGCGCCCGTTGATAGTCTGGGGCACCACATACGGATAGACAGGACCGCTAGCATAGACGGTGTAACCGTTGCCTAGATTGGCCGCACCCAAAACCGTATCGCCTTCATCGGGCGTAAAGCTCTCGCCCTCGCGCACCGCGACGAGCGTCACAATCGGCGTATCGCTGTCGCCGGCAAGATAGATGCATAGCGTGCTGCCATTTTGCCAAGTCTCGACCTTGCCGTACCACTCGACGGGGATATCGAGCTGGTAGAGGTCGGTTGCCTTGTGACGGGCGTCGGCATCACGGGATGCCTGTGCCTTTTGCGCGCTCACGGCATTGACGGCGGCGTCGCGCCGCGCGGTTGCCGCCTGCTGGAGCACCTTGGCGGTAGCGGCGGAGCTCGCGCCTCCCTCCTCGGCATATTTGGCGGCGGCATCGATCTGGTCGCCGGTCACCGTGTCGGCCGAAGGCACCTTGAGCTTAAAGGTGGCCTGGGCACTTAAATCCTGTCCATCGCTCTTAACGGTGACCTGCGCCTTGGTGGTCGGGACGGTATAGATGGTGCCGTCGGCCGCGATGGGGGAGGCGGCGATGGAGAGCGTGTAATCGCCGGGCAGCAGTTTGATGCCGCGGCCGTGCTCATCAACGTAGAGCGTTTCGCTCACGGATGAGCCGTCGGAGTCCTGCCCGCTCACCTGTACGGGAATCTTGGAGCCAGTCGAGCAATCGAGCCCTGCGGCACGCACGCCAATTTGCACCGACATCATGGTATGGGCGTTTGCGGCAAGCACGGCAGCCTGCTCTTGTTGATATCCGTTCCAGGCAGCATAGCCTGCGCCGCCGGCAACAAGCGCGACGGCTACGACGCCGGCAACCATCAGATTGCGGCGCTTAGGCGACATTTTGCGATGGCGAACCTCGGCCTCGCGTGCCGAGGGGACGGACGGCAGGGGAATATCGCCCATGGCGATGGTCTCGTCCACGGCAGGCGCAGAGCCTAAGCCAGGAAGCTCGCGGGTCAGCGAATCCTCGGCCGGCAAGCTGTCGAGCAAGATGGTTTCCTCGCCCGTGTCGGATTCGGGCTGGTTGTCGGCCTCGCTTTCGGTGTCTTCGTGACCTGCCTCATCTTCGGCAGGCTCAACGTCGCCTGCATCCTGATCATCGGGCTGTGCCTCGATTTCCGGTTCATCCTGCACATCAACGCTCGAATCGTCAAACGCAACATCGTCAAGCGAAATCCGGTCTAGGCTCTCCAGGGCCTCGGCACACGCTTCTGCATCTTGGGCCGCATCCTCTTGGCCCATCGTCTCATCTTTCATATATCCCCCAAGCTCAATATCGGGACAACACTGTACCCAAAAACGGGACCCCATAGAGCCGCCGCATGATTTGAAATCCGATTTTATATATGCGTATGTTTTTGAATAGATGAATAGAGACGCAACGACAAAAGCCCCCGAAAAGCGAGCGAAACGCTTTCCGGGGGCTCTGCGAGACATTGGATGAAAATCCTGACGGGCGGGCCTATGCCCAACTGCCAACAGCGACCAACACGTTACTCGGCGTGCGCGTAATCCACCTTGGCGCGGCGAGCGGTAGCCTTCTCCCAATCGCTGGTGCCCTCAAAGACATCCTGCTTGTAGGGATTGCGGCCGAGCTTCTTGGCGCGGTAGGCGATGTAGATGATCGCGGCGACGTTGGCGACCAGAGCGGCGATCGAGACCGCGGTAGCGGCGCCGGGGTCGAGCGTGGAGTGGGTCACAAAGATGGACTCCTCCTGGAAGTACGGGAACACCTGGGCAAACATGCACCAAATGGCCAGCGTAAAGGCGCGGTTCTGGATCCAGCCGCCCTTGTTCCAGATAAAGGCGGCGACGGTGGGCGCCAGAAGCAGCGCAAAGCCGCAGAACCAGGAGTGGGTGGGCAGGCAGTTGTAGGTGTAGCAGAAGTTCCAGATATCGTAGGCGATGATGTAGACCCAGGTCATATCGGGCCACAGCATGTCGGTCTGATCCTCGGAGGCGTAGACGCTCCACCAACCGGTCATGCAGAAGATGTTGATAATACCGGCGATGCCGTTGAACACGTTGTTCCAGCCGGCCAGCTGCGTAGCACCTTCGGAGGTGACCCAGGTGGACTTGCCCAGGACAAAGAAGTGATAGGCGCTCTCAAAGTCGGACACGACGGCGATCATGATGTTGATGGCGACGATCACAAACGGCCATGCGCGGAACCAATGCGCCTTGCCAATCTTGCCCCACTGGTACTTAATGGCAATGAAGCCCCAGCAACCGGCCAGCGCCGCGTATACCTTGGCGTAGTGGAACCAGCTGTTCTGGTACACATGGGTGGGGTTGGTGAGCGCCCACTCGGCACCCTGCGAGACGCCGATGGCGATGGCGACGCAGTAGATGGTCATGGCCAGCGGAGCCACGCCAAAGATGATTGCCGCGCCCAGCTTGGTGCGGCGGCCGACCTCGTTGAGCACGATCAGGCCAATAAAGACCATGGCCCAGCCGGCCCAGTGGATAAGGGTATCGCTACCCCAAACATCGAACAGCATGCTGCTCTCCTTTCACACGCCCGCGGCCCCTCTTCTGATCGCGGGCAGTTTGGCCAAATGTCGTCAGTTCTGGGGCTTGCGCTCCGGATACTTGGCGGTATAGCCCTCGATGTGGAGTGTCGAGGCGATGATTTCCTTGACCGTTTCGTCGGGCACATCGGGGTGCGTGCGGATATACATCAAAAGGCCCATGATGAGGGTGTAGAACGTCTCGTAGACATGGTCGATGCGTAGCTCATGATGGGCGACAAAATCCACTACGGTGGTGTCGCAGATATACTGCGCCACGCGCTGGACCACGTTGTGCAAAAAGCCGCCGTAGAGCGCGCCGCTGCTCGAGGTAAGCGTGCTCGGCAGCTCGTGGCCGCTGGCGACCAGGCGCTTAAAGAGCGGGGCGACGGTGTCGAGCGCGCCCTCGATATCACCGACGGTGCGGTCGGCGTTCCACCGCTCGAGTTCGGAGATAAAGCCGTCGATCGCCTCGTCCATAACAGCGGTGACGGCGGCGTCCATGTCGGCGAAGTAGTGGTAGAACAATGAACGCGTGCAGCCGGCTCGCTTGGTCACGGCCGATACCGATAGGTGGGACACGCCCAGCTCGGAGCTTACGGTGCGCACGGCATCGAGGATCTCGCGACGGCGTTCGTCGCCCGTCAGGCGCTTTGCCGCGCTATCGGATGCGGGGACGGCATCGACCACAGAGGTACCTGCTGTGTTGTTGCCCATGTTTTGCCGCCTTTCATCCTCTTTTGCCTGACCGTTCGCCTAACAGTCTTGAATATTGTTGACGGTTCGTCAATACTATTTTTGACACAATGTCAACAATGGCGGGTGAACGGCATGGGGGCATGCCCGGCCTGCAAAAAAAAGAGGGGCGCCGCGGTCTCGCCGGGCTGTGGCAAGAGAAGGGACAACCATGATTCTCAACGGACCGGGGATTAGCTACACCGAGCCCGACATCGGTTCGGAGTTCGTGCCGCCGCTGCCGGAGCATCCGCGCGAGGCCATCGTCAAGCTGTGCGAGCACTGCACCAACCGTCTGCTGCATCGCGACGAGCTGCTGGGCTACGAGTACTGGTCGTTTGCCGAGGCCGCGACCGACGAGCAGGCCGAAGTGCTCTGCAAGATGAAGATGCGCCGTCCCTATACGTTGCCCGAGATGGTCAAGCTCACCGGCATGCCCGAGGCCCAGATCGAGAAGATGCTCGACGACATGAGCTACACGGGTCTGCTCGAGTACAACTGGGAAAACCCCGAGCGCGCCAAGCAGTGGGTGCTGCCCATGCTGGTGCCGGGTTCTGCCGAGTTCCTCAACATGCGCGTGAGCCAGCTCGAGGAGCATCCGGTCTATGCCAAGTTCTTTGAGCAGGCGTCCAAGGGACCGCTGTCCAAGGCCACGCCGATGGTGCCGCCCGGAGGCGCCGGTATCGGCATGCACGTCATTCCGGTCGAGAAGGCCATCGACGCCGCGAGCACCTCGGTGCCTATTGAGCATATCGAGCACTGGCTCGACAAATACGAGGGTAAGTATGCCGCCAGCACCTGCAGCTGCCGCGCGAGCCGTCGCGTGATGGGCGAGGGCTGCGCCGACGACCCGGCCGATTGGTGCATCGCCGTGGGCGATATGGCCGACTACGTGGTCGAGACTGATCGTGGCCATTACGTGACCCGCGACGAGGTTTACGACATCCTGCGCCAGGCCGAGGACAACGGCTTTGTGCACCAGATCACCAACATCGACGGCGAGAACAAGATCTTCGCCATCTGCAATTGCAACGTCAACGTGTGCTATGCCCTGCGCACCTCGCAGCTGTTCAACACGCCCAACCTGTCGCGCTCGGCCTATGTCGCCAAGGTCGAAAAGGACAAGTGCGTGGCCTGCGGTCGCTGCGTTGAGGTGTGCCCGGCCGGTGCCGCTAAGCTGGGCCAGAAGCTCTGCAGCAAAAAGGCCGGCGGACAGGTGCCCGAGTATCCGCGCCAGGAGCTGCCCGATGCCACCAAGTGGGACCACACCAAGTGGTCGCCCAACTACCGCAACGACAACCGCATCGAGACGCATGAGTCCGGCACCGCTCCCTGCAAGACGGCCTGCCCCGCGCATGTCGCCGTTCAGGGCTATTTGAAGCTCGCGGCTCAGGGTCGCTATGACGAGGCGCTGGCGCTCATCAAGCGCGAGAACCCGCTGCCCGCTATCTGCGGCCGTGTGTGCAACCGCCGCTGTGAGGATGCCTGCACCCGCGGCCGTGTGGACGCCGCCGTGGCTATCGACGAGGTCAAGAAGTTTATCGCCCAGCGCGATCTGGATGCCGCGACCCGCTATGTCCCGCCTGTGGTGACCCCGACGCGTGCCGGCGGCTTCGACCAGAAGATCGCCATCATCGGTGCCGGCCCGGCCGGTCTGTCCTGCGCTTTCTATCTGGCCGAGAAGGGCTACAAGCCCGTCGTATTCGAGAAGAACGAGCGCCCGGGCGGTATGCTCACTTACGGTATTCCCAGCTTTAAGCTGCAGAAGGATGTTATCGAGGCCGAGGTCGAGGTCATTCGCCTGATGGGTGCCGAGTTCCGCTATGGCGTGGAGGTCGGTCGCGACGTGACGCTCGACGAACTGCGCGCGCAGGGCTTTAAGGCCTTTTATGTTGCCATCGGCTGCCAGGGTGGCCGCCTCGCCGGTATTCCGGGCGAGGATGCCGAGGACGTGACCGTAGCCGTCGACTTTTTGCGCGAGGTCAACAGCGGCAAGATCGATACCCTGTCCGGCCGCACTATCGTGGTGGGCGGCGGCAACGTGGCCATCGATGTTGCCCGCAACGCCTGCCGTCTGGGCTCCGAGCATGTTGAGATGTTCTGCTTGGAGAGCGAGGCCCAGATGCCCGCCAGCGAGGAGGAGCGTCGCGAGGCCATTGAGGACGGCGCGCACATCAGCTGCGGTTGGGGTCCCAAGGAGGTCCATCTGGACGAGACCGGCCGTGTGTGTGGTATCACCTTCAAGCGCTGCACGCGTGTCTTTGACGACAAGGGCCGGTTTGCGCCCGAGTACGACGAGAATGACCTGCGCCGCGTCGACGCCGACCGCGTGGTCATGTCGATTGGCCAGTCCATTGTGTGGGGCGACTTGCTAGCTGGCTCCAAGGTGGAGCTCGGCCGCGGCCAGGGCGTCCTTGCCGATCCCCAGACCTACCAGACCGCCGAGCCCGACATCTTTGTGGGGGGCGACGTCTACACCGGTCCGAGCTTTGCCATCGACGCCATCGCTGCCGGTCACGAGGCCGCCGTGTCCATCCACCGCTTTGTGCAGCCGGGCTCCACGCTCACCATCGGCCGCAACCAGCGCCGCTACACCGCGCTCGACCGCGACGACGTTGTGCTCGAGGGCTACGACAACGCGAGCCGCGAGGTTGCCCACGTTGACCGCGAGCGCGAGAAGGCCGCGCCGTTTAGCGAGTACGTCGAGACCTTTACCGAAGAGCAGGTGCGCGCCGAGACCGCCCGTTGCCTGGGCTGCGGTGCCTCGATCGTCGACCCCAACAAGTGCATCGGCTGCGGCCTGTGCACCACCAAGTGCGAATTTGACGCCATCCACCTGCGCAGGGAGCGGCCGGAATGCAGCACCATGGTGCCCACGGAGGATAAATTCAAGGTCATCTTGCCCTATATGCTCAAGCGGAAGATGAAGATCGTCTTTGGAAAGAAGGATCATACCCCCCATGCATGAGTTGGGCATTGTGTTCCATGTGATCAAGCATGTGGAACAGGTGGGGCAGGCCCACGGCCTGTCGGCGGTGCGGCGGGTCACCCTGGAGCTGGGAGAGGTCTCCGGGGTGGTGGGGGAATATTTGACGGACTGCTGGAAAT
>ENA-OZAB01000560-OZAB01000560.1-human-gut-metagenome-genome-assembly--contig:-NODE-560-length-20288-cov-6.794395_pt1 | contig 20288 bp, 18 predicted proteins | sample MGYA00243297_ERZ653491 | MGnify/ENA primary metagenome ERZ653491 (study PRJEB26926, sample SAMN06165154) | human gut metagenome | biome: ENVO:00009003; feature: ENVO:2100002; material: ENVO:00002003... | reverse complement strand
TACACTATCCTCTTCGTCGGCAGCGTCAGATGTGTATAAGAGACAGGTTCTGGATGATGGAGAACTGCACCTCCCGGATGGCAGGCACGCCGCCCATGCTCTCATAGATGGGGTGGTAGCGGCGGGTGTAGGGCAGCGCATACACCTTGTCCAGCTCCCAGCGCACCAGCGGCTTTGCCGGGATATTCTGCACAAGGTACTTTTCACTCTGCTTCTGGACAATGATCTGGCCGCTGACCACATCCTGATTGTCCATCTGGATGCGGCAGGCTTTGGCGTAGGCCACCTTATCGGAGGCCACTTTCCGGAAACCGGCGCACTCCACATACTTTTCAGGCAGGTGGTCGAAGTCGGTCAGGTAGCAGGTGCCGTCCACATCGGTGATGGACTCCACCGGTTCCCCTGCCGCCAGCCGCCGGGCGATCTCCACGGTCTGGTGCTCGCCCATGCCAAAGCTGATGAGATCGGCTCCGGAGTCCTCCGCAATGCTGGGCAGAACGGTGTCCAGCCAGTAATCGTAGTGGGCAAACCGGCGCAGAGAAGCCTCCAGACCGCCCAGGATCACAGGCAGGTCGGGGTAGGCCTCCTTGGCCAGCCTGGTGTAAACGGTGGCGCTGCGGTCAGGCCGCGCGCCGCCGATGCCGCCGGGAGAGTATTCGTCCTCGGCACGCGGAATTTTTGCCACGGAGTAGTGGCTCACCATGCTGTCCACGTTGCCGCCGCCGATGAAAAAGCCGTACTTCGGCCTGCCGAACCGCTTGAAGTCCTCGCAGTCGGAATAGCGGGGCTGGGCCAGCACGCCGACCTTATAGCCCTCGGCCTCCAGCAGGCGGCTGATGATGGCGGTGCCAAAGCTGGGGTGGTCAACGTAGGCATCGCCGCCCACCACCACAAAGTCCAGCTGATCCCACCCCCGGGCTTCCATGTCCGCCCGGCTGATGGGAAGAAATTCGGTATAGATCGGGGAAGAGTTGTCCATAGTGTTCCTCACTGGTTAAACCTCTCTGTCTGCTCCCCTGACAGGGAGCCAAGAGAAGTGTTGCTTGTGTTCTTATTCCTCTGGCTGATTCATCTGCATCTCCAGCCACTGCTGGCGGCTGATGAGGACAGCGCGGGGCTTGGCACCCTCATAGGGGCCGATGATGCCCTTCTGCTCCATCTCATCCATGATGCGGGCGGCGCGGGCATAGCCCAGCTTACAGCGGCGCTGCAGCAGGCTGGTGGATGCCTGCCCGGCATCGATGACCACCTCAACGGCCTGCTTGAGCATCGGGTCGCTGCCGGTCTCCTCATCCGCATCTGCAGAGGATGCGCCCTTCTTGCCATCCTGAATGGCGTGCTTTTCCATGGCTTCGATCATGGCCTCGTCGTACTGGACGGTGGCGCTCTGCTTGATGAAGTCCAGCACGCGGCTGATCTCCTCATCCCGCACAAAGGTGCCCTGGATACGCACCGGCTTGGGCGCGCCCACAGGCATAAAAAGCATGTCGCCCTGGCCCAGCAGCTTCTCAGCACCGGCACCATCCAGAATGGTACGGCTGTCCACCTGGCTGGACACGGCAAAGGCAATGCGGCTGGGGATGTTGGCCTTGATCAGGCCAGTAATGACATCCACACTGGGGCGCTGGGTGGCAACGATGAGGTGCATTCCGGCGGCACGGGCCTTCTGGGCAATCCGGCAGATGGAATCCTCCACGTCCTTGCCCACGACCATCATCAGATCGGCCAGCTCGTCGATGATGATGGCGATATAGGGCATCTTTTCCAGCATGGGGTCGGTGGCCGCCAGCTTGTTGAAGGATTTGATGTCACGGACATTGTTTTCCGCAAACAGGTGGTAGCGGCGCTCCATCTCCTGCACCGCGCTGCTCAGAGCACCCGCTGCCTTTTTCGGCTCGGTGATGACGGGCATCAGCAGGTGGGGGATGCCGTTGTACTCTGCCAGCTCCACCACCTTTGGGTCAATGAGCATGAGCTTCACGTCCTCGGGGCTGGAGCGGAACAGGATGCTGATGATGATGCTGTTCACACAGACAGATTTACCACTGCCGGTGCTGCCCGCAATGAGCAGATGGGGCATCTTGCACAGGTCGGCCACCTGGGCCACACCGGCAATGTCCTTGCCCAGCGCCACGCCCAAGGGCGAAGTCATCCGCAGGAAGGCCTGGCTTTCAAAGACACTGCGGATAAAAACAGGGGTCTTTTTGTGGTTGGGCACCTCGATGCCCACGGCAGGCTTGCCGGGGATGGGTGCTTCCATGCGGACATCGGCCACGGCAAGGTTCAGGGCGATATCATCGGCCAGCGAGGTGATGCGGCTGATCTTCACGCCCGCCATGGGCTGGACCTCGTACCGGGTAACAGAGGGGCCCCGCGAAATATCCAGCACCCGGGTGCGCACGCCGAAGCTTTCCAGCGTGTCCACCAGCTTCTGGGCGTTGGCCTTCAGCTCGTCCTGGGCACCGGGGTCACTCTCCTCGGCAGACTTTTCAAACAGCTCGATGCTGGGGTACTGATACTGGAAGGTCTCCACCACCTCCGGCTCCTCGGCCGGGGCGGTGGCGGCAGCCTGCTCGCCTGCGGCGGGTTTTTCCATGGCAGCCGCCACCAGCGTGTTCAGGTCTTTTTCCTCCACCGGTTCGCTGGTAATGCTGATCCAACCGTCCTCGTCCGGTTCACTGCGCATGGCCACCGCGTTTTCCGCGCTGACCCGCACCGGCACCACCGGCTCATCCGTAGTGGGCAGGGTGGGGGTCTGGAACACCGGCATCTCAGGCTGCACGGGCTCTGTCGGTGCAGCTGCAGGGGCTTCCGGGGCCGCAGGCGGCACGGTGGGGTTCACCACAGGGGCCGGAGCAGGCGATCCGGCGGGCGCGAAGAAATCCTCGGCGGCAGTCTCCACGGCATCCGGCACCACCGGTTTGACAATGGCCCGGGGCGGGGCCTTTTGGAGCGGGTCCTGCCCAAAGGTTCCGCCCGGCCCGATGATGATGGGCTCAATGGGCTCGCTTCCGCCCTCGGAAACAGAGGTATCCGGCCCAAGATCAATATCAAACGCCGCGCGGGGATGGTTGGAGGTCACCTTGACCGGCTCAAAGGCTGGGGCAGGCTGGGCGGGAGCCGGTTCCGGCTCCACCGGCGCAGGCGGCTCGTAGCCCAGAGAATCGTCCACGGGAGCAGGTTCCGCTTCGCCTTCCATCTCCTTGGTCACCTTGTGGCCCCAGCTGAACACGCCGGACAGCCACCCGGGCACCGGAATGCCGCCGGGCACGTCTTCCTCATCGGAACTGTCATCGTAATCATCCGCAGGTTCCTCGGCGCAGTCCTCCTCTTCCGCCTGCCGGGCCGCAAGGCGCTCGGCACGGCGGGCGGCGTTCTGTTCATAGACCGCCACGCCTTTTTCGTGCACGCCGCCGCCCACATTGCAGAGCCACTGCCAGCACTCGGCAGGGGTGATATCAAAAATATACAGGCTGGCGCACAGGGCCAGCACCGCCATGACCAGATTGGCCGCAGGCCGCCCGCAGAGCAGGAGCAGGTTGCCGCCCAGCAGAGTGCCCAGCACGCCGCCGCCCAGCCAGGCGTTTGCGCCGTTCTGGTAGCAGGCAGCGATCATCTGGGCAGCGGTCAGGTCGGCGGGGATATCCGAAAACACGATGACCGTGCCGCTGGCAAAGATCAGCCCCAGCAGCAGCTTGAACACCTGCATCAGCAGGTCCTGCCCCCGGGTGTAGAGGATGGCCAGATAGCACACCGCCGCGCCCAGCACAAAGCTGCCGCAGCCGAACAGCCCGAATAGGATCTGGTGGGCGCTCTTCCAGACGGAGTCCCCCTCCACGAACGCCAGCACGATGAGCAGCAGCCCCACAAACAGGGTGCCCAGCCCCGCCGGCATCCGCTCCTCGGCCCGGCTTTTTCTGCGTGCAGACGCGCGCTTTGCAGTTGTTTTTCGCTTTCGTTTTGCCATTTTCTGTTCTGACCCCTGTCCTTTGTTCCCATAGTATTCGATTCTTTCATTATACCACGGGTTGGGTCAAGTGGCAATTACAGAATGCAGACCGATATAATCATTGAGGTAGTCGTAACCATCCATGGCACTGACCTCCTCCACAGAGGAAGCCGTGCTGACAGCCGCCGGCGCACTGCTGGCCGGGGCGGCATCGCCCGCGACTTTGGCGTGACCCTGAACGAAAAATTCCTCAACTGAGCCATTCTCCCCCCATTCTTCTTCATCATAGCAGAACAGGCATCCTGTCCGATACCGCTATGCGGTATCGCAGGATGCCTGTTCTGCTTTATGTTTCCCGGAATTCCCGCGTATTGAACAGCGCTTTTTAATGCTGGATCTGTCCGCCTGCCCGGGTCGCTTTTTTCATCCGTAAATCTGTGAAGGGTGCCAATGCTTCGATCAGTGCATGATCGTGGTTCTGCACCAGACGGCTTTGGGCACCGAAAAGCATGGTCTGTTCCACATCCTCCGTACTGGCAGCCCAGCCCGGCGCACCGGTACGGGCAAACTGCATCACAGCGCCAAAAATTTCCGCTTCCAGCTGCTTTGCTCCCTCAAAGGCACACACTGGTACAAGCTCTGTGTTGTGGAACACAAATGGGATATCCGCACAGTGCCACGGGGTGCTTTTTCCCATCAGAGGGAAGTCCTGATCAAACAGATAACTGTACACCTTTCCGCCCGCCTTGGCACGCTCCCGGACATATTTGATCGTGGGGGCGCGGAAGCTGGTATCTGCCAGCAGCAGGTCTTCCTCCGGGCGGTGCGGGTAGGCAGTGCGGAACTGCTTCCGCAGGGTCTCTGCGGCAGACAGACCCACTGCTTCCTCCGGGCCGACTCCTTTCAGACCATCAAAGAAACCGTAGAACTCCGAATAAACCGTACCGATCAGCACCGGAACGTCTGCAGTCTCGGGCCGAAACCCACTGCCGTTATTGAGCGGATCTCCAAGATAGAAGCGGTTCGGGTGGGGACTTTGGCCCACGTTCGCGCCTTTTGCTTTCAGAGCCGGGCTGACGTTCCGGTAAGCCTGCGCCAGCTGGTGGTAGGGCACAGTTTCCAGCTGCTGTGCTGTCTGCACGCCAAGCTCCTGCATCAGCGCCTGCACACAGTCCCTGCCGCTGCCGACACTGTCGTTCAGCAAACCTTCCAGCACACCACTCATTATCATCGCCCTGTGGTACAGGCCATCTGCTGCCGGGGTCTGCAGCAGCGTTGTCACTTTGGCACCGCCGCCGGACTGGCCGAATACCGTCACGCAGCCGGGATCGCCGCCAAACGCTGCAATATTGTCCCGCACCCACTGCAGTGCCAGGATGATATCATCCCCACCCGCATTGCCGGAGTTTGCGTACTCCTCCCCAAAATTGGAGAGATCCAAGTAGCCCAGGATGTTCAGCCGGTGGTTCAGTGACACCACCACGCAGTCCCCTTCCCGCGCCATGTTTCCGCCCTCGTAGGCCACCTGCTCAATGGACGAGCCGGCAAAAAATCCGCCGCCATGGAGCCAGACCAGCACCGGCCGCTTTTGGGCATCGCAGGCCGGGGTCCAGATGTTCAGGTTCAGGCAGTCCTCATCCTGCACCCAGTAGCGGTGGGGCACACGCAGTTCGCCGCCGGGCTTGTCGATGCTCAGCAGAGGGCAGACGCAGCCGTAACTGGAAGCGTCCAGCGGCTCTGCCCAAGGCTGGGGCGGCTGGGGTGCATGGAAGCGCACCGCCCGCCCATACGGAATGCCCTTGAAGCTGCTGATCTCCCGGAAGCGATATCCCCGCACCGGACCGTAATTTGTCTGAACCACCGGGAAATCCGGCGCACAGCAAAATACCTTTTCCATAAATGACCTCCTTCTTTCAAAAAGACAGACCCCCGGTACTGCAAACATGGCACCCGGAGGTCTTTTTTTGTTATCCTAAATCTTCGCCGTTGGTGGCAATGACCTTCTGATACCAGTAGAAGCTGTCCTTCTTTTCGCGGCTCAGATCCCCCGTGCCGTCGTCAAACTTGTTGACGTAGATGAAGCCGTAGCGCTTTGCCATCTCACCGGTGGAGGCACTCACCAGATCGATGCAGCCCCAGGGGGTGTAGCCCATCAGATCCACGCCGTCCTTTACAGCCTCGGCCATCTGCTCGATGTGGGCACGCAGGTAGTCGATGCGGTAGCTGTCGTGGATCTTTCCGTCGGCATCCTTCTTGTCGTAAGCGCCCAGGCCGTTTTCCACCACCATCAGGGGAATGCGGTAGCGGTCGTAGATCGCGTTGAGGGTGTAGCGCAGACCAATGGGATCGATCTGCCAGCCCCAGTCGGAGGCTTTCAGGTAAGGATTCTTCTTACCAGCAATGATATTGCCGCCCACATCATCGGCATCCTTGTGGGTGGTGATGCAGTTGGACATATAGTAGCTGAAGGTGTAGAAATCAACAGTACCTGCCTTCAGGATGGCAGCATCCTCCGGCTCCTGCCGGATGGTGATGTTATTCTCGGCAAAATAGCGCTTCATGTAAGAAGGATACTCGCCGCGGACATGCATATCAGAGCAGAACCAGTTGCTGATCTGCATGGCCTTCTGGTTGGCGATCTCGTCGGCCGGGTCGCAGGTCAGTGCGTAGCTGGTGATAAAGCAGATCATGCAGCCCATCTTGAACTGAGGGTAGTGGTCGTGGGCATACCGAACAGCCTCTGCACTGGCCACAAACTGGTGATGCAGCGCCTGAAAGCGCTCCTGCTTGTTGTCCGGCACCTTGTCGGTAGGGCCTTCAAAGCCCCGGATGGTGCCTGTTTCCAGGATCGCGCCCATCGGCATGGTGCCGCAGTTGATCTCGTTGAAGGTCAGCCAGTACTTGACCTTATCCTTGTACCGCTCAAAAATGGCCTTGCAGTAGTTCATATAGAACTCGATGAGTTCCCGGCTGGCCCAGCCGTTGTATTTTTCCACCAGCGCATAGGGCAGCTCGTAGTGGCTGATGGTGACCAGCGGCTCGATGCCGTGCTTCTTGCAGCAGTCAAAGACCTTGTCATAGAATTCAAGGCCCTTCTCGTTCGGCTCGGTCTCCATACCGGTGGGGAAAATGCGGGTCCAGTTGATGGAGGTGCGGAAGGTCTTGAAGCCCATCTCGGCAAAGAGAGCAATGTCCTCCTCGTAGTGGTGGTAGAAGTCGATGGCCTCATGGCTGGGATACAGCCGGTCGGAGCGGATAGCAGTTGTCACCCATTTCGGGCTGGTGTGAGAGCCATTGGTGCACAGGTCAGGGACACTGGGGCCTTTGCCATCCACGTCCCATGCGCCCTCGAACTGGTTGGCTGCACAAGCACCACCCCACAGGAAATCATCACGGAAAACGCTCATAAGTTTCTACTCCTATCCTATTTTGTTCTGGTTCAGGCGGGGTTCTGTCCAAAGAACAGCTTCAGGGCACCGATCAGGTTGGCGTCGTTGCCATAGCGGCAGCGCACCAGCTCCGGCTTGACCGTCGGCATGACTGTGCAGCGCTCAAACAGCCAATCCAACTCGGCCTGAATCGCAGGCAGCAGAGCCTCCGCTGCGCTGATACCGCCGCCGATGGCCACCTTTTCCACATCCAGCACATTCTGCAGGCTCAGGATGCCAACGGCCACCCGCCGGGCAAAGATCTTGAGAGCCTTCTGCGCTTCCGGCTCCCCGGCATTGTAAGCCGCAAAGATCTCCTCGCCGGTGGGCATGGGGCTGCCCGTCGGCAGATGCTTCTGCCGATGGGCATACTCGAAGATCAGGCCACTTGCCGAGGCCATTCCCGCCCAGAGGGGTGCTTCGGAATACCGCTCTACCGAGGTCAGTTTGAAATCATCGTCGGCCATCTTTGAAATATCCGAGACAAGGCCGCTAACCTCGCCTGCGGCAGCGTGAGCGCCCATCAGCACCTTCCCGTTCAGGATGATGCCGCCGCCGATGCCGGTGCCCAGCACCAGCACAAGACCATTTTCCACACCGGCCAGCGCACCGGTCCAGCCCTCCGCTGCTGCGGCACACTTGCCATCGTTGGCGATGGTCACCGGCACGCCCAGCCGTGCCTCTACCTGCGCAGCAAAGGGCTGCTCCCACATAAAGGCACTGAGCATTCCACCGGTATGGGCGATGCCGTTTCTGGTATCGATGCGGCCCGGCATAGAGATGGCGCAGCCCACGAACTGTCCCTGAAGGGGAGCGGCAAAGCCCTCGATGGCCGCCAGAAGGTCATCCATATTCGTCAGCGGTGTCGGAACCTTTCCACCAGAGATTTTCCGGGCCTGTTCATCGGCCAGGCTGTACTTGATGAAGGTTCCGCCGATGTCGATCAAAAGATACTGTTTCATCTTATCTCCTGCTTTCTGTTGGTTGTTTTCAGACTCATGCAAAGCCCAACGCGGCAGCCAGCTCCACAGCTTCCTTTGCCGAATACTCAATACAGAATGATTTTAGCACAACACAGGGCAGCACGCAATATAACAGCAGGTGAGCCAGTGCCTTGCTGCCCTCCTGGGTGATCAGTCCGGTACGGTAAAGCACATAGCCAATGATGAGATAGAGGAACATCAAAAGGATCTGCCCCAGAACAACACCAAAGACTTCGGTCATTGCTTTCCTCCCTGTTCTTCTCCGATTTTGCGCAGCAGCGGCAGCAGAGCATCCATCACAGGGCGGTAGCCGTTGGCATACAGGTGCATTCCTGCCGCGGCAGGCATCTGTTGCATAGGGGCAGCACTGTTCGATCATAGAACAGAAGGAACGGGATCGCCAGCAGAACAAAAACAGCACCCATCACCAGCAAGATCTGATACGGCGCAAAGTACACTCCAAAATGCTGGCAGGGAACCAGATACAATACCGTCAGCGCTTTGACCTGTTTGCGCACCACCAGTCGGCTGTCCTTTTATTTCAAACCTCCTGCTGCTTGCATCCTGCGGAAAATACGATTATAATAAAAACCGTCCAAGTCATTCCGTACAACGTTGTACCACAATCAAAAAGAAGAGACTCCTTATGCAGGAACAGAACATTGCACAAATGCTTGAAAATCCATTCATGCAGTACAATCACATCGAGATTGTATCGGTAACGTCGGACAGCGCCGTCATGTCGCTGGACATCCGGCGGGACACCACCAACATCTACGGTTATGTGCACGGCGGCGCATTTTTCACCATGGCCGACTGCTGTGCCAGGCTGACTGCCCGCTCTGACGGGCGGCAGTATGTCACCCAGAATGCTTCGGTCAATTTCATCCACAACGTCAAAGCCGGTCACCTGACAGCCCGCGGCCGGACGGTCAGCCGCCGCCACATCTGTGTGGTGGCTGTGGAGATCACAGACGAGACCGACACCCTGTTATTTTCCAGCACCTTTTCCATGTACTGTATTAGCGCCGAGGGCTGACTGCTCTTTCTTCCCCGCACTGCGCACGTTTTGCGTGCCGGTGCGGGGCTTTTTTTATTGTGCAGCGTATTCTGTCAGCGGCCCGCAGCTCTCCCTGGGAACATACTCGATCGGCAGCAGCCGACTTTCCGGCGTGGCAATCCGACCGTCCAGCTGCCCCATCACCCTGCCGGATGCCATTTCCGCCCTGCCTGCCGGTGTATTCGGTGACTGCAGCCGCCTTACCAGCGTTCATCTGCCAGAGCAGCTGCAGGCTCTGGGCTATCTGCCCCGCCCCACGGATCAGGTCATGCCGGATGTGGGCACGTTTGCCGGGTGTCATGCTCTAAAACAGCTGACGCTCCCCCCACAGCTTAAAATGCTGGGCGCTCACAGCTTCAACAGTTCCGGTCTGACAAGCCTGACCGCCCGGGATGCTGGGTGTGAAAATTGGAGCCGTACTGTCACTGTGGCTGTGTCTGCATTTGACCACACTGCCGCACTGCTCTGGCTGGAAAAGGCCGATGTTTCCGGCCATGTGGTGGCGCGGCTGGGTCTACCCGTGGCCCGGGATAAAATTCTGGCAGGCGATGCCAAATTCGGAGCCATCCTGCGGGTACCGGTGCTGTTCTTCACCCAGCCGATGCCTTACTTTGACCAACTGGCCCGGGACGCGTTCCGGCTGGATTTCTCGGCCCGTATGGCGCTGGCTCGGCTGGAAGCCTCTGCAGGGCTTTCCCCCGCCGACCGCCAGTGGTACTGCTCCGTTTTGGTACAGTATTTTGACCATGCCGCGCAGTTCATGCCCTGCCCGCCTCAACAGGCTTACGCAGAGCTGTTCCGCTTCCTCTGCCGCACAGACCTGCTCACCGCATCTGATGTCAGCACTCTGCTTCGGATGGCCGGAGCACTCGCCCTTCCCGCCGAACTCATCAGCGAGATGATGGAGGTGCGCACCCGCCGGTTTGAAACAGTCACCGGCTTTGAGGATCTGGAGTTGGATTGATCAGAACAACAGACATTGCGTAGAAAGATGCTCAGTTAGTACAGTCACTCCCAATTCTTCCGCCCGTAGCGGGTGGTCAGCTGGCAGATCTCCTTGGTGTAAACACTGAAGGCGTTTGTTTCCCAGATCTGCCAATTGTAGTTCAGGGTGGTCGTGTCAATGGGCTCCGGCTTGCGCATAACCACATAGGGCAGGCACGAACTACCGCATCCTGTGCGAGGCAACCACGGTTTATCCGGGTGCTGAGATGCACTATGCCGTCGTGAACGTGTATGAAAGTCTGGAAGGCAATGCCAACATCATCAGCGTGACCGATGGATATGTAAGCTAAGGGAGAGTTTTTGATTCAGAAGGTCCTCCGCTGCACCTTGGGTATATTCAGCGGAAACATTTATTTTGATATTGCAAACAAGCCAGACCGGCGGGTCTGGCTTGTTTGCTGTTCTACGGAGTGGGCGTGGAGGAAAAGTGCTCCGCAGCATAACCTCAAAGCTGTGAGCCTTTTTATTTGACTCGTCCCTTTCTCTGTTGTCACTCTGCCTGTATCTCTTCCACCAGCGGCAGATAGTCGGCACAGTATTTCCGGTATAGCGGCTGCACCAGTTGCCGGAAGTTCTGCATTTCTTCTTCGGGCAGCGGCAGTTCCCGGCACCCGCCAGCCAATGCCGCTTTTCGGGCAGCTGTTTCCTCCTGTGCCCAGAGCTGGCGCTCATACTGCGCCGATGCCCGGGCGCATGCCTGCAGGGTCTGCCGGTATGCCTCCGGCAGTGCATCCCATGTGCGGCCGGAAGCCAGCTGCACTTCCGGTACGCGGCTGTGCTCATCGGCCATGTAGTACCGTGCCACCTTATAGTGCTCCATGGAATAGTAGGCCGGCCAGTTGTTTTCGGCGGCATCGATCTGCCCGGTCTCAAGCGCTGAGTACACATCGCTGTACGCCGTGGTCTCCGGCACTGCACCCAGCAGGCGGATCATGTCGATCACGATCTGCGAATTCTGCACGCGGATGGTCTTGCCCTTCAGATCGTTCAGGCTGCGCATCGGCTGACGGGCATAAAACGAGCGGGCACCCGCGTCGTACCAGCTCAGGCCTACCCTTCCCTGCGCAGCAAAGTCCTGCAAAAACTCAGCCCCGATGCTGCCGTCCAGCACACGCCACATGTGGTCGGCATCCCGGTAGAGATACGGCAGCAGCAGTACGTTGAGCCGGGGCAGATCGTCGGTGGCCACCGAGAGCGACACACGGGCAAAATCTACGCCGCCAATGGCAAGCTGCTCCCACACCTGCTGTTCCGAGCCGTACTCGCCGTTCGCTTTGACCTGAATGACCACCTTGCCCCCGGTCTGCTGCTGCACAAGGTCCGCAAAATACTGCGCGCCCTGCGTGGTGGGGTATCCGGCGGGCTGGTTGTCGGCATAGGTCAGCACATAGTCCGGTGTAGTCTGCAGCTTTGCGGCACAGCCTGCCAGCTGCAAAGCTGCAAAGCCCAGCCCGGCTAAAAAAGTCCGTCTGCGCATGGTGTCTCCCTCCCTTTGCAGATAGTATAGCGCACAAGGCTGCCTTTGTGCAAGAGACAGAAAAAGGCGGTGCCCGCCGTAAAGCAGGTACCGCCTTTTCAGGAGGAGAAAGGAATGTCTCAGTTACATCAGGCCCATTGCCTGCGGCAGTGCGGTAGACACTGCCGGGATAAAGGTGACCAGCAGCAGGCCGCCGATGATGGCCACATAGTACATAAGCATGTACGGCATGACCTTGGAAAGCGAGGTGCGGCCCACCTTGATGCCCACGAACAGTGCGTTGCCCACAGGCGGGGTGATGTTGCCGATGCACAGGTTATACACGAGGATCAGACCGAACTGGATGGTGCTCATGCCAAAGCTCTGGCAGATGGGCAGGAACAGCGGGGTGAAGATGAGGATGGCCGGGGTCACATCCATAAAGGTGCCGGACACCAGCAGGATCACATTCATAATGAGCAGGATGATGTACTTGTTGCTGGTCAGGCTCAGCAGGGCTGCCGCCACAGCATCCGGGATCTGCAAAAAGGCCATGACCCAGCCCAGAATGTTGGAAACGCCCACAAGGAACACCACCATGCCGGACATCTTGGCAGAGTCCACGATGATCTTCCACAGGCTTTTCAGGTTGATGGAGCGGTAGCAGAATGCCAGCACCAGCGCATAGACAACGGCAATGGCAGAGCCTTCGGTGGCAGAGAACACACCGCCGATGATGCCGCCGATGACCACGATGATCAGGGAGAGCGAAGGCAGCGCGCGCAGGGTGCAGATGCCGAGATTTTTCCAGTCAAACTTGCCGGGGGTGCCTTTATAGCCCAGCTTGACCGCCAGCAGCACGCCCACCACGCAGCAGCACAGCGCCCAGATGATGCCGGGAATGTAACCGGCCATGAACAGCGCAGCCACAGAGGTGCCGCCGGATGCCAGCGAGTAGGTGATCAAGGCGTTGGACGGCGGGATCAGCAAACCGGAGCAGGAGGAAGCGGCGTTGGTGGCAGCGGTCACGGCGGGGTCGTAGCCCTGCTCGTCGGCACCATCGCGGATCATGGAGCCAACAGCAGCAGCCGCAGCAGACGCAGAGCCGGAGATGGCACCGAAAAGGGCGTTGGTGCCGATGTTGGTCACCAGCAGTGCGCCGGGCATCTTGCCCAGAATGGCCATGACGAAATCCACCAGACGCTTGGCGATGCCGCCCTGATTCATGATGTTGCCGGCCAGAATAAAGAACGGGATGGCGGTCAGGCTGAACTTGCTCATGCCCACAAAGGTGCGCTGGGCAGCGGTCAGCACGGCCACGTTCAGGTCGATGGAAGAAAGGATGGCAGTCAGAGAAGAGACTGCAATGGCGTACGAGATGGGCACGCCAAGGAACAGCAGCACCAGCAGCACTGCCAGAATTACGAGTAACGCTTGAATTGCCACAGCTTAGTCCTCCTTGTTTTCCTTGTCGGCATCGGCAGCCATTTCGGCTTCCACTTTTGCAAAGTCTGCATCTTCCGGGGTATCCAGACAGATGGAGCCGTTGGCGATACCGATAATGTTCAGCACGGAATACACCAGAATGATCACGCCGCAGATGGGCATGACCCAGTAGAACACGCCCACGGCTACGCCCAGCGAGGAGGTCTGCTGTCCCATAGCCAGCTGGGACACCTGAAAACCGCCGAACACCAGAATGGTAGCAGAGAAGATGAAGGCGATGACCTCAGCAAAGATGTGGAACGCCTTGCGCATGGTGGGGTTGAACCGGTCCACCAGCACGGGAATGTTCATGTGGCCGCGCTCGCCGGAAACGATGGTGGCACCCAGCATGGTGCTCCAGCCGAACAGATAACCCACCAGTTCCTCCGACCATGTGGAGGGAGAGTTGAAGATGTAACGCACGATGACCTGATAGGTGGTCAGCACCACCATGACCGTCATGCTCAGACCTGCCAGCAGGTTGAGCACCTTGTTCAGGGTATTTCTCAGTTTTTCCATGATGCTCCTCCTCAGTCCGCAGTATGGGCAGCGTTGTGCTGCTGGATCAGGTCATAAATGGGCTGCAGTTCCGGGTTTGCTGCCAGCACGGAATCGTGCAGGGGGGCCATAGCCTCCTGAAACGGTGCAGTGTCCGGGTAAATAAAGTTGACGTGCTGCTCATTCTCGGCCTTATCTTTCGCCTCAGCCACAGCATCCTCCCAGGCGTCCTGCTCGGTGCGCTTCACGATCTGGAAGCCCTCTTCAAAGATCGCGCGCTCCTCGTCGCTGAGCCCGTTCAGGAAAGCGTAGTTTGCCACCAGCAGATCCGGCACCATCTGGTGTATATCATAGGAGTAATACTTGCAGATATCGCCGTGACCGTTATCGGTCAGAGCCAGCTCGTTGTTCTCGGCACCATCCAGAATACCGGCCTGCAGTGCGGTGTACACATCGCCGAAGCCCATGGGGGTCGCTGTGCCGCCCAGCAGACGCATCATTTCCACGTTGGTGGGCGACTGCTGCACGCGAATCTTCAGACCCTTCAGGTCGGAGGGCTGGTTGATGGGGGTCTTGATGGTGTAGAAGTTGCGGGTGCCGGCATCCAGCCATGCCACCGTTTCCAGACCGGCCTTGGAAGTGGTCTTGAAAATGGGGTCCGTCACCTCGGGGTCGTCCATCGCCTCGTGGTAGGCTTCTACGCTGGAGAACAGGTAAGGCAGGTTGAAGATTTGGTATTTGGCACTGAAGGTCTCCATGATGGCAGTGGACGCCACCACAAAGTCGATGGCACCGGTCTGGGTCAGCTGCACCATTTCGGTCTGGGAACCCAGCAACTCGCTGGGGTACACCTCCACACGGTACTTGTCGCCCAGCTTCTCGTTGATGTAGTTGGCAAAGGCTTCCAGTCCAAGATGATCCGGGTGGGTCTGGGACTGCACATGGCCGATGCGCACGATCTTGCGGTCGTCACCGGTGCCGGCACCGCAGCCGGTAAGCATCATGCTGCTGGTCAGTGCCGCCGCGCCCATCAGCGACAGAAACGTTCTTCTCTTCATGAATGGCATCCTCTCTTTTCGCATTTTTTCTATGATTTTATTTTAACAACTCGTTCATTTTTGCGAAACCGGATTATTTTGTGAAACGCAGCACGATTTTATCTTTGTTGTATCCAAGTACAATTTTTGTGTTTTTTGGACGAAAGAAACTGGCAAAAATAAAAAAGCACCCGTTCCTCTCCTGCTGACAGGCAGGAAAGAACGAGTGCTTCTTTTGGATCCGATTTATCCTTGTGCCGCTTTTTCCGCTGCGGCTATGCGGTATTCCGAAGGGGTCTGGCCGGTCAGGCGCTTGAACACCCTTGTAAAATAGTTGGCGTCGCTGTAACCCACAGCAGCGCCGATATCCTTCAGGCTCAGGCGCGGGTCCAAAATCAGCTGGCACGCCTTGTTCACCCGATATTCGTTCAGGTAGGCCGAAAAGTTTACCTTAAAGCACTGCTTGAACAACTTACAGAAGTAGGCGTCCGAGTAGCGCAGCGCAGCGGCGGCATCCTGCATGGAGATATCCTCCCTATAATGGGCGTTGATGAAGCGGCTGATCTCGGCACGGATGATAGCGGTACGCATATCCTCGTCCTCTTCCCGGCGGACAGGCTGTTCAGGCGCAGGGGGCTGTACCGGGTGGGCAGGCAGCGGCACCGACACCTGCCGGATGGCATCCTCCACCGCGAATACCAGTTCCTGCTCGTTGTAAGGCTTGAGCAGATAGTCCATCGCCCGTACAGAGATCGCCTGCCGTGCATAGTCGAACTTATCAAAGCCGGTCAGGAACAGGATGGCGCAATTTCTGTCTGTTTCTCGGATCTTGCGCGCCACCTCCAGCCCGGTGAGACCCGGCATTTCAATGTCCAGCACAGCCACCTGCGGCGCTTCGCGGGCAAAAATTTCCAGAGCCTCTCTGCCGTTTTTTGCCTCATACAGGCAGATCAGATCTCCCAGATACTTCTGCAAAGTCCGGCACAGCACCTTGCGCTCGATCAATTCATCCTCTGCCACCAGCAATTTGCACTTCACGAGAGCGTCTCCTCCTTTTCTTCCGGCTGCTGCGTCTGCGGGAGCTCAAACCGCACCACAGTACCGTGACCTGCGCGGCTGTATATCTGCGTTTTTCCGCCCGGATACAGCATCCCGATGCGGCGGGAAATATTGCCAAGGCCAATGCTGCGTCCGGTCTGCTCGCTCTGCGCAATTTTAGTTTGCACAGCATCCAGTTCCTCTGGGGTCATTCCCTTGCCGTTGTCTGCAACTGTGAGCACCAGCACCTTGCCCTGCATCCATGCCCGCAGCAGGATGCGTCCACCTTCCTCGCGGGACTTGAGCCCGTGCGAGTAAGCGTTTTCCACCACCGGCTGCAGCATAAAGGACGGCACCAAAACCGCCGCAGGCTGCACCCGGATGCTTTTTTCAACGGTAATGCGTCCATCGAACCGCATCTGCTGCAAATAAATGTAGTCCTCCAGCCCGTCCAGTTCCTCTTCCAGCGTGATCTGCTGGCGCTTGGTGCGCAGGTTGTGCCGGAACAAACTGCCCAAATGCACGATCATCTGGTCGGTGGTGGAAGCATCCTCCAGCCGCGCCATGCAGGAGATCATGTTCAGGGTGTTGAACAGAAAATGCGGATTCACCTGACTTTTAAGCACTTCCAGCCGGGTGTGCTCCAGATCTTTTTCCAGTGCAAGGTTCCGCACCTCTTCCCGGTGCAAGGCCTGCTGCGTGGTCAGTTGCTGCGCCATGGCGTGCTTCATCTGGTTAAAGGTTCCCGTCAGCCGCCCCACCTCGTCGCTGCTTTTCACCGGAAGATCCGGGCTTGAAAGATCCCCCTCGGCAATGCTGCGGGAGGCCTGTGCCAACCGCAGCAGCGGACGCACCACCGCGCGGCTCAGCACCCGAATGAGCAGCAGCATCAGCGCGGCTGCCGTCAGGAACAGCCCCAGATACAGCCACGGCAGATGCCGGATGTGAGCCGCCGTGCTGCTGTAAAGGGCGTTTTCCTGTTCCAGTGTGGCCTGTGTCAGACGTAGCGCATACTCGGCAAGGTAGTCCTGCAGTGCCATCACATGGTACATCTGTTCAATATAGGTATCTGCCGAGGGGGAAAGCTGCAAAAAAGCATCCCGCTCCTGCCGATAGCCCGCATACCCTTGCAAAAGGTTCCATGTACGGGCATAGCGTTCTTCACCGATGCGGGCATAATCGAAGGGCAGGGCCGCAAGGCTCTGCTCGGCAGCAGCGCAGGCAGCGGCATAGGCCTGCTCCGTTTCAGAAGTAGGCTGACGCACATAGCGTGCAAAGGCCTGTGCTTCGTCCTTGAGGGCGTTTTGCACCGTGTAGCAGACGGCGTTGTCGGCCAGCAGCGTATCAAAGGAACGTACCGTCCACTGACCTGCCATGGTAGCAATGCCGGTAGAAAGCATGGTGACCAGCAAAATCGCGGCAAGCCATGCCGTGACCTTGCGGCGCAGGGATATACCGCCCTGTGCGGTTTTGTTCTGTGCCATACGCTTTCCCTCCTGCCCTTGCAGCACCCGGCCCTTTTATAAGTATAATAACCTCCCGGAAAAAGTGCAACTGCAAAAAGCACCGATTTCCGCAAAGAAACCGGTGCTTGCAGGCAATGTGCCAGGCTGTCAGCGGGTCAACAGCTCAAAATGATTCCGTTTGGTGACCAACAGCCCTTCCTTTTGCAGCTTGGAAAGTTCTGCCGACATGGCGGCGCGTTCCACGCAGAGAAAATCCGCCAACTGCTGACGGTCAAAGGGAATGTCAAAGGAAAGGGAGGACTGCCGGATGGATTCGGCAGACAGGTAGGACAGCAGCTTTTCCCGAGTGGTGCGCTTGCTGACATGGGTGATCTTATCGTTAAAAAGCAGTATTTTATTTGCCAGAACGCTGACCAGATTGCGGATGAGCTTCTGGTGATGGTCGCAGGCGGTGGAGCAGGAGGTGAGCAACCGCTTGACGTTCAGCAGCAGGATCTCGCAATCCGCCTCTGCCACCACGCTGATGTTCAGGATGGCACCGGGAGTGGCAGCGTAAGGCTCGCCGAAAAAATCCCCGGTATTGCACTTGGACAGGATGTTGCGGTGTCCCCAAAGATCCTCCTGTATCACAAGGGTGGAGCCGGACAACATAAGCCCCATGACCTCCGTGGAATCTCCGGCTCGGAAAATATAGGAGCCCCTGGGCCGGGTGATCTTCGCCGCACTGACACAATGCAGGATGGACATAATCTCATCGTCGGTAAGCCCGGTAAAAAAGGGGCAGTTCCGCAGAACAGGCAGATATTTTTGCATAAAAGCCCTCCTTGTTGGAATTCAAACATACAAATTGCCTTTAGTATACTATAATAAGGATGCAAATGCAAAAAACACCCACAACAGGAGAGTATAGATATGATTCGGAAGATCATCCATATTGACGAAGATAAATGCAACGGCTGCGGGCTGTGCGCAACCGCCTGCCACGAGGGAGCCATTGATATCATCAACGGCAAGGCAAAGCTGGTGCGAGAGAATTTCTGCGATGGCTTTGGCGACTGCCTGCCGGGCTGCCCTACCGGTGCTATCACCTTTGAGGAGCGGGAAGCTCCCGCTTACGACGAGGCGGCGGTGCAGGAAAACAAAAAGAAGAAGGAATTGCAGGAGAAGATGAAGCACCTCCACGAGGGCGGCTGCCCCGGCTCCCGGATGCGGATGCTGGAACAGCCGGAGGCTGCCGAAAGCGCAGCTTCTGCCCCCGTGCAGCCAGTTTCCCGCCTGCGCAACTGGCCGGTGCAGATCAAGCTGGCACCTGTCCATGCGCCCTACTTTGAGGGCGCAAAGCTCCTGATTGCAGCGGACTGCACGGCATACGCCTACGCCAATTTCCATCAGGAATTTATGCGCGGCAAGGTGACCCTCATCGGCTGCCCGAAGCTGGATGCTGTGGATTACAGCGAAAAGCTCACCGAGATCCTGCGCAGCAACGACATCCAGAGCGTGACCATCCTCCGCATGGAGGTGCCCTGCTGCGGCGGCTTGGAGATGGCAGCGAAAAAAGCACTTCAAGCCAGCGGAAAGTTCATTCCGTGGCAGGTGGTCACCATTTCCATTGACGGAAAAATTCTGGACTAAATGCGGCAACACAGATCGACCGAGTGTCTTTGACTTTGGGTTATTCCAAGGCGGTGCGGGCAGTGCGCACAAGATACTCCATGGCCTCCACCGGGTACTGCCCGGCGGCGGTCTCCCCGGTGAGCATCACGCTGGAAGCGCCGTCTGCTACGGCGTTGTAGATGTCGCTGACCTCGGCGCGGGTGGGGACCGCCCGGCTGCACATACTGTCCAGCATCTGGGTCACCACCATAAAGGGCACCCCGGCAGACCGGCAGACCGCCGAAAGCTGTTTCTGGCACCGGGGCAGCTCCCACAGGGGCATGGCGTTGCCAAGGTCCCCGCGGGCAATGACTACTTCATCCACAAGAGGTAGGAACTCCGGCAGGGCCTGTACCCCCGCAAGGCTCTCGATCTTGGCAAAAATGCGGATCTGCCCGGCCTCGGCCTGTTCCAGCGCCCGGCGCAGGGTGCGGATGTCCTCAGCCCCCCGCACGAAGGGCAGCATCACCCCGGTAACGCCGCAGGCTCCCGCCAGCTGCAGGTTTTGCAGGTCCTCCTCCGTCAACGTGGGGGAGGCCACCGTCAGCCCCGGTGCCGCAAGGCTTTTGCGGCTTTGCAGGGTGCCGCCCCGTACCACAGTACACTGTAGGGCAGCGCCATCGGCTTCGGCCACCTGCACAAGGAGCCTGCCGTCGTCCAGCAGGAGGTTCTGGCCCGGCCGGGCTGCATGCACCAGCGCCGCCGGGCAGGGGACACCCCCTTGCCCCAGCCGGAGGTTCTGGCCTGGTTCCAGCACAAGGGGCTGGGGCAGCGTGCCAATGCGCAGCTCCGGCCCCTGCAGGTCGATGAGCAGCTGGGGGATGCCCACGGCGTGGATGATATCCAGCCAGTCTTTGTGGGCCGAAAGGGGCCCGTGGGAAAGGTTCATGCGGATGCCCGTCATGCCAGCTTCCACCATGCGCTGCAAGGTCTCCAGCTGGGCACAGGCGGGGCCGATGGTACCATAAAATTCCAAAAAAATCACCCGGTTTCGTTTTTTCCTATTGTAACACGGAACGGGACCGTTGAAAAGTGCCAAACCAGGCGGCAACGAAAAAAGGCGTGGCAGCCCGCCCTAAAGGGGAAAACGGGGAGAGCCAGAACCAAGAAATTGTTGCAGAAGTATTATTTTTTCGTGAATATTAGCACTCTGCTATTGACATTGCTAACGCATGGTGCTATAACCTGTCTCTTATACACATCTCCGAGCCCACGAGACTAGGCATGATC
>ENA-OZAB01000558-OZAB01000558.1-human-gut-metagenome-genome-assembly--contig:-NODE-558-length-20328-cov-5.691412_pt1 | contig 20328 bp, 17 predicted proteins | sample MGYA00243297_ERZ653491 | MGnify/ENA primary metagenome ERZ653491 (study PRJEB26926, sample SAMN06165154) | human gut metagenome | biome: ENVO:00009003; feature: ENVO:2100002; material: ENVO:00002003... | reverse complement strand
GGGTCGGGCTGGGTCACACCTGCGTACACCTGATCCGAGCTGAATGAGATCAGTTTGGCCCCGGTGTCCCGTGCAGCTTTTGCCATCCAGACAGGCAATTCGACGTTGGCACGCTGGGATTCCTCCGGGTGCTGCTGGCAGTAGCCGGTATCGGACAATGCCGCCAGATGCAGGATGACATCCGGCTGCACGGTTTCCACAAAACGGCGAATGGCGGATTCATCGGCAGCGGCCAGAGATTCGCGCGGGAAGGTGAAAAGCTCTGCACGGCCCTGCCACTGGTGCAGTACCCGGGAACCCACAAAGCCGGAGGATCCGGAAATTAAGATCTTCATGCTCAGTGCACCAAAAACAGTTCCAGCACAAGCACCACGGCACAGCAGGAGACGGACACCTGAAACAGACTGGCTCCGAACCATGCAGCGGCGATGCCCACTACCAGCGCGGCTGCACCGGCAATGGGGCTCTGGGTGGCGTTGATGATGGCCGGGAAGGTCATCACGGCCAGCGTCACATAGGGCACATAGTAGAGGAAGGACTGGATGAACTGGTTTTTGATGGGTTTGCGGATAAGAGTCAGCGGCAGCACACGGATGGCGTAAGAAACGGCGGCCATCACGGCGATATAGACCCAATTATTGTAGATCATGCCTGCACCTCCTCAGTTCCGGCAGTTTCCGGTGCTTCGGGTGTAACAGGGAACAGAACGGCTGCCCCGCAGGAGATCAGTACCGTCAGCAGGATGGTGCGGGTGCCGTCCGAAAGGGAAGCGATGCCGGGCAGGCAGCCGCAGGCGAAGCTCAGAGCAAAGCTCAGCATCACCAGCACGGCAACGACCCTGTTCTTCCGGGCGGGGGGAATGATGATGGCCAGGAACATGCCGTACAGGGCCACGCTCAGGGCGCTGACCACACGCACGGGCAGCAGATTGCCCGCAATGATGCCCAGCGCTGTGCCCATGGCCCAGGCGGGGGCCGCCAGTGCTATGGCACCGTAGGTGTAGAACGGGTTCAGATAGCCTGGCCGTGCGATCGTGATGCCAAACAGCTCGTCGGTGACATCGTAGCCGATGATGAGCCGGTGGAAGAACGGCGTGCCTGGGGCAAATTTCTGGGCCAGAGCGCAGCTCATCAGCAGGTAGCGCGCGTTGGCGATCAGGGTGATGATGGCAACTTCCAGATAGGTGGCACCGGCAGCGATCAGCGAAAAGGCTGCATACTCACCGGCAGAAGCGTTGTTGAACAGGCTTGCAAAAAAGCCTTGAATGGGGGTCAGCCCCGCATTGCGGGCTGCAATGCCCAATGAGAACGAGACAGCAAAATAGCCCAGCGCAATGGGCACGCCATCCCGCATCCCTTCGCAGAATACCTTGCGGCTGAATGCGTAGGGCTTTTGAGTGGTTTCCATGAGTGGTTACTCCTTTCCTACTTCAAGACACAAAAATAAGTATAGCACATCCGGTAGGAATTGACAAAAGAAAAAGGCTCAGGTTTCGATCAAAAACCTGAGCCTTTTTCAAAGAAGGGAGCGTGGCTTAATCCACAACATCCTCAAACTGGCTGTTGTACAGGTCAGCGTAGAAACCGCCGGCCTCAATGAGCTGGTCGTGGGTGCCCTGCTCCACAATGTCGCCGTCCCGCATGACAAGGATGAGGTCTGCATCCCTGATGGTGGACAGACGGTGGGCGATGACGAAACTGGTACGGCCCCGCATTAGGTTGTCCATAGCAGTCTGGATGCGCTGTTCGGTGCGGGTGTCCACACTGCTGGTGGCCTCGTCCAGGATCAGGATGCGGTTGTCGGCCAGAATGGCCCGGGCGATCGTCAGCAGCTGCTTCTGGCCCTGACTGACGTTGGAAGCGTCCTCGTTCAGCTCCATCTGGTAGCCGCCAGGCAGGGTACGGATGAAGTGGTCGGCATTGGCGGCCTTGGCGGCGGCAATGACCTCTTCGTCGGTGGCATCCAGACGGCCATAGCGGATATTCTCCATGATGGTGCCCTTGAACAGCCAGGTGTCCTGCAGCACCATGCCGAAGCCCTCGCGCAGGGCACTGCGGTCAAAGTCGCGGATGTCGTGGCCGTTCAGGGTGATGGAGCCGGAATCCACATCGTAGAACCGCATGAGCAGCTTGACCATGGTGGTTTTGCCGGCACCGGTGGGGCCAACGATGGCGACCTTCTGGCCGGGCTGCACCTTACAGCTGAAATCGTGGATGATGGTCTTTTCGGGCACATAACCGAACCGGACATGGTCAAAGGTGACCTGACCATCGATGCAGGCAGGGTCTGCCCGGCGGGCAGGGTCGGCCAGCTGATCCTCTTCGGGCTCGTTCAGGAACTCGAACACGCGCTCGGCAGCGGCGGCCATGCTCTGCAGCATGTTGGACACCTGTGCCAGCTGCTGGATGGGCTGGGTGAAATTGCGGACATACTGAATAAAGGCCTGGATATCGCCGATGGTGATGATGCCGTTGGCGGCAAAGATGCTGCCAACGATGGCAACGGCCACATAGCCCAGGTTGCCCACAAAGTTCATAATGGGCTGCATCAGGCCGGAGAGGAACTGGCTCTTCCAGGCAGATTCAAACAGCTTGTCATTGGCGGCGTTGAAGTCCTCCAGCACGGCGGCCTCCCGGTTGAAGGCCTTGATGACGTTGTGGCCGGAGTAGACCTCCTCCACCTGACCGTTCACAACGCCCAGGGTGGCCTGCTGGGCCTTGAAGTATTTCTGGCTGAACCTGACCACCAGCATCACCAGTACCAGAGAGACGGGCAGGATGAGCAGTGCGATCAGGGTCATTTTGGGGCTGATGGACAGCATCATGATCAGCACGCCGATCATGGTGGTAATGCTGGTGATGAGCTGGGTCACGCTCTGGTTCAGGCTCTGGCCCAGGGTGTCCACATCGTTGGTGATGCGGGAGAGCACCTCGCCGACCGTCCGCTTTTCAAAGTAGGCCAGAGGCAGGCGGTTGATCTTCTCGCTGATCTGTCGGCGGAAATCATAGCAGACCTTCTGGGAAAGGCCGGTCATCAGCCAGCCCTGAATGAAGCTGAATGCCGCGGAGCAGAGGTACATGGCCAGCAGGGTGAGCAGGATCTTGCCGATGTAGGCAAAGTCGATGCTGCCGATCCCCCGCAGCTTGGCGATCCAGCCGGTGGCAAGGGCCGTGGTGGCCTTGGCCAGAATTTTGGGGCCTGCGATATTGAAGATGGTGGAAAGGATGGCAAAGACCATCACAACGATGAGGGAAAGCTTATACTGGCGCAATGCGCTGAGGAGCTGCCGCAGAGTGCCCTTGAAATCCTTGGCGCGCTCGGTGGTCTGTTTTCCGGGTCTCGGCATATCACTCATCCTCCTTTCCGGTGTTCAGGTCTTGCAGGTTGAGCTCCTTCTGGCTCAGCTGGCTCCTGGCAATCTCCTGATATTCAGGGCAGGTGGCCATGAGCTGAGCATGAGTGCCCTTGCCCACCAGCCTGCCGTCGTCCAGCACCAGGATCTGATTGGCGTGGAGGACGGTGGAAATGCGCTGGGCCACGATGATCACAGTGGCATTGTCAGTCTCTTCCTTCAGCGCACGGCGCAGGGTGACATCCGTCTTGTAGTCAAGGGCAGAGAAGCTGTCGTCGAACAGATAGATCTTCGGATCCTTGGCAATGGCACGGGCGATGGAGAGCCGCTGCTTCTGGCCGCCGGATACATTGGAGCCGCCCTGTGCGATGGGGCTTGCATAGCCCTCAGACTTTGCGTCGATGAACTCGGTGGCCTGTGCGATGGAAGCCGCCTTCTTCATGCCCGCATCGGTGATCTGCGCACCGCCGAATTTCAGGTTGCTCTCGATGGTGCCGCTGAACAGAACGCCCTTCTGGGGCACATAGCCCAAAAGGCTGTGGAGCTGCTCCTGCGGCATCTCCCGCACATCGATGCCGTCGATGGTCACGCGGCCGCCGGTGACATCATAAAAGCGGGGGATGAGGTTGAGCAGGCTGGATTTGCCGCAGCCGGTGGAGCCGATGATGGCTGTGGTCTCGCCGGGATTTGCGGTAAAGCTGATGTGCTCCAGCGCGTCGCTGTCGGCACCGGGGAAGCGGAAGCTGACATCCTCGAACCGGACCACGCCATCCCAGTCCTTCTTTTCAAGGGCGGGCTTTGCGGTGGCAGCGTCGGGATCATGGATGGAAGCCTTAGTGCGGCAGACCTCGTCGATACGGTCAGCAGCCACACCGGCACGGGGAAGCATCACGGCCACCATGGCCAGCATCAGGAAAGACATGACGATCTGCATGGTATAGGTGATGAATGCGATCATCTCGCCCACCTGCATATTTCCGGCATCCATGGCCTTGCCGCCGAACCAGACGATGAGCAGGCTGGTTCCGTTCATGATCAGGGTCATAAAGGGCGTCATGGCCACCATGGCGCGATTGGTGAACAGCTGGGTGCCCATCAGCTCCCGGCTGGCGGCATCAAAGCGCTTTTCCTCAAAGGATTCGCGGCTGAATGCACGCACCGGCATCACGCCGGTCAGGATCTCGCGGCTGACGAGGTTCAGCTTGTCCACCAGCGTCTGCATGATCTTGAACTTGGGCATGGCGACGCTCATCAGAACCGTGATGAGCAGAAGCAGAGAGGCCACGTCCAGCACGATGATCCAGGCAAGGCCGGTGTTGCCCTGGGTGACGTGCATCACGCCGCCGATGCCCAGAATGGGAGCGTAGGCCACCATGCGCAGCAGGATGACACAGGTGAACTGCACCTGCTGGATATCGTTGGTGGTGCGGGTGATCAGGGAAGCGGTGGAGAAATTCTCGATCTCCGCGTTGGAAAAGTGGATGACCGAGGAGAAGGTCTCTCTGCGCAGCTCCCGGCCGATGGAAGCCGAAACGCGGGAGGCGATCAGGCCCACCAGAATGGCAACGACCACCATCAGCAGGGTCAGGGCCAGCATCTGGCCGCCCACACGGAAGAGGTAGGCCATCTGTACATCATGGGAAACGCCCTGTGCCTCATATTCCAGGCTGACCAGCAGGCTGGCCTGACTTGCCATGCTGGAAAGGGTGGTCTCGTCCACCTGTTCCATGGCGCTGGCCAGCTGCTGCTGGATCATTTCCCGGGAAAAGCCGGGCATCTGGGCCAGGGCTGCGAACTGGGCACAGACGGCATCCAGATCCTCCGCCGTGGGAGCAGCGGTCATGGTCTCTGCTTCAGCCCCGGCCGTCTCCTCTTCGCTCTGGTAGCCGGACAGCGGAGCCATGGCGGCAGCGTTCTGCCCGGCAGGGGCGTTGGCATTCTGCGCCGCCGCCATATACAGCACGATATCCGGTGTGGTAACGGCCTCCTCCAGAGCCGTGCGCTCGGCATCGGGCAGGTCACTGCGGAGCTTCAGAACACCGTCGTCCTGAAGATAATATCCGTATGCATTCTGCAGCGCGTCTGCATTCTCTTCGCTCATCAAAAGCGAGAGGGCATCCAGTGTGCTTTGGCGCACGGTCTCCGGCAGGGGGCTTTCAATGCCGCCCTGCTGGATGCCGGTGTCCACGATCTTGCTCGTGTAATCCGGCAGGGAAAGGTCGCAGTAGGCTTGCACGAACAGCAGGGCCACCACGGCAAGACAGGCAGCCCAGTGGCGGGCCAGCTGCTTGAAAATTTTACCCATTTTCGTTTTCTCCCTTCAATTTTGCTTGTTGCTCCGCATTTTCCGCTTCCACAGCCTCCAGCAGCACGCCGGTCAGGGAAAACAGCTGCTCCCGCTGCTCTTCCGGAATGCGGCAGATGACCCGCTCAAAGTAACGGCTGATGGCGGCCTCGACCTGGCGGCTGGCATCCAGTCCCTTTTCCGTGGGGCGCACCAGCGTTTTGCGGCGGTCATTGGGGTCTGTGATCCGCTCAATGAGTCCATCCTGCTCCAGCTGGCGCAGCGCGCGGGAAACAGCGGGCAGGGGCTGTTTGACGGCGGCAGCCAGATCGGAAACATAGATGGTGCCATTCTGGCCATGCTCTTCAATGGTCATCAGCACGCCTTCCAGCATGATGAAATGGCACTTGGGGCAGCTTTCCAGTGCCATTTTGGCACCGCGTTTGCCTTCTGTGCTCAGCCGATGCAGATAATGGACCAAGGCGAACAGTTCCGGTGCGCTCTTCTGCGGCATACGATCCCTCCTTATCACTTAACAGATACAAATACTTAACAAATGATAACTATTTGCTAATGACAATAATATACCCGCCTGCATCAGAATGCAAGCGGGTAAAAATGAACTTTTTGAAAACTCTGAAGATCCTGCGCATCAAGGAGAAAAAATCACTCATGGAGCTGACGCTCTTCCACCAGACTCTCTCGTTTGCTGCTGATACGTCCCAGCCCGTAGGCCAAAAACGTGGCGCAAAGCAGGTTCAGCCATGCCAGCGATGCACCGCTGAAGGTGTTGGTAACGCCGATGAGAAGGTTTGCCAGACAGAGCAGCCTCACCATCTGTCCAATTTTGTTCAGGTGGGAGATACGGGAATCCACATCCGAAAACAGATCAAAGGGACCTAGCTGGGCGCTGCGGCGGAAATATCCCCAACTGAAGCAATGCCCAACGCTCTGTGCTTCCAACTCTTCCATGAAACTTTCAAAATCCGGGGAACTGTCCAGCATGGCAAGCCGGATGATGTACTGGCCGGGTTCCGTCTTTTCAAAGGTGTAGGTGCAGAACCCGGCATTCTGCAGGGCCCAGCCCTCCTGCGCCATTTCGTTGAGCCAGCGTTCTTCTTTTTCAAATTCCCAGACCCAGAAATTCCGATGCAGCGTTTTTGTTTCACTCATACCTGTTCCTCCTGTAAAATGGCGCGGCCATTGGCAGCAAGCTCCTCCAGCCGGACCAGCTCCTGTTTGAGCACCTTCAGCCCGGCGGAGGTCAATTGGTATTCTTTTTTGCGGCTTCCGCTTTCCATGGACAGGGGAGAGATCCACCCCTTTTCGCACAGGGCATTCAGGGCACCGTACAGGGTTCCGGCAGCCAGCCGTACCCTTCCGCCGGAGAGCTGCTGGGTCTCCTGCATGATGCCGTAGCCATGCCGCGGATGATAGAGGGAAAGCAGGATGTAGTAGGTGGTTTCCGTCAGTGCCGGATGATCCATTATATCACCTCGCTTTGTATCGCTATGCGATATATCATGGATGCATTATATCGCTTCTCGATATAACTGTCAAGGGGCTGAAAATAAAAAAGCTCTCCCGGAGGGGAGAGCAAAGACAAACAACCAGAGAAAACCGGTCAACGATCGTGGAACAGTCGGTTATCCACCCAGATGCAGACGCAGGCACCCAGCACCGAAATGACGAAGGAACTGATGCTGCCGGTGGCATGGATGCCGATGAGACCGAACAGGAACTCGCCCACAAAGCTGCCCAGAATGCCCAGCACAATGTTGCGGCCGGTGGAAGTCTGGGTGCCCATAAAGCGGTTGGCGATGTGACCGGCCAGAGCGCCTACCAGCACGCCTACGAACAGGGAAGCCAGCAGGCCGATCAGAGAGAACAGGCCCATCAGCACGCCAACCAGAGCGCAGATCAGGGCAAGGACAATCAGGATAGATAATGTGATCATACAGAAGCCTCCTTGGTTTCTTTTGTAAGAACGGCGTTTTCTGCCGCGTACCGGCAGATGTCGTTCAGACAGCACTTTTCACATTCGGGTTTGCGGGCGTTGCAGACAGCCCGGCCATGCATCACAAAGCGGTGGCACAGGTCACTGCCTTCCTCCGGCGGAATGATCTTCCACAGGGCCATCTCCACCTTCTGCGGCTCCTTGATGCCATCCACCAGCCCGATTTTATTGCACAGCCGGATGCAGTGGGTATCTGTGACGATGGCGGGTTTGCAGAACACATCACCCATGATCAGGTTGGCGCTCTTGCGGCCCACGCCGGGCAATGCCAGCAGCTCTTCAAAGGTGGTGGGCACTTTGCAGTTGTATTTATCCCGCAGCACCCGCATACAGGCCGAGATATCCCGGGCCTTGCTGTGGCCCAGCCCACAGGGCTTGACGATGGCTTCAATCTCATCGGGCTCTGCCGCAGCCAACGCTGCTACATTGGGGTATTTTGCAAACAAGTCCTGTACCACAATGTTCACCCGGGCATCGGTGCACTGGGCCGCCAGCCGGACACTGACCAGCAGCTGCCAGGCGTGGTCGTAATCCAGCGTGCAGGCTGCATCCGGATATTCTGTTTTCAGCCGGTCGATGACCTGGAGCGCCAGCTCCTTTTTGGCAGAAAGATCTTCTGCCGCAGCAGCTTTCTTCATCTGAACCCCTCGTTTCCCGTAAATGTACTATGATAATAGCATGTTTCGACTTTTTTGTAAATGGGGTTTGTGGCATCCATCTGAGAATGATTTTCATTATTGCTCTTGCTGTTCGTGTAAAAATGAGGTATACTATTTTTATATAAAGCCCATGCAGAACAGCAGGGCAGTACAGGAGGGAACGCCCGATGAATGAACCGCTGGCGCAGCGTATGCGCCCCAAAACGCTGGCCGAAGTCTGCGGCCAGCAGCATCTGCTGGCCCCGGGGCGGGTGTTCCGCCGCACCATCGAGAGCGGCCGCATCCCCAACATGATCTTTTACGGCCCGTCCGGCACGGGCAAGACCACTGTGGCCCGCATCATTGCCGAGAACAGCGGCATGACACTGCATAAGCTCAACGGCACCTCCTGCGGCACGGGGGATATCAAGGCGGTGCTCAAGGATATCGGCACACTGGCTGGGGCGGGGGGCATCCTGCTGTACCTCGATGAGATCCAGTATCTGAACAAGAAGCAGCAGCAAAGCCTGCTGGAGTGCATTGAGGACGGCACGGTGACCTTGATCGCCTCCACCACCGAGAACCCATATTTTTACATCTATAATGCACTGCTTTCCCGCTGCACCGTGTTTGAATTCAAATCGCTGACAGCTGCGGATGTGGAGCAGGGGCTGCGGAACGCCCTGAAAAAGCTTTCAGAGAGTGAGGGTACGCCCATCCGGATGGAGGACGATGCCTGTGCCTATCTTGCCGAGAGCGCGGGCGGCGATCTGCGCAAGGCACTGGGTTGCCTTGATTTTGCAGTGACGGCGGCGGCTCCCGAACCGGAGGGAAAACACATCACGCTGGATATGATCCAGCAGGTCACCCGCCGCACTGCCATGCGGTACGACCGGGACGGCGATGACCACTATGATATCGTGTCGGCTTACCAGAAATCCATGCGCGGCTCCGACCCGGATGCAGCGCTCCACTATCTGGCCCGGCTGCTGGAAGCCGGGGATCTGCCCTCGGCCTGCCGTCGGCTTATGGTGTGCGCCTGCGAGGATGTGGGCCTTGCCTACCCGCAGATCATCCCCATCGTCAAGGCGGCGGTGGATATCGCCAACGCGGTGGGCCTGCCCGAAGCGCGGCTGGCCCTGGCGGATGCAGTTGTGCTGGTGGCAACCAGCCCCAAATCCAACAGCGCCTATGATGCCATCAACGCCGCCATTGCGGATGTGCAGGCGGGACGCACCGGGCCCATTCCCCGCCAGCTGCAGAATAAGCACTATGACGGCGAGGACGCGCTGGTAAAGGGCCAGAATTACAAGTACGCCCACGATTACCCCAACCACTGGGTCGAGCAGCAGTATCTGCCGGATGTGCTCAAGAATACAAAATACTACACTTTTGGGGAAAACAAGAACGAGCAGGCCTCCCGCGCATATTGGGCGCGGATCAAGGGCGAAGAGAACGTATAAAGGGAAGAGAAGGAGAGAGGAAGATGCGTTATTCCAAACAGCGGGAGCTGGTGTTGCACACCGTGGAGCAGCTTTGCGACCACCCCACCGCCGAAGAGATCTTTGATAAGGCGGCCCCGGAGTGCCCGGGCCTGAGCCTGGGCACTGTCTACCGCAACCTGAACAGTCTGGTGGAGGCAGGCATGGTGCGCCGGGTGTCCATTCCGGGCAGGGCGGATCGTTTTGATCACACCCTGTGCTGGCACAGCCACCTCTACTGTACAGCCTGCGGCGGCGTGGTGGATGCCGATGTGGACGAGAAACAGGTGATGAGGCTGGTGCGCCGCCAGAAGGATGTTGTGGTGCAGGACTGCGCTGTGGTGCTGTTCGGCCTGTGTGAAGCATGCGCCAAAAAGCAGGCAGAAGGCTGAATTGCCCCGAAGGATTCTGAAATTTGCGGTTTCCCACTTGCCCTTATGGCAGAAAGAGGGTATACTAAAAAGAGCTTTTGAAAAATAAGGATGGTTTTTATTGGAATACATTAACTTTGAACACAACGAGACGGCTGCGGAGCTGGTGCGTGCGGCTTACGACACCCCGCCGCTGGCCTTTGTACACAGCTATGGCTGTCAGCAGAACGTCAACGATGGCGAGCGCATCAAGGGCGTGCTGGTGGATATCGGCTACGGCCTGTGCGATAAGCCCGAGGATGCAGACCTCATCCTCTTCAACACCTGCGCCGTGCGGGAGCACGCCGAGCAGCGCGTGTTCGGCAATGTGGGTGCACTGAAGGGCCTGAAGGAGAAAAAACGCGGCCTGATGATCGGCCTGTGCGGCTGCATGGCCAACCAGAAACATGTGGTGGAAAAGCTGCGCAAGAGCTATCCCTATGTCGATCTGGTCTTTGGCGTGGATGGCATCGATACGCTGCCCCAGCTCATTGCTCAGAAGCTGCAGAAGCATAAGCGCGTGCTGATGGAGCCTGCCCAGCGCCCGGTCATCGTGGAGAACATCCCCATCCGGCGCGAGAGTGAGTTCCGCGCCTGGCTGCCCATCATGTATGGCTGCGACAATTTCTGCACCTACTGCATCGTACCTTATGTGCGGGGCCGTGAGAAGAGCCGCAAGCCCGGCGATATCCTGGCGGAGTTCCGGGGGCTGGTGGAAGCAGGATACAAGGAGATCACTCTGCTGGGCCAGAACGTGAACAGCTACGGAAAGGGCCTGGAAGAACAGGTGGACTTTGCTGATCTGCTCAATCTGCTCTGCGCTGTGCCCGGCGATTACCAGATCCGCTTTATGACCAGCCACCCGAAGGATGCCAGCCACAAGCTGATCGATACCATTGCGGCTCAGCCCCACCTGTGCAAACACCTGCACCTGCCGGTGCAGTGCGGCTCGGATGAATTGCTGAAAAAGATGAACCGCCATTACACCATCGGGCAGTACATGGAGCTGATCGAGTACGCCCGCAAAAAGGTGCCCGGTATCACCTTCTCCAGCGATATCATCGTGGGCTTCCCCGGGGAAACGGAGGAGGATTTCCAGGACACGCTGGAACTTGTGAAGAAAGTCGGCTACATGCAGCTGTTCACCTTTATCTACTCCAAGCGCACCGGCACCAAGGCTGCCGAAATGCCCGACCCCACCCCCCGCGCGGAAAAAACCGACCGGATGACCCGCCTGCTCAAGGTGCAGGACGAGATCGCAATAGATCTGGTCCGGCAGCAGGTGGGCCAGACTGTCCGGGTGCTGGTGGAAGGCTATGGCCGCAGCGACGGAACCCTCTCCGGCCGGTTGGACAACAACCTGACCGTGGAGTTTGCCGCAGACCCCGCCCTGATGGGCAGCTACGCACAGGTGCACCTGACCGGTGCCCGCGCCACCGTCCTGCTGGGCGAACTGGAAACGTGATCCCGGGGCACACCGGCCCCAATGATAATGTAACTATAAAAACAAACACATCAAAGGAGATTTTTGATTATGGATTGCATCGATCTGTTCAAGCGCGCCGCCATGGCACTGCAGACTGACCCCCGTTACCTGGCTCTGGATCAGGCCCGCAAGGCAAACGACAAGGATGAGGAGCTGCAGAATCTTATCGGGGAGTTCAATCTGGCCCGCATGGATCTGAATAACGAGATCAGCAAGAGCGAGCGCAGTGATGAGCGCATCGCCGAGCTGAACACCAAGGTCAACGACCTGTACGGCAAGATCATGGCTGACGAGGGTATGACTGCTTACAACGAGGCAAAGCGCGACTGCGAAAATCTGGTCAACTACATTGATGCCATCATCAACACCGCAATGAACGGCGGCGACCCCATGACCGTGCAGGAGCCCAGCGAATCCTGCACCGGCAGCTGCTCCACCTGCGGAGGCTGCCACTAACAGGTAAAATGAGAACGCGGCTGCAAATCGCAGGCCGCGTTTTCCTTCCATTCGCAGTTACTTACTGCAAACCGACGGAAAGAAGCAAAGCGGCATAGCCCGCAGGAAAGGTGAACGATTATGGCAGAACTGTCGCCCATGATGCAGCAGTATATGGACATCAAGAAGCAGTATAAGGACGAGATCCTGTTTTACCGCATCGGCGACTTTTACGAGATGTTCTTTGACGATGCGCTGACCGCCTCCCGGGAGCTGGACCTGACCCTGACGGGCAAGCAGTGCGGCATGGAAGAGCGTGCCCCCATGTGCGGCGTGCCCTTCCACAGCTACGAGGGCTATGTGGCCCGCCTGATCGCCAAGGGATACAAGGTGGCGATCTGTGAGCAGATGGAGGATCCGTCCAAGGCAAAGGGACTGGTCAAGCGCGATATCATCCGGGTGGTCACGCCGGGCACTGTCATCGAGAGCAGTATGCTGCAGGATGACAAAAACAATTACATTGCAAGCATTTTTCTGAAAGGGAACGCGGCGGGCATCTGTTTTGCCGATGTTTCCACCGGCACGGCCCACATCACCGAGCTGAAACGGGAGAAGATCGTGCCTGCCGTGATCGCGGAGCTCTGCCGCTACCATCCCAGCGAGGTGCTGATGAATCCCGGAATGCTGGACTGCCGTGAGCTGACCGGCTATATCAAAAAGAACATGACCTGCTCTGTGGAGCTGGTGGAAGAGGAGCGCTACGCCCCAGGCCTGGTGGCCATCTCGCTGGAAAACCAGTTTGGACGCAATTGGGATAAGACCACCTCTATCGACAAAAAAGGTCTGGTGCGGTTTGCCATGGCCGCACTTCTGGAATACCTGCACACCACCCAGATCAAAGGTGTGGAGCGCCTGAAGACCGTCATCAGCTACAATGAAGCCCAGTATATGCAGCTTTCGCCTGTGACGCGGGCCAACCTTGAACTTACCGAGACCCTGCGGGGCCGTGAGAAGCGGGGGACCCTGCTCTGGGTGCTGGACAAGACCAGCACTGCTATGGGCAAGCGGCTGCTCCGCACCTGGATCGAGCAACCGCTGCTTTCCAGCGATGCCATCAACCACCGTCTGGATGCTGTGGAAAGCTTGGTCAACCAGACCGTACAGCGCGGCGATCTGATCGAAGAACTGCATTACATCGCTGATCTGGAACGTATGATGACCCGCACGGTCTACGGTTCAGCCACGCCCAAAGAGATCTATGCCATGGCGCAGACCTGTGAGCGCCTGCCCAGCCTGCGCCAGCAGGCCGAAAGCTGCGGCTGCGCCGAACTCAGCGAGATCGTCTCCAGGATCGACCCGCTGAGCGATATCAAGGACAAGATCTATGCCGCTGTGGACCCTGACGCACCTTCTACCCTGAAGGATGGTGGTGTCATCGCCAAGGGCTACCACCCCGAGGTGGACGAGCTGCGTTCCATCCGCGATAACACCAAGGGCGTGCTGGCTCAGCTCGAGACCCGCCTGCGGCAGGAGACCGGCATCCCCAAGCTGAAGATCGGCTATAACCATGTGTTTGGCTATTTCATCGAGGTCAGCAACTCTTATAAGGCACAGGTGCCGGAGAGCTACATCCGCAAGCAGACCCTGACCACCGGCGAACGCTACATCACACAGGAGCTCAAGGAGCTGGAAAATAAGATCCTGGGTGCTCACGAGCGGCTGATCGCTCTGGAACACCGGCTGTTCAATGAGCTGCTGGAAAGCATTGGTGCCCAGCTCGACCGCATCCAGCGTACAGCCAACGCCGTGGCAGAGCTGGACGTGCTGGCCGCTCTGGCTCAGGTGGCAGCAGAAAACAACTACTGCCGCCCCACTGTGGATGAGAGCGACCAGCTGACCATCGTGGAGGGCCGCCACCCTGTGGTGGAGCAGATGCTCAAGGGCAGTCTGTTCGTACCCAACGATACCACCCTGAACTGCGGCGAAGATCGCTGCCTCATCATCACCGGCCCTAACATGGCGGGCAAATCGACCTATATGCGCCAGAATGCGCTGATTGTCCTGATGGCGCAGATCGGTTCCTTTGTTCCGGCCAGAGAGTGCCATGTGGGTGTAGTGGATGCCATCTTTACCCGCATCGGCGCGTCGGATGACCTTTCGGCAGGTCAGTCCACTTTTATGGTGGAGATGACCGAGGTAGCAGAGATCCTGAAGAACGCTACCTCCCGCAGTCTGGTGGTGCTGGATGAGATCGGGCGCGGCACGTCCACCTTTGACGGCATGAGCATTGCCCGCGCCGTGGTGGAGCACATCAGCGACCCTGCCAAGGGACTGGGCTGCAAAACCCTCTTTGCCACCCATTACCACGAGCTGACGGACCTTGAGGGCACCATCAGCGGCGTGAAAAATTACAACATTGCGGTGAAAAAGCGGGGTGAGGATATCACCTTCCTGCGCCGCATCGTCCGCGGCCCTGCCGATGACAGCTATGGCATCGAGGTGGCAAAGCTGGCCGGTCTGCCCGGCACCGTGACCCGCCGCGCCCACGAGGTGCTGCGCGCACTGGAAGCCACTGCCCCCAAGAACAAGGTGGAGCAGATGGATTTTGATGCGCTGCAGGAGTATAACTCTCCCGCAGTGCCCAGCGAGGTGCTGGAAAAACTGGATGCGCTGGATGTGGAAACGCTGACCCCCATTGAAGCGCTGAATTTCCTGTACGAGCTGAAAAAGACCTTGAAGGGCAGCCTGAACGGCTGATTTCCTGAAAAATCCTAAAAAACAGGGGAGGGAACGAATATGGCAGTCATCCATGTTCTGGACAAGCACACGGCAGAGCTCATTGCAGCCGGTGAGGTGGTGGAGCGGCCTGCTTCCGTGGTGAAGGAGCTGCTGGAAAACGCCATTGATGCCGGGGCAAGCCAGATCACCGTGACCATTGAATCAGGCGGCGTAAAGCTGATCGAAATCAGCGACAACGGTTCGGGCATTGAAGCAGAGTATATCCCTACGGCATTCATCCGCCACGCCACCAGTAAGATCCGGACGGAGGATGATCTGAACCATATCCACACCCTGGGCTTCCGTGGAGAAGCGCTGGCTTCCATTGCCAGCGTGGCGCGGGTAGAAGTGTTGACCCGTACTGAAAACGACGAGTGCGCCTCTGTCTACCGCATCGAGGGCGGCGAGGATTATCCGCTGGAGCCCGGTGCACGCGGCGTGGGCACTACCATCCGGGTGCAGGATCTGTTCTACAACACCCCGGCCCGGATGAAGTTCCTCAAAAAGGATTCCAGCGAGGGTACCTTTGTGGCGGATATTGTGGCCCATGTGGCCCTGAGCCACCCCGAGGTTAGCTTCAAGTTTGTCCGGGAGGGTAAGCTGCAGTATGTTACCCCCGGTGACGGCAAGCTGCGCAGTGCCGCCTACGCGGTGCTGGGCCGGGAATTCAGCCGTGACCTCATGGAGCTGGACAATCAGGAGGGGGTGTACCGGGTGTGGGGCCTCATCACCCAGCCCAGGAGCTGCCGCGCCAGCCGCAGTATGCAGTATTTCTACATCAATGGGCGCTATGTCCGCAACCGCACCATGATGGCGGCTATGGAAACAGCATTCAAAGGCACCACGATGCAGGGCAAGTTCCCTGGAGGAATCTTGCTTCTGGAAATGCCCGCTGACCTTGTGGATGTCAATGTCCACCCGGCCAAGACTGAGGTGCGCTTTGCCCGGGAAAACGATATCTTTGATCTCGTTTATCACGCTGTCAAGCTGGCACTGGCCCAACCGGGCACCGGAGAGCGGCGTTTTGCCTTTGAAGAGGATAAAAAAGATGAAGAATCCAACAAATCTAGAATAAATGATAATGCGGCAGAAAAAGATGTAAAGAAGAATAACTTTACAGGGCTTTCTGCCATCATTCCGGGCCAAGCCGAGCCGGGAACGCTCCATGAGCATACCCCTCAGCCCCAGCGGAGCTTCCGGAGCTTCACTCCGGCACCGGCAGCAGTACCGCTGTCCCGTCCGGCACCTGCAAGCCACCCGGATATCCTGCCTGCACCGAACACTGCCGAGGAAAAGCTGACAGAGCACAGCTGGACAACGGTTGCATCGGGCCTGCCCATCCGGCAGGATGCCACCCTGCACAGCCCGGCACCAGCTCCCACGGAGAGTGAGCCTGAAACACCCGCCTTTGCCGCAGCGCTGGGAGAAGGTGCATTGGACATTGAGCCGGACGGCGCAGATCTGCCCGAACATCAGGACCACATGGCGGCATGGGATCCTGCTCCCAAGGAGGAAATGCCTGCCGCCCCAGCTCCGCAGCAGGCCTCTGCTGCCGAGGATATGCCGGAACAGCTGGGCTTTGACGTGCAGGAAGGCCCTGCCCCTCTGCGCTATGTGGGTGAGATCTTCAAGACCTACATCCTTGCCGAGCGCGGGGAAGAAATCTGCATCATTGATAAGCACGCCGCCCACGAGCGCCAGCTTTTCGAGAAGCTGGCGGCAAACTATGGAGATGTTCCGGCCCAGCTGCTGCTGGAGCCGCTGGTGGTGGAGCTGTCGGCGGAGGAAAAGACTGCCCTCCTCTCCAACCTTGAGCTGCTGGAAAGCGCCGGACTGGAGATCGATGACTTTGGCGGCAACAGCGTGTTCCTTCGCTCTGTGCCCGCGGATGTGGAACAGGGCAGTGCCGAGGATCTGCTGGTGGAGCTGGCGGATAAGCTCTCCAAGGGCAGCCGCGATGCCCTGAGCGAAAAGACTGAGTGGGTGCTCCATTCCATCTCCTGCCGTGCGGCCATCAAGGCGGGGGATAAGACCTCCCCGCAGGAGCTGATGGCATTGGCTGAAAAGATCCTCTCGGGCGAGGTGCCGCCCTTCTGCCCCCATGGTCGGCCTTGTGTTCTTAAATTGACCCGGAAGGAGCTGGAAAAGCAGTTTGGACGGATCGTGTAACAAAAAGCACCCGGTGCTGGCCGTGGTCGGCCCCACGGCTTCCGGCAAGACCGCGTTGGGTGTTGCACTGGCCGAGCAGTTCGGCGGGGAAATCATCAGCGCCGATTCGATGCAGATTTACAAAGGTCTTGATGTGGGCACCGCCAAGGTGACCCCCGAGGAGACTCGCGGCATTCCGCACCATGGGGTAGATATCCTGCAGCCCGATGAACCGTTCAGCGTGGCAGATTTCACCGCGCTGGCCGGAGCGCTGGAGCATGAGATCTCCGGCAGAGGACATCTGCCCATCCTCGTGGGCGGCACCGGGCTCTATGTCCAGAGCTTTTTGTATGGTGTCCGCTTTGCTGCTGAGAAAACGCCGGACGGTTTGCGGGAACAGCTGGCCGCGGAACTGAATGAAAAGGGTCCGGAAGCCATGTATGCGGAGCTGCAGGCGGTGGACCCCGAAGCGGCGGCGGCCATCCATCCGAACAACCATGTCCGGGTGCTGCGGGCGCTGGAACATTACCGCGCCACCGGCAAAAAGCTCAGTGAGCAGAAAGCAGACTCGCTTCCGCCCGAAAAGCCCTACCGTTCTCTGATCCTTGGGCTGGATTTCCCGGAGCGCGCCCAGCTCTACCGCCGCATCGACCTGCGGGTGGATCTGATGATGGAGCAGGATCTGCTGAACGAGGCAAAACGTGTGTGGGAACACCGGGATACCTATAAGACGGCGGCCCAGGCCATCGGATACAAAGAATTCTTCCCCTACTTTGCGGGGGAGAGCGCGCTTGCCCCTTGTGTGGAAAAGCTGAAACAGGCCTCCCGCAACTATGCCAAGCGCCAGCTGACCTGGTTCCGCCACATGGAGGGCGTCTGCTGGCTGGATGCCTCTGCCCCGGATGTCCGGGAACAGGCTGCACATCTCACAAATGAATTTTTAGCGAAAGGATGAGCGATATGCAGGAAGAAAACCGCGAGGGCATCTCCGGCGCACTGAAAACGCTGGCCGCTGTCGTCATCGTGTTTTTGCTGCTGGCGGCATTGTATGTGGGCTATCAGGCAATGCAGGTGCTGTTTCCGCCCAATACCTACGAGACCGCCCTGCTGGCTACGGTGGAGGACACCGTGGATGCCGAAGGCGTGCTCCTGTTTGAGGAAAGCTACGTTGCGGGCGGCGGCACGCTGGGGTATCTGGTGGCAGACGGCGAGCGTGTTTCGGCAGGCACAGCGGTGGCTGAGATCTACAGCGATGCAGCGCAGGCCACCCTGCGCCAGCAGCTGACCCAGATCAATGACCAGATCGACCTGCTGCAGCGCTCCCAGAACACCACTTCTGTGCAGCTGGAATCCCTGCGCAAGAACCGTTCCGCTGCTCTGTACGACCTGATGGATTCGCTGGATGCAGGGGACTACGAGGATACCGATGCGGAGAAGGAAAATTACATTCTGGCCCAGAACAAGCTCTGGGTCATCACCGGCGAGGTGGCCAGCTTCTCCGACCAGATCACCGCGCTGACCCAGCAGGCCGCCACGGTGCAGTCCCAGCTGGGCAATCCGTCCCAGATCACGGCCCCGCAGACGGGCTATTTCATCCGCAGCTCCAGTTCCGGGCGGCTGAACGCAGGTTCTGCCGATATCCTTGCGCTGGATGCAGCCAACCTGAAAGCTTACGTTGAATCCTCCCCGGAGATCGCGCTGGACGGCTGCGCGGGAAAGATCGTTTCGGGCTTTACTTGGTACTATGCCGGGGTGTGCTCGGCCAAACAGGCAGAAAAGCTGCTGGGCAGGGACGGCAAGCCCTTGACCAAGAGCGTTGAGATCCGTTTCCCCGGTCAGGTGGAAACGCCCCTCAAGGCAAAGGTCAGCGAGGTGAACATCGATGCGGAAAACGACATTGCCCGTTTCGTCCTCTCCTGCGAGATCATCAACGGCGATGTGCTCCGGCTGAACTGTGCCGATGCCCAGATCATTGTGGGGCGCAACACCGGCCTGCGCGTGCCTGCTGCTGCGGTGCACTACCTCAAGGAGGATGGCTCCGAGGCAGAAGGTCAGGGTGAGAACTACATCCCCGGTGTGTACGTGAAGTACGGCAACCTGGCCCGCTTCTGCCGCATCGACCCTGTGGACGATGCCCATCCGCAGATCACAGACGGTGATGACCTCATCGTTTTGCCCAGCGGAACGGCTGGTTCTGTCAGTCAGGTTCGGCTTTATGACGAGATTATTGTCTCCGGACAAAATTTGTATGATGGAAAACTTTTGTAGTTATTGACATCTGCGGCAAAAAATCCGATAATAGTAAAAGCTATTTGCATCTCTTTTGCAAAAGGCGCCAGGCAGCTGCGGCTGCCCGAATGAAAGGAGCAGATACTATGTCTTTCGTGGATAGTCTCAAAAAGGGCCTTTTCGGCGGTGAGGACGATTACGACGATCAGTACATCGACGACGGCCCCCAGATGGTGAACAACAACAGCGGTCTCGGCGTTGGCATGGACGATGCAGAGGAAGAGCCGGTGGAGGGTGCCCAGAAGAAGAACAAGGTGGTCAACATCCACGCCACCACCCAGCTCAAGGTCGTTCTGGTAAAGCCCGAGCGCTTTGAGGATGCCAGCACCATTGCAGACCACCTGAACAACAAGCGCACGGTCGTGCTGAATCTGGAGTCTACCAACAAGGAAGTTTCCCGCCGTCTGGTGGATTTCCTGTCCGGTGTGGCTTACGCCAACAACGGCCAGATCAAGCGCGTTGCCAACAGCACCTTCATCATTACCCCGTACAACGTGGACATTATGGGCGATCTGCTGGACGAGCTGGAGAACAATGGCGCGTTCTATTGATCCTGCTCCCAGGGCAGTGCGGGGCTTTGTGCCCGCCCGCACCGATGAAGAGCGCTTTTTGATGCGGCATGTAGAAGATCTGGCCCGCGCGGCCGAGGGACGCGGCATTGCCCGCTACTCCGGCTTTTTGAGCGACAGGGAACAGGATCTGGCCCGCGCGGCGCTGAACCGTGCCGATGTGCCGGAGAGCGACCATCATTTTGAGGGCGGCTGGCCCGGAGCAGAGCGGAAGCTGCTCTGCCTGGAACCGGAGGGCTGCTACCCTGCATGCCCGCTGTGCTGCGTGAAGCTGACCTGCCGCACCCTTTCCGGGGCGGCACTGCCGGGCCACAAGGATTATCTGGGCAGCCTGATGGGGCTGGAGCTGCGTCGGGAAGCGCTGGGAGATATCGTGCTCCCGGCCGATACGCCGGGCACTGCCTATGTCTTTGCGCCTGTCTCTTATACACATCTGACGCT
>ENA-OZAB01000555-OZAB01000555.1-human-gut-metagenome-genome-assembly--contig:-NODE-555-length-20376-cov-8.026524_pt1 | contig 20376 bp, 17 predicted proteins | sample MGYA00243297_ERZ653491 | MGnify/ENA primary metagenome ERZ653491 (study PRJEB26926, sample SAMN06165154) | human gut metagenome | biome: ENVO:00009003; feature: ENVO:2100002; material: ENVO:00002003... | reverse complement strand
GAGGCGTTGAAAAACGCTTTGTCAAGGTTCACGCTACGACTTATTTTCGTAGCAAGGTCCAGTGAGGGGCGTTTCGAATCCCCTCACTATCCCTCCCGAAAAAACAGTCAAGTGAATAACAGATTTTCAAAAATTTTTGAAATATTTTTTCTCACAGCATTTTTCGAAGCGCTTTCAGGAGACGCTCCACTCGATAAACGACCGCGCGGGGATACACGTCAAGCTGCTTTGCGTACTCACGCATCGAAAGGCCGTCAAAAAACACGGCGTGGATCATTTCCCGATCTGCCGGGTCCAACGTTTCCAAGACTGCGTGTAATCTTTTGACCAGTAGCTTGTCCGCAATCATGTCCTCCAGATTCTCTGCGCTGCAGAGTGCAGCTTCGGAGTAGCCTTCCTCCAAGAGCGCATCCACGGACAACGGCTTGTCGTCGTTATCCCGTTCTTCCAGATACCGCTCCCGGCGATCCATGCTTGCGTAGGCTTCATAAACTTCATCTGAAACGGCGACTTCCTCGCCGTCAACGTAAATGATGTTGGCAATGACATTGCCGTTTTCGTCGCGGAAGCGTCTGTAATTCCGCGTATCTTTCCAGTTGTACATTCGTAAGCTCCAATCTCAAAATTTTGTAAAATTTCGAGATGAAGCTACGGATATTTCGCTGTGCTCTCAGACCATCTGCGCATGTATGCCCTTTCCGCTATTCAGCGAAAAGGGCATAAACGCAAAAAAAGAAGCCCTACGGAAAGCTGAACAGCTTACCGTAAGGCTCCGAACGCGGCGTTCCCACATTCTAAGGTGGGCGGTTGGTGCGCTTGACTGGTATCATAGTATTTGGTTTTTGAATTGCAGTTTAGATGATTACTTCAACCGGGCAGATTGCGATCCCGATTTGCTGCCCGCACTTCGGGCATTTGGAGAACCATTGCGCGCGGTCTGCCTGTTCCGGTCGGAACAGGCGCAGGCTGCGAAGGTCTGTATGCTCGGCGGCGTTGAGAAGCCGTCCTCTTTGGCAGATTGGACATCTGATCGCCCGATCTGCTTTCACTGCACAATTTACTGCTTGTTTCATGCGTACCTCTCTTTCCTGATTCCATGTTTGACTTCGATTCTGTATGCTGACAATCCTTTATTGGAACAGATCTGTCTGGAGAGGCTTCGACAGACACGCCCAAGGAGTGGAGGCGCGTGTTCCAGAGGTTATGGGATTGACGATGGTTTTATTATATAGACGCTATAAAGAACCGTCAATGACGCATTTGTAAACACGCGAGAACATTTCATTGACAAGCATACCTGCGACGGCTATAATGAGAACATCCCAAATTGGAGGAATACATCATGACAACAGGAATGAAACACTTGGCTGCGTATCAGGCAAATCTGCTGGACTACAATGCGGCAAAAGACCGTGAGTGCAATTATATTGGCAACCAGATTCGTGCTGCGCGAAAAAGCATGAAATTGAGCTTGGAGCAGCTCAGTCAGATCTTAATGGGATATGGCGTGGACATTGGGCGCGTTGCGGTGAACAAGTGGGAAAAGGGTATATCGATTCCAAGTGCGTATCAGCTTTTGGCCGTCTGTGCTGCGCTGCATCTGGAGGATGGCTTTGATTATTTTGTAAGCAATACAAAACGCCCCCTGCTGAACGCAGAGGGGCGTCGAAAAGTGAAAGAGTATCGGGAGGATCTGATTGCATCCGGGAAGTATCGGGAAGTACCGCCGGTGCTGGAGATCCGCTATCTGGATATGCCGGTCAGCGACCTGCCGGTATCCGCTGGTACAGGCGCATTTCTGGACGAGGGAAACTTCGAAATGGTCAGCTTTCCGGAGAGCAGCATCCCAGATGGTGCGGAATTTGGCGTTCGGGTGTCTGGCGACAGCATGGAGCCTGTCTATCATGACGGCCAGATCGTCTGGGTTCAGCAGTGTGAGACACTCCGTACCGGCGAAGTTGGTGTCATGATCTACGATGGGCAAGGCTACATTAAGGCATACGCCGAACAGGAACCGGACGATCCAGAAGCCTACCTTGGCAGTGACGGCGTGCGGCGGATGCAGCCGGTTATGGTGTCTTACAACAAGGCATATGCACCGAAGCCAGCTTCTCCGGAATTGGAGTTCCGAATTGTGGGGCGAGTCTTATAAGTCCTGTTTATTGGACAACGTTTGTGATATGATACTATCATCAAAAGTTTACCCTGCTTTTTTTGATAGGAGTGAAAGAGCATTGAATACGCACGCACGATTGGATGAATTATTACATGAGAGAAACATGACATTATATCAGCTATGTCAAAGCGGAAACATCCCCTACACGACGCTTCGCGTCTCTCGCTGCAGAGGCAGCCAGCTTTCTGTAGATACCATTGAGCAAATTTGCAGGGTGCTTGGAATCTCGATGGCCGAGTTTTTTACAACTTGCCGCAAAAGCAATTCAGCAAATGAAAGTATGAGGTAAGCTGTTCTTCAATAATGCGGATAAAAAGTCTTTGGACCACACTTATATGGGGGAACTGTGTGCTTTTTTACAGCTATTTGTTTGAAACACTCATTAACTTAGTTTCATAACAGGAACACCGCAAGATGATACATAAGATTCATCTTGCGGTGTTTCCTTTTATGGAAAGGGGAAAATAACGCAGTTAGGTGCGCACTTGTACACTATATTAAACTCGTACTTTTACTACGCACTTTCTTGTCGCAACGGGGATGCCGTCGACAGCGTGATTGGGCGCATGGGCATCATGTGGCCATAGAATAATAAAGCGATTATCGCCCAAAGACAAATACTCATATTTTCCAGTGTAAAACCAGATGTCACGCTCGGGATGTGCCTCAACTTCCGTTAAAGTTTCTCGCTGTGCAACCCCGATCAATTCGTGCCCTTCAATAAGATATTGAATGTCAAGGTATGTGTTATGAGCTTCTGCATTTGGTGTATTTTGCACGGTCATTCCGTGTGAGATATTTGCAAAAACATCATTGCCATCAATTTCATAACGGCCATCGGGTATCGTCGAAAAATCTGAGTTTACAAGAAAATCAAGTGCCTTTTGCAATCGCGCACTGATGCCATAATATAGATGACTGTTTGTAAGTGTATCATAAATCATAAAGTAAGACCTCGTTTATTTTAATAAAAACTGAAAACAATTTTCATTTAATATGATAATTGAAATTACTTATCTATGTAGTGTAGCATATAGATATGGAAATTGTCCTTGAGCAGGAAAGGTTGTTTTAAGGCAATATAACAACGAAATGGAGTAAGCATATGAATATTTTGAGCGAAATGAGTAGCATCTACTATGAGCTTACAATTTCTGAAAAGAGAATTGCCGAATATATTTTGGAACATACAGACGAAGTGCAAATGATGTCAATTAGCGAACTTGCGGAAGTCTGTCATGTTGGCGAAGCTACAATTACTCGTTTTTGCAAGCGTTTCCACTCACGTGGATATACCGCATTAAAAATTGAGCTTGTAAAATTGAGCAACCCGAGCTATGAGCCTTTTTCAGATAGACCGACATCTGAAACCACGACAACAACACCCACGAAACACCAAAATATAAGTGGAATATTATACAGTGAATACTCTTCCGCACTGAAACAAACTGCTGAATTGCTGAAAAAAGAGCACGTGATCCGCGCAGTAGAGGCGCTCAGTCAGGCAGAAATAGTCTACTGCATGGGTCAAGGTGGTTCTATGCTAATGGCAGAGGAAACAGCACATCTGTTTTCTTCCGTGAGTTCCAAGTTCTTTAGCATATATGATTCTCATTTACAGGTTTCAGCAGCAGCAACCATGACAGCTAAGGATGTATTATTCTTCATTTCTTATTCTGGATCAACGACTGAAATGGAGGATATTTTATCTCAAGCAAAGCAGAATGGTGCAACAATTATTATGCTGACAAGATTTTGCAAATCTCCTGGGGCAGAAAAATCGGATATTGTGCTGCAGTGCGGTTCAAACGAATCACCTCTGCAGCAAGGCTCGGTTGCCGCAAAGATTGCACAGTTTTATGTTCTGGATATTCTGTATCATGAGTATTGCAATAAAAACCCAGAAATATCTGAACAGAACAAAGAAAAAATTATGCGGGCATTAGCGAACCGCCATCAATAAGTGCTTCAGGCATATAAATGCAGCCACGCAGAAAAGAGAACCATACTTTCGCGAGAATGTGTGTGTACCACATTCTTTGAAAACGTGTATTGCTTTGTACAATCAAGTTCAGAGAAAAGATGCTCTATCGTTTTTGGCGGGCAAGTGTTATCCAAACCACCAGCGGAAAGCATGACTGGAACATTGATACGGTGTGCGTGAGAAAGAGTATCAACATAACCAAGTTGATTCCAAAACAGTGTGTGGTCGGTTTCTTCATAGGCTGGTTTTAGAATACTGTATGCCGGCCCTTCTAATTCAGTAGCCGGGAAATCGGTTAAAAAGGGAAGATCGGCACAAACACATCTGACTTTTCCGCCGAGAATTGAGGCAAGCAACAGGGAGCCGCCGCCACCTTGACTTGTTCCGAATAGGGACATCTGTGGAAGCACACCCGGCTGCTGTAATGCCCATCGAATTGCTAAAAGGCAATCCGAGAGCCAATCTGCATATCCACCCTTAAGTCCCCGGGCGGTACGGTCAAGAACCGGCCAGTTCCCATCTGGGAGTTGCATTTCAGGATGGATTTGATTTGGTTCAGCATATCCTAACGGAGAGATATGTAAAATATGAAATCCCTGATCGGCCAGTTGCGGATGCATACTAATAGACGAACCGTAACCCGGAAGATTGATTAGTAAGGGGGCTGGAGTTCGGATTGCGGGCTGCCAATAGCCATAAAATGTTTGGCGATTGTCACTTGCCGTAAATTTGACATATTTATTTACCAACGTGTTGGGGGAATTCCCAAAAGGAACAGTGATTGGACAATAATCCACAAATTCTGCATGAATCGCAACAGTCTCTGACTGCCTTAAGAGTTGCTCTGCCCACTGATCAACTTCTTCGTGGCTGGGATAAGCCTTACGCGCTTCCTGCAACATGACCGTCTGTAAATCCACGAGGTAGACCTCCTAAATACTTTTTTATTCATCCTAGCAGATTTTTAGGAAACTTTAAAGTAATACATACATCATTACTAGCATTTTTCAACCATAAATAAGATGTTATTGACAAGTTTGGAGGAATAACGATGCAGACAACAATTCCACAATCATTGTATTCAGCAATGCGATTCAACTTCTTATATGTTGATAAGTATACCTTTCACTCTGGATGGTTTTTCCCGGAAGATTATATCCCCTATTGTTTGCTCCGCTTTATTACCAGAGGCGAAGCTGTATTTAAAATCAACTCAGAGGAGATCGCAGTACACAAAAATGAGATCGTTTACATACCGGAAGGAGCGGTTATGTCGTGCTGGGCGCTGAGCGATAATGTTGAGTTTTATTCTATTCGTTTCTGTGTTACTGCGCGATTAAACGACAGCGATTTTCTCGGTGAATATTTTCATATCCCAACTGTTACGAAAAATGTACAGGAAAATGTTTTGACGTATTTTCAAGAAATCTATCAAAGCGCAACGAGTCAAAATCCGAGCAGACTGTTTCGGATTCGAGGAAATCTAGAATTGATCATTGCCTATTTAACACAATGCGCCAATGCAGAATGTGAAGGAGACGGCAGTTCACATGATCGTGAATTGCCAGATGTGCATAGCCTCGAGGCGATTCGCAGAAGAAATGCTAAGACACAGAATATCAATCGCGATCCCCGGATTCAAATTGTTGTAGACTACTTAACACCGCACCTTAATGAGCAATTTACAATACAATCTCTCAGCGAAATGGCGCAAGTCAGTCAAACATCATTCCGAAGACTATTTAAAGCGCATACCGGGAAATCACCAAGCGATTATATTCGAGAATTACGCATGACGTCCGCTGCAAGAATGTTATTGACAAGCAATCGGGAAGTTGCAGAAATTGGATATCGGGTCGGATTCAGCGACGCAAACTATTTTTCCCGCACCTTCCGGCAAGTATTTGGAGTTTCACCGCATCAATACCGCCGGATCTCACGCGGACAGGCGGTTCGTGCAGGGAAAGAATCACCCAAATTATGAGCGAATAATGCTATGATTGGTCATTTCATCCTCTACACAAAATGAAAATAATTTTCTATAATGAAGCCATAGCAATACCACCAAAAAAACATTGAGCAGAAAGGGAAAAATTATGAAAAAATACTTAGCGCTTCTTTTGGCAGCACTGATGCTTCTCAGTTGCTTGGCTGGTTGTAGCTCAGCAGATGATACGACAACCCCTCCAACTGAAACAACCCAGGACGCTCCGCAGACCACTGACAAAGAAGATGCCGCACCGGCAGAGCCTGTTGAAACAGCGGATGAGCTGGAGGGTGAGATCACGTTCTGGCACTCGTTCACGCAGGGTCCCAGACTTGAGCGGATTCAGGCGGCAGCCGATTCATTCATGGAAAAACACCCCAAGGTTAAGATCAACATTGAAACCTACTCCTGGGCAGACTTCTACACCAAGTGGACGACCGGCCTCGCCTCGGGCAACGTCCCCGACATGAGTACCGCGCAGGCCGGTCAGGTTGTCGAAATGATCAACGCCGACGCGATCATTCCGCTGGATGATATGATCGACGAAATTGGCCGCGACCGTTTCTATGAATCTCCGATTCAGGAAATGACCTATGATGGCAGCTGCTATGCAGTACCGATCTACTCTCATGCATTTGTGATGTGGTACCGCAAGGATCTGCTGGAAAAGTACAATCTTGATGTTCCCACGACTTGGGACGAGTTCAATGCGGCAGCGACGGCGATCACGCAGGGCGAGAACGGCGAAGTTTACGGCTGCTCTGTTCCGATGGGCACGAACGATATGTATGCAACGTGCTTCTTGGATGTCTGGGCTGGCAGCTGCGGCAAGTCCCTTCTGACAGAAGACCGCAAGGCAAACCTGACCGATCCGGATATTGTTGAAGGCATCAAGTTCTGGACGGATATGTATAAGACAAATTCTCCGGCAGACTCGATCAACTACAACACGCTCGATCAGGCGACGCTTTATTATCAGGGCAAAAACGCATTTGACTTCAACTCCGGTTTCCATATCAGTGGCGTTGAGGCAAACCGCCCCGATCTGATGGATTCCATCAGCTGCGCACCGATTCCCACCCGCAACGAAGGCGAGCAGCCGCAGTACATCGTCAATAATATGCCGATGGTTGTTTGGAAGAACTCTAAGCATCCTGAAATCTGCAAGGCATTCATCGAGTCTTTCTATGAGCCGGAAACTTATGTCCCGTTCCTGCACTCTGTTCCGGTTGGCATGCTTCCTGCTCTGAAGGAAATCACAAATGATCCAACGTTCCTTTCGGATCCGACGATTCAGAAGTATGAAGCCGAAATGCGTGTGATTAGCGATGCTCTGAGCCACGGCACTTATATTGGCATGGAATATGGCCCCTGCGTCGAGGCTGGCATCCTTGCAAACCAGCGTGTCGTCGAGAATATGTTCCAGGACATCGTCCTGAACGGCACATCTGTTGAAGACGCTGCGGCAGCCGCCAACAAACAGCTAAATGAGTTGTTTGAAGCAGCAGAATAAGATTTTATTGGGGTGACCCAGGAGGCGGGGGCTTCCCCCGCCTCCTTTATCTCTAGCGCAGCAAAGGAGGTCTGCAAAATTGTGAAAAGAAGGCGCACGCTATCATCAAAAGCAAGCAGTTGGCTGTTTATTCTTCCCGCGCTCACCGTGGTTATTTTACTCCTGCTATATCCCGTTACTTCCAGTATCTTCTATAGTCTGACAAACAAAAATCTCATTAAGCCTACTTATCGATTCCTCGGTCTTGATAATTATATTAAAACGTTGACTGATCCGGATTTCTGGACGGCCTTTTGGAACGACCTGAAATGGACCTTTTTCTCTCTGCTGGGGCAGTTAATAGTCGGTTTTACCGGCGCATTGGCGTTGAACCGAATCAAAAAAGGCTCTAGTATTTATCGTACAATCCTGATTATTCCCTGGGCGATTCCATCAATCGTTTTGGCGTTTTCCTGGAAGTGGATTTTGAACGGCGTTTACGGTTTTTTGCCGAATCTTCTGATCAAGCTCGGACTATGCTCAACCGCGCCGGAATTTTTGACTGGAAATCTGGCGTTTGCAACGCTGGTGTTCATCAATATCTGGTTCGGCTCGCCGCTGATCATGGTCAACATCCTGTCAGCGCTGCAAACCGTACCAAAAGATCAGTATGAAGCAGCTCAAATTGATGGTGCAAATACATTCCAGTCTTTCTGGCACATTACAGTTCCGCATATTCGTACTGTTGTGGGTTTGTTGGTCGTGCTTCGCACGATTTGGATTTTCAATAGCTTCGATATTATTTACTTGATCACCGGCGGCGGCCCGGCAAATAAAACACTGACCGTTCCGATTTATGCATATAACATTGGTTGGGGATTGAAGCAGCTTGGACGATCTTCAGCAGTTACCGTACTGTTGCTGCTCTTCCTGCTGATTGTGTGTGCGCAGTACTTTAGGCTTTTGAACAAGTGGGAGGAGGAGAAGTGATGCACAAGCGTAAACATTTTAGACGCGGTATCTTAGGCGACACGATCTCCTATACCTATTTGACAATTCTTGCGCTTTTGGCAGCGTTTCCGCTGTTTTGGATATTAGTATCTTCTGTAAAGAGCAAGGGCGAACTGACAGCGAATCCCACTGCGATTTTCCCTCAGGTCTTTTCGCTGGAGTATTATAAAATTGTTTTTGAGCAACTAAAGTTCGGCACAAATATTATGAACAGTGTTGTTGTTGCCGGAAGCACAACAATCATTGCTATTCTGATTTCTGCGCTTGGTGCATATGGTGTTGTTCGGTTCTTCCCGAGATTTGGAAAGATTATGACGAGGGTCCTGATCACGACATATATGTTCCCGCCCATCTTGCTTGCGATCCCATATTCGATCATTATGGGCAAAGCAGGGCTGATGAACAGCCGCGTTGGACTGATTATTGTGTATCTTTCGATTTCTGTCCCATATGCGATTTGGCTTTTGGTTGGATTCTTCCAAACAGTCCCGCTTGAAATTGAAGAAGCCGCATACATGGATGGTGCGAACAAGCTTCAAGTATTTAGTCGTGTTGTCTTGCCGATTGTCGCACCCGGTGTAGTTGCCGTGGCAATTTATACATTTATCAACGTATGGAATGAGTTCCTGTTCTCACTCATTTTGATCAACAGCCGCGACAAAATGACCGTTGCGGTTGGACTGAAATCACTCATGGGTCAAGAGGTGCTGGACTGGGGCGTTATGATGGCTGCATCCGCACTTGTCGTAATTCCTTCTGTAATTTTCTTCATGCTGATCCAGAAGCGCATTGCTGGCGGTTTGGCACAGGGCTCTATCAAATAAAAGGAGATATTGTTATGAAAACGATTGGATATGCAATTGTCGGTACGGGATATTTCGGTGCTGAACTTGGTCGCATTATGAAAGAGCAGGAGGGGGCAAAAATTGTTGCAGTTTATGACCCCGAAAATGCTGAGACTGTGGCAAAAGAGCTTGGCTGCGATGTCGAAACGGATTTGGATAAGCTCTGCTCGCGTGATGATGTCGACGCTGTGCTGGTAGCTTCGCCGAACTATCTGCACAAAGAGCCAGTTTTGACAGCAGCACGTCATAAGAAGCACGTCTTCTGTGAAAAGCCGATCGCGCTTTGCTATGCGGACTGCGACGAAATGGTACGCGCCTGCAAAGAAAACGGTGTGATCTTCATGGCAGGCCATGTCATGAACTTCTTCCGCGCGGTACGCCATACAAAGCAGCTGATCGCAGAGGGGAAAATCGGTCGTGTTCTCTATTGCCACTCTGCACGAAACGGCTGGGAAGAGCCGCAGCCGTCCATCAGCTGGAAGAAGATTCGCGCAAAATCCGGTGGTCACCTTTATCACCATATCCACGAGCTGGACTGCATTCAGTTCCTGATGGGACCGGCAACAGAGGTTACCATGACTGGCGGTAATGTTGCGCATAAGGGTGAACAGTTTGGCGACGAGGACGATATGCTGTTCCTCTTGCTGGAATTTGGAAACGGCACCTACGCTGTTGTGGAATACGGCTCTGCCTTCCACTATCCGGAGCATTATGTGCTGATTCAGGGTACAAAAGGCTACATTAAAATTGATATGTGCAATGTCGGCATGACGGTTAAAACTGCAGATGGTGAAGAAGAGCATTATCTGGTTCATGAGACCCAGGAAGAAGACGATCAGAGGACTCAGATTTATCACAGCACAGAAATGGATGGTGCAATCCAGTACGGTCATCCGGGCAAAAAGCCGCCGCTGTGGCTGCACGGAATCATGAAGAATGAAATGAAGTTCTTCAATGGCATTATGCATGGCGATCCGGTTACTGACGAGTTCCGTCCGCTTCTGACTGGCGAGGCTGCCCGCGCGGCAATCGCGGCAGCAGACGCTGCAACGCGCTCTCTTCGTGAAGACCGCAAAGTTAAGGTTTCTGAAATCACAGGCTAATTCCTTTCCCTCTATAAATTATAAACATTTTCTGTTCGTCGAGCAAATGCATACAGAGTCATTAGAGAAAGGGGCAAACAAATGAAACATACTTTGAAACGTCTATTTAGTATACTTATTGTATCGTGTCTCCTTTTGACTATGTTCCCGTTTTCGGTATTCGCTTCCAGCACAAATGGCAGCAACATAATAGAAGTCTTATCAAGGGCAAGTAAAACCGGTTTCTATTACAACTTTGACGGCAATACTTCATTTGATGGAAGCCGTATCGTTTCGGGAACAGAACAGGATATTTCGCGCTTAAAAGCCAGCACCCAAGGAACAGTTATTGTTCGATATAGAAGTACGGCATCTACAAATCAAGTCCTATTTGCGGCGGGAAGCTCCACAGAGAAGGACAAATATGGTGCGATTATGGTTAATAATGTTTCTGGGATGAAAATGCAACGAATTGATTTCCCAGGTGGAATGGTCGCAAATCTCCGTGGAACAACTACCGGGTCTGGCTGGCATACCTTTGTTTACAGTGTAGATGCTAGCGACCTTACAAATACACAAGCAAAATCTGTAACAAGCTTTGATGGGAGTACCACTACACAGTTTCCGAATTTCGCCTCATGGTTCAATTATAATACAGAGATTAATGATATTCAGTTTTTGAATATTGGTGGTACATCTGGCGCGTTGGCAAACTCGAGTAATAATGCAAATTTTGTAGGAGATATTTCTTTTGTTGCGTTTCTTCCAGAATTTATGTCACAGCAAGAAGCGGCGGCAATCTCCGGAGCAGAATGGCCTATTGGTAATCCCTTGGTATTCTCAAAGCATGACTTGAACATTCAGAGTGACGATGATGCAGTCCAACTTAGTGATGACGTTCTTGAGACTCTAAATAGCGCTGATAACATTACCTTACTGGTGAAGTACAAAAACACGACAAATGGACCTGGTTCACTTCTGAGTGTCAGCGATACAAGCAAAAACGATGCACATTTCCACTTGTATCAATCGGGCAACCGTGTTGGATTTGAATTTAGAAATTCTGATTCTCCTAAATATTCTGCTTACTGCACTACGTTCGGTTATGAAGACAATATCGTTGCGTTCAAGGCAGAAAGTGGCGTAGGTTACAAGTTATTTGCAAATGGTCAAAAAGGCGGAACGACAGCCAAAACAGGTGATGATTACCAATGGCTAGGCGATATTCCGAACTTGACGACTGGTTATATTGGGAAAATGGATCGGCTGATTAGTTCCAGCAGTTATCCATACACAGGTACAATTGATTATATCTATGTCTTCACGTCGGCACTTTCTGACGAACTGCTTCTTGAACTGACAAGGCCAACGTCCAGGAATGTTTTTTACGAGGGCGATGCTACAAGCTCGACATTCTTCAGAATTCCGTATTTGCTGTACTCTTCAAAGGGAACCTTAGTTGCTGGTTCCGATACAAACTATGGCAGCACTGGCGATTCAGCAGAGAATATTGACTCTGCACTTAGAATCAAGCATCAGGCACTCAGCTATACAGCGAATGATGGTTGGGAAGATGCGATTACGCCAGATTGTCTGCATATGAGTGACTATGCAGATGAATACGGATACAAACAAGGCTCAGCCTCCTTTATTGATGGAGTCATCGTAGAAGATACTGAGCATACAGACAGAATTTTGCTGTTGATAGACGCCTTTGCTTGGAACGGCGGCGGTTTCCAATCACTTAATATCGATGCTTATGGACAAGCGCATGGTGGTGTTGCTCGGAGTATGCCATTCGGTGACGGCTTCTGCACCATTGCGGGGCATAAATATTTCCTGCTCTCCGATCAAAACGTGATGTCTGGAAATGTTAATATGAACACCGTTCGCAGTCGCTTTAACTACGCTGCTGATATTTATGGCGAGAAGAACGCGGATGGCAGATATAACGTTTATCATTTGCTGGGTACACCGACGGAGTATTCTTCCGACGGAACGACAGTTGATGATAGCAATTTGTCGCTTGGTGAGCTTTCAGAATACAGTCTCGGTGAAAATTATGAACTGTACAAGGGCGGTCAGCTTTTGCATGTTACGCAGCGCAGCTCGGACACACAGGCAGCTTCGCAGTCTGTGCCGATGAAAATTTTCTATGAAGACTCTGAACTGCAAGTTTACAATACCAGTTATATCATGCAGGTTTATTCAGACGATGATGGAGAAACGTGGCATACGGACAAGATTATTTCTGGCATGGTCAAGAGAGAAGAGTCTCGGTACTATCTGACTGGACCTGGACATGGCATTCAAATTCAGAATGGTGATCATGCTGGCAGACTGGTTGTTCCAATCTACTATCAGCTTACTGGAGGAAATGGTACGCTGACAAGTGGCGCACGAACGGAAGTTATTTATAGTGATGATGGTGGAAACACTTGGGCACACGGTGACTGCCTTCCTGGAACAGTCGGTCATGAATCTGTTGTTGTAGAACTCCCAAATGGCAATTTGCAGATTTTTATGCGAAATACCAGCGGCAGCGGGGGTAAGATTAAAACCGCGACAAGTCTTGATGGCGGCGAAACATGGATTGATGTTACATCGGGACTTGGCGATAATCTGGCCGGTACGAACAGCCAGTTGTCAGCACTTTCATATAGTGGAACGGTTGTCTCGAAAAAAGATGGACAAGCATATCCTGCAGTTTTGCTGTCAATGGCGTATAACACCTCCAGAACAGATGGGCGCATCTATGTCGGCTTGATCAAAGAAAATGGTCAATACGACAACGGGAGCACGAAGTACTCTATCGACTGGGAATACGTCTATCAGGTTACTGAGGCCAGTGCACTCTTTGCTTACAGTAGTCTAGTTGAACTTGGCAATGGACGAATTGGAATGATCTATGAAGCATCGCCGACCACTTCGTGGGCAGATGGTTTGCGGTATATGTACTATGAAGAATTTACCATGAGTGAACTCACTGCGAATTGACGATTTAAATGTTCAGCGGGCTCTCATTACGAGAGCCCGCTACAACCTAAAAGGAGAATACATAATGGATGAAAAATTAAGAAAATATCAGGGCATTTTCCCGGCGTTTTATGCGTGCTATAACGAAGACGGCAGCGTCAGCGCAGCGCGTGTGAAGCGCTTTGCAGAATACCTTCTGAACAAGGGCGTTACCGGTCTCTACGTCGGCGGCTCGTCCGGTGAATGCATCTACCAGAGTGTAGAAGAACGCAAGACCATCCTCGAAACCGTCATGGATGCAGTCGGCGGCAAGCTCGTTGTCATCGCGCACGTCGCCTGTAACAACACCGCCGACAGCTGTGAGCTGGCACGGCACGCTGAACGCCTCGGCGTTGACGCAATCGCCGCCATCCCGCCGATCTATTTCCATCTGCCGCCGTATGCCATCGCGGACTATTGGAACGCCATCTCTGCAGCTGCGCCAAACACGGATTTTATCATCTATAACATCCCGCAGCTTGCCGGCGTCGCGCTCAGCACGGGGCTTTTGCAGGAAATGGCCAAAAACCCGCGCGTCATCGGCGTCAAAAACTCGTCCATGCCGACGCAGGATATCCAGATGTGGCGCGATGCGACTGCGCGCGAGCTCGTCGTGTTCAACGGTCCGGACGAGCAGCTGATCTCTGGTCTTGCCATCGGCGCGACCGGCGGCATCGGCGGCACCTACGCCGTCATGCCTGAGCTCTATCTCAAAATCTACGAATGCTATCGCGCCGGGCGCATGGAGCTGGCACGCGAAATCCAAAACGAATGCTGCCGCATCATTTATAAGATGTGCAGCTGCCACGGCAATCTCTATGCCGTCATGAAAGAGATTCTGCGCCGCGAGGGTATGGACGTCGGTACCGTGCGCGCGCCGCTGCCGAATCTTGTCGCATCCGACATGGACGTTGTTTCCTGTGCGCAGCAGATGATCGAAGCGGCTGTCCAGAAATATGTAAAGGCATAAATCACAGACCTGTTTTTTGAATTGTAGCAGGAGGTGCATATACATGAATGTAATGAGAAAACAGCAATTCGCCGAGGCTCATGCGTGGGTACGCGCGGAGCTGGACCGATGCGTAAATTTTTGGTTGGAAAACGGCATAGATCCGGAGTTTGGCGGCATCTATACCTGTCTCGACCGAACCGGTAAAATCTATTCCACGGATAAGAGCGTCTGGATGCAGGGGCGGTGCGGCTGGATCTTTGCGCATCTGTGCGCGGTCTACGGCGCGAAGCCGGAATGGCTCGACGCCAGCCGCAGCTGCCTCGATTTTATGGAGCGCCACTGCTTTAATCACGCCGCAGGCGACCGTATGTATTTTACCGTTACAAAGGACGGTCAGCCGCTGCGGCAGCGCCGGTATTGCTTCTCCGAGGCGTTCTGCGCCATGGCGAACGCGGAATATTACGCCGTCACGGGCGAAGAAAGCCGTCTTGCCCGCGCGCGGCAGATGGCCGATCTTTATTGGGATCTCAACCACGGCATGGAAGACCCGGTCGGCATGGGACCCAAAACCATTCCCGAAACGCGCAGCGGCCGCGCCTTCGGCATTCCGATGATCTATCTCAATGTCGCACTCATCCTCATGCGCTGCGACCCGGAGCGCAAGGATGTTTACGCCGCGCGCGCGACGCAGTGCGTCGAGGAAATTTTCAAGTATTTTGTCAAGTTTGATCTCGGCTGTACACTGGAAAATGTCGCTCCGGACGGCACGCCGCGCTTTGCCTTCACAGACGGTCGCATCGTCAATCCCGGTCACGACATCGAGGGCGTGTGGTTCCTGCTGGAGTATGCAAAGCAGTTCGGCAAGCCCGAACTCATCGAAAAGGCGCAGACCATCTTCGACAACGCCATCCACGCCGGTTGGGACGAGGAATACGGCGGACTTCTGTACTTTGTCGACGCCAAGGGTCTGCCGCCCGAGGCGTATGAGCACGATATGAAGCTCTGGTGGCCGCATAACGAAATTCTCATTTCCTCCATGATGCTCTACCGCGACACTGGAAACGAGCAGGATCTTGACTGGTTCTTCAAGACGCTCGATTACTGCCAAAAGCATTTCTCCGATCCGGCCTACGGCGAATGGTACGGCTATCTGCGCCGCGACGGGCTTCCTACCATGCCCCCTACCAAGGGCAGCACGTTCAAAGGACCGTTCCATCTGCCGCGCTGCCTCATGCAGCTCGACCAGATGATGACCGAGCTCGAGGCGCGCGCATGAACCGGAAGGAGGCAGTATGAACTATCTTGGAATCGATTACTCTGTTAAGAATATGCCCGCGCTCGATCCGGGGTTCATTCCATTTGGCGTGTGGGCAAAGGCGTATCTGAAAGAAGCAGATCACCCGTTCAAGATCGCTGTCGAACGCGATCACGGCAAGATCACCGTCTATGAGACGCGCCTGCGCGGCGAAGCTTTCGCTGCCGCGAACATAAGATTTGCAGAGCGGCTCGTCAAAATGCTTCTCTGGTCGGCTGGCGGCTTCCGTATCTATCTTCAGGGCGACGATACGATCGCCGCGCAGATCCGGGACGCTTACCGCCCCGGAGGTGCGCGTGAATTTGATGCGGGCTTTGAATTTGACATGTTTGAGCGCCCCCTGGAGGTCATCATCTGCTCTGAGGACGATTTTCCCACCGCCAATGAGCAGCCTATTCGCGTCGGCGGTCACACGAACGGCTGCCGCATCGGCTTTGACGCGGGCGGCTCTGACCGCAAGGTCTCTGCCGTCATCGACGGCAAGACCGTCTACTCCGAAGAAGTCATCTGGCACCCGAAGCAGAGTGCAGACCCGCAGTATCAGTTTGACGGCATCGTCACGGCTTTTAAGACCGCAGCCTCCAAAATGCCGCGCGTCGACGGCATCGGCGTTTCCTCCGCCGGCACCTTCGTCGGCAATGCACCGATGGTGTCCTCCCTGTTTATCAAGGTCCCGCGTGAACGCCGCGAGGAGGTCAAAACGATCTATGACCGCGCTGCGAAGGAGATCGGCGATGTACCCATCGTCGTTGCCAACGACGGCGACGTGACTGCACTGGCAGGCTATATGAGCCTTGGCACGGGCTGCGTCATGGGCCTTGCAATGGGCACGAGCGAAGCTGTCGGTTACGTCGACGCCGAGGGAAATATTCTCGGCTGGTTCAACGAGCTGGCCTTTGCACCGGTCGATCTGAACGAACACGCCATGCGCGATGAGTGGTCCGGCGATCTCGGCGTCGGCTGCAAATATTTCTCGCAGGACGCGGTCGCAAAGCTCGCGCCCGCCGCAGGCATCGCGCTGTCTGAGCATCTCACACCCGCTGAAAAGCTCAAGGAAGTGCAGAAGCTGGCGGAAGGTGGTAATCCCTATGCGCTGGCGATCTTCGATTCCATCGGCGTATATCTGGCACATACGCTTAGCCTCTATGAGATGTTCTATGACATCCGGAATCTGCTCGTCCTCGGACGCGTGGCTTCCGGCATCGGCGGCGAGCGCATCGTGTCCGAATGCCAGCGTGTACTGAACGAGGAATATCCAGAGCTTTCGCGGAAGCTGCGCGTCATGCTGCCGGATGAAAACTTCCGCCGTGTCGGTCAGTCAATGGCGGCGGCCAGCTTGCCGGATATCCGCTGAGCGCACCGGAAAGGAGTCAATTTATGTTACATCTGAATCTGATCCGGGTGAGATCACCCGAGGAAATGGCCCGCGCTGCGGCAGATATGTTTGAAGATCTCATCCGGGCAAAACCAGCGTGCGTATTAGGGCTTGCTACCGGCTCGACGCCGCTGCCCCTCTACCGCGAGCTGATTGCACGCGAGCAGGGAGGAAAAATCGACTTTTCGCGCGTGCGTTCGGCAAATCTGGACGAGTACAAAGGGTTAGCGCCCAACCAGCCGCAGAGCTACCGCCGCTTCATGCAGGAAAATCTGTTCGACCATATTTCCATCAAGCCCGAAAATACCATCGTCCCGGACGGTTTGGCAGCCGATATCCCTGCCATGTGCGAAGCTTATGAGCATCAGATCGAGGACTGGGGCGGCGTGGACATTCAGCTGCTCGGTCTCGGGCACGATGGACACATCGGCTTTAACGAACCCTGCGACCATTTCCCGGTCATGACGCATGAGGTAACGCTCACCGAAATGACGCGCGAGGCGAATAAACGCTTCTTTGATTCACTGGAAGACGTTCCGACCTCCGCCATCACGATGGGCATCGGCACGGTCATGTCCGCACGGAAGATCTTAATGATCGTCACCGGTGCAGATAAGGCGGAGATCCTCCATCAGGTCTTCTTCGGATCGGTCAAGCCCGAGGTTCCCGGCTCCATTCTGCAGTTCCATCCCGACGTGACCGTGATCTGCGACGAAGCGGCGGCAAGGTTTGTGGAGGAATGATATGCTTTTTAAGAATGCCAATATTTTCGTGGGCGGTCAGTTCCAACATGGCTCCTTCCGCGTAGAAAACGGAAGATTTGCCGAGATTTTGACCACGGTCCCCGCAGAGGACGGCATTGATCTGAATAACCAGTACGTCATCCCCGGGCTGGTCGACGTCCACAATCACGGTAACTCCGGTGCGGACTTTTCAGACGGCGACTATGACGGCCTTGTGAAAATGGCGCGTTATCTCGCGCAAAACGGCGTGACGAGCTTCGCTCCCGCGTCCATGACGCTGCCCTACGACGTGCTGGAGGCTGCGTACAAGACAGCTGTACAGTTTAGGAGAGAACAGCCGGAGGGTTGCGCCCATCTCATGGGCATCCACATGGAGGGACCGTTCTTCTCGGAAAAGAAAAAGGGCGCGCAGAACGGCGCATACCTGAGAGATCCGGACTTTGCTGCATTCAAACGGCTTTATGACGTCTCCGAGGGCCTTATCCGCATTGCGGACGTGGCAGCGGAGCTGCCCGGTGCGGTGGAATTTACCGAAAAAGCGTCCCAGCTCTGCACCGTCTCCATCGCGCATACGGACTGCACCTATGAAGAGGCAACGGCAGTGTTTGACGCGGGCGCGTCCCATCTGACACACCTCTACAACGCCATGCCCGGCATCCACCATCGCAAGCCCGGTCCCATCGGGGCTGCCTCAGAACGGGAAAATGTCATCGCAGAACTCATCTGCGACGGCCAGCACATCCACCCGAGCGCGGTGCGCATGGCGTTCAAGCTGTTTCCGGGCAGGGTCTGCCTCGTTTCCGACGCGCTGCGCTGCTGCGGGATGCCGGACGGGCAGTACACCCTCGGCGGACAGGCCGTGTTCCTGCATGGCGGCGTAGCGAAGCTCGCAGACGGCACACTCGCAGGCTCCGCGACAAATCTCTATGACTGCATGAGAAAAGCGGTCGAATTTGGCATCCCGAAGGAGCAGGCGATTTTGTCTGCGACGCTCATTCCCGCGCGAGAGATCGGACGCGAGAAAGAGATCGGCTCCATCGAATCCGGCAAGCTGGCTGACTTCGTTGTTTGCGACGAGGGGCTGAGGCTTGCCAGGGCGTTTACGGGTGGAAAACAGATTTGTGAATAAAGGGAATGCAGCATGAAATATGAGCTTCTACATTTAAAGCAATTTTTTCCGAACCTTGGGACTCAAAGCGGAGATCCGCTTGTTAAGGTATATCTTCCGGATAATTTAACGGAAATGGGACGCGATGATGAGCAGCATCCTTGCCTGATCGTTTGCCCCGGCGGAGCCTATGAGTTTTGCAGTCAGCGGGAGGCCGAGCCGATCGCATTTCACTTCCTGCCGGAAGGATTCAACGTGTTTGTCCTGTTGTACTCTGTTGCACCGCATCACTATCCGGCACAACAGTGCGAGGCGGCAGCCCTGATAGAACTGATCAATCAAAACGCGGATATATGGCACTGTGACACAGGTCGAATTGTGCTTATGGGTTTCTCAGCAGGCGGGCATCTTGCCGCGCAGTACGCAACGTCATATGATTCCAGCACGATTCGTACAGTAATTCCGAACAGCAAGCCGGTGCAAGCGACAGTCCTGGGTTATCCGGTGATCACGGCAGATCCGAAATGGACGCACCAGATCAGTATGACTGCGTTAACAGGAAAAGCGCATTGTTCATCAGAGGACCTTTATCTATTTTCTTGTGAGAAGCACGTTCGTGCAGATACGCCGCCAACCTTTTTATGGCATACTGCGGAAGATGAATGCGTCCCGGTGATGAACAGCCTGCTATATTCGCAAGCACTTGCAGCGAATCATGTTCCGTTTGAGCTCCATGTTTTCCCGCAGGGAGAACACGGGCTTTCAACAAGCGACCGGCAAACGATCCACAACGCCGGAGAGGTGCATCAATACGACCACATATGGCTGGATTGTGTCAAGAGCTGGTTGAACGTTACGTTGAAACGCTAAATCCGTGAGTATTCTCGCGGATGCCACTATGCTGCCATATCGTGCGCCACCAACGCTGCGTAATAGCTGCTCATCGTGCTTGGTGCGTTGAACAGCGCGGTCAGCAGATATTGCCGGATATTCCGAATCCGCGTTGTGTTCTGCTTCAGGCAGTCCATGACGAAACGGATATGTTCGCTGTTCAGCTTCAGCAGCTTCGACCGCACGACCTCAGCCGGGTAGTCATTGCCTGCAACGCGAATTCGGCTGCGGGTGCTGCAAACTGTCTCCTGCAGCAGATCGACGATCTCGTCAAGCTGCTCCCGGTCAACGTGAGGATCGCTTGCCAGAACGTCATAGTCGATATTCTCCAGAATCAAGTCCCGATAGCGTTCAAACGATTCCTTCGCTTCCGTTCGCTTCTGCGCGGTAACGTCCGGAA
>ENA-OZAB01000544-OZAB01000544.1-human-gut-metagenome-genome-assembly--contig:-NODE-544-length-20573-cov-6.130471_pt1 | contig 20573 bp, 23 predicted proteins | sample MGYA00243297_ERZ653491 | MGnify/ENA primary metagenome ERZ653491 (study PRJEB26926, sample SAMN06165154) | human gut metagenome | biome: ENVO:00009003; feature: ENVO:2100002; material: ENVO:00002003... | reverse complement strand
ACGAGATCATGCCTAGTCTCGTGGGCTCGGAGATGTGTATAAGAGACAGGCCTGCGCGTGACCGGCATGGCCGGCCCCACCACCCAGCGCCTGCTCTACGGCGGAACCGCCGAAAGCGGCAGCTATTCCAAATTGGAACTGGGCGACTCGGGCTCGGCGGTGGAACGGCTGCAATACGCGCTGTATGAGCTCAAATACTACGACGGCAACATCACCGGCAAGTATGACGCCGCCACCCAAAGCGCGGTCATGGTCTTCCAGGAGTGCAACGGGCTGGCCATCGACGGCGTGGCCGGCCAGGACACCCAGCGGCGGCTGTTTAGCAGCGCGGCGCTGCCCTGCAACATCTGACAAAGCGCATCCAAGGCCCCTGCGGGCGTTTTCCGCGGGGGCCTGATTGCGTTTGGCGGCGTTCCATGATACAATTTGGACAACGGAAGGAGGCCGCGCCGATGAAACGAATGCTAACGGTATGGCTGGCGCTGCTGGCGGCTCTGCTGCCGCTGTGCGCCCAGGGCGAAGAATGGGAAATCACGCTGCCCCAAGGCGCCCAGCTTTGCGCCCTGGAGGACGCGGCGTCGCTGGAAGCGCCCGAGGGCCTGGAGCCCATGTACGCGCTCATGCGCGAGGGCCAGAGCGATTCGCAGGTGTGGGTGGCGCGCATGCCGCACGGCCGGGCGCTGGCCAGCATCAGCCGCACGGACATGGGAAGCGAGGGAAGCGCGCAGGAGCTTTTGGCGCTTTGGCCGCGCATGGCGCAGGCGCTGGCGCCCGAGGCTTTGTACGTTGACGAGGACGAGTCCTGCGCAAAAATCGAAACGCGCTACGGCCGTCAGGCCCTGGTGGTCCATACCAGCGTGGTGCTCGACGGCGACGGGATGCTGATGGTGGAGCTCAGCGGCACGGCGTTTTATGTGGGCACGGAGCTGGTGGAAATTTGGACGGTGTGCCCGGCGGAGCCGGGATACCTCTACGACGACGAGGCCCGCAAGGAATACAACCTGGACCGCACGTACCTCAGCGCGTACCTCGGCGGGCTGACGTTTGAGGAAACGGCGACGGAGGGGCGCGCGGGAACCTACGAGGATCCGTCGGGGTTTTTCAGCGTCGACCTGAGCGCGGGCTTTACCGTGCTGGACAGCGCGAGCGCCCAGGAGGACGTGCAGGCGGCGCGCGAAGCCTTTTGCGGCTTGAACGCGCAGGGCGCGGACGCGCTGTTTGACGTATGGCTGGCGGATTTGGACACCTCCACCCTATTGCTCAGCGCGGACGGCAGCGTGGCCGCGCAGGTGATCATGCAGCCCGGCTTTCCGCCGTTTGATTTGGCGGAGCTGCAGGCCATGAGCGCCGAGGTCGAGGCGCTGCTGAACACCCGCTTCGACGAGGTGACCCCCCTGCTCACCGACGGCGTCGCCGAGGTTTGCGGGCTTTCCCACGCCAACATGGGCTTTTGGCTGCGCAAGGGCGAATGCGGCCTGTACCTGGATATTTTGGCCACGGTGGACGCAAGCAACATCCTGCGCGAGGTGGATATCTTTCTTGTGGACGGGCATGACAGCGCCAGCCAGTACGAAGCCTGGCACGCGCTTTTGCGCACCCTGCAATACAACTGGCCAGAGTAAAACAAGGAGGCTTGCCCGTGGAAACGCTCAGCATCGTCGTGCCCTGCTATAACGAGGAGCAAGTGCTCCCCGAGACGATGAAGAGGCTTGGAGAAAAGCTCGTTTCGCTTCAGGAGCGGGGTCTTGCGTCTGAGGACAGCCGCATCCTCTTCGTGGACGACGGCTCGGCAGACCGCACCTGGGAGATGATCAAGCAGGCGCACGAGGCCTATCCCATCTTCACCGGCCTGTCTCTGGACCAAAACCGTGGTCATCAGACTGCACTGACCGAGGGACTCATGGCAGCCCGCGCTGAGCGCGCTGTCTCCGTCTCGATCGACGCCGACCTGCAGGACGACGTGGACGCCATAGACGCCATGGCAGAAAAGCACGCCGCCGGAGCGCACATAGTGTGCGGCGTGCGAGCCAGCCGCCAGACCGACACATTCATGAAGCGCTTCACTGCCAGGGCTTATTACAGGCTCATGCGCTTTTTCGGCTCCAATCTCATTTACGACCACGCGGACTTCCGGCTCATGGACCCGGAGGCGCTGGACAGGCTTGCGCTCTACCACGGCGACGACCTCTTTCTGCGAGGGCTCATCACCCGTCTGGGCTTCCCCTGCGAGACGGTGAGCTATGACAGGGCCGAGCGTTTTGCGGGCGAGAGCAAGTATACGCTCAAAAAAATGCTCAAGCTGGCCCTCAAGGGCATGGAGAGCGGACGCACGAAGCCGATGAGCGTCCCGCGCGAGCCCTACGGCCACACGAGGGAGGCGCTGGAGTTTTGAGCGAGTGCCGTGACTGCCCGAGAAACTGCGGCGCCGAACGCGAGAGAGGCGCGCAGGGACGCTGCCGCTCGGGATACCTGCCCCGTGCGGCCAGGGCCGCGGCGCACTTCGGCGAGGAGCCCTGCATAAGCGGTACACGCGGAAGCGGCACCATCTTTTTCACCGGCTGCGCCCTCGGCTGCGTCTACTGCCAGAACCGTGAGATAGCCAAGGGCGGCGGCGTGGAGCTGACCGTGCCGAAGCTGCGTGAGGTCATGCTTCGTTTGCGCGACACGGGCGTACACAACATCAGTCTCGTAACAGGCTCACACTTCGTCCGGCCCATCGCTGAGGCGCTGTCAGGGCTGGAACTGGGCGTACCCGTTGTGTGGAACAGCTCGGGCTATGAGAGCGTCGAGACGATCAAATTGCTCGATGGCCTGGTGCAGATATATATGCCGGACTTCAAGTATTCTCTCCCCGATGCCGCGAGGAGATACTCCGACGCGCCGGATTACCCCGAGGCAGCCTCTGCGGCGATACTCGAAATGTTCCGCCAGGTCGGGGTCTACCGCATGGACGAGGACGAGATACTTCAGTCCGGCGTGCTCATCAGGCACCTGATATTGCCCGGACAATTGGAAAACTCGCGCGGGGTCATAGACTGGGTGGCGGAGCACTTCCCGATGGGCGGCGTGCTGTTCTCGCTCATGGGCCAGTACACTCCCATGCCGGGCGTCGCGGAGCAGTTTCCGGAGCTTGGCCGGGGCGTGACGGAGGCTGAGGCGAACGCACTATACGAGTACCTGCTCGAGCGCGGCATAGAGGATGGCTACTGGCAGGAACCGGAGGCCGCGGGCGAGGACATGATACCCGCCTTTGACGGAACCGGCGTTTTGGATTGACAAATCCCGCGCCGGGGTTTTTAATTGATGTAATTGGTACAATTATAGATAAATTGGAGGAAATGACATGGATTACAAGGAAGTTCTTGAGAAGGCACGCGGCAACATAGGCCCCTACTGCAAAGCATGTCCGGTGTGCAACGGCAAAGCCTGCGGCAACTCCATGCCCGGCCCCGGCTCCAAGGGTCCCGGCAACGGCGCCGCAAGGAACTATGACGCCTGGCAGAAGGTGTTTGTCAACATGGACACCATCTGCTCCAACGCCGCGCCGGATACGAGCTTCAAACTCTTCGGTCACGACTTCGCGCTGCCTGTTTTCACCGCTCCCATCGGCGCGCTGCCCATGCACTACAGCGACGCTTACAACGACTTCGCCTATAACGACATCCTCATCCCGACGGCCGTGGAGTGCGGCTCCGCCTCCTTCACCGGTGACGGCGTTGACCCCGAGATCATGAAGCGCTCGGCGGCTGCCATGGCCAAGGTCGGTGGCATCGGCATCCCGACTATCAAGCCCTGGAACAATGAGGCCGTTTTTGAGAAGCTGGATGTCCTCAACGAGCTCGGCATCTTTGCCGCGGCAATGGACATAGACGGCGCGGGCCTGCCCTTCCTCAAGGCCATGAACCCGAACGCAGGCTCCAAGCCGGTGGCCGACCTCAAGGCCGTCATCGACTACGCCAAGATGCCCTTCATTATCAAGGGGATAATGACTGTCGCGGGCGCCCAGAAGGCTGTTGAGGCCGGCGCTGCGGGCATCGTTGTCTCGAACCACGGCGGGCGCGTGCTCGGTCAGACCCGCGCCACCGCCGATGTGCTGCCCGAGATCGCCGAGGCAGTCGCCGGCAAGTGCGTCATCTTCGTGGACGGCGGCATCAGGACCGGCGTGGACGTGTTCAAGGCCCTGGCCCTGGGCGCGGACGCGGTGCTCATCGGCCGTCCCTTCGTCCCGGCGGTCTATGGCGGCGAGGCCGAGGGCGCAAAGCTTCTCTTCGCCAAGCTGAAGGCCGAGCTGGTCGATACGATGACGATGTGCGGCGCGCACAGCCTGGCCGAGATCACTGCCGAAAAGGTCTACATAGACAAATGAACCGCGTAAAAGCGGGGCGCGGGCGGCGTTTGCTGCCCGCGTTCCTTCTGATTTTCGCTCTGCTGCTCCCCTGCCCCGCCGCCGCGCTGGACCTTGAAGAAGAGCTCGGTCCACTCTTTGAGGAGTACCGCCTGACGGAAAATAACTTCGCCATGGGTTTCCGCTCCATGCACGACGGGACGGAGTACTGGTATAACGAGGACAAGCTGTTCGAGACCGCGAGCCTCTACAAGCTGCCGCTCAATATGTATTTTTACGAGCTCGAGGCAGCCGGCGAGCTTAGTCCGGAGGACAAGGTGTCAGGTATCGAGCTGTCCCGCTGCCACGAACTAAGTCTTGTGAACTCCAACAACGAGATATCCATGGCGATGGTGGACCGGCTCGGCTCCTATGCAGAGCTCAAGCGCATCGCGCTGGGCTACTGCGGCATGAGCGAGGAGGAGGCCGGGCCGGACTATTACCCTTCCGTTGGCTTCACAGCCCGGATGATGGTAGGCATCCTGCAATATCTCTATGACCGCCCCGAAACCTTTGCCGAGCAGATAGCGCTGATGAAAACCGCGCAGCCGGACGAGTACCTGCGCAGCGGCAGCTGCGAGTACGAGATCGCCCAGAAGTACGGCGCCAAGGTCTATGACGACGGCATACTGAACGTCTGCATCGCGGGAATCGTCTACACTGACGAGCCCTTCCTCGTTGCGATATATACCCACGGCGTGGGCGGCGCGGGCGAGCTCATGGGCAAGATCTGCGACATGCTCGTCGAATACGAAGAGGAGCGTCAGGCCCCCGAGCCCTCCCCGGAACAAACTCCCGAGGTCTCTCCCGCCCCCGGCACTGACCTCAAAGAGCTTCTGTGCCTGACCTTACGCATGGCGCTCAGACTTGCATTTATATGACGACCCGAATAGAAACCGCCTCCGCAGCTGTTCTGTACTGCGAAGGCGGTTTTGCCATGTCCTGCTTGCGGCACGGCGAGGCAGTGGTATAATGGATGCGCATATAAGGGAGGCGTTAAAATGTTTGACATATTGATATGCGGAGCCTTGATAGTGGATGGCTCCGGGTCCGAGGGCTATATTGGCGACGTTGGAGTCGAGGGTGGCAAAATATCCGCCGTCGGCAGACTGGGCGGGGCCGCCGCCGTTGAGGTCATTGAGGCGGAGGGCCGCTGCCTCACGCCCGGCTTCATTGACATACACCGCCACGCAGACGCCGCGCTGTTTCGTCACGACTGGGGTCGTGCGGAGCTCGCCCAGGGCCTTACAACTATAATAAACGGCAACTGCGGTCTGTCGCTCGCTCCCGTTTGCGGCGCGCACGCGGTGGAGATACAGCGATACCTCTCCCCCATCGTCGGCGAGCTGCCGGAGGGGCGCGAATTCCCGTCCATGGCCTCATACCAGGCCCAGGCGCGCGAGGCGGCGCCGCCTGTTAACACGTTCATGCTCGCCGGGATGGGTACGATACGCGCCTGTGCCGCCGGTTTTTCGGACTTTCCGCTCACAGCTGAGCAATATGCCCGTGTACACAGGCTGCTGGAGGAATCTCTGGCTGGGGGAGCAATAGGCGTCTCGCTCGGCCTCGGCTATGCGCCGGAGTGCTTTTACGACACTGAGGGCCTCATACGTGCGCTTGAGCCCCTGCGCGGCTCGAGCACCGTCGTGACCGTGCACATGCGCCAGGAGGGCGACGGGGTTGTGGACGCCCTGCGCGAGATGCTGGCCGTGGCCCGTGAGCTCAGGATGCCGCTCGAAATAAGCCACCTCAAGGCCATAGGCAGACGCAATTGGCGCAAGTCCGTCCCGGAGATGCTGCGGCTGATAGGCGAGGCCCGCCAGGACGGCCTGGACATCATGTGCGACGTTTACCCCTACCCCGCCGGCTCGACGCAGCTCATACACGTCCTGCCGCCGGAGTACCAGGCCGGCGGCACGGAGGCGCTCACCGCCGCGCTGCTCGACCCTCTGACGCGCGAGAGGATGCGCAAGAGGATGGAAACGGGCTCGGACTTTGAAAACATCTCGCTGCTGGTGGGCTTTGAAAACATACGCGCCACCTCGCTGCACAGGCCTGAGAACCTGGAATTCGAGGGCCGTTCGATAGCCGAGATTGCAGCGTCCAAGGGCAGCTCTGATTTTGACGCGCTGTTCGACCTTCTGGCCTCGGAGCACTGCGCCGTCTCGATGATAGACTTCATCGCGGACGAGGAGGACATCTGCGATATACTCCGCGCGCCATTTTCGGGCGTGATTTCCGATGCGACCTATCCCGCTTCCGGCCTGCTTCATCCGAGGGTCTACGGGACCTACCCGCGCCTGTTTGAGCGCTATGTGCTCGGGAAGGGCGTACTCAGTCTGCCAGAGGCCGTGCGCAAGGTGACGCGCCAGCCGGCGGACAGGTTCGGGCTGAGGACAAAGGGCCGCATAGAACCGGGCGCGGACGCGGATCTCTGCCTGTTCGACCCCTCCGCCCTGCGCGAGCGCGACAGTTACGAGCACCCGGAAACTCTCGCCACCGGCATGGACTACGTACTGGTCGGCGGCAGGCCCGCCATAGCCGAAGCCCGCTTTACCTTCTAGGCGTAGCCGCTCCCGCGAGCTGCCACATTGCTTCGGCAAGGATTATGCCGGAGATAGTGTCTACGATAACGTGCTGCTTTACCGTAAGCGTGGACACGGCGACGGCAAAAGCCATGATAAGCGATGCGTGTCTGTACCAGGCTGGCACCCTCCGTTCTCCGCGAATGCCGGCCCAGCACAGCCAGCTTACCGCGCAGTGCAGCGAAGGAAACAGGTTGTTAGGCTCATCTATGGAATACAGCAAGCGCACCGCGCTCTCCCATATGCCGCCGCCCGTCACCTCCGGGCGCTCCATCGCAGCCGGCAGCACCACGAACGACAGCAGGCATATGCCCTTCATCAAAAAGTCCGCCAGATAAAACCTCAGCGCCGCGGTCCTTTCCAGTCTCGCACAGATGACATAGTTCACCGCCCAAAACACAAAGCAGCCTATGTATATCAGCACCGTCCAGGGCAGAAAAGGTATGCGCTCATCCAGCGGCAGCGACATGTCCAGCTGCGGCAGTCCCCGGGCCAGATAACGTCCGCCGTAAAACACCAGCTCGTTCCATGCCAGAGCCAGCAGCGGCAATGCCACCCAGTATTTATATCTGTTCTCAGTCCTCATCTTTGTCCACACCAAGGCCGACCCACATGCCCTGAGTCACCCTGAACTCTCCATGTCTCTCAATATATGTCCGCACCTCTGGCAGCAGGCTCATGCGCCCGTGCTCAAAGAATTGTACGATGGTCGAACCGGCCAGCTCGAAGCGGCCCATCTCATCTCCCCTGCGGCAGCGCGCGTTCTCCCGCTCGTTCACAATCCCGCCAACCGCAAAGGCGCCCACCGCCGTCTGTACCACAGGCCCGAAGTTTTCCGTTGCCAGCAGAGTCCAGCAACGACGGTTCAGCGTGTACACCGGGTACTTCGCGCAAGCCGCGGGCTGTACGCTGTGAAGTTCGCCCGGGATATAGTGGTTATCACCCTGGTAGCCGTCGTCTATGTAGCAGTAGCGGTGATAGTCAGCCGGGCAAAGGCGGTATATAAGACAGTCTCCGCCGCCAAATCGCGCGGCCAGTTCCGCGTCTCCCAGCAGGTCGCTCAGCTTGTAGCGCGAGCCCTTTATCTCGAACCCGCTGTCCCCGTCCACAGGAAAGGCGCTCAGCCAGCCGTCGCAGGGGCTTATCAGGTGCTGCGGCGTCATGTCTGCCAGCAGATACCTGCGGCGCCGCGCGAAGAAGTCGCGAAAGCTGCGGTAGCTGCGCAGCTGTTTTTTGTCCACCCTCAGTCCGTGGCGTCCGGCATACCAGCGGATGAAGGGCTTTGACAGCGGTGACTTCAAAAAGCCCACAACCAGCCTGTCCGCCCTGCCCTTCTGCATAAGCCGGAGCACGGCGCGGCCTGTGCCGGTCCCGTACAGGAAGCGCACGGCGGCGCTGTTTCCGTTTGCACTCATATGTCCACCCAGGCAAGCAGCAGCAGAAGCTCCGCCCCGCCGCAGACGATCATGCCGATCTTCCCCGGCAAGGCGGGCTTTTTCAGCTTGAACGGCGTCAGGAAGGCCGCCGCCATGAGTACAAGCAGCACCGGACCCAACTTGTCCGCCGGCCAGCGGCAAAGCTTCGCCAGGCCCACGAGTGCGGGCAGCAGCAGCGCGGCGGAGGTGACGGGCAGGCCAAGGTACTCCTCCCGCGCACCGCCGCTCAGCTCCTGGCGCTCCTCCTCGTCCACGTTGAACCAGGCCAGCCGGATGAGCGCGCAGAGCAGGTACGCCGCCCCTATGTAAAAGCTCGGTGCGCTCTGCCCCGCCACTTGGTAGACGATGACAGCCGGCAGAACACCGAAGCAGATGAGGTCGCTCAGCGAGTCTATCTGTATTCCAAAGCGCTTCTGCTGTTTTGTACGCTCCATCGTCGAGGCGATCTTGCCGTCGAACATGTCGCAAACTCCGGAGATCATAAGGCAGAGCAGCGCCGCCTGAATGTTCCCTCCCATGGCAAAACTCAGGCCCAAAAAGGACACTAGCATGCCGATATAGGTCAGGATGACAGTGTAGTTGTATATGCCCAGCATATCGTCCACTCCCAAATCAAATTATGTGCGCGAAGAACAGGCTGTAGGCCAGGATGCACCAGGGCTTTGCCACAACGATTATCCAGGTGAAGCGCCGCGCGGACATGCCAGTTAGCCCGGAAAAATAGCAGAGAAAATCATCCGGAGCAAGCGGGAGCAGTATTGCCAGAAAGAGCACGACTGTATAGCTCTTTTTCCTGTTGACCCACTCGACGCAGGACTGATACTTTTCCATCGGCACCATTTTCTTCACCAACGCCACGCCGAAGCGCCGCGCCAGGAGAAAGGCCGCTATTGAGCCCACGCTGATGCCGATGTAGTTGCACCAAAACCCGCCCAGAGCGCCGAAGAGGCTGGCGCCGACGATACATCCCAGGAAACCAGGCAGCACCGGCAGCACGACCTGCAGCGCCTGTATGAGCGTCAGTATGGCTGGTCCGTAGAGGCCGAAGCCTTCTATGTACTCGCGGAGGCTGTCAACTGAGCCAAACCTGCCCTCTGCCCAGCCTCGAACAAGGAACAGCACCGAAAACAGCAGCAAAAATACCAGCAGCGCCGTCAGGACTACCTTCAACTTCCCGGCGAATCTCTCCATCCCAGCTCCCTCCATTTACTTCGCTTCGGCAAGTTTAGCGCAATAATCTGAACCGGCGCCTTAATAAGTTCTGAAGAAATCTGAAATTTGGTCCCGGCCTATAGGCCGGGCATGGTATGATGTAATATAATGTGCGCACGAAAGGGGTGGAGACATGGCTCAGAAGATTTTGTTTGCGGACGACGATCCCGAGATCCGCGAGGTGCTCAGGCTCCTGCTCAGCAGCGAGGGCTATGAGGTCTCCGAGGCCTCCAGCGGCTCCGAACTGCTCGAAAAACTGGATGACGGCGTAGATCTTGTCATACTCGACGTCATGATGCCCGGTCTCGGCGGCTACGCGGCCTGCGCCGAGATACGGACCCGCTCCGCCGTACCTGTTCTCTTCCTCACGGCCAAATCGCAGGACTCGGACAAGACGATGGGCTTTTCCGTCGGCGGTGACGACTACCTCGTGAAACCCTTCTCCTATTCTGAACTCATTTCCCGGGTAAAGGCCATGCTCCGGCGCTACTATGTCTATGGCTCCAAGGCCAACGCCGCGAGCACCGTCATACACTGCTGCGGGAACGTCGAGATAGACACCGCACAGGCAACCGTCACCCGCGATGGGCGCGAGGTAGCGCTCACGGATACGGAATACCGCATCCTGCTCCTGCTCGCCTCGCATAGGAAGAAGATCTTCTCCGTGCAAAACATCTACGAGAGCATCTGGAACGAGCCGTATTTCTACAGCTCAAACAACACCGTCATGGTCCACATCCGCAACCTCCGGCGCAAGCTGGACGACGACCCGCAGAACGCCAGGATAATCCGCACCGTCTGGGGAAAGGGCTACCGCATTGAATAACAGGCTAGGCATAAAACACGGCGTCAGCATACAGCTGATGGGCGCAGTGCTCATATCCCTCGCCGCCGCGGCCGCGGCCTTCTTTGCCATATACCTGCTGGGCAGTGTGGTGCTGGACCGGACGGTCTACGGGATGAGCTTTGTCCGCAGCATGTCGGACCAGCAGTTCGCGCTGCTGGAGACCTACGTCGAGGACGAAGAGGTCACGCCCGGCAACCTTCGTCCCCTGGACATCTGGTGTGGGCGCGGCAGTAAGGTATATCTGTCCATCTACGTCGGGGACAACATCATCTATGAGTCACAGCTGACCTCAAAGGCGCGTCCAATAATTTCAAACTATGACCCTGAGCTCGAGGACCCGGAACGCGAATACGAGCTGACCCTCAGCGACGGCACGGTCACGCGCGCCTTCCTCTACTATTATGCCGGCGACGCCTATTACTATTGGCTGATAGTCGTGGCCAGCGTCACGGGCTTTGCGCTGTTTTCCCTGCTGTTCATTACATTCGTACACAGGAAGCTGTCCTACATCATGCAGTTGAAGGACGAACTGGACATCCTCGCAGGCGGCGACTTGAACTACAAGGTAACGGTCCGGGGTAACGACGAACTGAGCGAGCTCGCCCGCGGCATAGACGAGATGCGTCGCTCCATACTTGAGCACCAGAAGGCAGAGGAAAAGATGCGCGCAGCAAATTCCGCCCTTGTTACCGCAATGTCTCACGACCTGCGCACCCCGCTGACCTCACTGCTCGGCTACCTGGAACTGATGGACAGGGGAAAATACAAAGACGAGGCACAGCTCAAGCACTTCATAAGCCGCAGCCTTGAAAAGACGCTCCGCATAAAGGGCATGGCCGACAAGCTCTTTGAGTATTTCCTGGTCTACTCCTCGGAATGGGGTCCTCCTGTGACCGAACTGCTGGACGCCGACGAGCTTGTGCAGCAGTTCTGGGGCGAGTATGCCTTTTCTCTGGAAAACGAGGGCTTCCTCGTTCGGCACGAGCTTGAACCGCTAAATGGCAAACTCCGGACAGATACAGCGCTGCTGCGCCGCGCCTTTGACAACCTTTGCTCCAACCTGTACAAGTATGCGGACCGCGGAGCTGAGATAAGGATACTATGCCTCCGTGTTGGCGACAGTCTCAGTTTATCCGTCTCAAACGGCATCTCACCCGAGCGGGGGCTGAAGGAGAGCACGAACATAGGCCTTAACACCTGTGCCAGGATAATTGACCACCATGGCGGAAGTTTCAGCTATTTCGAGGAAGATTCAACGTTCACCGTCTGCATATCGCTGCCACTTGAGTGAATGCCGCGGCGTCCGGACTGACCGCTTATACGCATAGAAAGCGCCGGAAGGGCTCTGCTGCCCGTTCCGGCGCTTGTATTATTGTTGGAAGGTCGCTTTTAGGTGACCGGAATTTCTTCGCAGTTGGTGCATATATCCCGCTCGGAAGAACCGTTGCAGCTGACGAAGGTATCCCCGACCGTGGCGATGGCGCCGAACTCGACAGGCACCGCCACGCAGATGTCCTGGGTAATGGTGAAAACGCAGGAGCCATTTTTCAGTCCGCCGCAGACCTCGCGGCCCGGGGTCACTACGGGTTCGCCGCAGCATTTGGTCATAGTCACACCAGTCTGGGCGAAGGGCGTAACGGTGACGGGAACGCAAATAGAGGCAGACTGATAGCCCACAGCAGGGCAGGTCTGGGTCTCGTTCAGCACATTGGCATTGATTTCCGACATTCGATAGTCTCCTTTCCGGCCAAGGCCATTCTCATCCTATGCTCAAGCAACTCAAAGGTTCACAGCCTCCGGTGCACGCTTCTCTCTTTCATCCGGGCAAATCGTGACCTTGTCACAGTTCAGTCCGCGTGGCAGCAGTATAATAGCGGCATCAAGCTCAATGGAGGAGTTATATGGTCCCGATCAAGAGGAGAAAAAAAGCTGAAGTGGATGAGGCCTCATGCGTGGCCTGCGGTTGTTGTGTCAAGGTCTGCCCCATGACTGCCATAGAGATTTTTCACGGAGTCTCCGCGCGGATAGATAAGGGAAAGTGCGTGGGATGCGGCAAGTGCGTAAAGGAATGTCCTGCAAGCGTGATCGAGCTGCGGGAGGTGCAGGCATGAAGAAACGTTGGTACGACTATCTATGGATAGCTTCCCTGCTCTACCTCGCTCTGGGCTTTTTCAATATACTGTTTGCTTGGCTGGGTCTGCTCTGCTTCTTTATTCCCCTCATAATTTCAATAGTCTCGGGGACAAAGGCATATTGCAACCGTTACTGCGGCCGCGGACAGCTTTTTGCCCTGCTTGGCGGACGTTTTGGCCTCTCGCGCAGACGGGACATACCAAAATGGATGAAAAGCAAGGCTTTCCGTTACGGGTTTCTGGTCTTTTTCTTCACCATGTTCTTTCTGATGCTCTGGAACACATACCTGGTCTTTGCCGAGGTACGGGACATGAAGCAGGTCGTCACCCTGCTTTGGAGCTTCAAGCTGCCATGGCACTGGGCATATCACGGGACGCTCCTGCACAACGGAGTCGCACAGTTCGCGTTTGGCTTTTATAGCATCATGCTGACCTCAACCATACTCGGCCTTGTGACGATGCTGCTGTATAAGCCCAGAAGCTGGTGCGTATATTGTTCGATGGGCACGATGACGCAGCTAATCTGCAAGGCTAAGTGCGGCATCGGTGTTGACAGGACAGTCGAGTCTGATTATACTTGTTGCAGAAGCTGAAAACAGTTTGAATAACATTAAAAAGGAGAATCAATATTATGAAGTCCAAGTTCTATATCTGCCGTCATTGCGGCAACCTTATCGGTATGGTCAACGACTCCGGCGTCCCCGTAGTATGCTGCGGCGAGCCCATGAAGGCCCTGGTCCCCAACACTGTCGACGCCAGCGGAGAGAAGCATTTGCCCGTCGTCAGCGTTGAGAACGGCGTTGTCAACGTAAACATCGGCAGCGTGGATCATCCCATGGTCCCCGAGCACTACATCCAGTGGGTCTATGTCCAGACTGAAAAAGGAGGCCAGCGCAAGGTCCTCAACCCCGGCGACGCCCCCAAGGTCAGCTTTTGTCTCGGTGACGACAAGGCCGTCGCCGTCTACGCCTACTGCAACCTCCACGGCCTCTGGATGACCGAGGTCAAATAAAAGCGCAGCCAGCGATAAATGTAAACGGACCGTCCGAATGGACGGTCCGTTTTTGTGTTATTGGTCAGGCTTGCAGCTCTCTCAGGAGAAGAGAGAGAAGATAGCGGGGCCTATGGGGATACCGACTACCGCTATGCAGAGCGCCACGACGCCCTCTAGGATGAGGCCGTACTTATATACGCTCTTCGAGGAGATCCACTCGTCGTTACCATGCAGCATAGCGCCGGCCATGGAGCTCGAGGGGGTGATGAGGCCCTGAATGAGTTCAAGGCTGAACAGCGTGACCATGACCTGCGGGCTGTACTCTATGTTTTGCAGCAGCGTCATGCCGATAGGGACCATGATCGTGATGGAGACGATGTTGTTTATGACATTCGTCAGAGCCAGGCCGATCACCATGACGATGGCCATACTGACGAACGGGCTGCTGAGTGTCGTTATGGGCATGAGCAGAGTGGAGAGCATGTCGGGGATGCCGGTGGAGGCGTCCGTCAGCTTGCTGGAGACCTGCAGCGCCGCAGCAACAAGGACTACCATACCGTAGGGTATTCCGCTCTTTAGGCAGAGGCCGAAGTCGAACATCTTGCCGCCCTCGCCGTCGCCTATGAGCGAGAGGATGACGAGGATAACCGCAAAAGTGCCGGTGAAGCCGAGGTTAGACAGCAGCTTGGTGATGGTGAGCTCGGCGGGCAGGAAACTGGGCAGGATGAAAGCCACGCAGAAGAGCAGCGTGAAGAACGCCATAATCTTGTGCTTGCGTGTGACCTTGAGCTCGTCCTTGGAGATAAGGTCGTCGGGTATCACATAGTCGACCTTTATCCGGAGCAGGTACTTGCTGACAAAGTACATGGCAGCGATGACCACGACGCTCAGCAGAACGGTCAGCAGGATGTAGGGTACGGAACCGACCTCGACGCCGGGCGCTGCCGCGCACAGCATACCGAAGCAGATCTGCGTAAAGGCGTTGTACGGCATCACTATGCCGCCAAGGTAGGCGGATACCAGTATGCCAATGATGACAACCGCGGTGTAGGGGGTCTTTTTCTCCAGTTTGGCCCTGCGTACTACCTCGTAGAACATCTCCCAGGCCAGGATGATGATGCCAGTGGTGGCGCAGGTCACGGCGCAGGTCACGGCGGTGGCTATCCAGAAACCCAGGGCCATGGACCAGGGACCCCGCTTGGCAAACTTCCGGGAGAGCACATATTTGGCGATGAGCTCTATGAGTCCGCTTCTTTCAACGGCAAAGCAGAAAGCCAGGGCGATGAACACCATGTGGAGCGTGGCGTCTCCGAAAGTGGCCGAAAGCACGCCCGTGACGGTGTTTTCTCCGACGAAGCCTATGAGGACTATGCCGAGCACGCTGGGCCAAAAGACTTCTCCCACGGTCCATGCGTAAATGCAGCCGAGGAAGATGCCCAGGACCGCCATGCCGACCTCGGTCACAGAGCCGAACGGCGGGATGTAGCGGAACAGGAAGAACAGCGCAAGGATGACTATGGTATGTATTATCTTATTTTTTCCGGAACCCGAGGAGCTGAGATCTTTACTCATATCAATACACCTTTTCTAAATCATTTCTCAGACGCAGGTCCATCCGCCGTCACACGGCACCGAGATGCCAGTGACATATGAGGACTCAGGCGCCGCCAGGAAGAGCAGAGTAGAGTCAAGTTCGCCGGGTGCGCCCGGCCTTCTCATAGGGGTATGGCTCCTTATCCAGCCGCCCATCTGTTCCATGCGCTCAGGCGAATTGGATTCGGACTCAAAGAAACCCGGCAGGATGCAGTTTACGGTGACGCCCCGCTCAGCCCATTCCGCCGCAGCGGCCCTGGTGAAGTTTATCACCGCACCCTTGCAGGCGTGGTAGGCAGCAACATGTATCTCCTGCAGCCCACCGGCGCCCATGACGGATGATATGTTTATTATGCGCCCATAGCCGCGCTCAAGCATGTGCCTGCCAAAGTCCCTCGTACACATCATGACAGCGTCGAGGTCTACGGCCGTCACCGTTCGCCAGCCCTCAAGAGGATAGTTCTCGAGCGGGCTGGGGTAACCTCGTCCGGCGTTATTTACTAGTATATCCACATGTCCAAAGCGTTCAATCGCTGCATTTACGGCGTTTTCCACATCTGAGGGTATCGTCACGTCACAGCAGAGGGAAAGGACCTCAACGCCCGTCTGCCGTATGATCTCTTCGGCGACAGCGTCCTGCTTCTCCTTTCGGCGGCTCATGAGCACGAGATTCGCGCCCTGCCTGGCCAGGGCCATGGCAAATTGTCTGCCCAGGCCCGCGGAAGCGCCCGTCACGGCCGCTACCTGACCATGTAAGTCAAACATTTTCTCTCCTCCCCTGTTTTCATCAGTCTCTGGCGTCCATTCCGCCGTCTAGGCGTATGCCAGAACCGTTAACATGTGCGGAAAGCTCCGAGGCGAGATACAGCGCCATGAACGCCACTTCCTCGGGTCGGCAATAGCGCTTGTCCGGAGTACCGGCAGTCATGGCCGCCATGCGCTCTTCGTGGCCAGCAAGCTGAGGCATCTGCATTTCCTCTATGCGCTGAATCATGGGGGTGTCTATGCCGCCGGGGCAAATGCAGTTCACATGCACTCCGTAGGGCGCGAGCTCCAGCGTTGCCGACTTGGCAAGACCGTAGGTCGCGTGCTTGGAGGCGGAATACTGGCTCAGTCCGGGCGAACCAAGATAAGCGCCGTGGGAGCAGTTGATGACTATTGCGCCGCTGTGCTGCCGCTTCATGATGGGGGCCGTATACTTGAGCGCGTAGAGCACGCCGAAGGTGTTCACGGAGAACACTTGCATCCAGTTTTCCATGTCGGCGTCCTCGAGCAGACCGCGCTTGCCCTCGTAGCCCTGGTTAACGACCAGCGCGTCGATGCGTCCATAGCGGTTGTATGCGGCCTCGATGAAGCCCTTCACCTCGGCCTCTTCGCGCATGTCCACAACTCCGGTCATGATGCGCCCAGGCTCAAGGCCCAGCTCGGGAATGAAGGCGTCGAGCTTCGCCTGCGAGGTCGAACTCACCGCAATGCGGCAGCCCTCCTCAGCGAAAGCCCTCACAAGAGCCCTGCCGCAGCCTCCCGTTCCGGCGGTGATGACCACTACCTTGTCTTTTAGTTTCAGGTCCATTTCGCACCCCGCCCCTCAGTCTATCTTCGGCCCGGTGAGGGCGTAGACGTCGTACTGCACCATAAGCGGCGTCTTGGTCCTGTCTACGATGCCCACGCCGAAGCACTGGCAGCGGTTGAGCCAGAGGTAGTTTTCAGCCTCGGTCTCGAATTCAACGGAAGTGTAGATGTAGTTTATGTCGGGGAAAATGCCCTTGCAGTAGTTCTCAAACCCGCCTTTGCCGGTGTCCATCTTGCCCGTGTAGTGCATATAGATCTCCGCGCCGTCGTCCGTGCGTATCATGGTGCGGACATCCGGCATGGAGACGCCGTCCGTTCTGACGACGCACCAGTCGCCGCCCCCGGGGGCGAGCTCGCCGTTGACCTTGTCGCCCCAGACACGGCCGTCTGTGATGTATCCAATCTGCCTGAGTCCGAAGGGGGATTTGGGCATCCTATAGAAGTCGCCGATGTTCGCGTAATAGGAAAACAGATATTCAAAACCGAATTTATTCAGCATACCGGTCCACCGCCCCTTCAAAAGTCCTGCAGCGACATTGCCGCATAGAAGCCCTCGCGTATGGCGTTACCGGCCTTGGCCGGCTCCATGCAGTCGCCTATGATGGTGGTCTTTGTCGGATAGGCGTGGAGCACGGCGTCCGCGAGGCCCATATTGCGCTTGCGCCCGAATGCGCCTACGACCACGTCCGCAGGCAGGACGCGGATGCCGTCCTGCGTCTCCACCTGCACGCCCTCATCATTCACTCCTACCACGCGGGTGTCGGTCAGGCAGGTCACGCCGTACTGCTTGAGCAGGCGGTTTATGCTGATGGCGTTTATATACATGACGTCGGCGCCGATCTTGGAGCGCATCTCCACGATGGTGATGTTCCTGCCCTCGGGCGCGTACTCGAGGGCGGTGTCGCAGGCGGAAAGGCCGCCGCCGCAGATGACGACGTTCTTGCCCTCCGGCAGGCCGTTCTTGTGCACGTCATAGACGTCAATGACCTTCGGGTCGTCCATACCGGGGATGGGCGGGATGAGCGGCAGAGAACCGGTTGCGACAAAGATGGCATCGGCCTCGGCCAGCTCGGGCTCGCTGCCCGTTATCTCAGTGTTGAGCACGACCTTGACGCCGAGCTTTTTGATCTGCAGCTCATACCAGGCGATGAGCTCGCGGATGCGGTGCTTAAAGTCTCCGGTAGCTATGACCTTGAAGGTACCGCCCAGCTCGGAGCCCTTGTCGTAGAGGGTGACGGAGCAGCCGCGCTCTGCGGCGCAGCGGGCGGCCTCCATGCCGCCGGGTCCGGCGCCGATAGCGACGACCTTCTGCGGCTTTTCGAGCTTGGTGACCTCCATGCTCTCTTCAAAGCCCGCGGCGGGGTTCACGGTGCAGGAGAGCTGAGTGCGGCGCCCGAAAATGCGGCCTATGCACTCCTCATTGCAGATGATACACGGCCTTATCTCCTCACGCCTGCCGAGCTTGAGCTTGTTTGCAAACTGTGGGTCGGCTATGGACTGGCGGCCGAACTGGACCATGTCTGCGTCCCCGCTGAGCAGCAGCTGCGCGGCGCTCTCCATCGAGTGGTTGCCGGCGTTGATGATAGGCTTGCTCAGGTGCTTGCGGGCCTCTTTGCAGACATAGGCCATGCAGGCGTCGCCATTGTAGCGGCTGGGGAAGATATAATCCTCGGTGTCGTAGCTGCCCGCGTCCACGTCGAAGGCGTCTATGCCGGACTTATCGAGCACGTCGAGGATCTTCATGCTCTCCTCCAGGGTCCTGCCTCCGGCAAAGCGGTGGTCGAGAGAAATACGGAAGGTTATCGGGTACTTCGGTCCTACCACGCTTCTGATGGCATCCACGGCCTCAAGCGCAAAACGGCAGCGGTTTTCAAAGCTTCCGCCGTATTCATCATCGCGCTTATTCCACGCTTCAGACAAAAACTGATCTATGAGATAACCGGCATGCGCGTGGATCTGGACGCCGTCGAATCCCGCTCTTTTGGCAAACTCGGCGGCCACTTTGAAGTCGTTCATAGCGCCCTTTATCTCATCTCGGGTCATCGCGCGGCATATGACATTATGGTCAAAATGCGCCGGGACCGCAGAGGCGGATACGGGCGGCTCAGGGTTGCCGAGGTCGAGCTTGCTGTTTCGGCCTGTACCCGGGCTGAGCTGCAGGAAGAACTTTGCACCCCACCTGTGCGCGCGCTCTACAAGCACTGTCGCCTTGGGTATGCAGTGGATGTTGTCCACATGTATACTGGGGCTGCCCTGGGCCAAACGGGTGTTGATGTAGGCTGAACCGGTGTGCAGAAGGCCTATCCCTCCCTTGGCCCGCTCCTCAAAATAGCGCAGGCCCTGCTCGCTGTCGGTACCATCTTGGTCATAGGCAAAAGTACCCATTGGCGACATGCTGATGCGGTTTTTGATCACCACGCCGTTGATCTCGATGGGCTCCCACAGCGCCTTATACATGTCCAAGTTCATGCGTCTCCTCCTCTTATAATCTGAACATCTCCGGAGCATTGTTTGTTTATGCACAAACAAAATAACACAAGCACAGACGAAGTTCATTAGCCCGCCCGTGGTTTTGACGATGCATTTTCAACTGATTGCACAAAAATTTTCTCATGCCGTTGACAGTCTCTGCCGCAAGGGCTATAATCTACCAAACTCACTGTTGAAAGGATGCGTGAACTTGAGGCATCTTGATTTGGAAGCGCTCAGCACCTTTCTCCTGGACAATATCCTGGAGGGCGGAAGCATTGGCGAGCTCTTGGCGAGGGTCTATCAGCAAACAAGGTTGCCAGTGATAGCTTTCGACATCTCCTTCAACATTCTTGCCTACAGTTTTCCAAGGCCTTTCTATATTCAGGGCTGGGAGCAGCTGGCTACGCTCGGCATCTTCTCCGAGGAGCACGTCCTCTCGCACGATTTCCTGGCGCTTGAAGAGCAGATACTGACGAACCGCGCTTCGCTCATAGTCGATACCGCCGGCGTGGCCGAGTACAAAACCGCCTTCGGCCCCGTGTTCGTGGACAACAAGCTCTATGCCTACATCGCCACGGTGGTGGAGGATGCTTATATGGACGAGGTGCTGGAGCTTAACGACCTCATATGCCGTACCATAGCCATCACGGCAAAAAATATCCCCGCCTCCGAGCAGGAAGCGGGTGAAAGTCTGCTCCTGGGGCACCCCGTTTCTGAGGCTCTGTTCTCAGCCTTCTCGAACCGGAGGCGCGCTCCCTATATGTTTGCCGTAATTCGCGCGGGCAGCATGGGCGAAGCGACGCGCAACTATGTTAAAAGCCGCATCAATAGTCGGCGCGGCTGTACCGCAGCCATAGATACCGAGGGCGATATCCGCCTGTTGTTCAGCTCTCTTGACCCGCTCAGCAGCGAAATTCCAAATCAGCTCGTAATGGTCCGGCTGAGCGAGAGATACTCCTGCTGCATCGGGTTCTCCGACCTCTTTAACTCGCTCGACTCCGTAGGGACCGGCATCTTTCAGGCCAGGTTAAGTGCGGATGTCAGGCGCGTCATGGGCAGAGGTCCGGGCGTCTCTTGCTTCACCGATTGTTACCCCGAGGCGCTCTGTCTCGCCCTTGTGCGAAGCTGCGGTGAGGAGGCACGCTGCTACCTCAAAAACATCTCCATGCTCATCGACATGTTTCCCAAAAAGCACCCCGAATATATCTCCACACTCGAGGCCTATTGCAAAAACGGCTTTGACAGTCTCAGGACAGCCCAGGCCATGGGAGTACACAAAAACACCGTAGCGTACAGAATCGGGCGCATAGCAGAGACTTTAGGCTGTCTCTTATACACATCTCCGA
>ENA-OZAB01000543-OZAB01000543.1-human-gut-metagenome-genome-assembly--contig:-NODE-543-length-20616-cov-6.254316_pt1 | contig 20616 bp, 17 predicted proteins | sample MGYA00243297_ERZ653491 | MGnify/ENA primary metagenome ERZ653491 (study PRJEB26926, sample SAMN06165154) | human gut metagenome | biome: ENVO:00009003; feature: ENVO:2100002; material: ENVO:00002003... | reverse complement strand
CTCCAGCCACCGATCCCCATTAGCAAGCCAAGGAGCAGCAGCCAATACGCACCCAGCAACTTCATTCCACATCCTTCTTTCTTCTACGCACACCAATAAACTTCACCAGGGCTCCCACCAGAAGCACCCCGGACATTCCAATGGCGCAGTATAAGATTTGGCTGCGCCACAGTATGGCGCACAATCCAAGGCCGACAATAGGGCAAAAGAACTGCACTACCAACGGCCATATTTTTATGTTACATTGCTCTACGGAGGCTGCAACCAATATCAGCAGATACAGCTGTATTCCGCCCGTTATCCCGCCTAAAGCCGCGCCTAGCATGTTTTTTCCTCCATTTGTCCGCCGCGCTTGCCCCAAGACACAGGGACAAAAAATACATTGTTCGTTATATCATGTTACGATCAACTGGTCAATGTTTTTTCATCAAAAAAATTTATTAACACCTATATTGTAACCGATAAATATTAATCCTACAGGCCCTTTCATAAATAATTGACCTATCCCCCGTCTTTTTGTCCATTGCTCCATTGCGTCGGTCTACCCAGCTTTATGGGGCAGGGCCCGAAGGATCACGTTGCGAAACAGTGTCGAGGACAGGATCCCCCCCACTGCCAATGCGGCGGCGACACCAAAGGTATACAGCAAGGTAGACAAGAAAAGCATGGTATCCCCCAGGACACAATAACGCATGGCATAATAGATGCCGCCCCCAGGAACCAGGGGCAAAAGGGAGATCAACAGATAACCTGTCACGGGATAATGGCGGAGCCGCGCCATGATCTCCGAATAAAAACCTATGCTTAAGGCAGCCACAAAGGCTCCCAAGATGGTCTCCCCTACCAGAATATAGACCAGCCAACCTAGCGCGCCCCCTAGCCCGCAAATTACCTTGCCCTTTCCGTGGACATTGAAGATCAAGGTAAAGCCAACGCAGGCGGAAAAAGCATAAAAGCAAGGCAAAATGAAGCGTTGGCACAGTTCCAACAAATTGGCAACCATATGGCCTTCCTCCTTTGCTTTCTAAATAAGCTGTCCTAGCCCCAATCCAGCTGCAGCCCCTAATGCGATGGCAGTAGCGATGAGAATCGCTTCGGCCATCCGGCTCAAACCAGAATAGGTATCCCCTGCCACCAATTCCCACATGGAATTGGTAATGGCTACGCCGGGCACCAGAAGCATCAGCGTACCGATGGTAATCAAGTCCACGTGATTGCCAATGCCCAGGTTCGATAGCAGCAGAGCAAGCAGGCCGGCGATCCCGCTACATACCACAGTGCGCAAAAACACATTGCGCCCCATCCATTTTACCCCTCGCTGTAAGCAGAATCCCACCAAGCTGCCGCACAAAAAAGCGCATAGGCTATCCAGCAGATCCCCGCCAAACAAGGCGGTAAAGGAAGCTGGAGCCAGGGCGTAACCAAACAGGGTTTGCAAGGGGCTATATCGCCTGGTTCCCTTGCGTAGGGCCTCCACGGCTGCAATGCCTTCCTCCAGAGGCGGTACCTGCTGACATAGGCGCCGGCAAAGGTCGTTGCATCGCTCCAGAAGTTCGATGTCCGTTCCGTGGGCCGGTATCCTGGACATGCGGGTTACCGAACGGTTGCCCTCCCCCTGCAAGCTGACGATCAGGCAGCTGGGAATGGCGAATACCTGGGCGTCCTGCCGGCCATAGGCGCCCAACAGCCGCCCCAGGGACTCCTCCACCCGATATATTTCCGCACCGCTGGCCATAAGGGTACAGCCCATTTCCATGGCCAGGTTTACAAGCAAATCATAATCCATACGGATTCCCTTTCCCTTTCTCTACAAGGGTAACAGTTTTCATAAAAAAGGCAAGTAAAGATTTATGCAGTTTGCGTTAATTTATGCCGCCCCGCTCCTGAAGATATTCATGGATGGGGCCAGGCAAAATAAAAACAGGACCCATAGGATCCTGTTTTGGTCTGGGTGAGAGGATTTGAACCTCCGGCCTCTTGAACCCCATTCAAGCACGCTACCAAACTGCGCCACACCCAGATCTCACTCGAACGATGATAATCTTACCATTTTCTTGTGCGGTTGTCAAGGCTAAATATCAAACGAATCCATTTATTGTCAAAGGCTGCCGGATGCCCTGCCTGGGTGGAAAAGCTAGGCAGCCAACCATTCTTCTGCTATAATATTTTTGGTTAGGGCTTATGCTGGGTGCAGTTCCCCCTGTGCCAAATGGACCCATAAGTCCCAGGTGAAAGCACATGAAGCAGAATTGGAAGCGCGCCTTGGTGCGGCGCAGGCTATTTGTCGCCATCTTAATCCTGTTGCAGGCAGGTTTTTTGTTTTACCTGATCAGCAGCACCTCCGCCACATCGGAAGTCCTCCGGGGCTTGCTGACTTTGATCAGCATCGGCACGGTGCTCCACATCATCTCCAAGCAAGGGGACCCCAACGCCAAATTGACCTGGGTATTTTTGATCCTATTGGTCCCCATTGTCGGCGGCCTGCTTTACCTTTTATATAGCCTGCAGAGCGGTACCAATTATGTGCGCAAGCTTTTGGCTAGGCGCCGGGATATGTTGCGTCCGCTATTCTATCTTCCCAACGCGGATTCCGGCATGGCGACTTCTGCCAACGTAGGCAAGTATGTCCCTTTGCTCAAATATATGCACGGCACCTGTGGCTATCCCGCTTACGACAATACCCAAAGCGAATACCTGAGCCCAGGCCAAGTGTTTTTTGCCCGGCTTCTAGTAGAACTGGAAAAAGCAGAAAAATATATCTTCCTGGAGTTCTTTATCATAGAAGAAGGCACTATGTGGAATTCTGTTTTGGAGATCCTGGAACGCAAAGCCAAGGAAGGCTTGGACGTGCGGGTTATGTACGACGACGTGGGCTGCTTCTTGACCCTGCCCTCCAACTACCATAAAACCCTGGAAGCCAAAGGGATAAAATGCCGTAAGTTCCATCCGTTCCAGCCCTTCCTATCCTCTGTGCAAAACCAGCGGGATCACCGCAAGATCCTTGTGATCGACGGAAAGGTGGCCTTTACCGGGGGCGCAAATCTGGCGGATGAATACATCAACGCCTATGAAAAGCATGGGTATTGGCAAGATGCCGCCTTATGCGTCCAAGGAAAGGCTGCGTGGAGCTTTACGATGATGTTTTTACAGCTGTGGGACTACTGGGAAGAGCTGGACCCCAGTTCGGTACTCAGTTTATATCCCTCCGCGCAACCTGCGTTTGCAAGCGTCCCCCGCGGCATTGTGCAGCCTTATGCGGATAGCCCCATGGATCAGGAGCTAACAGGCCATAGCGCTTATCTACGCATCATCCAGTCGGCCCAGGATTATGTATATATCGCTACGCCCTATTTGATCATAGACGATATCCTGATGCGAGCCCTTACCCTAGCGGCAAAAAGCGGCGTTGACGTTCGCATCATTACCCCCTGCATCCCCGACAAGCCTCCGGTCCACCAAACCACCCGTTCCTATTATCCTGAGCTTATTGAAGCTGGCGTGCGCATCTATGAGTTTACCCCCGGCTTTATGCATGCGAAAGTATCCGTTTCGGATGATGTCATCGCCTCGGTGGGCAGCGTAAATATGGATTATCGCAGTCTGTATCTCCACTTTGAATGCGGCTGCCTGCTCTATGATTGTCCTTGCATTCAGGACATCAAGGCAGACTATTTGGATATCCTGCAAAAATGCCATCTAGTGCGTTTGGAGGAATGCAAGGGCGGGTTTTTGCACCGGCTCATCCAGCAGGTGCTTCGTTTATTTGCCCCCCTGCTCTAAGGCGATTTACGGCGCACCACCTCCCGCCACCCTTCCGGTCACAAGGCTGTTCCCATGCGTTACCTGTAGCCGCGTGCTGCCACAGAAAAAAGCCCCCAAATTTTAGGGGCTTTTGCTATGCCTTATTGCATTACTCATCCATGGGCTTGAAGCCGGAGAACAGATCCGCCAGGGAGGTGGTGGACTGCTGTACAGGAGGCAGATCATAATCCGCATCCTCCCGACGAGGACGACGCTCCCGGCGCTCGCCAGAGGTGGCGCGCTCCGCACGCTCTACCCGCTCGGCACGCTCGCTGCGCTCGCTACGCTCCTGCTGCTGACGGGCCCGAGCCTCGTTGGCCGCAGCACGCTGTTCCGCGCGCTCCTGGGCAATGCGCTCCCGCTCGGCACGCTCGGCAGCCAGCTGCTCGGCGATCTCGGGATTCTCCTCCAGGATGACTTCCCGCCGGCTCAGGCTGATGCGCTTGGCCTCGGGATTTACATCCAGCACCTTGCAGCGAACCATATCGCCTACGTTGATCTCATCTTCTACCTTTTCGATCCGCTTGACGCCCACTTGGGAAATGTGGATCAGGCCATCAATGGTGGGCTCCAGAGCCACAAAGGCGCCGAAGGGAACGATACGCACCACTTTGCCTTCCACGATGGAACCAACGGGATACTTCTGATCCGCCATGGTCCAAGGTTTGGGCTGCAGCTGCTTATAGCCCAGGGATACCCGCTGCTTTTCCACATCCACATCCCGGATGAGGACTTCGATCTCCTGGCCGATGGACAGCACGTCGGAGGGATGCTTGACCCGGCCCCAGGCCACGTCGGTCACATGCACCAGACCGTCGATGCCGCCGATATCCACAAACGCGCCAAAGTCAGTGATCCGGCGAACCACGCCATGCACCTTGGAACCAACCACCAGTTTGCTCCACAGCTCTTTGCGGCGGGCTTCCGCCTCTTCCAGCATAACGGCTTTGTGGGAAGCCACGATACGCTTGCGGGCCTTGTCCACTTCGATAACCTTGAGGCTCAGCGTCTGGCCTACATAGTCGCCGATGTTTTCCACATATTTGGTGGAAAGCTGGGAAGCGGGGATGAAAGCACGGATGCCTTCGATGGTGGCGATCAGGCCGCCCTTGACCACTTCCTTACCAACGCCTTCGAACACCTTATTTTGGATATCTTCATCCTCCATCAGGTTGTCCCAAAGCTTTTTGCTCTCAACATTCTTACGGGAGAGAAGCACGTTGCCTTCGCCGTCGTTTACCTTGAGGACTTCCACCTCGATCTCATCGCCCACCTTGATGGTATCGGCGGGATCGACATCGGGGTCGGCAGAGAATTCGCTGCGTGGGATATAGCCATCCGCTTTATAGCCGATATCGATACCAACTTCACCATTGACAATTTGAAGCACCGTACCCTTGATGATCTGCCCATTGCGAATACGAACCAAGGTCTTTTCGAATGCTTCCTCAAAGCTGGGTTCGGCCGCTTCTTCGGCCGCAGGTGCTTCCGCCGCGGGGGCTTCCACAGTCTCCGCTGCGGCGGCCTCGGCCGGCACGGACGTCTCGACGGTAGCTGCTTCCTCCGCCTCTACCTTTTCCAATTCGGGGCTTTCAGCCATCGTCTTTTCCAGTTCGCTCATCCTTGTTATAACCTCCATTATTATCCAATTCGGCGTCGACGCGCCTCCAACAACCCCTATTATATCATTTGTATCAATATTTTCAAGCAAAACTTCTTCAAGATTGGCTATAGATTGCACATGTTTACAGTTTTTTTTGCATACGGCAGCCAACTTTTGCGTATTAGAACTATCATGTCCACCAACCACCAATATGTGTGTGCATTTTTTACTTAGCGTTTCCACTTCTTCCTGCCGCTGTTGGGTCTCCGTGCAGATGGTATGAAATACTTTCAGATCTTTTATCTTTTTTCGCAATATTTCTTCCACCATCTGGAAATCCGACACCTTGGCTGTGGTCTGCGACACCAAGCAGGCCTTTTCCATAGAGGGCAGCGCCTGGGCATCCTCTATCCCCTCCAGGATATATACCTGGCTTTTTTCCCCATAGCCGGCGATCCCCTGCACCTCTGGGTGATTCGCCGCGCCAAAGAGCAAGATCGTCCGGTCTGCCTCCGCCTGCTCCCCTACGATCTCATGGATCCGGGCCACAAAGGGGCAGGTGGCGTCCAGCACCCTGCCTGCGCGGCTTTCCAAAGCCACCCGTTTCCTGGGGGAAAGGCCATGGGAACGGATCACCGCCGTTGCCCCTTGGGGGATTTCTTCCAGGGTCTTTACCGCATGAATGCCCTCTTGCTCCAGCCTGGCGATCACATCCCCATTGTGGATCAAAGCGCCATAAGTATATACGGTTCCCTGGGACGCCGCCTCCCGGGCTAAGGAGATTGCCCGCTTTACCCCAAAGCAAAACCCGATATGCTTAGCTGGGATCACCTGCATAGCGCAGCCTCCAGCTTGTCCCGGTTCTCCAAAAGGGCGGCTTCCATGGCTGCCGTCAACACGCCCACCTGCTCAGGTTTGGAAACCCCTTCCACAATCGCCGCCGGATTTAGGGGTTCCCCAATATACACCTTGGGCCGGCAGCTGCGATAGCTGCTGGGGTGGATATAGATGGGTACCAGGGGCGCCCCGCTTCGCAGGGCCAAAAACGCGGCCCCATGTTCCAGTTCATCCAAATCATAGGTAATCGAGCGCTTGCCCTCCGGAAAGATCCCAAACACCTTCCCCTGCCGCAGCACCTCCATAGCATTGCGCAGGGAAGCCAGATCCGCGGTTTTCCGGTTAATGGGGAACGCAAACAAAGAACGGAAAAACCACCGACCAATCGGGTTCTGGAAGATTTCCTTCTTGGCCATGAAATGGACCACCCGGGGGCTTAACAGGGCGATCAGCAGAGGGTCCGCCATAGAAAGATGGTTGGCAATGAAAATAGCGGGACCTTTCACCTTTAGATGCTTTCCACCGAATACCCGGGGCCGCCAAAACAAAAGAATAAAAGGGCCCAACAAATACTTGCCGATAAAATAGATCATACAAGCTCCCCTCCAACCTTGCTAGGCAACTTAGCAAGCACGGCATCCACCGCCTGGGTAATGGTCATATGCGTGGTGTCGATCACCACCGCATCCGGCACCTGTACCAAAGGGGCAAATGCCCGGTGAGAATCATTGTAATCCCGCTGGGCCACTTCTTCCTGGATATCTCCAAGGGTACGGCCTCCGGCCTTCCCTGCTGCCTGCAACTCGGTCCAGCGGCGTCTGGCCCGCTCTTCCAAGGAGGCGGTCACAAAGAACTTATGGGGCGTATCCGGTAGCACATAGGAACCGATCTCCCGCCCATCCATCACCACATCCCCAGCCTGAGCCACGGCCCGCTGCACCTGGGCCAGCTTGATGCGCACCTTTGGAATGGCGCTGATATCCGACGCGGCTCTAGCCATTTCCTGGGTACGCAACAGCTGGGAAACATCCTCCCCATCCAGATAGGTATGCTGCGCCCCGTCGATATTCCTTGCAAAGATATCCGTATCCGGGAGCAATGACTCCACCGCTTCCGGGTCCCGGGGATCTACGCCTGCCCGCAGGGCTTTCAGGGCCATGGCCCGGTACATGGCGCCTGTGTCCAAATATAGGATACCAAGCGCCTGGGCCACTGCTTTGGCAATGGTGCTTTTCCCTGCGCCTGCAGGGCCGTCGATAGCAATATTCAAATACATGGTAATCCTTTATCCCCTTTCGCCCGCTCCGGCGCTGCGCCCAGCCAACACGCCTGAGGAATAGGCGATCTGTAAATTGAATCCGCCCGTATAGGCATCCACATCTAACATCTCCCCGGCAAAATATAAGCCCTTTACCAGCTTGGATTCCATGGTGGAAGGGTCCACCTCCTTCACTGGGATCCCGCCCCGGGTGATCACCGCTTCCTGGATATCCCGCGGCCCCTTTACGGTCAATGGCAGATTTTTTACCAGGTGGCAAAATTGCTGCCGCTGGACGCGGGTAACGCTGCTGATGTTCAAATCCCCCGGTATCCCGGAAAGCTCCACCAGCACCGGTATGAGCTTGGCCGGCAAGAGTTCTCCCAATCCATTGGAGAATTGCCGCCGGTTATTCTTTTCAAAATCCCGCTGCACCCGCCGGTCCAAGGCCTCCGGGTCCAGCCCAGGCTTCAGATCGATGGAAAGCAGGCAGCCTTGGGGAGCGTCTGCGATGCGGCTGCTGGCGGATAGCACCAAAGGCCCCGATACCCCAAAGTGGGTAAACATCATCTCCCCTAGTTCAGAAAACACCGTCTTTCCCCTTTGTTTCACTTGGAGCCGAACATTCCGCAGGGAAAGGCCCATAGCCGTTTTCGGCCAATCCTCTTGGGTCTCCAGCGGCACCAGGGAAGGCTTGCAAGGGATCAGGGTATGTCCTAGGCTTTGGGCCAATGCATACCCGGAACCATCTGAACCGGTGGTTGGATAACTTTTCCCACCGGTACACAGGATCACCGTTTCAAAAGGCAAGTCCTGCCCATTTACCGTTACGATAAATCCAGCCTGGACCTTTTTCAAGGACTCCACCCGGCTATGCAGCCGCACCTCCACCCCTTTACCCTGCATATAGGCGTTCAGGGCCTTAAGTACGTCGCTGGCATGGTCCGATACGGGAAACACCCGCTGGCCCCGTTCCACCTTTAGCTTAATTCCCATAGACTCCACCAGCGCCATGATATCCCGGTTGGTAAAGCCATACAAGGCGCTGTACAGGAATTTGGGGTTGCGGGGAATATGCTCGAACATCTCCTCCACCGGGCAGGCGTTGGTCAGATTGCAACGGCCCTTGCCGGTAATGTAGAGCTTCTTGCCCGTTTTCTCGTTTTGCTCAAACAGGATGACCTGGTTTCCTTTGCCGGCGGCTTCCGCTGCGGCCAACATACCCGCCGGGCCGCCGCCGATCACCGCGATCCGCTTCATCGATCCCGCTCCGTTCCCCCGCCTGTGCCCCGGGAGGCCATATAGACCTTTTGCCGCCGCCAGAGGTTCTCCAGCTGATCCAGCCGGTCGTATACGTCGTCCCGCCTACGCATACTTGCCGCCACGATCATAGCGTTGATCAGGCTCAAGGGCGCCGTCAGGGAATCGGCAAAGGAAGCCATATCGCTATGGGCCAGCAAAACATAATCCGCCAATTCCGCAATAGGGGAAAACATGCCGTCTGTAATGGCCACCACCTTAGCGCCCATGCTCTTGGCAAAGGAAAGGGCTTCTACGGTCCGGGAGGAATACCGGGGGAAGCTGATGCCCACGCATAGATCCTCTGGGCCCACCCGGATCATGCTCTCGTACGCATCCCCAAAAGAAGCGTTTACCGTCACCACGTTATCCAGTACAAAGCCCAGATAATAGCCTAAAAATTGCGCCAGAGGCGACGCGCTTTTCATGCCCACGATATAGACCTTCTTTGCCTGGAATAGCTCATCCACCACCCGGTTAAAGGTGGCGTTGTCCGCCGTATCGATGGTGGCACGCAGGTTGGCGATGTCGCTTTTAAGCACGTTGGTCAGGATCTCGTCCTCATCCAGCTCGGAGGTCAGCTGGATCCGCTGCACGGCGGTAAGCCGGTTGCGGATCAGCTCCTGCAAGGCCCGCTGCAATTCCGGATAGCCGTCATAGCCCAACGCATAGGCAAAGCGCACCACCGTGGACTCGCTGACCCCCACCGTATGCCCCATGCGGGAGGCCGTCACAAAGGCCGCCTTGTCGTAATTTTCCATAATGTAGTTGGCCAAGAGCCGTTGCCCTTTGCTGAAGCTGCTGAAATTTTGGTTGATTCGAACCAGCAGATCCGCGTTTTCCATATATTTGTCTCCTCTATTTATTCCGCCTCATTTTGCATCCGCTGCAAGGCTGGATAATCCGTCATATCCTGCACCAAGGGCGTAATGGCAATATAGCCTTCCTGTACCCAGCGGATATCGCAATCCGTTTGGGTATCATGGGTATAGTGGACGCTGACCGGCGTCCAAAAATACCTTCTATCCCGGGGGTCCTCCCGCTCCACATATGTGCCGTCGTAAATCTGCCTAGCCAGGGGCGTAAAGCGCACCCCGCGGATCTGCTCCTGGGGCAAGGCCGGAATATTGACATTCCATAGCAAACTGCCGCTTTGCAGAAAACGGGGCAGCAATGCCGCCGCGATATTGGCTGCGGCGTCAAAATAGGCTTGTTTCTTATCGCCCAGCTTTCGCATGCTCCCTACCAGGGACACCGCCATGCTGGGAATGCCCAATAACGCCCCTTCTAACGCTGCGGATACCGTACCCGAATAGGTGGTGTCTATGCCAAGATTTTGCCCATGATTGATCCCCGATATAATACAATCCGGCTTATCCGCCAATAGATTGCTCACTCCCACCTTGACGCAGTCTGTAGGCGTACCGCTTACCCAAAAAGCGTCCCCATTTTCCAGCCCTTCTAAGCGGACGGGTTCTGCGTGTAAAGGGGTCAAAAAAGTAAACGAATGGGCCGTTCCGCTTTGCTCGCGATCCGGCGCCACAATGTGGATCTGATGCCCCCCCTGGGCCTGAAGCGCCTTCGCCAGCGCCAGGATCCCATAGGCATATACCCCATCGTCGTTGGTTAACATGATTTGCATATTGGCCAGGAGCCTCCTTCAAGAATGACGCAAGAATTGCACGTACTTGCATTATTGTAGCAAATTCAAATGAAAAAGGCAATAAAAAATCCATAGGATGCAATTCTTGCAACACCCACAGGCAAATGAAAGTCGCCCATAGGGACGGCAACATGGAAAGGCAACGCCCCTTTGTTTTCCCGACCCAGCCATAATATCTCGGTTTCCTTCCCTTTCCTGGCCCGTAATACCTATCGGTTTAGAAACGCCAGTATTCCAAGCATGTGAAAAGGGACTGGAAAACCAGTCCCTTTTGGCTGTCGAAAAAGTGGCTTGCGCCACTTTTTCGAGGTGTTCATAGCTCCCTTGCGCCTACGGCGCGGCCAGGGAGCTATGCAAGGAAACCCTTGCTACGCAAGGCTTTTTGCGGATTTGACGCGCATGTCGCCAAATCCGATCAAAGCCTCCGGGGGCTGCGGCCCCCGAACCCCCGGGGGTTTTTCGACAGGCTGAAGCGCTCCGTTCAAACGGAGCGCTGGGTTTACGCCTGTGCTTCCAACTCCCAATAGGCAACGCTATAGGGAGGCAGCAAGCTGCCGCCGCCAAAGTCGTGAGGCAGGCCGGTCAATCGATCCACAGCCCGGCCGGCGCCGGCGTCAAAATGGGCGGTAAAGGGGACGCTGTCCGCATTGATGGCCACCAGGACCCGCTGGCCTTTATAGGCGCGCTGGAAGATGTACTGCCGGTTGGTAAGCAGTTTCATGCCATAGTCTCCGTGGCATAGGGCGGGGGTGCTGGTATGGATATGGGCCAGCTTGCGAAGGAAGGCGGAAAGGTCGTTTTCCACGGGCCCTTCCAAGGCAGGCCGCAAGGCCCAGTCGCCATCCCGTTTCCGTCCCTGGATGCCCCATTCGCTGCCATAGTAGATGCAGGGGATACCTGGCATAGCGAAAAGCAAGCCATAAAGCAGGGGAAGATGCTGGGGACATTGCAAAATGCTGGCCACCCGCTCCACATCGTGGTTATCCGCAAAGCAAAGCAGGTGCTTTCCCTTGTATAAGGTCCAATTTTCCGGGCCAAACTGCCGGGCAATGCTATGGGCGATCTCAAACATATTCATGGAGTTAAAGCTGGAATATAAGCCTTTATAGCATTCATAGTTGGTGCAGCTGTGAAGCATTTCCGGGTTGACCAGCCGGTTGTAGTCCCCATGGAGCATTTCCCCTAGCAGGAAAAACGATGGATCTCGTTGCTGGCAATAAGCTCGAAGTTGGCGCAGGAAGTTAGGGTCTAGGGCATAGGCCACATCCAGCCGCAGCCCGTCGATATGGAACCAATCCATCCATAACCCAATGGTCTCCAGCAGGTACGCAACCACCGCTGGGTTTTGCAGGTTTAGGGCCACCAATTCATAATGGCCTTCCCAACCTTTATACCAAAATCCGTCGTTGTATGGACTATTGCCGCCAAAGTCCACATAAAACCAATCCTTATAGGGGCTGTCCCATTTTTTGGCCAATACATCCTGGAAAGCCCAGAATCCCCGGCCCACATGGTTGAACACCCCGTCCAGCACTACACGGACCCCCTTATCATGAAAGGCCTGGCACACCTGGGCCAGATCCGCATTGGTGCCTAACCGGGCGTCCACCTTGCGATAATCTCGGGTATCATAGCCATGGGCGTCGCTTTCAAACACCGGGCAAAGATATACCGCGTTGGCTCCCAATGTTTGAATATGGTCTACCCAGCCTAGCAAGCGAAGCAGCCGTGGGACGGCAATCCCATCGTTTTCCCGGGGCGCGCCGCATAATCCTAGGGGGTAGATTTGATAAAATACGCTTTCCTCGTACCACATGGTATAAGCCTCCTACGGCAAGCCAAAGGTTTACCGGCATCCATTTGGAAGGCGCCGGGGCCTGCTTTTCCCATTATACCATGAATGGCCGCAACTCCCAAATTTCCCGGGAAATCTTGCAAATTCATACAAACTTTCTCCCCACCCCAAAGGGAAACCACAGGACGAAAAGGGAAAAATATGGTATAATTAAAACAATGAATAGCAAGCATGAAAATTGACATATCAAAATAAGGAGGCAATATTCAATGAGTGGTTTGATGGAAGGTTTGTTAAAACGTCGCAGCGTTCGGGCCTATAAGCCGGATATGGTACCCCAGGAGGCCATCGATAAGATTCTGGAGGCAGGTACCTATGCGCCTACGGGCAGCGGCAGGCAGTCGCCCATTATCATTGCGGTCACCAATAAGGAAATGCGGGATAAGCTTTCCGCAATGAACGCCAAAGTAATGGGCAAAGAAGGCGACGATCCCTTTTATGGCGCCCCTGTGGTACTGGTGGTGCTGGCGGATAAATCCAAATCCACCTATCTGTACGATGGCAGCCTGGTAATGGGCAACCTGATGCTGGCCGCCTATGACCAGGGCCTGGGCAGCTGCTGGATCCACCGGGCCAAGGAGGAGTTCGAGAGCGAAGAGGGCAAAGCCATCCTCCGGGAGCTTGGCATCGAAGGGGATTATGAGGGCATCGGCCATTGCGTGCTGGGCTATGCGGCGCAGCCCCTGCCTGCGCCCAGCCCCCGCAAGGATCATTATGTATACTACATTAAATAATCCATATGGCCAACCCAATAAAAAAGTGGCGCAATGCCACTTTTTTATTTCAAGGCGTAGCCCCTAACCAACAGGGCCGGCAGGAAACGATCCCTGCCGGCCCTGTCCTTACCCCCGAAGAAACGGGATGCGATAGGGACCTTAGTCCTCTACGCCTACCATCACGGACGTGGCCTTGATGACCACATATACGTCTTGGCCTTCCTTCAGGCCCAGCTCCTTCACGGAAGCGATGGAGATGACGGAGGTGATGGTGTTGCCGCCTTCAATGGCCACCCGGACGATGGAATTCACCGCCCCCAGTTCGATGGAGGTGATCTTGCCAGCGAATTGGTTGCGTACGCTCAGCCGCACCTTTTCCAGGCCGATCATCACCTCGGTGGATTTGATGACCGCAATGGCGGCCTTGCCGGGCTCCAGGCCCAGCTCTTGGGCGGAAGCCTTGGTGATGTTGGCGCTCACCAGAACCCCGTTGGCGTCCAGGGTGACAAGGGCGTTCACAATGCCCTGCTGTACGGAAACGATCTTGCCTCGTAGTTGATTCCTTGCACTTAGCCGCATAATATATAACCTCCTTTGGTAATCGATAACAATAGCATGTCCTATTCGAAGGAAAGTATATCCCATTTTCAGGAAAAGTCAAATTCACTTTTTCTATATCGAGCCAGGCATTTGGCTGAGGAAAGAAAGGTAGACGCAGGCATGCGGCCAGCCCCGGGGCAAACAGCCGCCAAAAAAAGGCCCTGTTAAAAAACAAGGCCGTGGAGCAATCCTAAGGGATAGGGAAAGCTGGGACTGGGAACTATTTTTTGGGGCCAATCAGCCAGCCGATGAAGGTGATGAGCAAAGCTGCGGCCATGCCCAGGAATAGGGGATCGATGTCCGGGGGGAGGATATAGGAACCCAGCAAAACCAGCAGGGGCCCGGCGATGATGGCCGCGCCGGCGAAGGCGGGCCGAATGCGGCCGGGGCTGAAGAGGGCGAAGCATAGGGGCGCAAAGGCCACGGCGCCCCGAAGGCCCATGGAGAGGAAGCCCCAGCTGAGGATCAGGGAACCCAGCTTACCCATGCTGAATAGGGCCGCTGCCAGCAGCAGGGCCAGGATGATGCCCCTGGAGACCCGCAGCTGGGTCTTATCGGAGGCATTGGGCTGGATAAAGGGCTTGTAGATATCCTGGTACAGCATGGAGCTCACCCCCAGGGACAAGCCGGCGCCCGTGCCCACCAGAGCCACCAATAAGGTGGCCAGAATCACGCCGCCCAGGAAGCCCGGCAGATAGGTGAGGGCAAAGACAGGCAGGGCGGAGGCGGAGGAAATATCCGGCATTTCCATGCGCATGAACATGCCGACAAAGATGCCGGCAATGCCGATAAGCACGGTAAGAAATCCCCCCAGGATGGCCCCGGCCTTGGAGGTGCGCAGGTTTTTCGCGGACACCACCGGCAGGATATAGGCCTGGGTGGTCAGCACCCCGAAAATCAGGGAAGCCCCTGCGCCGCCATCCTTCCAATAGCCCCGGGCAAAGAGGTTAAAATATTGGTCATGGGGCAGGGCGGCCTGGAAGGCGGGGAACCCGCCTGCCAGCCGAAGGGAAACGATGCCGCACACAAAGGTGGTCACATAGAGGAGCAGAGTTTTCACCATGCCCACCATGCCCGCCCCCCAGGCGCCGCCAAACACCACATAGGCGATCATCAACAGGAGCACCGTTAACATGGCGATGCTGGGGGCCACCTCCACCATGGAGGTGATCAGGGCGGTGCCGGAGAGCATCTGGGAAACGATGCTCATGAAGGTGCCCACGGACATGAGCACTGCGGACAGGGTAGCAATGCGCTTGCCATATTCCCGGGTGAGGATCTGGGGGAGGGTGGTCAAGCCGCTGTTATAGAGGGGTTTGGCAAATACCAGGGCCAGGATGCAAAGGCCGATGCCGCCCCCCAGGGTGAACCACCAGGCGGAAAAACCATAATCAAAGGCCAACTGGGCCGTACCGATGGTCGAAGAGCCTCCCACCAGGGTGCCGATGAGGGAACCGGCGATCATAGGCGCGCCCAGGTTGCTACCGGTGGTAAAATCCCGGGCGCTTTTGACCTTTTTGCCGGCGTAGATGCCCACAGCGGTGATCAAAGCCAGGGTACAGAGGATGCCAAAGGCGGTCGCAGAGCCGATATGCATGAAATCACACCACCTATCCGATTTGAATTAAAGGGATTATTTCCCTTCCTCCGCCAGGCGCAGGCCTGCGGCCTGGATGGCGTTGAGGATGGGGACATAGCCGGTGCAGCGGCAAAGGTTGCCGGAGACCGCCACCTTGATCTCCTCCCGGGTGGGATGGGGATTGTGAAGCAGCAGGGCATAGGCGCTCATCAGGAAGCCGGGGGTGCAGAAGCCGCATTGGACCGCGTCCCCGTCCACAAAGCATTGCTGCAGGATGCTGCCGATCTGGGTCTCGGAAAGGCCCTCCACGGTGAGGATATCGGCCCCCTGCATCTGGCCGGCCAGCACCAGGCAGCTGGTGACGGCCTCGCCGTTGAGCACCACGGTGCAGGCGCCGCATTCACCTACCCCACAGCCCACCTTGGTACCGGTGAGATGGAGGTTCTCACGAAGGAGATCCACCATGCGCTGGGTGGGGTTCGCCTGGATGGAATAGTCCTTGCCGTTAAGACGGAATTGAAGCTGCACTTGGCTCATTGCTGGTCACCTCCCAGAAGATCGTTGAGGATGCGCAGGCATAGCTTTTGACATACCGGCTGCTTATAGGTGGTGGAAGCCCGGATGCCGGCGATCTCGGGGATCTTGTCGCTCAGGGCCTTGGCCACGGCCTCCAGGTCTGCCTGGGCGGGCTTTTTGCCGATGAGCATGGCGTCCACGTCCGGGAAGACCATGGGCCGGGGGAAGGTGGCGCCAACGGTGATGCGGAAATCCGCCACCACGCCCTGGCAATCCGTCTTGACCAAGGCGGCCAGGGTCATACGGGAAATGGACTGGGCCCTGCGGCGGCCTAGCTTATAGAACCTATGCCGGTACCCCTCCAGCTTGGGGACGCGGATGTAGGTGATCAGGTCCCGGGGCCCCAGGTTGTTCCGATAGGGCCGGGCGATGATCTGGTCCATGGCCAGCTCCCGCTGGCCCTCCGGGCTCTGGACGCCAACCTTGGCCCGGAGCACCGCCAAGGCGCCCAGGGAATCCGCTGCCGGGGAAGCGTTGGCAATGTTACCGGCAAGGGTGGCGTGATTGCGGACCTGGGGCGCGGCGATGGAACGGCAAGCATCCGCAAGAATGGGGGCATAGCGCAGCACCAGGGGAGATTGGGAAATGGCCGCATGGGTAGCCAGGGCGCCGATGATCAGGTCGTCCCCTTCCTCTCGGATCTGACCCAGCTCTTCCGTCAGGCCATAGATATCGATAAGGGCGCTGTTGGCATAGCGGTCGTCCTCCCGGGCGTAGACCAGCACGTCGGTACCCCCGGCGATGATGGCGATGGGTTCTTCCACGGTGGCCAGGGTGTGGAGGGCGTCCGCTAGGCTGGCCGGCCGGATATAAGTACGCACCTGCATGGGGTTACCTCCCTTCTTTTCCCGCAGGGGGATTGGCAGCAAAGAATACCCGATCCAAGTCGGCGGGGAGCTGATGGATGCAGCCCGGCTTGCCCAGGGCATGGTTGATGGCGCAGGCAATGGCTGCCGCGCCGTTTTCCGTGGCAGGTTCCCCTAGGGAACGGCCGCCGGATGCAGAGCGAGGATCGGGATGGGCGTCGATAATGGGAACGGTCTCCCCCAGATCCATAGCGGTGGGCAGCAGGTAGTTTTCCAGGTTCAGGTTCTTGATGGCAGAGGTCTTGGGATTGTGGCCCAGATCCTCCATTACCGCCATACCCAGGGCCATGGCCATGCCGCCGTAGATCTGGCCTTCCGCCATGGTGGGATTGATGGCGCGGCCCATATCGTGGGAGCCGATCATCTTCACCAGGTATACGCTGCCGGTATCCAAATCCACCTCCACCTCCGCCGCGTTGCAGGAATAGGTGTAGGTGTAGAAAGGTTCGCCGAAATGGCCGTCCCAGTTTAGCACGGGCACCCGGTTGTCGCCGGCGGCCATGGGGGTCATGCCTAGGCCATAGCAGATATGGATGGCCTCCTCAAAGGGGATATCCACATCCCCAAAGGTGACCCGGTTGTTGCTGAATTGGATGTCGGAAACGGATTTGCCATAGTGGATCTGCAACGCCTGGGCGATGATGGCGTGGATCCGGTCGCAGGCGCTCTTGATGGCTGCGCCCCCCACAAAGGTACCCCGGGAAGCGATACAGGCGCCGGTGGAAGGGGAGCGGGAGGTATCCGTTTCCCCCATGGTGATCCGGTCGAAGGTAACGCCCATCATGTCCGCGGCCATCATGCCCTGGCAGGTGCGCAGGCCCTGGCCCAGATCCACCAGGCCGATGTTCACATGGACGCTGCCGTCCTCCTCCACCTCGATGAGGGCGCGGGAATAGTCGAAGCCATTGCCGTCCGCGCCTACGCTGGCCCCCCGCATGGAGACCGAAATGCCTACGCCCCGGCGGATCCGCCGGTTTGGATCTTGGTTTTCCTTTGTATATTGTTCATATTTCCGGTCAAAATCCAGGGCCTCCGCCGCCTTTTCCATGACGGAACGGATGCTGACCTCGTGGAAATCCAGCTTGTGGCCGCAGGGGCTCACGTCCCCGTTGCCCAGCAGGTTCTTTCGCCGCAGCTCCGTGGGGGTCATGCCCAGCTTGGCGGCCAGCACGTCCATGGCGTTTTCCAGGGCGAAGATGGCCTGGGGGGTGCCAAAGCCCCGCATGGAGCCGGTATGGGGATTGTTGGTGAGCACAGCCACCGCATTGTAATCCACATGCTCTACCTTATAAGGCCCAGGCCCCAGGGTGGCGGTCTTATACATGACCGGCGGGGACATATTGATGTAGCACCCCGCATCCCCCAAGGCTTCCACATGCATGGCCACCAGGGTGCCGTCGGATTTGGCCCCCAGGGTCACGTCGAAATCGATGGGATGGCGCTTGTAGCTTTCCTGGATGGATTCCTCCCGGGTCAGGGTGTACTTGGCAGGCCGGCCGGTTTTTAGGGCCACCAGGCCCGCCCGTACCGCCAGGGCTTCGGCGCTTTCGATCTTGCCCCCAAAGGACCCACCCACGATGCTGGGCTTCACCGTCACCCGGGCCATGGGCAGGTTCAACATCCGGTGCAGGGTGATACGCAGGTTGTAGGGGGCCTGGATGGAACCCAACACCGTCAGCTCCGGCCGCATCCGGCTGGGGACTACAGTAACGGATTCCGGCTCGATATAGGCGTGCTCCACAAAGCCGGTGCTATAGTGGCCTTTTACCACCACGTCCGCAGTCTCCATGGCAGCTTTGGCATCCCCCTTGATCACATGGACGCCGCCGCAAACATTGGTGGGATAATCGGGATTGATGACCTGCTCGTTGTTGATGGCCTCTTTGGGGGAGCCTAGCACAGGCAGTTCCTCATACTCCGCTGTGACCAGCTTGGCAGCCGCGTCCGCCTGGGCCTGGGTCTCGGCAGCTACCACGGCAATTACATCCCCCAGGAACCGGGCTTTATCATATACCAGGGGGTATTGGTCGATATACAACTCGCCAAATTGCTTCGCACCGGGGATGTCCGCAGCCGTGACCACGCAAACTACCCCGGGCGCCTTTTCCGCCGCCTCGGTATGTACGCTAAGCAGCTTGGCATGGGCGTACTTGGTATAGACGCCCTTGCAGTACAACATATCCGTTAGGATCAGGTCATCACCAAATTCCGCCCGGCCGGTCACCTTGGCCTGGGCGTCGATGCGATGAAACGAACCGCTGATCGGCGTGCCGATGGTATTCAAATCCAAAGCAAAAACCTCCCCCTTAAAAAACAGTCGAATGGAAAACGGGAAATGCATAGACTTATGATATGTCTAAAATTATTGTAACTAATTTCATCCCCCAAGTCCATAGGGAAGGCCGTTAAAATCTGAAAATTTCTGTGAACTGGAAAAAGGATCGGGAATTCTAGGAAAAAACCATAGGCGCATTCTATTGATTTCAGGATAACGGTATGCTAAAATCAAAGAAATTAGACGGGACCCCCCAACCGGAACATGGGGCGAAAAGGCTTGGTAGGCCTTTGCACGTAACTGTTTACAATTCTAACGGACAAACAAATCATAGAGAGGAGTCAATTCTGTATGCAGCTCTTGATCAAGAACGCGAAGCTTCGCAACCAAGAAGCCCTGGTGGACATCGCCATCGACGGCGGCCTGATCCAGGCGGTGGGCAAGGACGTGGGCCAGCAGGCCGAGCGCGTCATCGACGCGGGGGGCGCACTGGTGACCCCGGCCCTCATCGATCCCCACATCCATTTGGATAAGGTGAACATCTTCGACGTGGTGCGCAAAAATGAATCCGGCACCTTGAAGGAAGCCATTGAGATCATCTGGGACAAGAAAAAGACCTATACCGACGAGGACGTGTTGGAGCGCTCCAGCGACGTGGTGTACAAGGCCCTGAAAAACGGCACCCTGTTCATGCGTACCCACGTGGATGTGGATACCATCGGCGGCCTCAAGCCCCTGAGCGGCGTGGCCAAGCTGAAGGAAAAGTTTAAGGATGTGATGGACATCCAGATCATCGCCTTCCCCCAGGAGGGCATTATCCAGGACCCCGGCTGCGATAAGCTGATGTACGAGGCCATGGAAAACGGCTGCACCATCGTGGGCGGTATGCCGGCCAATGAAAAAACCCCGGCGGATAGCCTGGCCCATGTGAAGCTGTGCTTTGACATCGCGGAAAAGTACGATGCGGATATCGACATGCATGTGGATGAGACCGACGACCCCTTTTACCGCACCCTGGAAATGGTGGCGGACGAGGCCATCAAGCGGGGCTGGGAAGGCAGGGTCACCGCCGGCCATACCTGCGCCCTGGCCGCCTATGACGACCATTACGCAAACTATGTCATCGAAAAGGTCGCCCGGGCCAAGATGAACATCATCACCAACCCGGTCACCAACCTGATGCTTCAGGGCCGCCTGGATAAGCAGCCCATCCGCCGGGGCATCACCCGGGTGAAGGAATTGCTGGCGGCAGGCGTGAACGTGAGCTTTGGCCAGGACTGCATCAAGGATACCTTCTATCCCTACGGCAGCGCGGATATGCTCCAGGTGGCCAACGTGACCGCCCATGCCGCCCAGATGAGCCTGCCCCCGGAGATCGAAAAGGTCTACGATATGATCACCTATGACGCGGCCAAGATCCTGGGCCTCAAGGGCTATGGTCTGGAGCCCGGCTGCGAAGCCAACCTGGTGGTGGTCAACGCCAAGGACGCCCGGGATGCCATCCGGCTCAACCCCGAGCGGCTCTATGTGATCCGCAAGGGCAAGGTAGTGGCCCAGACCAAGGTGGAGACGGAGTTGTTTCTATAATATATAGTCTGTCTATGCGAGTTTTCTATGGGGGCGCATCCGCTGCGCCCCCATTTTGGCCGTTGCTGGCGCTTCGGACGGTTTGCAAACTGTCTCTTATA
>ENA-OZAB01000527-OZAB01000527.1-human-gut-metagenome-genome-assembly--contig:-NODE-527-length-21256-cov-7.617518_pt1 | contig 21256 bp, 19 predicted proteins | sample MGYA00243297_ERZ653491 | MGnify/ENA primary metagenome ERZ653491 (study PRJEB26926, sample SAMN06165154) | human gut metagenome | biome: ENVO:00009003; feature: ENVO:2100002; material: ENVO:00002003... | reverse complement strand
GATCATGCCTAGTCTCGTGGGCTCGGAGATGTGTATAAGAGACAGGCGCAGGCGGCGATCCGCGCACTTGGAAAAGAGGGGAGTGTCCGGCTGATTTTTGCGGGCACAAGCCTGTCCGCAAGCGCCTACGAGCAGCTGTGCAGCCGGCTCGAGGGGCAGGACTTCTGCCTGCTTCTGATCGCGCAGAGCGCTGTCGATATGGAATGCGGCGTCGCCTCCCGCGCCGTCCGCTGGCTGCTTGACCGGCACTACGGGCCGGAGGCCAGGCAGCATATCTTCGTCTGTGCGCCGAAGGACAGCCTCCTGCATGGTATGGCGCAGGAGGAGGGATATACCTTCCTGGCCCAGCCTGCGCAGCTCGGCTGCGCGGATTCGGCACTTTCGCCTGCGGCGCTTCTGCCGATGGCGGTTTCCGGGATCGAGCCGCTCAGCGTGCTTGAGGGCGCGGGACAGGCGTATCATGATTATGACCTGCGCGCGTTTGAAAACCCTGTCTGGATGTATGCGGGCGCGCGTCACGCGCTGGAGCTGCGTACGCGGCGCACGGAGCTTCTCGGCATCTTCGAGCCGGACTGCATGGCACTCGGCCGCTGGTGGGCCAGCAGCACGGCCCGGCGCAGCTGCCGCGGCGGATACGGCGTTCTGCCCGTCCCGGCAGAGCTTCCCGGTGCGCTCGACACGCTCGACGCCATGCTGGACGGCAGCCGCAGCGCGTTTGAAACCTTCCTGCGCATCCCGCTGCCCGCGAGACGGCGCAACATTGAGCTTGACTGGAAGGATTACGACGATCTCGGCTATCTCTCCGGCCACTCGGTCGGCGAGGCGGAGGGCGCGATGTTCGACGCGCTCGTGCAGACCCACGCCTCGCTCGATATCCCGCTGATCATCCTCTCCGCCGGGCAGCTGGACGCGCCGCAGCTCGGCGAGCTGTTCTACTTCCTGGAGCTGACCGCTGCCCTGTGCGCCGCGGCTGACGGGCTGAATCCCTTCGACCGCAAGCGCAGTTCTCCGACCAGAGCGCAGGCAGCCGCGCTGCTGCGCGGCTGAAGCCTGTTCCTGTTTACGATTTTTTCACAAGTAGGTTCTTGTGTTTCCGGCAGAAAGCTGGTACAATGAAGCTGACCACATGAGAAAAGGAGGAATGCCCGTATGGTCAATATTATGATGGGCCCCGAAGGCTCCGGCAAGACGAAGCTGCTCATCGGTGCTCTCAATCAGGCAGTTCAGCGCGAATCCGGCAGCATCGTCTGCATCGAGAAGGGCGATACACTGCGCTTCGACGTCGACCACAAGGTTCGGCTCATCGACATCAAGGAATACGCTTACGGCGGTTATCCGTTCCTGCGCGGCTTTATCAGCGGCCTGCACGCGGGAAACTTTGATATCACGCATATTTTTATCGACAACCTTTACAAGCTGTCGCAGGACAGCGACCCCAAGGAAACCGAGAATTTCCTTGACTGGTGCAGCGTCTTCTCCGCAGAAAACAGCGTCGCGTTTACGCTGACGATCGCGGGCGAAGCCAAGGATGCACCGGAATATATCGCAAGATATATGGACTGAATTTGAGATCGCAGGCGCTGCGGGCCTCCCACAGCGCCTTTTGAACGTTGGCAGAGGGGGCGCGGCATGGAGCAGCAGGAATATGCGCAGCGGGGCTATCTGCGCGAGGATTTTCGGCTCTTTCACCTCAAGGGCGCGATGGAGGAACAGCTCGACTGGCACTACCATACCTTCCACAAGCTGATCTTCTTTCTCGGCGGCCAGTCCGGCTACGGCGTCGAGGGGCGCAGCTACCCGCTTGAGCCCGGCGACGTGATCCTTGTCCCGCAGGGCTGCGTCCACCGGCCGGAGGCCGCGCCCGGCGCGCCGTACGAGCGCGTCATCCTCTATCTGTCGCCGGACTATCTCGCCCGCGCAGGCACGGCGGAGTGCCCGCTCGACAGCTGCTTCACGCTCGCCACGGCCCGCTTCCGCTTTGTCCTGCGCCCGCAGGAAGAGCGGCAGGCGCTGCGCCGCACGCTCTTCGCGCTGGAGAGTGCCTCCGTGCAGCCGGGCTTCGGGCAGGAGCTGCTGGCAAAGTCCCTTCTGACGCAGCTGCTCATTCTCCTGCGCCGCGCCATGGACGCGCAGCCGCAGGCCGTGGAGAGCCTTGCGTCCGATGAAAAGATCGCGGCCATCATGCAGTATCTCTCCCAGCACCCGACGGAGTCTGTCTCCATCGACGATCTGGCCGCCCGGTTCTATATCAGCAAATATCACATGATGCGGCGCTTCCGCGCCGAGACGGGCTATACTGTCCATGCGTATCTGACCGGCAAGCGCCTCGCCCTCGCGCGCGAGCAGATCGCCGCCGGGACGCCCATTCTGCAGGCGGCCAGCGCCTGCGGCTTCGGAGATTACTCCGCATTCTGCCGCGCCTACCGCCGCCAGTTCGGCCAGCCGCCCAGCAGCGCAAAGCAGGATGCCGCCGAAACGCCGAAATCGCGAAAAAAGGCTTGACAGCGGGGCGACAATATGCTATGATTCTAAGGCTGAATTTGTCAGAGTGCCTGCGGGTGTAGCACAACGGCCAGGGCACCAGCCTTCCAAGCTGGGGACGCGGGTTCGATTCCCGTCACCCGCTCCATTATGCGCCAGTAGCTCAGCTGGATAGAGCAACTGCCTTCTAAGCAGTAGGTCGCGGGTTCGAGTCCCTCCTGGCGTGCCAATTCAGCCGGGCTAAAAAAAGAAAATTTCATATGGTGGGTGTAGCGTAGTTGGTTAACGCGTCAGATTGTGGCTCTGAAGACCGAGGGTTCGAGTCCCTTCACTCACCCCATTTTCTTTTTTTATGCAGGATTTTGCCGATACGCGCACGGGGATGTCGCCAAGCGGTAAGGCACAGGACTTTGACTCCTGTATGCGTAGGTTCGAATCCTGCCATCCCTGCCATAAGACCCGCTAGCTCAGCAGGCAGAGCACCTGCCTTTTAAGCAGGGTGTCCGGAGTTCGAATCTCCGGCGGGTCACCATGATTGCCGAACACTATAGATGAAATGGCGAAAAAGCCAGTCATTTCAACGTGTTCGGCAATTTTTTATTCTCAAAATTCTTTGGTAACTCCATAGATGAAATCGTGGTTGGCAGAGGTTCAAACAGGATTTGAACCTCTGTTTTTCCATATTCAAGCGGATTTTCAGTGGCAGCGCCCTTTTTCAGAGGGCAGGACGACAGATTTTCGGAAAAAACAAAGAAAAATCTTTCACAAAATTATGGACGCTGGATTGTTGGTTTTGACGGACCAATGACCAGCGCCTTTTTTGCGCTCAAAAAGGGTGCTGAGAATGGAGGTGTATTGTATGTGCGAAGAAAACACATCGCAGAAGGAAAGATTTCTGCAAGAGGTAGAACAGAAGCGCCTGCGCAAGGAGCTGGATGCAAGGCTATCTTAAGTACATTGCCACGCGCCCCAGCGCGGAAAAGCATGGCGCGCACGGCCTGTTCGGGCGGCAGGAAAATACGGAGCTGACTGCGGCGATGCACGACTTGACCGCGCACGACGGCAACGTCTGGACGATCATCTATTCCCTGCATCGTGAGGACGCGGAACGGCTTGGTTATAACAGTGCCGCTGCATGGCAAAAGCTGCTCGTGCGCCAGCAGAGCAAGTTTGCAGAAGCGTTTCATATTCCAGCGTCGGCACTGCACTGGTACGCAGCTTACCACGATGCGGATACGCACCCGCATATCCACATGATGGTCTGGACAGACCAGAAGACGGTTTTGAAGCGGGATGCTGTCGTGAAATTGCGCTCTGTGATGACAAACAGCATCTTTCAGGCAGAATTAGAAAATCTCTATATTCGGAAGGGCGCAGCCTATAAGGACGTGAGCGAAGCGGCGCGAGAAGTCATGCGTGAACTCGTTGACCGTATGGAATCCGTCTCCGCCCAGCCCGCGTCCATCCAACAAAAGTTGTTGGAGCTGGCACTGGAGCTGCGCACGGTCAGTGGCAAAAAGCAGTATGGCTATCTCAAAAAGTCGCTCAAGGACAAGGTTGATGAAATCGTGGATGAACTCGAAAAGCTGCCGGAGGTGGCGGCGTATTATGCCGTCTGGAATGGTCTGCGCGACACGCTGGAGGGCTACTACAAAAACCGACCCCGGCAGCATAATCCGCTCTCCCAGCAAAAAGAATTCCGTACAATTAAGAATGCAATCATTCAGGAAGCGGAGCGTCTGCGGCAGCAGATGGAGCAGGAACCTTCGCAGGATGAAGAACCTTCTGCGGAGAATACTTCTACGGACGCTGCTACAAATCCGACGCTTGCAGATGAAAATACTTCATCCACAGCTTCTCACGATGCACAGCTTCCGTCCGAATATCTTCTGAATTCAACCATTCGCCTGTTTCATCAGATGGGGCAGATCTTCCGAGACAACGCCGCGCCGCCCAGCAACCCAATGGGCATTCGCATCGACTCCAAGCGCCGCAAAAAGCTGATGCAAAAGCGGCTGGCAATGGGACATAAGCAGGATGACCATGAACAGGAACAGGGCTATGGACAGGTCATATGATAAAACAGGCGGCGCTGTGCTGACAGCGTCGCCTGTTGCATATTTGCTTAAAAATCCTCGGTCAATGCGCGTTCGCAATACGCCTTAAGTGCCGGAACATCTTCGGTTGCCGTCTGCCAGATGCGATCTTTGTCCATTGAACCATAGTCGTGCGCGAACATATTGCGCATATTTTTGATTGCGCGCCAATCCATCTGCGGCTTGGTTTCTTGCACATACGCATCGGAAAACTTTCCAGCAAGTTCACCGATCTGAAGCAGGTTCATGCTGACGGAATCCATGTAATCCTGATCTTCCAGAAAGATATCAAAATTACGACCGAAGCGGGAAAGCGTCTTTTCAATCCGATTGCAATACTCCAAAATGTGCGCCAGAATCTGCGCGTCGCGGTTAGGAAAGCTCATACAGCAGTACCCGATCCTTTCGCAGATTTTCGAGGAAGGCTTTGTCCTTGTTGTACTTGAGAGAGCCGGTCGTCACAACGTCAATGCTCTTTTTGAGCGCGTCTTCCAGGTCGGCATACAGACCGCCGAGGGCAAACAGACCACGCAGCTTGGGCGCGTCCACGCAGAGGTCTACATCGCTGGCGGGCGTTGCGTCGCCTCTTGCATAGGAGCCGAACAGGAACACCTTATCTACACCGTGCTGCTTTGCAATCGGCGCGACGATCTCACGAATCTCATCGATCGAATATACTTGCGTCTGCATTCCGTGCGCCCCCTTCCTGTAACCAGTATACCCTAAAACAAAAATCTTTGCAACAGCAGAAAGTGGTGAGAAAAATCAGCAAATTTATTGAATTTACCCCAGAGCAAAAAGAGCGTGCCGCGTCCGTCGACTTCGAAGAATTTCTCCTCCGGCAGGGTGAAAAGCTCATCAAGTCCGGGCGGGAAAAGCGGCTTGCCAGCGACCACAGCGTCACGGTGCGCGGCTGCGAGTGGTTCGATCATGCGTCAAATGAGGGCGGTCGCGCGGTCAGCTTTGTTCAAAAATACTACGGAAAAAGCTACATTGAAGCGATGGCCATGTTGCTCGGTGAGAGCATGGAGCCGGTTTATCCGCAGGCGAAAAAGCAGGAAGCAACCCGGCAGAAGCCATTCATGCCGCCTATTCCGAACGCGAATATGCACCGCGTGTTCGCGTATCTTCTTAAAACACGCGGGCTGGACGCCGACGTGGTTTCTTACTTCGCACGCAGAAAACTGCTCTACGAGGACGCAGCGCATCACAACGCAGTGTTCATCGGCACGGATGAAGGCGGCTGTCCGCGCCACGCCCATCTGCGCAGCACGAACAGCTTCGGAAAAGCCTTTCGTCTGAATGTCGAGTCCAGCGACCCACGTTACAGCTTTCATCATACCGGCGCGGACGGAAGCCTTTATGTGTTCGAGGCTCCCATTGATATGCTCTCGTATATCTCCATGAACCCGCAGCAATGGCAGGAGCACAGCTATGTGGCCTGCTGCGGCACGTCTCCGATTCCGGTGATGCAGATGCTGAAACCGGATATGCAGATCGTTTATCTGTGCCTTGACAACGACGATGCTGGGCACAAAGCCAGTGAACGTATGGCAGAGCTTCTGCGTGAACGCGGCGTCATGACGGAGCGGCTTGTGCCGGAACTGAAAGATTGGAACGACGATCTTCTTCATGCTCAGAAGGAGGATTTAGCCCCATGCCTGAGTCTATGACTCCCTTGGTTGCTGTTGGCGTAATAGGCGCGTTATTCATTCTTCTGCTTTCACTTCTAACGAACAATTACTCGCTGAACAATATCAAGTCCAAAACCGTTGGTGACGGTCAGTATGGAACAGCTCGCTGGGCAACGGATCAGGAGATCCGAAAAGCCTACGTCACGGTTCCCTTTGACGTTGCATCATGGCGTGCCGGAAAGAAGCGCCCGACCGTGCAGGGACTGGTTCTCGGCAGTGTGCAGCGCGGCAAGCGGCTGGAGGCGTTGGTGGACTGCGACGATGTGCATTGCCTGATGATCGGCGCGTCCGGCGTCGGCAAAACGGCATTTTTTCTATATCCCAACATCGAATTTGCCTGTGCCTGTGGTATGAGCTTCCTAATTTTGGATACGAAGGGTGACCTCGCGCGCAACTGCGGAAGAATCGCGCAGAAATACTATGGCTATAACGTCTCCGTGGTCGATCTTCGCAATCCGATTCGTTCGGATGGCAACAACCTGATGACGTTGGTCAACCGCTATATGGACGTGGCGCGTGAGCATCCGGACAACCTTGCAGCACGGGCGAATGCAGAAAAATATGCGAAGATCCTAGCCAAAACCATCGTCAATCCGGGCGGCGACGAGCAGGATCGTGGACAAAACTCGTACTTCTATGACGCAGCAGAGGGCGTGCTGGCAACCGTGATCATGACGCTGTCGGAGTTCATTCCACCGGACAGCGCGGGGCATGACAAGCGGCACATCGTGTCCGTGTTCAAGCTGGTGCAGGAGCTTCTCGCACCCAGCGGTCAGAACAAGAAAACCGGCTTTCAGGTTTTAATGGACAATCTTCCTTCGACGCATAAAGCCAGATGGTTCGCGGGCGCGGCGCTTAACACCTCCGAACAGGGCATGGCGTCCGTCATGTCCACGGTGCTGTCCAGACTGAACGCATTCCTCGATTCTGAGCTGGAGCAGGTGCTTTGCTTCGACAGCGCCATCGACGCGGAACACTTCGCCGCTGAGAAATCCGCAATCTTTCTTGTGCTGCCGGAGGAAGACTCAACCAAAAACTTCATGGCGGGTCTGATGATCCAAAACCTCTCGCGTGAACTTTTCTCCGTGGCCGACGAGCATGGCGGCAAGCTGCAAAATCGCGTCGTGTTCTACTGCGACGAGCTTGGCACAATGCCGCCCTTTGACATCCTGCCGCTGTTTTCTGCCGGTCGAAGTCGTAAGCTGACGCTCGTGCCAATCATCCAAAGCCTCGCGCAGTTAGAGAAGAATTACGGCAAAGAAGGTGCGGAAATTATCGGTGACAACTGCCAGGATACGATCTTCGGCGGCTTCGCGCCGAACAGCCAGACGGCAGAAACGCTGTCTAAAGCCCTCGGCAGCCGGACGGTTTTGACTGGTTCCGTCAGCAAGGGCAAAGACAATACGAGTCAGAGCTTACAGATGGCGGAACGTGCATTGCTCTCTCCGGATGAACTGAAAAATTTGCCCAAGGGAAACTTCATCGTAATGAAAACTGGCTCGCACCCGATGCGCACGAAGCTGCAATTATATTTCAAGTGGGGCATTTCATTTGAAGAACCGTATCAGGTGCCGGAACGCGCCCAGCGTGAGGTCTACTATGCAGGAAAGGAGGAATTGCTGATGAACATCAAGAAAAGTTTGTACTCCCAGCCGCAGTCGGTCACGGCATCAAAGCCGGATGGCTATATGAGCAGCTATGGCGATAAATGAGTTTCTTCGGCTCCATCTATGCCGATACTGAATTACCGCACCGGGCGCGGACAGTCTATATGTACCTCCGTGACCGTGCAGGCGGCGGGAGCTGCTGGCCGGGCATCAAGACGATAGCCCGCGACCTGCACCTCTCGCCGCGCACGGTGCAAAGGGCGCTGAACGATTTAGAATGCGCCGGATATGTCCAGCGACAACGCCGCCACCGTGAGAATGGAAGCTGCACATCAAACTTATACATTATAAATGAGGTCAAATAGCAACGCGGACGCTTCCCGCCAAGGGGAACGTCCGCGCGTTTGCTGTCACCAGCGCCGCGACACCACGGCGCAGCTTGAAGAACCAACTCTAGCTGAGAACCAATACAGAAAGAAGAAATCTGATTTTAAAGAGGCTGGCCTTTAGCTGCCAGATACTCGTTGCAAAGCAGTCGGTACGGCGCTTCATCCTCCTCGATCTTCGGGAAACGGCCTACGGGCGGGTTGAAGCTGTTGTCGGTGTTATCGTCGTTGCACTGACTGACCTCGCCCAACAGAGCAGCACCCGTGCCCGGCTCGACCTCGAAATCGTGATACATATACTGCTGGATATGGATGCTCTCGCCCGGCGTCAGGCGCACCCGTGTCCCGGCTGGGACTGTGTATGTCCTGCCATCACAGTGAACCGTCACGTCAGATACTTTGTCGATGGACTCATTGGGCAGACTGTTGTATACGCGAATCAGGATGTTCGCGCCGCCGCGGTTGATGATGTCCTCAGTTTTGTACCAGTGGAAATGAATCGGGGAATATTGCCCCTCTTTCATGTACAGCAGCTTCTCCGCGTAGACCTTCGGATATTTTTCCGGCTGCGTGCGGCAGCCGTTGCGGATGGTGATAAGAGAGAACCCGAATTTGTCAAAGTTACCGAGGCCGTAATCAGTAATGTCCCAGCCGAGCATACAGTCGCGGACTTCATCGTACTCGTGACCCTTTTCCTGCCACTCCTCCGGGGTAAAATTGCAAAACGGCGGCAGATAGCACTTGTATTTCGCGCACATGGCTTCAAGTTCTTTTAGTGCTTTGTTAATTTCAGAGCGTTTCATTTTCATTCTCCCGTTGATAAAGCAATCAAAGCAGATTACATTCCATCCGCAATGCGTCCAGTCCGAACCGCACAAACGCATAATTTTCCCGATACCCCTCGCTTTTTCCGTTGTGCCAGCTTCCGTAGAGCGAAAACAGCGTCGGATCGACGAAAAGCGGCTCAGGCTCCGCTGCGTTGTGGTGCGGGCCCAAAAGATTGCGGTTGCTTGCCATCAGCTCCAGTTCCAGCGTATTTTCGCCCGGACGCAGATACGGCGAAAGGTCAAGCGTATCGCTGAAAAGCAGTGTTCCGGCCTTCTGGCCGTTTACAAATACGCGCGCATATTGGACGCGGCCCGCGCAGCGAAGCTGCCAGTTCGTGTCCTGCACGGTGATCGTGCGCTTCAGGCGCATGGCTCCATGGAAGAACGGGAAGCCCTGCATCGTAATATCCTGCGGGTCAAGGTCTGTGGCCGGAGCACAGAGACGGAAGCGGTCGCCGAATCGAACGCCGTTTTCACCCGCCTGCCAGCCGGAATCCGGCTGCACGGCGAAGCTCCCGAACAGATACATCGCTTCGATGTTCGTCTCATAGCTGACGCAGTTCATAAGCGTCTCTGTGACCTCGCCGTTTCCGTAATAGAAGCCGTCGAACACGTCATAGGTCTGCTGCGACTGGAAATAGTCCAGCTCTAAAACGATCTCGTTTTCACCCTTTCTGGCAAGCGCGGCAATGTTTCCACGCACAAACGAGCGATCAAGGACCCCCTGACCGGTCAGGCTGATTTCCGTGCCGTTCACAGATAGTTTTGTGTGTTGGAGCGTTTCCAACTCCAATGTCAAATCATCCGGCAGGAAATCCGCCGTAAACACATAGCGCAGCCAGAGCTTCCGGTTCGTTTTCTCCCGCAGCAGCCGTTCCGAGATATACGGAACCGGCAGCGGCTCGGTGTAACTGACACCGTCATAACTCAGCGCCGCCATATCCAGCGTCAGGGTGTTCTGTACCGGCGCGGACCGCGTCCATTTCCCGCCCAGCTCCATTGTTTCGGCAATGGGGCTTTTTTGCGCCTGCGGTATCGCGGAATCGTTCTGCATGAGAAGCACAGACTCACCGGGTGCGAGATGCAGCTTTGCTGCGATCCCGTCTGTCGTCTTTTCAAAAGCAACGGATTTCGTTTTATGTGTCAGCAGATCGTATGCCTCCACGCCCGCAAACGGAAGTTTTACAGACATGTCAGCTATGTCCGTCTCAGACAGATTGACTGCAAACAGGAAATTTCCATTCTCCGCAAAGCGGAGTGTGCAGCGCACGTCGCGGTTTGCTTCCGGCAGAAGCGCACGTTCCCGCACAAGCTCGTCCCACGTCAGGTTACCTTGCAAGAAGCTGAGATCGGCAAGCTCGCCGTCGATGCGCGTGGGCTTCCGTCCCGCCAGCATCAGCCGCCCGCCCTGCGAGAGATAGTCCTTCAAAAGCGCGGCGGTACTGCTGTCCAGCGTGTCGCAGTCGGGAATCACAACGAAGGAATAGGTACACTGTCCAATGGTCAGCCTGCCGTCCTTGACGCTGCCGTACTTCTCCATCAGCCGCTCGTCGCCGTAGTGATGGCCGATGCCAGCCGCGCCGAAGCGCTCAATGAGCACGTTGAACGGTTCGCCCACACTGCGCACCGACGCTTCATCGTTCGCGCGGTCAAACGTCAGATAGGCCGAATGTATCGGATGGAGAATCAGCACATCCGCCTGTTCGCGGCTGTTGGCAAGCAGATATCCCAGTTCCGTGAAATAGTCGTCGAATGTCTTTAATTCATCCGTCCACGGATTGTGCTCCGAATAAAACGCCGGATAATCCCGCTTGCGCTGGCCGCGGATGGAATACGGGTACAGATGCTGGCACATGAGGTTTACGCCATTCACATACTGCCATTCGGCGATGCGCTTGAGTTCTTTCGGCGTCACATCCCAGCCCGCACAGGCAAACGTCTCCGTCAGCACCTGCTTTTTGCCAAGCTGCTGCGCGGCGGACGAAACCTGCCGCGGGGCCAGCTCCGTGCCGATTTTGCGCCCCAGCCAGTCCACGCCCGGAATGCTCTCATACTCGTAAAACGGCATCACGCCTGCACAGCACCACATCTGCGTGTAAAGTTCGCTTTCCTCGACGGTGTGACCGGTCAGATGGCAGTTGTGTGACAGGCACCAGCGGTAAACGCGACCCATGAAGTTTTCGGTATAGAGTACATTCATCAGCCGCCAGTAGCGGAAGCGGAAACCGGGTGCTTCTTCGCAGTCCACAAACAGCGCGCCCAGCAGATCAAGAATATCTGCGCCGTGGGCTTTTTTGTACTCCGTCAGCAGCATCGGCGTGTAGGCCGTCTCGTAACGAAAATACTGCGGCTCATCGGTGAAGAAGCCCGCAATGCCCTTGCCGAATTCCGCACCGAAGCGTTCAAAATACTTCTCGTGCGTCAGAGCAAGAAACGCATCCGTGATGCGCGGGTCAAGGATATCGACCGTGGAGGAATTCTGGCAGTCGTAGACGCAGAGATACTCTGAAATGCCGTTCGCCGCGCCGGTGATGCGGCGAATATGACCGTTTTCCAGCGTGTAAACGCCAAGCGCAGCTGCATCAAAGCCCGGCTTTTTCTCAAAGCGCAGATAATGCGCCCCGTTTTCCGGGTCTTCCAGCAGCTTGCCGCCGGCGAAGCCGCTCGGCCAGCCGTTTTCATCGTAGCACCACGCCTGCATCCCGCGCTTTTTCGCCTCGTCAACGGATGCCTCCACCGCACGAAACCAGTCCTCGCTCAGATACTCGGTTTCAAGTCCGCCCCGCGCGTGCATAAAGAATCCGCCCATGCCCGCGTCCTGCATCGCACCGATCTGCCGCCGCAGCTCGTCCGGCTCTAATTTGTCGTTCCAGCTCCAGAATGGAACAGGGCGACAAAAGGCTGAAATCAGGTCAGTTGATTTCATTGTTATAGGCCTCCTTTGTGTCCGCTCGGTTCAGACGGTTTGCGCGATATTCACTCGGCGTAACTGCGTAGTGGCGCTTAAATACGGTGTAGAAATAGTTGGAATTTCCGAAGCCGGTTCGTTCTGCAATTTCACTGATCGGCACGTCGGTCTGCGCCAAAAACTCCGTCGCCTTATTCAGACGCAGACGGCGCAGATAGGCCGAAATGCTGCTGCCGGTGGCAGCCTTGAAAATATTCTGAATGTGCGACGCGGACAGACCGACATGATCGGCCAGCGCATCGATGTTCAGCTTCGGATCGGCATAATTGCGCTCGATATAGCCGATGAGCGCGTCGATATAGTTGCTGCGGTTGTCAATGCTGGCAAATGCACAGGAGACGTCCTGCACCAGATCCAGAAACAGCCGCTTGACTGCGCGGGAAGATTCCGCACGCAGAACCTCCGTGCGGAAGCGCGAGGGGTTATATTCCATCGTCACGGCATAGGCACGCTTGAACGTTGCGATATATTCAGAAACGCCTGCAATCAGCAGATCCAGCGTATACGGCACATCTGCTGTCGGTTCGAACCATGCGTCAAAGAAGCCCGCAAGCGCTGCAGCGGCATCGTCAAAGCGCTGGGTGCAGAGAGCTTGTACTGCCTCACTGCGGATCTGCTCTGCCTGTGCCTTGCCAAAGGCCGGACGTGCATCCAGCTCTGTGCGGGAAACAAAGTGACCGGCGGGATAGAAATACAGCAGATCCAGCCGCTCGTTCAGTGTGCGGTAGGCTGCGGGAAGCTGATCGACGGCAGAAATTCCATTGCACCAGACGCCAGAGACGGAAAACTGCGCGGCTTCAGAGAACGCTGCGCAAAGCGTTTGGGCAAGCGTCTGCGTGTCTACCGTATCCGGCTGCTCACAGACAAGGAGGAACCGGCCCTGCAGCATATCGACCAATTCATAGCGTGTCCCCTGCGGCAGCGTCTTGTCCAGCTGCTCCTGCAACAGAAAATGCGTTCTGCGGTACGACATATTCTGATTGTCATCCGAAAGCTCCCGCTGCCGGAGCTGGAGCAGGAACAGCGCAAAGCCGGAATATTGCTCCAACTCGATGCCATTGTCGGAAAATTGCCGCCCGATGACAAAATCGCTGCTTCGGAGCGTAAAAAAGCTGCGGAGAATGGCGTGCTTGATATAGCTGTAGTTTTCGGCGTAGCGCTTTTCCGAAAGCGTATACTGCGTTTGAAGCGCAGCATATTCACGGTTGATACGGATTGTCAGATAGACGGAGATCAATACGGCGAATACCACGATGCCCAGATAGAACAGCAAAAACCAGCGCGTCAGCGCACGGAGCTGTGATGAAATGGCCGAGTCGCTGATGCAGCTGATAAAATACAGGTCTGTATCGGCAGAGCGCGACCATGTGCAGATCGCATTCGCCTCCTGCACGACCATTTGGCCGCTTTCTGCGGCCCCGCCCAGCACAGCTTCGATCACGGCATCCGTCTGTTCCTGTTCCAGCAGCGTCATGCCGCTTGTGTAGGTCTGTCCGTTTGCATCCACGATCAGAAGCTGACGCTCCGTGCCGTTTGCCATACCGTAGCCGAGCTGCATCAGCCGCTCGGCGCTGATATTCGCAACAAAGAAGCCATTATAGCGATTGAGCGAGGTTCTGACCGGCAGAACATAACTGAAAACGGTTTTGTCGGAGGACGTGCTGCGGTAGCGAAGTTGGCGCATTGCCGGCTTTTGCGTCACACGGGACACAGCTGCAAGATTCCGAACGAACGCTGCGTCGAAAAAGTCATCCAGTGTACCAAATGATAACTGATAGGTGTTGCCATTGGCGTAGGCATAACAGATACAGTCTTCCTCTGCACAATAAATGTATACAGAGTCCAGCCATGACGACGCGCGCGTATAGTTTTGCAGCAGCTGCATGGATTGAATGACCGACAGGCTTTCTGTATCCATGGAGTAGATTAGCTGCAAAAGTTTCGGGTCGCCGTTGAGTTGCGTGAGCATGGACGAAGCGGTGTCCTGCATGATGGAGGCGGAATAGCTGACGTTCGAGACAATATCCTGCTCTGCGAGATAGGACTGTTCCAGACTCCGTTTTTTGACGTTCTGATAAATGAGCAGAAAAACGAAGGATACCAGCAGCAGGCAGAAAACTAGAATGCCGCTGAGTACCTTAATAAAAAAGCTGTTCTTTCGATCGGTCGGAATATTGGACTTGATTAGCTGCACGAGTTGTCCTTCCCCCCTCTTCATGCAGAGCATTGCAACTATGCAGTTTCCACAAAGCGGATGGTGAAAACTATTTGCATACCTAAAAAATATCACAATCCCAACGCACATTTCAACATAATCATAAAAATTCAAAGTCGCGCTCAAAAATCAAAGTCCGCTTTCAGGGCAATTCAAAGCAATCGTGAGAATTCAAAGATTACAAATGTGCACCTCGCCACTATACTGAATTTAGCGAAAACGACAACGAGAAGACAGAGGTGGTTCGTATTGATGAAAGCAGAAACGAAAAAACAGAAACCAGGCACAATCCGCAGACGGTCTTCTTATAACCGGAGCTTGCGCAAGGATAACCGACAGCTGTTTTCCATGTGCGTGCCGGGCATCATTCTTCTGGCGCTGTTTGCGTATCTGCCAATGTTCGGTCTGGTGCTGGCATTCAAGAATTATAAATTCAATCTTGGCATCTTCGGAAGCGAATGGGTCGGGTTCAAGAATTTTGAGTTTTTCTTCACATCCGGTACCTTCGGACGGCTGATTCGCAATACGCTGGGACTGAACCTGCTGTTCCTGCTGTGCAACACGGTCATCACCGTTCTGCTGGCGCTTCTTTTATATGAGATCAACAGCCGCCACGCGATCAAGGCGTTCCAGACGGTGATCTTCCTGCCGTTTATCGTTTCATGGGTTGCCGCGTCGTATGCGCTCTACGCAAACCTCGCCGACGTCAACGGCATTGTCAACGGAATCCTGACGTTCTTCGGAAAAGAAACGGTTTCATGGTACACAACGCCAAAATGGTGGCCCTACATTCTGCTTGTCTGCTATCTGTGGAAGAACATGGGCTACGGCATTATTATTTATTACGGAAATCTGCTGTCGATCGACAAATCCTATTTTGAAGCGGCGCAGCTCGACGGCGCAACGCGCTGGCAGGTCATGTGGAAGATCTCGTATCCGTTCATCCGTCCAATCGTGACCATGTTCTTTATTTTGTCGCTTGGCCGGATTTTCAGCGCAGACTTTGGTATGTTCTATTATCTGACAAAGAACTCCAGTATGCTCTACAGTGTGACGGACGTGATCGACACCTATGTTTACCGCGCACTGCGCGTGACTGGCGACGTGGGTATGTCCACGGCCATCGGCCTGTGTCAGTCGGTTGTCGGCTTTATCATTCTGGTCGTAGCAAATAAGATCACGAAAAAAATCAACGGAGAGGGGACGCTGTTTTAATGAAAAAGAAAAACCGTGTTGGAACAGTGTTCATCTATTTGATTTTTATCATGCTGTGCCTCTGCATTCTGTATCCGTTTCTCTGTGTGCTGTCCGTGTCGCTTTCCAGTGCCGAGGACATCAAGCAGTACGGCTTCCGCGTGCTCCCGAAGCATCTGGATTTCTCGGCCTATTCCTATCTGTTCCGTGACAGTAAGATGCTCTGGCAGGCTTACGGCACCACGATTTTTGTCAGCGTCGTCGGAACGGCTATCGGCTGTCTGGTCACGAGCCTGTATGCCTATGCGATTTCGCGCACGACCTTCCGCTGGCGCGGTGTGCTGTCACTGTTCGTGACGTTTACGATGTTTTTCAGCGGCGGCATGGCGGCGCAGTACATCACATATGTCAAGCTGCTGAATCTGAAGAATTCCATCTGGGTACTGATTCTGCCGGGCGCGTTTTCCGCGATGAACACGATCATCATGCGTGCCTATTATGAAAAGCTGCCCTACAGCATGATCGAATCTGCCAAAATCGACGGTGCAAGTGAGTACCAGATTTTCTGGCGCATGATGTTCCCGCTTGCAAAGCCTGCGTTGGCCACAATCTGCCTGACATTGTTCGTCGCCTATTGGAACGCCTACTAGTGTAGTGAAAACACAGTGAATAGCCAGTAATTGTTTTGATTACTGGCTATTTTCTTTGTTTCTATGCACTTTTCAACTGAAAAAGCTCGGAAAATGTAACGTCCAAAAATTTCCCCCATTTTTCCCCCTTATCGGGAGCAGGTAACAGGTGGTTGATTATACTTCCAGATGGTTATAAAATGCTTGCATCCGCATGGCACTTTCCTGCCGCATTTTCTGCGTAACATGCCCGTAGACATCAAGTGTAAACTGTGCCGTAGCATGACCTAAATTAGCCTGCACTGTTTTAACGTCGTCGCCAGAGTACAATGAGGTTACTGCGAAGCTGTGACGCAGATCATGAAAGCGCACATCTGAGGGAATATTTGCTCTTTCAATCACTGCTTTAAAGTGTTTTACAACCGTTCGGCGAACAAGATTTTTACCAAGTGCATCCGTGAACGCAAGATTCCATTTGTTTTCCCAGGCTGCTTCGACAATTTGCTTGTTTGCATTTTGCTGTTGCTGCTCATCTTTTAGAGCTTCCATTACAACTGGGGCCGGGGATAGCACTCGACACTTTCCGCTCTTGGGCGTTTCCAGAAAGTAAACGCCGTCTTTGCATTGAAGCTGCTGCTTGATGGTGATCTGGCCGGTCTTGAAATTAACGTTGTCCCAGGATAGACCTAACAACTCACCTTGACGCATACCTGTGAACATCGCAACGATAAACAGGTTATCGTATGCATCCTTCTTCGCTTCCTTCAGCATTCGGGCGATTTCCTCTGGCTCCAAGGGCTTGATTTCTGGCCGAACGACTTTGGGAAGTTTGCAGCCGGCAGTTGGGTTCTTGTGAATATAACCATTTGAAATTGCCTGCTCTAATGCGGTATGGAGGACACCATGGATGTTCTTTACTGTTTTCGGTGCCAGTCCTGATTTTGTAAGGGAGTTATAGAACAATTGAATTGTATGTGTGTCCAGATCTTCCAGTTTCGCAGCGCCGAGGCGTGGAATCAGGTGCTTCTTGATTTGCTTTGAGTAGTTGCAGACTGTGAGCGGCTTCCAGTCTGCAGTATACTCTGAGATCCAGGTATTCAGCCACTCACCAACTGTTAGTTTGCAGGAAGGTAGGTAGGTGCCGGTATCAATCGACGTTGTGATCTCTTTTAATCTCCTAGCAACCTCGCGCTGTGTTTTTCCACTGATACTTTTTTGAATCTGCTTGCCTGTGCCGGGATCAATCCCGACGGTGTAACGTGCTTCGTAGTAGGTATAGGCTTTTCCGTTTATAACTTTCTCTTTTTTTCGGATGGAGCCCATTCCGGCGACAGACTTTCTTCCAGATGCTTTGCTTTGCGACATAAATACGCTCTTTTCGATGCCGCATAGCAGGTACAAATCAATCATACCACGAATGAACCCAAATCACAAGATGATATGCTTCAGCCGTTGCGCAGATACTCGTTGAAAGCATCTAAAGGAATTTTATATGTGCGCCCAATTCGGATGCTTCTGATTTTCCCTGAACGCACTAGTTCATAGGCCGTGTTATGGCTGATGGAGAGCAATACCTGCAGGTCTTTTACATGTAGAATCTGAGGAAGCTGATCTTTTTTTAATTCTTCTTCGTTCATAAATACCTCGATTTTATTTGATGCAGCCTTTCTCGAAATAATGAGAAGGCTGTTTTGGTTTTATAAGCCATCTGGCAGTCCGTTCCTACGCTCCGGTCAAGAGCGCGTAAGGAACGGAATTTCTATCAGGCGTATCTGGATTCTTATAATGGAGATACGCAGAAGCGGATGAAAATGAACGACTATTTGTCGAAATTAAAAGAAGATATCTTTGATAAAAATAAAATCAAATTTGGAAGCACCCTATCAGAACTGTATAAAATTAAGAATATTGCAATGACGCAATATACTTTTTACTTTACAAACAGCTTGTTTCTCCCTGGGTTTCAGAATCCAAAGATATTTATGAAGCCATACATCGAGGCCATCATCTGTGCAAATTCAGAAAAAATCAGAGAGATTAAAAAGTTTGCAGAGATTAGCATTGTTGGGGAAAAGTACAACATACAAATGGAGGATATTGATATAATATCCAAATTCACATCACCTAAAGAATTGTCATTGTTGTTGAGCAATTATAAAATAATAGAATTGCAGTGTGACGCAAAAACACAGAGTCATGTAATAGCATGTTTCTGCAATATGGCGGATTCTCTGATTCAGAATCATTCTTTTTGGATGGCATGATTCGACGATAGCCATTATTTCAAATTTGGCTATTCTCTTGGCTAAACTCTCTAAAAATGAAACGGAGCAAAGAAAAATCACCAAAGCTTTACATGGCATTTTTTCTGATATTAGTATTACTGAAAAAATATTAAGTGTTAGGTGTGCAGATTACCAGTACTGTATTAAAGCTTTTGCGGATCTGTGCTCTACGCTACCTCCCAGAACGTCTATCAATGCCTTGAAATGTATTGTAGGGAGTAGCGGGTTTTCTACACTTGTAATTAACTGTGATCGTAATTTGTTAAGAAAGTTGCTTCTTTTTTTCTGCCCTAAGATGGATCATCAAAATGATTTGGGAATAAAGGAAATAATAGATTCACAGGAAAGCGTGAAGAAAAAAATACATATTTTGTCGCTCCTGTACAAAGGAATATCAACAGATGCTGTCAAGAAAGAATATCAGCAATTTCTTTCGGAGAATTTTGCCAACTTAGGTATAGCAGAAATATATGAATTTGTACTCAATGGTTGGGTATTGCCGACAAAGGACGATATTTTGTGCTTCACAAATGAACTACTAGAGGAGAGCAAACGGCAAGAACATGGAACCTATCTGTTTCCCGATAGAGTAGCAATAAGGTTGGAATGCCTGTACATATTGTTTATAAATGGCGTAATTGATGATCTCAGCATGATAGAAAGCCTAAAAGAAGGACGTCCGCATCTTCAGTTTATCCTTGACCCAGAACATTCGTTTATAGCAAGGTCGATTTCTCTGACTATATGTGGGAAAATTTTGCGAGACGATCGAGGTTTATGAGGTACTTTGTCAAGCATAAGGAGAAAATCATCCCTGTGATGAAAGAACGATTGCTGCGTGATGAGGCGACGGAAGCTGAGAAAAAAGTACTATATGGGTTCTTCCTAAAAGGGACTGACGTTTGGAAAGTGTAGAAATGTTTGCTTGTGCTGAGCAGGGGGATTATTCCTGCTCAGCACATCGCGCTATTGGTCATAGAACTCCCTCACGATCCCCGCGCTATCCTGCGCGGTATATCCCCACAGCACCGAACTGAGCACCTCGACAGCTTCTTTCCGCTTCCGATAATACGTTCGGGTGCTGATGTCGCGGATATGTGGGCGGAGTTGGTCGATGATCTCCTCGACGTTCTGCAGCTCATGCGGAGCGAGGTAAATCACGCCCAGACAGGAGTGTATTTCATGTATCTTGAACCAATTATTACGTTTTTTCGAGACTATCAACATCTAACAGAAAATCGTAGATATTCATTGTCAGGATGCCGTTTTCATCGTAAAATGCGGGCACAATGTCCTTCGTTACAATGATTTTCTTGAACGAATCATCAATTTTACGGAACGGTCTGACTTCCTGCGCACGCTTGGCCTCATCCGGCAGAGAATACGCCGACTGGATATAGTAGCGCAGTGAGCCCATGTTGCATACGAAATCGACTTCAAGCTGTTTCCTGACAACCTTACCGTTCGCATCCCTTTCAGCGACCGGAACCACGCCCACATCGACATTGTATCCCCGCATCCGAAGCTCGTTATAAATCACGTTCTCCATCGAATGTGTCTGCTCAAATTGCCGGAAATTGATACGCGCATTGCGCAGTCCCAAATCGGAAAAGTAGTATTTTCGCGGCGTTTCAATATAATTGCGCCCCTTGATGTCATATCGCTGCGTAGATTCAATTAAGAACGAATCCTCCAAATAACCAAGGTATTTGCGAATGGTGGTCGCCGTGATTTTAGACTTTTTAACCGTCTTGAATGTGTTGCTGAGTTTTTCCGGGTTGGTCAGTGAGCCTATGGACGAGGATAGAGTGTTCAGCAGGTCTTTCAGCTCACCGGTGTTGCGGATTTTATTTCGCTTTTCAATGTCACGGATGTAGATTTCATCGAAAAGGCTCTGCAGCGCCGCGCTTTTCTCATTTGCTCCGTTGCGCAGTACAACCAGCGGGATACCACCATACAGCATATATTCCGACAAGCCAGCATATTTGTCCCCAGAATAGGCTGTCATAAATTCCGCGAAACTCAAGGGGTACATATGGATTTCGTCTCCGCGGCCAGCAAATTCCGTAATAATGTCTTTGGATAGAAATTTAGCGTTGCTGCCGGTCACATAGACATCCATGTTTTCCTTGCGCAAGTACCCGTTTAAGACAGCTTCAAAGCAGTCCAGCAGTTGAACTTCGTCCAGCAGAAGATAATGCATCTGGTTGTCCACTACTTTTGAACGGATATATGCCATGAATTTTTCTGGGTCAACGCGCTTTTTGCTTTTTTCCAGCTTGATTAGATTCTCTCCAATCATCAGCAGGTCATCCGCCGAGTCGAATGCAAACTTGACGATGTGGTCATCCGGCACGCCAGATGCTTTGAGGTGGCTGTAAAAGAGTGTATTGAGCAAATAGGACTTGCCACACCGCCGAATACCAGTAACCACTTTTATTAGACCATTGTGTTTTCGTGCGATGAGCTTGTCGAGATACAAGTCACGTTTAATTTCCATGATGCCCTCCAATATAGAAGCGATTTTTGCAACTATACACATTTTTCACTTCTATTATAGCGATTCGCCGTGTCGAATGCAAGCACTATCGTAAATATAGAAGTGATTTTTGCAACAACGCACGTTTTCGCTTCTAAATATGACGCTGTACTCGACTTGGTTAGCGTTATCCACAGTACTTTCCATTTGTCGATTGGGAATGAGCATCAGCAAAAGTCTCTCAATAAATGATTTACGGGCAAGGCACATTTTCGGGTGCACTGCCCGTAAATGTTCGACTTACTGCAGAAACTCCCTCACAATCCCCGTACTATCCTGCGCGGTATATCCCCACAACACCGAGCTGAGTACCTCGACGGCTTCTTTGCGCTTCC
>ENA-OZAB01000521-OZAB01000521.1-human-gut-metagenome-genome-assembly--contig:-NODE-521-length-21524-cov-7.653594_pt1 | contig 21524 bp, 19 predicted proteins | sample MGYA00243297_ERZ653491 | MGnify/ENA primary metagenome ERZ653491 (study PRJEB26926, sample SAMN06165154) | human gut metagenome | biome: ENVO:00009003; feature: ENVO:2100002; material: ENVO:00002003... | reverse complement strand
GTAATATTCCGTCGCGCGCATGTTGCCTACGACCTGTCCGTTCACGATCACCTGGCTGCCAGAGTCCGTCGTCGGCTTCAGCAAAATCGGGTTCATCCGCACATCCGGCGCGATCCCCGCCGCCTCTGCCTGCACCACCTGGGCCCGGCCCATCTCGCCGCCTTCGGCCGTGATGAAGGAGTTCAGCGCCATGTTCTGGCTCTTGAACGGGGCCACGCGATAACCGTCCTGCCGGAAAATGCGGCAGAGCGCCGCGGCGAGCAGGCTCTTCCCCGCGTTCGACATCGTTCCCTGCAGCATCAGATTCAGCGCCATCTTCCATCCTCCCTCGCCCGCCGCATCGCATCCAGCAGCGCATCATTTTCTTCCCGCAGCCGCACAGCCGCGCGATACCATCCCGGCCCCAGGCCCTCAAAATTCGCACAGTCGCGGATCGCAGCGCCGCGCTCGCGCAGCCGATCCGCCAAGCCCGCCTCACCGCGAAACAGAATGTAATTCGCCTGCGACGGACACACCCAGAAGCCAAGCTCCCGCAGCCGTTCTTCGAGCCGCGGGCGCTCCGCGCGGATGACCGCGCGGTTCCTCTCCAAAAAATCCGCATCGCCCAGCGCGGCGACGCCCGCCCCCTGTGCAAGCGCCGAGACATTCCACGGCGGCACCGCCGCCGACATCTTCCGCAGCAAGGCCCCATCCGCGCTCAAGCCGTACCCCAGCCGCAGCCCCGCCATACCAAAGCTCTTCGTAAAGGCCTTGAGAACAAAAAGCTGCGGAAACTCCCGCAAAAACGGCGTCAGATCGGTGCCGCCGTCCGACAGGCTCAAAAAGCACTCGTCGACAAACAGTGCAATGTTGTTCTCTCGGCAGACACGCAGGATCTTTTCCAGCAGCCCGCCCGCGATCAGCCGTCCCGTCGGGTTATTCGGATTGCAGAGGAACAGCGCATCGATCTTTTCGCGCGCAAGACGCGCCAGAAAGCGCTCCTGCAAGTCAAACTGTTCCTCCTGACTGAGCGCAAAGCGCACGACCCCGCAGCCCCTCCGCTGCAAAGCCAGCGAATACTCCGAAAATGTCGGCGCGAGCTCCATCGCGCGCCCTGGCCGCACGGCCTCGCAATAGGCGTAGATGAGCTCAGACGCGCCGTTCCCGCAGAGAATGAATTCTCCCGGCACCCCTTCATAGCGCGCGATCGCCTGCACAAGTGCCCGGCAGTAGGGATCGGGATAGCGGTAGAGCTCAGGCAGGCCCCGTTCGATCGCCTCGGTCACACACTTCGGCGTGCCGAGCGGACTCACGTTCGCCGAAAAGTCGAGCGCGATCCCATCGCCGTATCGGTCCCCGCCATGCGGGTTTTTGACTCCATAAAGCATCGCATTTCCTCAAAATTCACAGAACGATCAACAGCGCTTTCCCCGCGCCGAACACCGCGAGCGCCAGAACCGCCGTCAGATACATCAGCCGCCCCGCGCGCGGGATGTCCTCCAGTTCGATCTCCCGCTTCGCGTCGCCGATATAGTCCTTCTTGTGCAGCACCCCGTGGTACCACGCATCGCCCGCCAGCCGCAGCCCCAGCAGTCCCGCGCAAACCGATTCCGTCTGCGCCGAGTTCGGGCTCGCATGCTTGCAGCGATCCCGGCGGAAGATCTTCCAGCCGTTTTTCACATCCAGCTGCAGCAGCGCCCCCGCCGCCAGCATCAGCAGCGCCGACAGCCGTGCGGGGATAAAATTGAACACATCGTCCATCCGCGCGGGCACAAGTCCGATGTCCTTGTACGGCGGCTCCACATAGCCAAGCATCGAATCCATCGTGTTCACGGCCTTGTAGAAAAAACCGAGCGGCGCGCCGCCGATCGCCAGAAACAGCATTGGTGCGATCACGCCGTCCGACGTGTTCTCCGCCACGGTCTCCACCGCCGCGCGCATCACGCCGCGCGCATCCAGCCGCGCCACGTCGCGTCCGACGATCATGGACACGGCCTGTCTGGCCTCGTCCAGACTCCCATGCTTCAGCGCCGCATAGACCTTCATGCTCTCGTCCCGCAGCGACTTCGCCGCGAGGATCTGTCCGCACATCACGCTCTCCACCGCCAGCCGCAGCCAGACGCTCACGCGCGCGCAGCCCCAGAGGAGCAGCGCCGGAAGGGCCGCAGCGATCAGTACCGTCAGGATCCAGATACAGGCTCCGGCGGCCCGCTCGCCGCCGGGCGTCTTCGGAAAAAGGCGGCGGAACAGCCGTTCCAGCAGTGAGATGAGATGTCCGATCGCGGCCACCGGATGCGGCAGGCCGTGCGGATCACCGATCAGCAGATCGATGCAAAATCCGATGCAAAGTGCGAATAGGGACCATTTCATGCCTGTTCCCTCCTGTTTTGCATCGTGAAAATATACACAGGGTTCTGTCCCTGCATCAGGTGATAGCTTCCGGCCGTCCGCGCACGGGCCGCCTGCAGGCTGACGCATTCCGCCTTTTCAAAGTCCGCCATGCGCGCCGCCAGCGCCCCCACAGACTCCAGCGTCACCGCCGTCGCCACGATGCGGACGTGCGGATTCTTCCGCAGCGCGGCGTCCAATATCCCGTTCAAATTTCCCGCGGTCCCGCCGAGGAACACATGCGTCGGCGCCGGGAGCGCCTCGCACGCCACCGGGGCCGTCCCGGAGACAATCTCCAGATTCCCGGCGGAAAACGCCGCCTTGTTGCGCGCCAGCAGCGCCAGCGCATCTTCCTGTCGTTCCACGGCGTACACGCGTCCGCGCTTCGCCTGCAAAGCCATCTCAATGGAGACCGAACCGGTGCCCGCGCCGACATCCCAGCAGACCGCGCGCTCCGTCAGCGCCAGCTTGGAAAGGCAGACGGCGCGCACCTCGCTTTTTGTCATCGGCACAATGTGCGCCGGATCCATCTCCCGCAAAAATACCTCGTCGGGCAGCCCGTGCGTCACGACCGCATCCGGGGCCGGATTTTCGATCAGCGCCACGCTGAGCTTGTCAAATTCCCGCGATGCCAGCTCTGCCGCCGTCCCGCAGGTGATCTTCTCGTCCGGGTAGCTCAACCGCTCGCCGACGCTGACGCGCACCGCGCCAAGGCCCGCATCCACGAGCCGCGCGCAGAGCTTCGCCATGCCGCCCTCGCCGCCGACGAGCGCGAAGACCGTTTCCTGTGCGCGCACATCGTCCGCGATGTCGTGTTCCCGCCCATGCAGGCTGACCGGCACGGCCTCCTCATAGCGCTTCCCGAGCCGCGCGCAGAGATAGCTCATCGAGCTCAACCCCGGCAACACGCGGACATGACAATTCGGCAGCAGCGGGAGCAGTTTCTTCGTGCCGCTGAAAAATCCCGTATCCCCGGACATCAGGACCGTAAAATTCGAACATTCCGGGTGCGCCGCAATGGCCGCCGCGATCGCGTCCGGCGCGATGGCCGCGACGCGCAGCTGACCAGGCCGGGCCGCTACCTCCAGCATCCGTGCCGCGCCGATCAGGCAGTCCGTATGCTCGATCGCTGCACGGACCTCGCCCGTCTGCGCCGCCTCGCTGCCGGGCCCAATGCCCACAACGCAAACATGCGGCACGCGCCCAAACGAAAACCGCGCACAGAGTCTCGCGACCGTCTCTGAAAGTCCGATCCCGTCCGCCTCTGCGGGCCGTCCGATGACCAGAAGGCGCACGCCGGTCTTCGCGGCGGCTGCCGCCTTTTCCGCGAAGCCGCCCGCGGCCCCGCCGTCCTTCGTCACCAGCCATTTTGCGCCGATGGCGCGCAGCATCGCCGTGTTCATCTCCTCCGAGAATGGCCCCTGCATTGCCAGAATATGCGCCGCCTTGACGCCCGCCTCACGGCAAAGCACGAGCGAGTCCTCCAGCGGCAGCACGCGCGCATAAACGCGCTCCGCAAAGTCCTTGATCTGACTGTATGCTTTCAATTCCTTGCTCCCGGTGGTGAGCAGGATGTTTCCCTCTGTTTGATCCAAAAATTCGATCGCTTTTTCGGTGCTTTCGACAAAAACGGCATCCTCCGGCGCATCCGACGCGCCGCGCAGCAGCCGCCAGCGCTCCACACCGGTCTCGGCGCACGCGCGGGCGATGCTCTTCGTGATCGACGCCGCGTAGGGGTGCGTCGCGTCGATCACGAGGTCAAAATGTCTGTCCGTCAAGAGCGCCTTGATCTCATCGGCCGGCAGCCGGCGGGCCGAAACGGTCAGCCGCTCTGCCTCGGGCAGCAGCGCCTGCCCATATTCCGTGGCCACACAGGCCGTGACCTCGCACGGCTGCGCATTCAGAAATTCCACCAGTTCGCGGCCCTCGGTCGTGCCGCCGAACACGCAAATTTTATACATTCCGGTATCCTCTCGGCGTGATGAGCGCGCCGTTTACGACCTTTGTGGACGAATTTCCAACAAACACGGTGCAGAACATATCGACATCCGCCGCTTGCAGTTCGCCGAGCGTCAGAATGCGGCTGCTCTGCCCCTCACGTCCGATGTTGCGGACAATGCCGCAGAGCCGCTCCTCCGGCAGGACACGCAGTAAAATGTCACACGCGCGCTTTAAGTGGTCAGGGCGGCCGTGGCTCGCCGGGTTGTAGATCGCAATGGCAAAGTTGCCCTCCGCCGCGCAGCGCAGCCGGTTTTCAATGGTCTCCCAGGGCGTCAGCCGGTCGGACAGACTGATGACCGCGAAATCATGCGTCAGCGGCGCGCCGAGCACCGCGCCGCCGCTGCACGCGGCGGTCAGCCCGGGGACGACCTCGACCTCCGGCTCGCTGTTCTCGCCGCGCAGCTCATAGACCAGCGCGGCCATGCCGTAGATCCCGCTGTCGCCGGAGCAGACGAGCGCCACGGTTTTCCCGCTCTTCGCGAGGTCGAGCGCCATCTGGCAGCGCCTGGCCTCCTGCGTCATCGGCGTGGAAACCAGCTCCTTGCCGGGATAGCGGTCCTTCACCAGATCGACATAGACCGGGTAACCGGCAATCACATCACACGCTTCCAGCGCCCGGTCGGCACGAATAGTCCTGTTTTCCTCATTTCCGGGGCCGATGCCCACGATAAATACCTTACCCAAAGTCTACCTCCCATGTTTCCGCCGAGACCGCAATGGTCACGCCGTTTCCCGCACACTTCCGAACCAGAAGCCGCTCCGCGCCCAGCATCGCCGCCCGTTCGCAGACGTTGCCGATGCCTGTCACCCCCTGCACGAAGGGAGATTCGGTGAACTCCCCCGTCGCAGCCCGCAATTCTTCCGCTGTATAGAATGTCGCGGACCAGCCATGCTCTTCGCAGGCGGCGAGCAGCCCCGCCTCCTGCCGCTTTAAGTCGATGGAATAGACGCCCTTCACCGCATTCAAATCTAAGTCATGGCTCGCAAACGCCGTTTGAATAGCTGCCTCGACGGCTTCCCTCGAGATGCCCTTCCGGCAGCCGACTCCAACGCGCAGCACGCGCGGCACAAGGCGCAGCGTGTGCATAAACGGTGCAGAACACCGATAACCGACATAGATGCCGAGCTCGCCGGACTCGCCCAAAACCAGCCCGTCCGGCAGCGGACCTTGAATCGGAAAATCGCTGCAAACCGGAACAGAATGCTCTAAAATTTCCGCTGAAATCTGTTTGGCGCCCCCCATATCGGAGATTGCGCAGCCGTGCTCCGCCGCCCAGGTGTCGACAGAAAATTTGCCGTTCACATCCGTCGCCGTGGTGACGACGGCGGTCGCGCCGAGCGCTGCGGCAAGCCTGCGGGCGAGCGCATTGGCCCCGCCGATGTGCCCGGAGAGCAGCGGAATGACGAAATTCGCCCGCTCGTCGAGGCCGAGCACCGCCGGATCCGTCCGTTTGTCGCAGACATACGGCGCGATCTCCCGCACCGCGATCCCAGCCGCACCGACAAAGATCAGCGCGTCCATTTCCGAAAACGCCGCGCCATAGACCGCTTTTTCAAGCGGCAGAAATCCCGGCTCCGCCAGCCGCGGCACCGCATAACAAAGCGTTTCCGCCTCCGGCAGCGCCATACAGATACGCCGCGCCGTTTTGCATCCAGTACGGCTGTAAGCGAAAATCGCAATGTTCATTTTGTGGCCTCGCGGAATTCGGTCGTGAACGAGGGGTCGTAGAGCAGCGAACGGAGATAGTCGCCCCCGAGGCAGCCGCCGACCACGATCAGCGACGTCTTCGTCAGGCCGTTGGCCGTGACAGTATCGTGCAGCGTGCCGACGGTGCAGCGGAAGATCTTCTCCTCTGGCCACGTCGCCTTGTAGACGACGGCGGCCGGCGTTTCCGCCTCGTAGCCGCCCGCGAGCAGGTCGGCCTGAAGCTGCTTTGTCAGCGACGTACTGAGGAAGAGGACCATGGTGGCGTGGTGGGCCGCGAGGGCGCGGATGGACTCGCGGGTGGGAACGGGTGTGCGGTCGGGTGCGCGCGTGATGATGACCGTTTGGCTGACGTTCGGGAGCGTATATTCCGCGCGGAGCGCCGCGGCGGCCCCGCAGAAGGCGCTGACGCCGGGGCAGACATCATAGTCGATGCCCAGCTTTTCCAGCGCGTCAAACTGCTCCCGCACAGCGCCATAGATGCTCGAGTCGCCGGTATGGAGACGGACAGTGGTCTTGCCCTCGGCCTCGGCCTGACGGATGACGGCAATGACCTCCTCCAGCGTCATTTTCGCGCTGTCGTGGATCTCACAGCCCGGCTTCGTAGCGTCCAGCAGCGCTGGATTGACGAGCGACCCGGCATAGATGACGACGTCCGCCTCGCCGAGCAGCCGCGCGCCGCGCACGGTGATGAGGTCCGGTGCGCCGCTCCCGGCGCCGACAAAATGTACCATAGTTATCCCTCCATAATGGTTCCCAGCAGCTCCTGCGCGCGGCTGGTCCGGCACAGGAGGCCATATTCTTTGGAAAATACGATCGCGCCGGCGGCCATCTCGCCGCACTTGTGCGCAAGATGAAACTCGATGCGCTCCGCGAGGCGGGCCAGCACTGCGTCATATAACTGTTCTTCTTTCAGGATGCGGAGCGCATCGTCACACGTCGCGCAGTCCAGCACCTCCTCCACGCGCGCGGGCGGGAGGCCGAGGGCGGCGGCATGCGCCGCGATGAGCTCCATGCGGCAGTCGCCGCACTTCGAGTGTGTGTTCCACATGCCGCCCGCGAGCTTCACGAGCTTGCCGATGTGCCCGACGAGCAGCGCACCGCAGAAGCCGAGCGTACGGCAATGCTCCAGCGCGTCGCCGATGAAATTGCTGGTCAAAACGGCGGTGCGCGGGTCGAGGCCGATGGACGCGCGGATGAAATCCGCGCCATAGTTGCCCGGCGTGAGCAGGACATAGTCCGCGCCGTTCGCCCGACGCTGCCGCAGCTCGACATGGATGGTGTCGACGAGGGCCTGCTCGCTCATCGGCTCGACGATGCCGGTCGTACCGAGGATGGAAATGCCGCCGACAATGCCGAGGCGGGGGTTGAAGGTCTTTTTTGCGAGCGCCTCGCCCTCCGGCACGGAGATCATGACGGCCAGACCGCCGCGATAATCGCAGAGGCGCATGACCTCTTCGACGTTTTCGCGGATCATGCGGCGCGGGACGGAGTTGATGGCCGCAGCGCCGACCGGCTGGTCGAGCCCGCGCTTCGTCACGCGGCCCACGCCCGCGCCGCCGTCGATCGTGACGCCGGGTGTTTCCGTGCGTTGGACGGCTGCAAACACGAGGGTATCGTGCGTGACGTCCGGATCGTCGCCGCTGTCCTTGCGGATGGCGCAGGAGACGGTATCGGGGGTTCTCGTGATCTCAAGCACGTCCAGCGTCAGGGCGACGCCCTTGGGCGTGAGCAGATCGATAGCCGGCATTTTGCCGCCGGTCAGCAACATCCACGCCGCAGCTTTTGCCGCAGCAGCCGCGCAGGAGCCGGTCGTATAGCCAAGACGGAGCTTTTTTCCGTCCTTGATGACGTATTCTTCCATCTCAGCGCCGGATCTGGTAGAGCATCGCGTTGCAGATCGCGGCGGCGACATTGCTGCCGCCCTTGCGCCCGCGCGCGACGATATAGGGCGCGCGGCAGTTCGCGATGACGAGCTCCTTGCTCTCAATGACGTTGACGAAGCCGACCGGCACACCGATGATGAGCGCCGGGTGCAGCTTGTCCGCTTCCATCAGGGCCTCGAGCGAGACAAGGGCCGTCGGCGCGTTGCCGATGGCAAAGATGCAGGGCTTCGGCAGCTGTGCGGCCCGCTCCATCGAGACGATGGCGCGGGTGACACCGCGCGCTTTTGCCTCCGCGGCAACGTCCGGATCGGACATGAAGCAGTGGACTTCCCCGCCGAGGGAGGCCAGAATGGTCTTGTTGATGCCGGCCTTCGCCATCTGCGTATCGGTGACGATGTCGCAGCCGGCGCGCAGCGCCTCGATCCCCTTCGTGACCGCGTGGTCGGAGAAGACGAGATTGTCGGCATAGTCAAAGTCGGCAGTCGTGTGGATGGCGCGCTTGATGACGAGCTCGTTTTCAGGGTCGAGCTTACGGTCTCCCAGCAGCTCGGTGATGATCTCGAAGCTGCGGCGCTCAATGTCCATCGGTCTGATCTGTTCCAGCATGGTGTTTCCCCTTTCGGCACGCGTCCAGAAAGCGGACGGCAAAGGATGGATTCGCGTAAAAATGGAAATGCGGATAGCCCGCGTAGAGGGTGTCCGTGGCGAAGACGCACGGCCAGCTGCGGCCGAAGGGCTTCGCCGCCGTGAAGGCGTCTCCGGTCTGCTCCGCATCCCAGTGGTGGAATTCGTGTGCAGGGATGGATCCGCCCGCGCGGCAGAGCAGGTTGTCCCGCTCGGCCGTCAGCGTGACGTAGCCAAAGCGTGCGAGCTTCCCGGCGTCGAAGCAGCGCCCCGGCAGAAAGCCCACCATCGGATGCTCCCCGATAGCCTCTGTCAGGTACATAAAGCCGCCGCATTCGGCAATGCAGGGCAGCCCCGCCTCCAGCGCGGCGCGGACGCTGCTGCACATGGAGCGATTTTCGCTCAGCTGCGCGGCATAGAGCTCCGGATAGCCGCCGCCGAGATAGAGGCCGTCGAGTCCGGCGGGCAAGGCGCTGTCAGAGAGCGGAGAAAACGGCACGAGCTCCGCGCCGACCGTCCGGAGCAGGCCGAGGCTGTCTTCATAGTAAAAGCAGAACGCATTGTCCCGCGCAACACCGATGCGCACCGGTGCGCCGGGCGCCGGAAGCGTCGGCGGCACAACGTCCAGCGCTGGCGCTGCGCGCGCGATGGTCAGCAGCGCGTTCAGATCGATCGTCTGCTCGGCCTCAGCGGCGAGGCGCTGCATTTTTTCGCGCAGATCTGCGACCTCCGCCGCAGTCACAAGGCCGAGATGGCGGCTTTTCAGCGCGCAGTCCGGCAGATTCGGCAGAAAGCCGCACGCCTTGACGCCAAGGCGGTCTTCCAGCACACGCGCGAGCGGCGCGTAGGTCATCGCGGTGCAGCCGTTGAGGATGACGCCGCAGATGCGGTCGTCCGGCAGAAAGTCCAGAAAGCCGCGTACCGACGCCAGCACCGAGAGTGCCGCGCCGCGCGCGTTCACAACGAGGACCACGGGCGAGACCGTCTTCTGCGCGAGTTCGTAGGTGCTGGCGCGCGTACTGGTCAGGCCGAGGCCGTCGTAATAGCCCATGACGCCCTCAATGACCGTGACATCACAGCCGGAGGCATTCTGCGCGAGGAGGAAGCGAAGCGTATTTTCGTCGAAGAAAAACGGATCGATATTCGAACTTTTGGCCCCGATGATGCGGCTATGGAACATCGGGTCAATATAATCGGGGCCGCATTTCGCGGCGGCGACTGAAAGGCCGCGGTTCACGAGCGCCTGCAAAACGGCACAGGTCACGGTCGTCTTGCCGCAGCCGCTGTTCGTCCCGGCGAGGATCAGACGCGGAAGATTTTGCTGCATAGGCTCACTCCGATCGGACAAGAATGGTGGCAAAATAGCTGACATTTTCCGGGATCTCCCGCAGATCGCGGAAGACCCGCTCGCTGGGCAGGCCGCAGTCGGCGACCATCGAGGCCCGCTTCAACAGACCCGCGCGCCCCAGCGCTGCAACGGTCTCGTGGATGGCGGAGCCGGATTTCATCAGCACCTTCGTGCCCGGGAGGGCCAGCGCCGCATCCAGATCGCAGCTCGCCGGAAGGATGTGGAGCGGCTGCTCCATCTCGGTCAGGCTCTGCCCGAGGCGGGCCGCCACGGCGGCGACGCTCGTCACGCCTGGGAGCATTCTGGCCGGAAACCCGTCCCGCTCGATCTCCGCGAAGATGTAATACGCCGTAGCGAAGAGGGCGACGTCACCGAGGTTGACCATCGCAACGTCTCTTCCCTGCCGCAGCTCGGCCTCGACGGCGGACGCCGCCGCGCGATGGCTTTCCGCCCGGACGGCAGCGTCATGCGACATCGTGAATCGGAGCGGCAGAACGGATTTTCCGGTCAAATCGACCGCGCCGCGCGCGATGTCGAGCGCGAGCATCTGGCCGGACGCCGTCTGCGGCGCGGCGATGACGGGCGTGTTCTCCAGAACGCGGACGGCCTGGAGCGTCAGCAGCTCCGGGTCGCCGGGCCCGACGGAGACGGCATAGAAGGTTCCGGTTTGTTCGCTCATCTGGCACCTCCGGGGACAAATTCCAAGGAATCGAAGCAGGGATCGTATTTTCCCGGCTCCATGCGATAGAGCGCCGCGATATAGTCGGGCGTGAAAATTTCCGAGGGCGGGCCGACGCGGTCGATCCGGTCGCCCGCGACGCAGACGACGGTATCGGAGACGCGGGCGGCAAGATCCAGCTCGTGCAGGGACATGAGGACGGCGAGGTGCTCCTCGCGCACCATGCGCTTGAGGATGGTCAGCAGCTCCAGCTTATAGCGGATGTCGAGAAAACTCGTCGGCTCGTCGAGGACGATGAGCTCCGGCTGCTGGCAGAGGGCCCGGGCAAGCAGGACGCGCTGCCGCTGGCCGTCGCTGATGGACTGGAAGGGCCGGTCGGCAAAGTCGAGCGCGTCGGTCTCGCGGAGGCTCTGCTCGACGATGGCCTTGTCCTCCGGGCGGAGGACGCCGAGATGGCCGGTGTAGGGATAGCGGCCGGTGCTGACGACGTCGCGGCAGGTCATGAGCTCGGGGTCCATGCGGGCCGTCATCAGGATGGCCATGCGGCGGGCGACGTCGCCCCGGCTGCGGCTGCGCATGTCCGCGCCGTCGAGGAAGACTGAGCCGGAAATGGACGGGAGCTGGCCGATGATGGTCTTGAGGATGGTCGACTTGCCGGAGCCGTTCGGGCCGATGAGCGTGACGATCCTGCCGCGCTGTACCGAGAGGGCGACCTTGGAGATGAGCGTCTTGCTGTTGTAGCCGACGGACAGGGCATCGGTTTGCAGATAATCCATCACTGCGCCCCCTTTCTGTGGAGCATCATATAGATGACGACCGGCGCGCCGAAGACCGCTGTGACGGAGCTGATGCTGACCTCGGTGGGCGCGAAGGCCGTGCGCGCGATGAGGTCGCAGAACAGGCAGAACGCGCCGCCGCCGAGGAAACAGGCCGGGATCATCAAAAGCGGCTCTGCGGACTTAAAAAGGGACTTCATCAGGTGCGGCACGGCGATGCCGACGAAGGAGATCGGGCCGGCAAAGGCCGTGACGCAGGCGGAGAGCACACTGGAAAGTAAGATCAGCGCCGCACGGAACGCGCGCAGCGGCACGCCGAGATTCTGCGCGTAGACCTCGCCCAGTTGATAGGCCCGGAGGGGCTTGGAGAGCAGGAACGTCAGGATCAGGGCCCTGCCGCAGACCACGGCCATCGTGCGGACATTGTCCCAGCTCATGCCGGAGAAGGAGCCGAGGGACCAGTTGTGCAGGTTGACAATGTTGCTGTCGTCGGCAAACGTGACGAGAAAGTCCGTCAGCGCGGAGCAGATATAGCCGATCATCACGCCGCAGACGACGAGCAGGCTCATCCGGCGGACGCGCCGCGAGATGAGCAGGACAAAGCCCATTGAGAGCATCGCGCCGACAAAGGCCGCTGCGATCAGCGCGGCGGAGGACGACGTGACGCCCCGGCTGAGCAGCAGGATCATCGTGACCGCAACCGTGAACTTGGCCCCGGACGAGATGCCGAGGACGAAGGGCCCGGCGATTGGATTGTGGAAAAACGTCTGCAGCAGGAAGCCCGAGACGGAGAGGGCGCCGCCGAGAATCATCGCCGCAAGCAAGCGGGGCAGGCGGATATTCAGCAGGATGCGGCGCTGCGTGAGGTCGCCGCCGCCGTGGAGAACCGCCCATATTTCAGACGCGGGGAGCCGGACGCTGCCCGCGAGAAGATTCCAGATCAAAAAGGCAACAAGCAGGACGAGGAGCAGCAGGAAACCGCCCCATGTGTGAAGTTTGCGGGTATGTTCCATGCTGCTCCTCCTGTTATGATAATTTTTTTAGGAACCGGAGATCGGCGGCGTCCGGGTTGTTCAAAACGGCGTGGACGTCGAGGATCATGTCGCCGAGGGCGAGCGATTCCTGATAGAAGTTTTTCGTGATACACCAGACATTGCCGGTCTGGACGGCTTTAAAATCCGCAAACAGCGGACTTTTGGCGAGCAGCTCATCGATGGAGGTAATCCCGCCGTCGATGGTGCTGTTGTAGATGAGGACATCGGCGTCCAGGGCGGTGTCGTAAAAGGACTCCATCTGGATGGTCATTGTGGACAGGGCGTTTTCCTCGCCGCTCTCGTCGAACGAGACATACTCGCCGCCCGCCATACGGATGGCCTTGGCGATATAGTCGCCGGATTTGCGGACATTGACTGCGCCGGACGTCGTGATGTAGAAGAACGCGACGGTCTGGCCCGTCGGCTCCTGGTCGAGCACGGGCGCGAGCGCGGCGATGAGGTCATCATAATATGCGCAGGCCGCGTCCTCTCTGCCGAGCAGGGCGGCATAGAGCTTCAGCCACTCCATGCGGCCCAGCGGCTCCGGCTCGTAGCTTGAGCGCTCGATGAGCACGGGGACGCCGATGCGCTCGAGCTGCTCGATGACCTCGGGCGTATGGTAGATCATCGTGTTCTCGATGGCAAGGTCGCAGCCCGCAGCGAGGATCGTCTCATAGTCCGGGGCGGAATATTTGCCCGCGTAGACCATCGTCCCGGCCTGCATCGCGGCCTTGGCCTCGTCGATATACCAATCCGCCTCCTTCTGGCCGCTGAGGGCAATGGCGTCAATGGCGTCCAGCTGCCGGAAATAGTCCATCGCAGCGGTCGCGACCAGATAGATGTGCGAAAGGGGCCGGGTCAGGACGGTCACATCCGCGGGGACGCCGTCCGGCACGGGCGCGTCCCCGGCGACGACGAGGAATGTTTGATCGTCGCCGATCGTGAGGCGCGTATAGTCCTCGCCCGCGTAGGAAACAGAAAACTGCGTGGCGTATTGAAGCGGGAGCGTCCGGTCAAACGTCAGGTCGTCCCACGAAAGCGCGCTTGCCGGCTCGCTCTGCGCCGGTTCCGGCGTGGCGGTCTCCTGCTGCGGCGCGGCGCAGGCCGCGAAGGCCAGCAGCAGCGCGGCGAGGAGCGCTATAAAGAGCTTCTTCATTCGGCAGCGGTCAGCGTCGCAGAATCGAAGTTCAGCGTGTACTCGATCTCATGCGGGGTGCTCATCGCGGTGGTGTCGCCGATGACCGTGAGCTCGGTGTCAAAGGCCGCGACGGGGATCTCAAATGTGGAGCCTGGCTCGGTCGTGAGGACGTCATAGCGTTCGCCGTCCACGAGCATGTAGTCATATTTGCTGCTGCTCCAGACGACGGTAGCCACGGCCTTGCCGTCCGCGACGGTCAGCGTGCAGGGAGACTGGATATAAGCCTTGCCGGAGCCGCCTGCGAAGGTCAGCTCGGCGGTGTAGGTGCCGTCGGCCAGGGCGAGATCGTCGACGGTCTTGCCGGATTCCTCGACGGGAACGGGGTTGGAGACGGAGACCTTGTGGTCGTACCACGTGCCCTTCTTGCCGATGAGCGCGAGGTCAAATTCCTCGTCCAGCGTAGGAACGGGGATGTCGAAGCCGAAGACCTCGTCAGAGAGGCCGTCGGAATAGGTAACGGTGTCGGTGGTGGGCTGGAGCAGCTCGGCCCCTTCCTTTTCCGCGTCTTCCTTGACGCCGGGGAAGAGGTTGAGGATGCTGGTGCCCGCAAGGCTGACGTGGATAGTCATCTCGCCGTTTTCGACGGTGAGCGTGCCCTTGCCGTCGCAGGCCTCATTGGCATGGAACATGGAGCTGTCGGTGTTGAAGTCGGCAGTATAGACGCCGTCGGGCAGGGCCGGTTCCGCGGGCGTCTCTTCTTCGGCGGACGCATCCGCATCCTCCGCAGTCTCGTCGGTTTCGGGTTCGGCGGGCTGTTCGGTCTGCACGGTCTGTTCCAGCTCTGCAGGTTCGGTCTCTGCGGGCTTGGCCGCGCAGGCGGTCAGCAGCGCGAGCAGCATCAGCGCAGCGAGCGCAAGGGCGATGGTCTTTTTCATGATGGTTCCTCCTGAATGGCGCTTGGCTCCGGGGCAGGTCTTCCCCACCCCGGAGCTCAGTTTAAGTCAAATTAGGCGTTCAGCGAGTCGATCGCAGCCTTGGTGTGGGCGACATAGAGCGCCTGCACATCGGCGATCTCGCCGAGGCCGTGAATCTGGCAGTCGACGGTGAAGCCAGCGGCTTCGAACATGGTCTTCCAGGAATCTTCCTCGGAACCAGCCATATCGTTGTTGGCGTGGTCGCCGGCGACGACCATCAGCGGGCGCAGCACGACATTGGTATAGCCCGCAGCCTTGACGGCCTCGATGACAGCCTCGCAGGCGGTCTCTTCCGGCTCGCCCTCGACGGTGCCGATAAAGACGTTCTCATAGCCGAGGTTCTGCATCTGGGTCTGCATCTGGCTGTACGTCACCTTGGCAACGTGTGCGGTGCCGTGACCCATGAACACGAACGCGGTACCGGCGTCCTTGGCGGCATCAAGGCTCTCGAAGCCGGAATCGGCAACAGCCGCAGCGGTGATGGCCTTGGCAACAGCTTCCTTGTCGGCATTGATGACGGTAGCGTCGGAGCCGACTTCGCCAAGCAGCGGCTCGGCAATGGAGACGGATTCAAACTTGTCCTTATACTGCTCGATGGCTTCGCACATCTCGTCATACTCTGCGCCATGCATCAGGTGCGTCGGCTGGACAACGAGGTTCTTGACGCCATTGGCGACGGCACGGTCGAGCGCCTGGGTCATGTTGTCGATCTTCTCGCCGTCACGGGCCTGGACGTGGTTGATGATGATCTGCGCGGTGAAGGCGCGGCGGACAGACCAGTCTGGGAATGCGGCCTGCAGGGCGTCTTCGATGCCCTTGATGTCGGCAACACGGCTGTCATTGTAGGACGTGCCGAAGGAGACAACGAGCAGCTCGTTCTCGCCGATCTCATCCTGATTGCGCGCATCGTCAAGCGAAGCGTCGCCGGTATCGAGGCCGAAGTAATCGGGGCTGGCCTCGTCGCCTTCGACGAGCTCCTTCTGCGCATCGGTCAGGGCGTCCCAGGCGGCCTTGGCCGCTTCGCACTGGGCGTCGGTCTCATCGGTGCGGGACTGGACATAGATCGCGTCAATCAGGGCGGCGACATTGTCGGCTGCTGCCTGATCCAGCTCTTCCTGAGAGGGCTGCGGCTCTTCCGGGGTCTGCTCCTCGGCGGGCGTGGTCTCTTCGGGGGTAGTGGTCTGTTCGGTTTCTGCGGGGTCTACGGTGGGGGTCTCGTCCGCGCTGCTCTTGCAGGCGGAGAGGAGGCTCAGCAGCATCACGGCTGCGAGCACAAGCGCGAGGGTCTTTTTCATGTGAGGTCTACCTCTTTTCTAAAATGTTCTGAAAAATATAAAAACGGCTGCGCTGGCGCAGCCGTTCTCCCTAGCCGTATCGAATGTCGCCTTCCAAAGCGGAAGACCATACAAACTTGCAGGAAGGCCGACCCGTGGACAGCGGATCTGAGATTCCACGCCAAGGCAGGTCTCCTGACTTCGTTCTTCGCGGCTCTGCCCTTCCCGGTTTCCCAGTGGTAAGGACGCACACACCGGCCATCTGGCCGGTCCGGCGCTTCCTTTGCAGGTCCGCTCCCGTACACAGTGACTGCATCGCTCCGGATTCTCACCGGATTCCCTTTTCATCCGCCTTGCGGCGGACACCTTGGCGCTACAATTTTATATTGTTTCAGACAGTCCACATTATAACACGCATCGGAAAAGAGTCAACCGGAGAAATCGACAGTTTTCCCCGGTCGGCAGCCGCATTTCCCGGCGAGAATGCCCGAAAACGGGAAAGTGCCCGGCGGACACAGGGTCCGCCGGGCGCTTTGGGCGTTCCGCAAGAGATTACTGCATAAACGTGCCCGCGATCATCTGGTCGATGTAGGCGAGGTACTTCTCCTGCACGTCGGCGGGAACAAGATCGCTCAGCGCGCCGGCGGAGAGGGTGTTGTTCTGCAGCGTGCCGTAGAGCGTCGCGCCGCCGAAGGTGCCGTCGATGACAGCCTGCATGGAGGCGACGATCATGGCGGAGTTGTCGGTGACCTGAGAGCAGATGATGCACTCGTTCTGGCCGAGGATGTCGGCAGGCTGGCCGATGTCGTAGATCTTGACTTCGCCCGCGGCGGCGTTGGCCGCGTCGATGGCCTCGCGCGCGCCGGAGTCGACGGCGGAAGCGTCGCCGAAGAAGACGTCAGCGCCCTGGGCGATCAGCTCAGTGGCAAATTCCTTGCCCTTCGGGGCGTCGGAGAAGGAGTTGGCATAGGGGACGTTGAGCAGCTCGACGGTCTTGCCTTCCTGCTCGGCGACGTACTTGGCCGCCTCTTCAAAGCCCGCGATCTTGCCCTTGGTGGTGTCGAGCTCCATGCCGCCGATGAAGCCGAGCTTGCCGCTCTCGGTCATGAGGCCGGCGAGGGCGCCCGCGATCCAGCCGATCTGCTGCGCGTTCGGGAGCAGGGAGGAGACGTTGCCGTTGACGGCCTTGGCGGGGGTATCTTCCGCACCGTTCAGCAGGGCGAAGGCCACGTCGGGATATTCCTCAGCCGCCTGCAGGACGGCGTCGGTGTACTGGTTGCCGGGGGCGTAAATCATGTCGTAGCCGAGGGTGCAGTAGGCGACGATGGAATCATAGTAGGCGTCCTGCGAGATGGAGTCGGTGACCTCGGTCTCCCAGCCCATCTTTTCGGCCGCGGCGATCATGGCGTTGTAGCAGGCCGCGCCCCAGCCGCCGTCGTTGATGCTGGAGTCGCAGATCATGGCGACCTTATAGGCAGAGCCGTCAGCCTTGGTGGCAGCGGTGGGCTCTTCCGTGACAACGGGTTCATCGGTCGTGTCGGCGGGCTCGGTGGTGTCAGCCGGTTCGGCGGCGGTGTCGGTCGTGTCGGTCTTGCTGGTGTCGTCCGCAGGAGCCGCGGTGTCGGTCTTCGCAGTACCGGCACACGCCGCCAGCGACAGGAGCATGACAAGCGCCAGAAGCATTGCAATGATCTTTTTCATTTTTTGTCCTCCATAGAATATTAGGATTCGGCAGCAGCGCACAATGCGGTGCTGCCATAAGTTTATAACAACGCCGAAGCGTTATTACCGGTTTACCGCTGTTCACGGCGGTAGGGCTTGCCGTTGGCCTTGGGTCCGGCCTGGCGGGCGCCGATGAGCGTGAGGACGACGACCGTCGCCACGTAGGGGATCATCTGGAAGAACTGATACGGGATGGCGATGCCGGAGACCTGGAGGCGGATCTGGAGCGCGTCGCAGAAGCCGAAGAACAGGCAGGCCAGCAGGATGCCGCCCGCGTTCCAGCGGCCGAAGATGACGGCGGCCAGCGCGATGAAGCCGCGCCCGGCGACGATACCATCGGTATAGGTGCTGGAATAGCAGGTGGTGAGATACGCGCCGCCGATGCCGGACAGAGCGCCGCAGATCACGCAGGCGAGGTACTTCACGCCGACGACCGGGATGCCGAGCGTGGCGGCGGCCTGCGGATGCTCGCCGACGGCCTTATAGCTCAGGCCCGCGCGGGTCTTGCCGAAGAAGATGGCCGTGAAGAGGACGAGCAGGAATGTGAGATAGACCATCGGGCTCTGGTCGAAGAGCAGCGGCCCGAGCACCGGGATGTCCTTCAGGCCGGGGATGGCGACGGAGGACATGGTGGTGATCTGCTTGAGGTCGGACCCGGTGCCGAAGTAGACGCGGTAGATGAAGGACGCGAGCGCCGGGGCGAAGATGTTGAGGGCCATGCCGTAGACGGTATGGTCGGCGCAGAGCGTGACCGTGGAGAACGCGTAGATCATGTTGACGATCACGCCCGCAAGCGCGCCGCAGAGCAGGCCCAGCCAGTTCGATCCCGTGACATAGCAGACGAGAAAGCCGACGAGCGCGCCGATGGAGGCGAGGCCCTCGAGGCCGATGTTGACCATGCCCGCGCGCTGGCCGTAGAGCTCAGCCAGGGAGATGAGCAGCACGGGGATGGCGAGACGGACCGTTGCAAGAAGGAGGCTCGAGATCCAATCCATTACGCTTCACCCGCCTTTCTGCCGTGGAAGACGCGGCTGCGCCACGCCTGGAATTCCGGGAGCTTGGTCAGCGCCATGCCAGCGACGGAGAAGACGATGACAAGCGCCTGAATGATGTCGGACACGCTGGTAGGCACGCCGGTAGCGGCCTGCATGGTGGTGGAGCCGACGCGGAGCACTGCGAAAAACAGCGCGACGACCATCGTCGCGATCGGGTGCAGCTGGCCGATGAGGGCCATCGCCACGCCGTCGAAGCCGTAGCCCGCGCCGTAGCCGTTGATGAGGCGGAACTGCGTACCGAGCAGCTCCGCGCCGCCGCCGAGACCGGCAATCGCGCCGGAGACAATGAAGCTGGCGAGCATAAAGCGCTTGACGGGAATGCCGTTGAAGCGGCTGGCCGTGAGGTTGCAGCCGACGGCGCGCAGGCGGAAGCCCGCGCTCGTCCAGAACAGGACGTAATAGAGGATCAGGCCGACCGCGACCGCGATCACAAAGCCCCAAGTGAAGCGCATCCCGGTGATGATGCGCGGAAGATGCACCTCATCGGCGATGGCGGGTGTCTGCGGGACGGAGGCATCGCGGATCCAGCTGGTGTAGATGACGCCCATGAAGAGCGTGGCGACATAGTTGAGCATGATGGAGATGATCATCTCGTTCTGCCCGCGGCCGATTTTCAGCACGCCGGGAATCATGCCCCAGAAGCCGCCGGCCACCGCGCCGGCCAGCAGCGCGAGCAGCACGCCGGCAAAGCCGGTCAGGCCGGTGAAATAGCAGGTCAGGAACGCGGCGATGGAGCCCATCAGGAACTGCCCCTCGCCGCCGAGGTTGAACACGCCGCACTTATACGCGAAGCAGGCGCAGAGGGCCGTGAAGATCAGGGGCGTGGCCTTGGTGAGCGTGGTACCGATGCCGGCCTTGGAGCCGAACGCGCCCTGGAACAGGAACTTCACGGCAAGGAACGGGTTCGCGCCGAGGGCAGCCATGATGATACCACCGATCAGGAACGCGAGCAGAACGGACAGCAGCGGCACAAGGAACGCGCCGAACGCTTTTTTCACTTTTCCCATACCTCTCCCCCTCACTTACCGGTCATGGCCAGGCTGATCTCGTTGATCGGCGGCTTGCTGCCGGAGAATTCGCCCATGATGCGACCTTCGAAGCAGACGACGATCCGGTCGGACATCTCGAGGATCTCGTCAAAGTCGGCGCTGATGAGCAGAATGCCGACGCCGCGGGCGCGGGCGGCGATCATCTGGTCGTGGACAAAGCTGGTCGCGCCGATGTCGAGGCCGCGCGTAGGATGCGCCATGACGAGGACGGACGGGCCGCTCTCGAGCTCGCGGGCGATGATGACCTTCTGCTGGTTGCCGCCGGACAGCTCGCGCACGCTCTGGCTGTCAGAGGTGGCGCGGACATCATATTTTTCCATCATGGACTGCGCGTAGGCGTGGATGGCGCGCTTGTTCAGGCGCAAACCATGACCGTGGCTGAAGCGCGGATCGTCGGTGTCCTTGAGGACAAGATTTTCCGCGATCGACATATCGCCGATCAGGCCCTGCAGGTTGCGGTCCTCGGGGACGTGGCTGACGCCGTGCTCGATGAAGCCGTTCGGGTCGAAGACGGCGACGCGGTCACCCTTGAGCCGGACCGTGCCGCTCTCCGGGGCGATGACGCCGGTGATGAGCTGGGCCAGCTGGGTCTGGCCGTTGCCGTCGACACCCGCGACGCCGACGATCTCTCCGGCGTGGATGCGGAGCGACAGATCGGCGAGGCCGCTGTGCTTGCTCTCCTTGTTATAGTCCACATGGTCGAGCTCCGCGACGATCTCATGGCCGGAGGCGTCGACCTTTTCATAGTGTGACTCGGTCAGCTCTTTGCCAATCATCATGCCGGCGAGCTTCTGGCCGTCGGTCTCGGCGCGGTCGACCGTGCCGACGACCTTGCCGAGGCGGAGAATGGTGATGCGGTCGGAGATGCGGAGCACCTCGCGCATTTTATGACTGATGAAGATGATGGATTTGCCCTCGCCGACAAGCTTCTGCATGATGGCGAACAGTCCCTCGACCTCGATGTCGGTCAGGGCGGCGGAGGGCTCGTCAAGGATCAGCAACTCGGCCCCGTGGTAGAGGGCCTTGAGGATCTCGGTGCGCTGCTGTTCGCCGACGGAGATCTCCGTGATGAGCTTGTCGAGCTGGACGTCGAGGCCGTATTTTTCCGAAAGCGCCTCGATCTCCTTTCTGCGGGCCGCGCGGTCGATAAATAGGCCCTTGGCGTGTTTGTCGCCGAGGATGATGTTGTCAAAGACGGTCATCGCCTCGACGAGCATGAAGTGCTGATGCACCATGCCGATGCCAAGCTTGACCGCCTGGCTCGGCGATTCGATGCGGACCTCCTGCCCGTTCAGAAAGATCTTGCCCTCAGTGGGCTGGTAGAGGCCGATGAGGATATTCATGAGCGTCGATTTCCCCGCGCCGTTCTCTCCGAGGAGCGTATGTACCTCGCCCTTGGCGACGGAGAAATTGATGTCCTGATTGGCGTAAAAGTTGCCGAACCGTTTGCTGATGTGCTCCATGCGCAGCAATTCACTCAATCCCGGCTTCCTCCTTTTTTCTCTTGATATTCCGAGTATATCACGTGCCTGGGTGGATGAAAAGAAATTTTGTTCCGGTTTTCCTTTTTCTCCGTTTTGCCGAAAATATGTCCAGATATTGGGGCGCATTTTCTGGCTTTACCAAATTTCGCAGGCCGGAGCGGCCCACCGCACAAAAGCAGGACAAAAAAATTGCAGGCAGGAGCCGCCTCCAAAGCCCGCGGCATGTAAAAAACCAGCTGCCCAAACGGACAGCCGGAAATGGTTTTGCGCTGTTTTTGATCTACCCATATATGTTTTTGATCAAAGGTTGAATTCCTCATCCGCCCATCATTTCAAAATATCAGCATCATTAGAATCATAACCACCGGCCGTGCCGGTGGTTTGCACTAGCCCCCTTGGGGCATGACC
>ENA-OZAB01000517-OZAB01000517.1-human-gut-metagenome-genome-assembly--contig:-NODE-517-length-21646-cov-8.402668_pt1 | contig 21646 bp, 23 predicted proteins | sample MGYA00243297_ERZ653491 | MGnify/ENA primary metagenome ERZ653491 (study PRJEB26926, sample SAMN06165154) | human gut metagenome | biome: ENVO:00009003; feature: ENVO:2100002; material: ENVO:00002003... | reverse complement strand
AGATCATGCCTAGTCTCGTGGGCTCGGAGATGTGTATAAGAGACAGGTATATACAATCCCTCCTTTTTGTCAAGTCTTCCGATTCATTTATTTCCAGAGGGAAAAAGATGCTTTGCTAGAAAGGTAAATCAACCTTATCAATATCATCGTCGGAATCCGGGAACGAAATGGGAATATTCCCCCTCTGTGTCTCTGCCCTGTCTGCCTCTGCCTTTGCCGCTGCTGCTGCGCGCTCTTCTCTGATAATGTCTGCAACGCTTCGCCCGCTTGCTGCAATCGCCCGCATTGTATCCAGTGTAGACGGACGGCTGTTCTGCTGTGCGTCTTCCGGCTGTGCTGCCTGCTGCGCCTGTTCCCGCTCCATACGTTCCCTGACCGCCTGCAAAACATACGCCTGTACAGATTGCCCCGCCTTTGCTGCTGCGGCGCGGATTGCTGCCCCCTCCTCTTTTGCTGGCCGTATCATAATATTGTCTTGCTTACGATTGTAATTTGTGCTTGCTCTTTTTTGTGCTTCTGTTGACATAGTATCACCTCTACCTCATTATATTTCCAAAACAGATATCAGTAAACTGATAATAATGCACAAAAATATCAGTTAACTTTTATACAACATTCCATCTTTACACGGTGTCAGTTAACTGATATATTGTAGATACACCAAGGGAACAAAACAACCCCACAACACAGAAAGGAAGTACGCACAATGTCCAGTACCGAAATCATTTCCAAGATCGAATCCCTGAAAGAATGGCAGGCGCTTGCCGAGGAAGCCGCCGCCGAAATCGAAGCCTTAAAGGACGCAATTAAAAAGGAGATGGACAGCCGAGGCGTGGAAGAACTGAGCGCGGGACAGTATATCGCCCGGTTCACCACTGTTCTTTCCAATCGCTTTGACACGACCTGTTTCAAGCGGGAACACGCCGAAATGTACAAGCAGTACACCAAGCAGACCACAAGCCGCCGCTTCTCCGTCGCATGAAAAAAGCCCCTTGCGTGAACGCCGACCAAAGCAACACGCAAGAGACTTGAAAGCCCCGCCGGAGCGGGTACAGATAGATCATAGCACATTGTACCCGCTCCTGCAACTTCAATTTAACAGGAGTGAATACCATGAAAGAAATCACCAAGACAAGCCGCCTTGCCGGACAGCTTGAAAAGCTTTACCGGCTGCTGAACGAATCCTTCTTCGATTCCGTGCTGGAAATGCCCATCATAACGATACAGAGCACCCCGCGCGCGTATGGACACTATACCCTGTTCGACGCTTGGAATGTGAAGGGCGAAGGACGAAAAGAAATCAATGTCGGCGCGGGGACGCTGGACAGAAGCATTGAAGAGGTAGCGGCAACGCTGCTGCATGAAATGTGTCACCAGTACAACGACACCATTCTGCACAGACAGGATTGCAGCCGGGGCGGAACGTATCACAATCAGCTGTTCAAGCAGACAGCAGAAACGCACGGCCTGCTTGTGACCCGCTCGGAGAAATACGGATGGAATCACACAGAACCGTCCGACGCGCTGCTGGACTGGATATTGAATCTGAACCTTCAAGAAATCCAGCTGAACCGCAACGAACACAGCGGCGTCCGCATTGCAGGCGGAAGCCACACGGGAGACAGCTTCCCCGTTGGTATTACACCCAAGCGCAGTAACAGCCGCCGCTATCGGTGCCCGTGCTGCAAAAGCATTGCCAGAACAACTAAAGCGGCCAATCTGATATGCGGCGATTGTATGCAGAAAATGATTTTAACTTAAAGGAGACAGAACACATGAAATTCAAATGGTCAAAAGAAAGCATTGCCTTGCAGCCCAGCGACTGCAAGGCGGAACAAAATGAAAACGTCATACTGAACCAGCGGCTTGTCGATATCTTTGAAGCCCATCATTATTGTAGTACAACAAAATGCTGGATTGTCGTTGACGATCTGGAAGGGTACGCCTGCTTTGTTGCGCACATTGACCCGGAGTGTCCGGGAGATACAGACGATGAATACTTCGCGGAAGGGCTTGAATTGACGGACGAAGAACGCGCGTGGCTGGAAACATACTAAAAAACGCAAATTCCCTTTTTGTGTACAAATAGGAACTCAATTATCCAGCAGATTCAGGCGTTTTCGTTCCAACCGTGAAAAAGTTCGTATTTTGCGCCTGAAAATTCACGATTCAGACAGCCAGAAAGGAGTTTTTCAACATGAATAAACGTACCGTTGCACTCACAACGGAGCAGTACAGAGAAATTGTCCAGACCATGAAAAGCGGCTTCTGCGGGTGCAGGCCGAATCCGCGCGTTGCAGCGGCGCTTATGCTGGAAGGGAATCTCGGTATCCGCGTTTCAGACGTTGTGAAACTCCGGCTGTCTGATATCGTCCACGACGGCGAACGCTACCGGCTTTCTATCATAGAGCAGAAAACAGGCAAGGCGCGGACATTCACCGTTCCCGTTGCTCTGTATCAGTTCCTTCGCATTTACTGTCTGGACAACAGCATAGCGCCGGACGCTGTGATTATCCCGCTCACAACGTCAGAAGTCCAGAAGCATCTACGGAAGGTCTGTGATTATCTTGGCTATGAGGGAATCAGTACACACAGCTTCCGCAAGTGGTACGCGACGGAAATCTACAGGGCAAACGGCTACAATATCGCATTGGTGCAGCAGCTTCTACAGCACAGCAGCCCGGCTGTGACCCAGCGCTATATCGGCATTCAGCAAAAAGAGGTAGAGCAGGCCATTGAAAGTCACCTGTGTCTGGACATATAACAAAGAGCGGGGATTTTTCCCCGCTCAAGTTCAAGTTTTGAATCTTAAGTTTCAAGTATTCCCCTTTAAGGAAGCAGCCTGTTTTTCTCTGTATAAACCTGAATAAATTATAGATTTTGACACCAACATGGAGCATAATTGTACAGAAATCCGCAGATTTCATCACGCTTCCCAAGGAAAATAAACGTGACTTTCCAGCAATGCAGCAGCAGCGCTTTCCCCGGCGTTTAACAGGGAATATCCGCAGGCGGCAGAAATGACCGTATGATACTGCTATGTTGAATTATCCAGAAGGAAAATTGAAAGACAAAAAGCTGTCTTTCTGGACAATTATTTGCAAAACCCCGTAGTCGGGAATCTGATTGTATGGTACAATATAGAAAAGGAGTGTGTAGCCGTATGTATTTCGCAATCGCCGTTGTTCTTGCGCTTATTGCGCTTGGCATCAACGCTTATCGAAAGGGCGCACTAAGAAAACAGCAAAATGAATATATGGAACAACGGCGTAAAGGGCCGAGGACTTCGCGGGAATACCTGTATGCGAATTTCGAGTATGCGAAACTCATGGAAAGGCAAATCGCAGTTGCTCAGGAGTGTAATAAGGTTATATATGCGAAGCGCTACGAACACAATTTTGATGGCTGTGCTCAGATGTTCAATGAATACTGGAAGACGCTTCGGCACGATCACGCGACCTATACGATTGAAGAATACGCGGTTTGCAAGGCAAGAGAAATCATTCTTTCAGAAGGATATATTCCAAGCAATGTTTCTGGATACACGCTCCCAGAAAATTATACTCCGTGGGGGCGTCTGGTGCGTCATCGATATCCGGTTTCAACATGGTGGCCGAACCCAGGCGATGCACTTAATGCATCACATATCGATTTAATTCCTGGATATGATATGGCAGCTGCAATCCGAGAGACAGACGAAATTGCGGAGAAGTATGGCTATCAAGATTATTGCCGGTCGATTTTGAACTTCCGACAAGACCCGGACACGGGAACGTATTATATTGCGAAGACCATCCAACGCCCGCCGTGCGACAATCCAATAGAGCAGATGAAGATTGGCGCACCAGATTACTGCTCAGAACAAGAAAAAGCTTCTGTGGTTAGTATACTCAATTGCGATTTCACAAGTCCGCCACAGATTATTGACGAAGAATAATGACAAGCACCTCGGATTTCGAGGTGCTTTTTCTATCTCTATTGGAGGTTTTATGTCAACTGTAAAATTTTCAGACGGCAACACCAAAATGGGGAAAATCCCAAGTGTGTCATTGCCAGCGATTAAGACTTTTTTGATATGCCAAAAACATAAGATTGAAAGTAAATTTTCAAACAAAAAAGCCGATGGAAAAGGGCAACTCTGATAAGGGGATACCGGCTAATGCTCCACCCGTGCATAACACTTGCATAACAGAATAAAAAATTGAAGTTTTTTCCCTTAAAATCTAGCAATACATTTAAGTGCAAAAAATGGCCTTAATATAACACCTTCCTGTATTTTCAGGAATAATCAAGCTTTTTCAGTCGTTAGAAAACGGAATGGGGTTCAAGAGGCCGCTGGTTCGAATCCAGTCACTCGGACCATCAAGCTGCACCAAAAAAGATGCCGCTGCGAAAAGCCTAGAAGTTTCAACTGTTTCGCCCCATAGGTACACAATGTGTCATGGGGGTACAGTCGGTACGGGCAAAAGCAAGACGCAAACTCAAATGCATGAGTTTGCGTCTTGCTTTTTTACATAAGGATAGAGCTTGACAGGAGCAATGTCGACGGTCGGAGTTTTGTAACCGTCAAATCTCCCCGCGCATAGACAGGGATGAGACAATAGTAGAGGAATGTTTTGCAACATTCCGTTACTGTCGTTTACTGGAGGACATCAAGATGACAAGCGCAGAGTTGAAACACCGTGTAAAGCTGCAGGAGTGGGCGGCACGAATACAGGACTGCCGCAGCAGCGGTCTGTCAGTGCGGGCGTGGTGCAGACAAGAAGAAATCAATGCAGCAACCTATTACCGTTGGGAGCAGGAATTGCTGGCTTTGGCTGAAACAGAGCCGTGCTCGAGCGTGTCGGCCGTCAGGTTTGCAGAGCTTCCGGCACCGAAACAGGTATCACGCAACGTTGCGGAACGTTCCGCAACGCTGCATATTGGAAACGCCAGTCTGGATATTTATCCCGGGTGCGATACGGAACAGCTGAAAATGCTGGTAGAACTTCTGCGCCTATGTTAAATGATTTCACCGGCGCAGATAAAGTCTATATGCCTGTGGCTACACAGATCTGCGTAAAGGCATAGATGGCCTGGCGCGCCTCGTCCAGCAGCAATTTGCGTTAGACCCGTTCGCCAATACCCTGTTCCTGTTCTGCTTGCCGTGTTTTGTGGTATAATGTTTGCATGGAAAACAGAGAAATGCAGACAAGCAACACGGAAGAAATGGTGACCATTTCCCGTGCGGAATATGAGCGATTGCAGGAACAGGCGCAGGTCATTACCAGCCTCACGCTGCAAAATGAGTGGCTGCTGGAGCAGCTGAAGCTGTCCAAAAAGAAGCTGTTCGGCCGTTCTTCAGAGCAGGCAGAGCAGATGGTCATGGAGCAGCTGAGTTTTACTTACAACGAAGCGGAAGCCTATGCCTCTGGAACCAAAGCCGCCGCTGAGAAGCCTGTTGCTGTGAAGGCACACGAGCACAAGCGGCAGTCCGGCAATGTGCTGGACGTCGTTCCGGAGGGGGCTCGCACTGAGGTGGTGGAGCAACGTCTGCCGGAGAACGAACGGATCTGCTCTGCTTGCGGCAGCGAGTTGGTTGAGATCGGCAAAGAGGTTCGCCGGACGCTGCAGATGAAGTCGGCGGAGTTCTGGGTTCGCGAGGACGTATACTACACCTATGCCTGCAAGAACTGCGAGCAGGAGACCGGCGAGGCCAACATTGTAAAGGCGGCGAAAGAGCCTGCGCTGCTGCCAGGCAGCTTTGCCTCCGCGGAGGCAGTGGCGTATCTGGCAGCACAGAAATTCGTCATGCACTCGCCGCTGTACCGGCTGGAACAGGAATTCAATCGTCAGGGATTGAAGCTGTCCCGGCAGACCATGGCCAACTGGCTGCTGAAGGTCTCAGAGAAGTGGCTGCAGTCGGTCTACGATGCGCTGCATAAACGGCTTTGCAAGGAGCCGGTGCTGCACGCAGATGAGACGACCTTGCAGGTGCTGAAAGAGCCGGGACGTTCCTCCACCAGCAAGTCCTACATGTGGCTGTACCGCACCAGCGGCTGCGCGAAACAGGCCATTGTGCTGTATGAATACCAGCCCACCCGAAAAGCGGAACATGCGGAGGCTTTCCTGAAAGGCTTCTCGGGCTGGCTGCACGCGGACGGGTAACAGGGGTATCTATATTTCGATGTTCTGCCATGGCTCAATCTATTTCTGCGGTTTTGTGACGATTGGAGGTGAGGTATGCAGTGCAAAGGATGCGCCGAAACTGGCGCTGGGTGTTGCTCGGATGGCCATCCGCGCCGCCATTCTCCGCCCATTCGTTGTGGGCAGTGAGCAGCTTCTGATTTACATTCTGCTGGATGCGGCAGCCATCAGGCAGCTGATTCCGGAACGCGCGTGGAGCGTTGCACTGCCTGTCTATTATCTCGCTGCTGCAGCGTTTGTGCTGCTGGCCATCCGCGGCTTTTTTCGCAGAAATCAGAAGCAGTACCGCAGATTCTCCGCTGTGCAGGCGGCCTGACGGAGCGGCAATCCCAGGACCGATATGATGGTTATAGGCCGTGCAGCTTCGGCAGATCCGAAGCGGTCTATTTATATCCATATAGAAAACCGATTGACCTACAGATAAACAGGAAAAAATCAAATTTAATCAGCAAAATACACAATGTGAATGACTACAAATTATCGAAACCGACAAAAAAATTTTTTTTGGCGCTTGCATTCTTGACAAAACAGACCGCAATTACTACACTATATAACAACGGATATGATAATCGATTGTCATATCGGAAAACACACAATCAATCACATGAAGATCAAGGAGGAACCCATGAAAAAGATTATTGCAGTCATCCTTGCGCTGACCATGCTGCTGGCACTGGCAGCCTGCACAGCCAAGACAGAGACAACCACGACGGACACGGCCGCCGACGCAGCCACCACCACAGACACAGCGGCAGAGCAGCCGGCAGACACTGAAGCGGAGCAGCCCACGGACACCAATGGTGATGTGACCACCATCACGCTTGCCATGCACGTGTCCAACACGCAGGAGCAGGAGCCTGCCGTCTATCAGGCGATTCAGGCTTTCCAGCAGGAGAACCCCGATGTGAAGATTGAGCTCGTTGAGCACCTGACCGAGGAGCACAACAAGCAGCTCAAGCTCTGGGCGCAGTCCGGGGAACTGCCGGATATCTTCTGGTGCCAGGAGGGCGACGTGCTGGAGTATGGCGAGAACGGCTATCTGCTGCCGCTCAACGATTTCCTCAGCCAGAACCCCGACATTGACAGCGCAATCCCCGATGCCATCAAGAACTGCTATGCTGGCGAAAACGGCGAGATCTACGGTCTGGCTTACACCTCGCTTGTGACCGGCTTCTATTACAATAAGGCTATCTTTGCAGACAACGGTCTGCCCGAGCTGACAAATGAGACGACATACGAGGAGCTTCTGGACATGGTCAAGACACTGCACGACAACGGCGTAACGACCTTCGCACAGGGCGCTATGACCAACTACAGTGTCTGGGGTTATCTTGGCAGCCTGAACCGCTATGGCTATGCGGAAAACATTGCGGCAATCGCCGATGGCTCGCAGAGCAGCGCGGTATTCTCCAAGCTGTTTGACAAGCTTGCAGAGCTTGGCGCCGCCGGCGCATATCCGCAGAACATGGCAACCATCGACTATTTCGAGGCCAAGAACCTGTTCACGACCGGCCAGGCGGCTATCTTCACCTCCGGCCAGTGGGATGCCGGTGAAATCGGCGAAGCACTCGGCGAGAACGTCGGCTTCTGGTGGGGCCCGACCTATACGGATTCCGATTATTCGCAGAAAACCAGCAACCAGTTCGCAAACTGCCCGTTCGTTGTGAGCGCGGACGTTGCAAAGGACGAGGCCAAGCAGGCTGCTGTTTATCGTTTCCTCGCGTTCTACTTTGGCCAGGAAGGCTCGTCCATCCTGTTTGACAACTCCAACATTCCCATTGCCACCTATGCGGATCTGCAGATGGAAAACACCAACCCGGCCTTTGCCGCAATCTCTGAGGCACTGGCTACCGGCTATGCAAGCACTACAGCCAGCAACCCGGTCGCATCCCTGACTGCATCCGTCAGCGAAACCTTCTATGACGCGATGAACAGCCTCATGCTCGGCAACATCACCACGGAGCAGGCGGTTGCGTCCATCGACACTGCCTTTGCCGAGGCCGCACAGTAAAACAAGGCAGGATCCAATGGCGGGATGATCGCAGACCGGCCGCCAGGCGGATACGCCGGAAGGAGAGAATATGCAATTACTCAGTACAAAAAAGAATAAGCTGCTACTGCTTTTGCCGACCTGCTTGGTGTATGTGGTCTACATCATCCTGCCGATCCTTGTTTCGCTTTACTACAGCTTTACCAAATACTCCGGGATCAGCAAGCCGCGGTTGTACGGACTGAAAAACTACATCCGCCTGCTGGATGATCCGTATTTCTGGATCGCGCTGAAAAACACAGCGATTATCCTCGGTATCTCCATCCTTCTGCTTGGCATCGGCGCGTTCTTTGTGGCGATGCTCCTGAACCAGCCGATGCGCGGCGTGAACGTGTGCAAGGCGCTGATCTTTGCGCCGGCCATCATCGCAAGCATCATTGCGGGCGTTATCTGGGGATACCTGCTCGACCCGGTGACGGGCCTTGTCAACAATGTCCTGCGGGCCATCGGCCTTGACAAGCTGGCGCTCGAGTGGATCGGCGGCAAAACGCTCTCGCCCTACAGTATTGCGTTCGTCTATTTCTGGCAGCAGGCCGGCTATATTGCGGCTATCTATCTTGCCGGGCTCAAGACGATTCCGCACGAGATGATGGAGGCGGCAGCTGTCGATGGAACAAATTTCTGGCAGCGGCTGCTGCATGTGACGATTCCGGCGCTGCGCGACACGTTTGTGTCGGTCGGCATCCTGATTATCACCGGCTCGATGAAGATTTTTGAGACGGTGCAGCAGTTGACCGGCGGCGGCCCGACGCATTACTCAGAAACACTCGTGACCTACGCGTACAACACAACGTTTGCCCGGGGAGAATACGGCTACGGCATGGCGCTGGCTACAGCGACGTTCCTGATTTCGCTGATCCTCATGGGAATCTATACGCTGCTGCTGCGCGGGAAAGATTGAGAGGGCCTGCCATGAGAGTAAGAAAAAAGCTGGGCGTGTGCTACGTCCTGATGGTGCTTCTGACAATCGCAATTGTGATCCCGATCATCTGGCTGGTCTTTATCTCTATGAAGCCGAACAGCGAGATCATGAACAATCCGCTCTCGCTGCCGAATGCGCTGGACTTTGGGAACTATGTATCCGCGCTGCAGACGCTGGATCTGTTCACGCTGTACAAAAATACGGCTTTTATCGCTGTCTGCTCGCTTGCTGTGGAGATCGTCATTACGTTTTCCAGCGCCGTGGGCCTGACCCGGCTGTATTACCGCAGTGACGGTGTGCGCAGCGGCCTGCAGGGATTTTTGCAGCTGGGACTTGCGGTCAGCCCGTTTATCCTGCTGTTTCCGATCTATAAGATCAATAAATTCCTTGGTTTTAGCCAGCAGCTGTCGCTGATTCTGCCGTATATCGCAACATCCATTTCCTTCAATACGCTGCTGTTTACTGCCTATCTCCGTACCGTACCCAAGGAGCTTGACGAGGCGGCGCTGATGGACGGCGTGAGCCTGTGGCAGCTGATGACGAAGATTCTTGTGCCGATTGCAAAGCCGGTTCTGGCAACGGTGATCATATTCAACCTGCTGTATATCTGGAACGAATATCCGTTCGCCTCCATTATGATTGAAAAGCCGGCCTATTACACCATTTCGCGCGGCATTGCGGCATTCCAGGGGCAGTACAATATCGATTACGGCGGCCTGGCCGCCTACAGCGTCATGGTGCTGCTGCCGGAGCTCGTATTCTACGGGATCTTCCAGCGCCATGTGGTCGACGGTATGACCGTCGGCGCCGTCAAGGGGTAAACCCCAACACAGACGCAAAGGGGATGCTGCCTTGGCAACATCCCCTTTTTGTTCAGGGTGTATCTGAAACCTGTCTATGCATCCTTCAGCCGCAGCGTGTGCTGTCGCGCTCAATGAGCCTGACGCCAAGCGTCAGGTGGTACGAAGAAAAGCTGGGATCGTCGATCATTTTGATGATGATATCTGCTGCTGAACTGGCGATTTTTTCTGTGTTCTGCCAGACGGTTGTGATGGACGGTGTCACGATTTCTGAGAGAAATGTCCCGTCATAGCCGATGATTTTCAGCTGTTCCGGTACGCGCAGCTGCAGGGACATGGCGGCGTTCAGCACAGCTGCCGCACAAAGATCGTTGCAGAAAATGCCGTCCGTTTCCGGATGCTCACGCAGAAGGCCGAGGACGATCTGCCGGTAATCGTGGAAGGTGTGCGAGTCACGGACCTGCTCATAGGAAAAGCAGTCCACCTGGTGCTTTGCCATGATATCGCGGAAAACCTGATGGCGGATATTCCAGGGTGCGTCGTCCTCGAATGAGCCGCCGATCTGGATCACGTGCCGGCAGCCGCAGCGCAGCAGACAATCGGCGGCCAGTGTGCCGCCCTGCACATGGTCGGAGGCGACATACGACGCCTCGTCGCGGATATGGCGGTCAATAGAGACGATCGGGAAGGAGAGGCTGGCGTAGTCCTGTTCGGTAAGCTTATAGTTGAAAATAATGGCTCCGTCGACACGATTGTTGTTGAGGAGCTTGATATAGTCCTGCGATGCACCGGAACTGAACGATGTGTTGCACAGCAGGATCTTGTATCCGCTTGCCTTGAGGAATTTCTCAAGGAAGGAAATCATTTCGGAGTAATAGGGATAGGTGATGGTCGGCACGACGACGCCGATCATGCCGGAGCGGCGCTTGAGCAGGTTGCGCGCATTCTCGTTGGGGTAGTAGTTGAGCTCCTTGACAGCGGCCTCGATGCGCTCGCGCGTCTGCTGGGAGATGTAGCCGCGATTGTTGAGCACGCGCGAGGCGGTTCCCTTGGACACGCCGGCGAGCTTTGCAACATCATCTAATTTTACCATATTCCATCCTCAATTCTCCGATGAATTATCGATTGTTATAGTATTATAACATACTTTTTTTGCAACTTCAATATGAAACCCTGCTGCGGCGGGGGGAAGAAACGGAGGCGGCGCCATGCAGGAGCTGCTCATTACGAATATCCAGCGCATGTCGTTCCATGATGGACCCGGCATGCGGACCACCGTGTTTTTGAAGGGCTGCAATCTCCGCTGTGCCTGGTGCCACAACCCGGAGACACAAAATCCGCAGCCGGAGCTGATCTTTCGCGCGCAGCGCTGCGTCCGGTGCGGAACCTGCGTGCACAGCTGCGCGTCCGGTGCGCGGACGATGGGGCCGGAGGGTCCGGCGCGGGATACGGCACGCTGCGTGGGCTGCGGCCGCTGCGCACAGGCCTGTCTCACCGGTGCCATTGATGTGGCGGGGCGCAGGATCTCCTGCCAGGAGCTGACAGAGCTGGTGCTGCGTGACGAGAAGATCTTCCGCACGACAGCCGGTGGCGTGACATGCTCCGGCGGGGAGCCGCTGCTGCAGGCAGACGCCGTGGCGGAGCTTCTGGGCGGGATGCATGCGCGCGGCCTGCATACGTGCGTCGACACGGCGGGAAATGTCCCGTGGGAAGCCTTCGAGCAGGTGCTGCCGGTGACGGATCTGTTTCTTTATGACGTGAAGGCATATTCGCCGCAGACGCACCGGCAGTGGACAGGCGTGGGGAACGAGCGGATTCTGGAGAACCTCCGGCGGCTCGCTGCACGCGCGGATATCTGGATCCGGATCCCGTTTGTGCCGGGCGTCAACACGGAGCAGATTGAGGACATCGGAAGGTTTTTAACACAGCTGCCGCGCGTGCGGCGGGTAGAAATTTTGCCATATCATACACTTGGAGCTGAAAAAAGCGCCGAGCTGAACCGCGTACAGCGGCAGTTTCCGGTGCCGGATGCGGCTGCCTGTGAAACTGCGGAGCAGACGCTCCGGATGCTTGGTCTGCCGGTGACGTCCGGCAGAGCACAGAAAAAGGAGGATAAGAAATAGAATGAAGGGTCTTGTAGTAGAAGCGGCGGGGAAGATCTGCCTGCGGGAGGATCTGCCGCTGCCGGAGATAGACGCATATCAGGTCCTGTGCCGCAATGTGGGCTGTGGGATCTGCAATGGGACGGATATGCAGCTCATAAACGGGCAGATGTCGTTTATCCAGTATCCGTTCGTGCTGGGGCATGAGGCTGTCGGTCAGGTTGTGGCTGTGGGGGAAAAGGTGCGCAGCTTCCAAGAGGGGGACTATATCCTCCGCTCGGCGCTGCCTGGTCTGCCTGGCTGTCACAGCTTCTGGGGTGGTTTTGCTGAGTACGGCGTGGCGGATGATTATGCTGCGCGTCTGGCCGATCACGCAGGCGCGGATATTGAGACGAGTACGCGGCAGCTGGTGCCGGCGGGGATAGATCCCGTGGAGGCAACCATGCTCATCACGCTCAAGGAGGTTGCCAGCGCCCTGCACCGGCTGCGGCTGCAGCCGGGACAGAACGTTGTGGTGGCAGGCTGCGGGCCGGTCGGCATTGCTATGGCGGCGCTGGCTAAATGCATGGGTGCCGGGAAGGTCGTGCTTGCAGGCCACCATCCGGCGCGCATCGCGGCGGCAAAGCGTCTGGGTGCGGATCTTGCCTTTGACACGCGGGAGCAGCCGCTGGCGGACACTGTGTGCGGCTATATGCCGGAGGGTGTGGATCTGTATATCGATGCGGTCGGCAACCCGAATCTTCTGATGGATGGGATGCGCCTGATCCGGCAGGAGGGCACGATCGGCCTGTACGGTCTCGGTCTGCGGGCGGACGCGGCGATCGACTGGTCGCTGCTGCCGCACAACTGCATCCTGCAAACGGTGCAGTGGCCCATTGCTGCGCAGGAGAGCGCCGTACACGACGAGGTCTGCGGCTATGTGACGAGCGGCAGGCTGCCGCTTCGCGAGTTCGTGACGCACAAGATCCCCGTGGAGGACTTCGCGGAGGGCTTACGGCTCGTCCGCGGCAGAGAAGGTATCAAGATCGCGCTGACATTCTGAGGGAGCACTATGAACGACTGGAAACAAACGCAATTTGGAAAAGAATATGACGCCTTCCGTCAGGAGTTGGATGACTATTACGCCTCTTACCCTACGGACGTCAGCGCGCTGGAGCAGGAGCTGGACGAAAAAAACCGCCTGCAGCCGCAGGCGGGCGCCATGGAGAAAAAAACGTGGATTTATGAGCTGGCAGCCGAAAAATGCCGGGTGAAGCTGTTCCGGCACTGCCCGTTCTATTTTGAGGTAGACACCGGTGCGCCGCGCAATCTGGCGGGATCGTGCTTTCCGCCGATCCCGGGGCTTGGCAGCTGGCTGATGCGCCGCGACACCTCCGGGCTGGAGCAGGAGTTTCAGAACTGGATCGCGCCGTATGTGCAGGAGGATGCGCTGAACTCGACGATGTACGTGGACTGCGCGCACCACGCGATGGGCGTCGGCAACGTGTTGCGCTATGGTCTGCGCGGACTGCAGCGGCAGGCGCAGGCACGCCTGCAGACGGAGACGGACGTGGAAAAGCAGACATTTCTGCGCTGCGTGATCCGTGCGGAGGACGCCGTGATGCGCCTGTGCGCACGCTTTGCCGATGAAGCGGAGCGCCTGTGCGGCACGGAGCGTGACCCGGTTGTCCAGGCTCGTCTTGCAAGGATTGCAATCAGCGCACGGCGCTGCCCGGCCGAGCCGGCAGAAACGTTTTTTGAAGCACTGAATACAATGCTGCTTTTAAAAGAGCTTGGCAACGGGCTGGAGTCGATGGGCTTTGCAATTCTGGGGCATGTCGACCGGGTGCTTGCGCCGTATTACGCGCGCGATGTGCAGCTTGGCAGATTGACCGCGGCGCAGGCGCAGGAGCTCGTCTATTGGTTCTGTGCCATGACAGATGCCAAGTGGGATCTGTCGCAGGCGCTCTATGGAACAAACACGGCTATGAGCATCGGCGGCTGCGATGAGAACGGAACGCCGGTTTTCAACGATATCACAAGATGGGTGCTGCAGTGCTATCTGGACTGCGGACTGATTAACCCCAAAGTACAGGCACGCTTCGCGCCGGACGCACCGGAGGAATACTATCAGCTTGTGGCGCAGCTTGCGGCCAGTGGCCGGAATGTGCTGTCGGTGTTCAATGACCGCACGATCATTGCCGCGCAGATGCGCATGGGCAAACAGGAGGCTGACGCCAGATTGTATCTCAATGGCGGCTGCCAGGAGGTTCTGCTTGCGGATACGGAGGTCAATTCACGCGCAACGTGCTATCTCAGTCCCTGCCGGTATCTTGAGATGATGCTGGAGCCGGATGGAACGGTGTTTTTTGATCGGGAGCATATTGTTCCCTACGATGTGTTGGCTGCGCCGGATTTTGAGACGTTCTATCACCGTGTGATGCGGAACCTCTCTATGATCGTCAACGCTGTGGCCTGGCATTATAACGGCTTTGAAAAGCGCTGGGCAGCTTATAATCCGTGCCCGTTCTTTTCCTCGACAATCACCGGCTGCATCGAAAAGGCGCAGGATGTTTCGCAGGGCGGGGCAATCTATAACAACAGCGGCTTTGCGCTTGTCGGTCTTGCAGATTTTATTGATTCGCTCTACGCGATCAAAGAAGCGGTTTATGAGCAAAAACGCTACACGCTTGCAGAGCTGACCGCCATGCTGCGCAAAAACTACGAGGGCTGCGAGCTCGACCGGCTCTATCTGCAGAACAAGATTCCCAAGGTGGGGGCGGATACGGCGCAGATGAACGCGTTTGTGCGCCGCGTCACGCAGGATATCGCCGAGAGCATCAGCTGGATGCCCAATGGCCGCGGCGGCCGGTATGAGGCGTCGATCTGGTCGTTTTATGGGTATGAGTGGATGAAAGCACACTGCGGCGCGCTGCCGGATGGGCGTCTGCGTGGACAGTCGCTTTCCCGCGGGCTCAACCCGTCAGAGCGGACACCCGCAGAGCTCAGTGCCATTCTGCACACGATGGACGGAGTGGATTATGCGCAGTTCCCGCAGTCTGCGGTGGCGTATTTCTGTATGCCTGTTTCACTGGCGGACGACAACGTGCAGATCTGTGCAGGTCTGATCCGGTGCTTTTTGGCCTGCGGCGGCAGCGCGGTGGATTTTGACGTGTTGGACAGCGCCGCAATTGCCGACGCGCTGGAGCATCCGGAGCGCCATCAGCAGCTTGTCATCCGCGTCTGCGGCTACAGTGCGCGTTTTGTCGATCTGAGCCGGGAAATGCAGCTGGAGATTGCAGGCCGCGCCCAGAGAGCTGTGTAAGGAGGGGCCATATGCGAAACGACGGAACGTATCTTGCGCAGCTGCTGCAGGAGCAGCAGCGCCCGCATCCGATGCATATGCGCCAGCAGTATCATTTTATGGGCGGCCCGGGCTGGATCAACGATCCGAACGGCCTGGTCTGGTACAAGGACGCGTATCACTTTTTCTATCAGTATAACCCGTTTGGCCTCACTTGGGGCGAGCCCTGCTGGGGTCACGCGGTGAGCCGGGATCTGCTGCATTGGACGCAGCTGCCGCCGGCGCTTGTGCCAAGTGAGCCGTATGACATGTATGAACAGGGCGGCTGCTTCTCCGGCAGCGCGCTTGTTGTAGGGCAGAGGCTGTATCTTCTGTACACGGGCGTGTGTGAGAAGGATGGACACTGCGTGCAGGCGCAGTGTCTGGCTTGGAGTGACGATGGCGTCACGTTTCAAAAATATGAAAATAATCCGGTCGTCTGCGCGCCGGTGGGCGTTGATCCGGCAAATTTCCGCGATCCAAAGCTCTGGCGCGAGGCAGATGGGACATTCTATTTTGTCTGCGGCGCAAGCCTGGAAGGGGATGGGGCAGCGCTGCTGTTTTCCTCACAGGATCTTTTCCAGTGGCAGTATCAGGGCGTGCTGGCCCGCAGCGAGGGGCGCTTCGGCACGATGTGGGAGTGTCCGGATCTGATTCCGCTTGGCAGGAAGCATATGCTCTGCGTTTCCCCGATGCATTGCCCGGCGTACCGCAATGTGTGCCTGGTCGGGACATTTTCACGCGAAGAGGGGAAGCTTCTGAATGTGGAGCCAGTCTGCCCGGACGCGGGGCCGGATTATTACGCGGCGCAGTCGTTTGTCGATGATCGGGGACAGTGCGTGCAGGTTGCCTGGGCCAATGGATGGGACTGGATGCCGCAGTTCCGGCGCTGGGGAGTGGCGGAGCAGGGCTTCTGGCGTGGCTGGTTCACATTGCCGCGCGTTGTGACAGAGGGCGCGGACAAACTGCCGCGGTTCCAGCCGCATCCGCAATTGGAAACGCTGCGCAAAAAGGCAATTCCGTGGGGCCGGAAGGAACTGACCGCACCATGGACGCTGCCGGATGCGGCAGAGACGGCGTGGGAGATTCTGCTTGAAATTCCGGCGCAGCAGCAGACCGGCGGGCTGCTGCTGCAGGTCGGCAACTGCTTTGCCCTGGAGCTCACGCTGGTGTCCCGGACGCTGCATGTGTATGTCAAAGATACCGGTGAACAGACAATGCAGGACTGCGGCACACTGCAGTTGGTGCCGGGCGTGCCGGTGCGGCTACAGGTGTTTTTGGATCGATGCTCTGCAGAAATTTTTGCAGATGGAAAATGTCTGTCTGTAAATGTTTTTGACACAGCACCGCTGCGCCCCGTCAGTCTGATCCCGCAGGGCGGGACTCTGCCGCTGCAGCTGCTGCAGGTGTGGCATCTGCAGCATGTGATGGAGCCGCAGACCTGATAAAAATTAAAAAAACGGAACAAACGATGGAAACGGCGCCGCAAATTGGCACTCATAACGCTTGTGCATCCGGCAAAACTACGGGTGAAGGAAATCGAATCCGGTTTCCAAAACAAATTCAAGGAGATGCAAGAGTAGCCGAACACGCCATAGGTAAAGAGCCATACCTTCTATAGCAGATTTCAAACTGCCGTCAAGCGCTTGATATTCCTCTGGCGTGATATTCAAAACCTCTGTTGTCAGTGCTCCAAGCGGAAATTCTTCTCCGTAAATGCCAAGCGTTTTTTCTCCAACATAAAACGTAATGGACTGAAACATACGTTTCTCCTTTGAAAACCTGTCCGCAAATGATTTTTATTTGTCTGTTATTACTCTGAGTGTATCAGAAAAATCTCCATACTACAAGTAGAAAGGTGCGTGCCGCGAAAAACGTGGTACGCACCTTTACTTTTTGATTCGGAGGAGATTTTTTGACAGGAAACACACCATTAAAACTGATTTCCATGAGCGAAATCAATGCGGAGGAGGTGCAATGGCTCTGGTATCCTTACATCCCGTTGGGCAAGCTGACGATCCTTCAAGGCGACCCCGGCGAGGGAAAAACGAGCTTCATTCTGGCAGTCATTGCAGCGCTGACGCGCGGCGAGCCGCTGCCGGAGTGCGAACGGGCAGCGGAGCCGATGAACGTGATCTACCAGACAGCCGAGGACGGTCTGGCGGATACCATCAAGCCAAGGTTAGAGAGCGCAGGCGCAGACTGCACGCGCGTGCTGGTCATCGACGAGAGTAAACGCGAGCTGACGCTCTGCGACGCAAGGCTGGAAGAAGCGATCCGCAGGACAGCGGCAAAGCTGATCGTACTCGACCCGCTGCAGGCGTACCTCGGAAGCGATGTGGATATGCACCGTGCGAATGAGGTGCGCCCGGTACTCAAGCGGCTTTCCGTGATGGCGGAGCGCACACAATGCGCTGTCATTCTGATCGGGCACATGAACAAGGCGCAGGGCTTGAAATCCGGCTATCGCGGTCTCGGCTCTATCGACTTCCGCGCTTCAGCCAGAAGCGTTTTGTCGTCGGGCGGCTGAAAAGCGGCGATACGCTCCGCATTGTCGCACAGGACAAGAACAGCCTTGCACCGGAGGGCGCAGCCATTGCATTTGAACTTCATCCGGAGCATGGCTTTCGGTGGAAGGGCTTCTGCGACGCGACCGTTGACAACATTCTGAACGGCACTGGGCAGGTGCAGACAAAGACCATGCAGATGGAGGACGAACTGCGCAGATTTCTGACGCAGACAAGACCAGCCGAAGAGGTCTTTGCGCTTGCAAAGCAGCTCGGCATTTCGGAGCGAACGCTAAAAATCGCGAAGCGAAATCTCAGCATTCTTTCGGAGCGCCGCGCCGACCAATGGCTCTGGCGCTTGCCGGAGCAAGAGGGCAAGGGGGTAACGCCTTGAACGGTTTGCATCCTTGCACCCTTCCACAGCGGGCACCGTTCGCCGCCGTGAGGCGCGTGTCGCCGCTGTGTGCGGCTTTCTGCCCCGACAGCGAGTGTGTGTGCGGCGCAACGGGAAAAGCCAACGTTGCGCCAACGTGCGGACAACGTGAAAAATGCAAGTGCAATACGGCAGCCCAGCGCAGAGAATCCCCCGCCGCGGCGGGGAAAATCCTCCCGTTCGGGAGGAGCCAGCATCGCATTTGGCTAGTCGCCGGCACACCGGCTCCCCGCCAAATGCCTCAAATCGGGCAGAAGCCCATACCCACTTTTACAAATGGAATATAGGTATGCAGGTGCGTATAGAATGTGAAAACCCAAATTTGTCCAAATTTACCGCTCGATACGGTAGTATTTGAATGCTCCATCTTCTCCGACAAAGCGGAAGCCCGCCTTTTCCAGCACGCGCTGACTTCGGGTGTTCTTCATCACGGTATCTGCGTTCACAGCAGCCATTCCCAACTCGTCAAAAGCGATTTTTACGGCCAGACGCTCTGCCTGCGTTCCATATCCTTTTCCCTTTACCGCGTCGTTTTGCATATGGATACTTAGAGTGCATTCTTTTTTATCATGCTCTATCTGCTTCAGCTGCAATTCTCCAACCACAGTATCTCCAAGCATGATTGCAAACAACCTGCGCGAAGCATCCTGCCCCTTTGCATCAAAATATCGGTTTACCGCTACTTCGTCATAAACATGGGGGCGGAATAAGCGCATGTCCATATAGATGGATGCGTCATTCGTCCAGTGCCTGTATAGTTCGTGACATAGCTCTCTTGTCATTGCTTTTAACTGAATCGTCTGCATTTTTGACCTCTCAAATTTCAATTTGTCAAACTGTATTTCATAAATTATACCATGTAAAAAATCGAACCTCAATGCCAAAACCGGAACAAAAAGAAAGAAAATTCACTTGTGCGCGTGGGTCTCGATTACGGCGGTGATCTTGTGCGCGGCGCTGTGCAGCTTGGTCGTGCTGTGGAGCAGATGATGGACGATGCACCGACGCGCGACGGAACAACCACGTCGCTACACATTGACAGCAAGCGCCGGAAGAAGCTCAAGCAAAAGAAAACCGCCCTCGGTCATGCCGAGGACGATCATGTGGATTGGACAATGGAACAGCACTTATAAAAACAGCCTCCAGCGGGAGGCAGAAAGGCAGCCTATGAAAAAGGACTGGGAGATTTATCGGGACACCGGTATTCTCGGCGGATACATACCGGAGCAGGCAAAGCTTCGGAGAACAGAGGACGGTGAAGTCGCAACTGTTTTCCGGGACACAACAACACGTATAGAGGGAGACTGCATCGCAAAGCAGCGCGAGATGTTGATCGGCAGCAAACGGTTCTGTATCACGTCTGTATTTCCGGCAGAGCCGTCTGCGACGGCAACGGACAAGCTGCTCGCATACATTGATGCGGAACTGAAAAAAGAAGCGCACAGCGCGTGAGGTTCTCATAGACTTGTGCCAGCCGGTGCGGTATACTTGCCTTACCGTACCGGCTTGCCCCACGGAAAAGGAGGTTACAATGGCAAGCCAGAAGCAACAATATACGATTCTCTACGGGCGGCTCAGTCAGGAGGACGAGCGTGCCGGAGAGTCAAACAGCATCCAGCATCAGCGGGATCTGTTAGAAAAATACGCACGGGATAAAGGCTTTGAAAACACGCTCTTTCTTGCGGACGACGGATATTCCGGAACGAATTTTGAACGTCCGAGTTGGAAAAAGATCGTGGAAATGATCGAAGCCGGTGAGGTTTCCACCCTGATCGTAAAGGATGCCTCCCGGCTGGGGCGTGAGTATTTGCAGGTCGGTTCCTACATGGAAATTTATTTCCCGCAGAAGAACGTGCGGTTCATTGCAGTAAACGACGGTGTAGATTCTGCGGTGGAAAGCAGCAATGATTTTAACCCTATCCGCAACTGGGCGAACGAGCTGCACGCAAAGGACACGAGCCGGAAGGTTCGCGCCGTGAAAAAGCTGCAGGCTGAACGCGGCGAATGGCTCGGAGGCCGTCCACCCTATGGGTACCGAAAATCCGAAACTACGGAAAATCATCTCGAGCCAGACCCGGAAGCGGCAGAGGTTGTGCGGCAGATTTTTACCCTCTGTGCTGCTGGGAAAGGGCCGAGCCAGATCGCGCGGATTCTGACAGAACGGAAGATCCTGACACCTGCAAATTACTACTTTCAGAAGACTGGAAAAACGCACGAGGGACGGGATGCACTGCATCCATATGTGTGGTCTGGCACGACGGTCAGCGATATCCTTAAAAACGTCATGTATCTGGGTCATACGGTTGGGCTGCGGCGGACGACCATCTCCTATAAAAACAAAACGCGGATCGACCGGCCGGAAAGCGAACAGTGTCTGGTAAAAAACACGCACCAGCCGCTCGTATCACAGGAACAGTGGGAGATCGTGCAGGAGGTGCGGCAGCACAAAAAGCGCACAGCGAAGCATATGAATGAACCAAATATTTTCTCAGGTCTGGTGTTCTGCGCGGACTGCGGAAAGCCGCTGGTGCTGCACCGCGCCAGCACCATGAAGAAGGTGGAGTACAACTTCAAATGCTATACCTACGGCAAGAAGGGTAAAACCGCCTGCACTGCGCATCACATCCGAGAGTGCGAACTCACGCAGATCGTATTGGATGATCTCCGCCGGGTCACACATTTCGCCCGCATGAAGGAGCGGCAATTTGCGGCGCACATCAACCAGAAGAACAGCGCGGAACTGCGGCAAGAGATGAACCGTGTCCTCCGTGAATTGGACGCAATGAAAAAGCGAAGCGCAGAGCTGTCCAAGCTGTTCAAACGGCTCTATGAAGCTATATGCTGTGAAAGGGGGATAAGAAATCGCCCATATCGCGTGGAGGCGTTCATGCTATACGCCACCATTCGGAATACGAAGCTGGCGGATAACTTAGGGGGACCCCCACAAGTCACCCCACAAGATACCCCGCAAGATAAAATCATCGCATACTGTATGGAACCGCGCAGTAAGGCAGAAATCGCCAAGTTCTGTGGCTTCAAAGACATTAAGCACTTTACGGCGCATTATTTGAAGCCCCTGCTGGAAAGCGGGCAGCTCCGCATGACCATTCCCGACAAGCCCAACAGCCGCAATCAAAAGTATATTACGGTCAAAACGGAGGACTGATATGTTCACCTATATTTCCGTTGAAGAATTTGCGGACGGCGTGGTAAAAAACAACAAGGATACCAACCGTAAGGAGCTGATCGCCTCGCTGCGGGAGGCTCTTGCCGCCAAGAAAAACGGCGCAAGGTGCATGACTGTCTCTTATACACATCTGACGC